>Ga0070666_10000314_pt1 | contig 31000 bp, 29 predicted proteins | sample KBSS23metaG_FD_64677 | JGI IMG/M metagenome (GOLD analysis project Ga0070666, IMG submission 64677) | Switchgrass rhizosphere microbial communities from Kellogg Biological Station, Michigan, USA - KBS S2-3 metaG | ecosystem: Host-associated > Plants > Roots > Rhizosphere > Soil ... | reverse complement strand
TCAATGGCGTGGTGCGCAATATCGATGCCTGGTACGAGGTGTTCGGCATCAAGGCCGGGGACAAATTGTATGTCGCGCCGGAGCAGCGCGCGCGCATCTGGTAAAGGTCACTCGGCAGGCACGAACAGTTCCGCCTCGCCATCGATGCCTTTGAGCGCCGTGCGCGCGATCACGCGCGCGGCGATCGTTCCGTTCTCGACGAACGCGGCGCTCATCAGCAGCGGCTGCTGCTGTACGCTGCACTGGCCTTCGATGCGCGAAGCTATGTTGACCTCATTGCCGATCACCGTGAAATCCATGCGTCTTAGGCTGCCGATGTTGCCGTATTGAAAGGCACCAACGTGCAAGCCGATGCCGTGCCGAAACGCCGAGGCACGTTCGGCGATGGTCTTGTTGGCGGCGGTGGCTGCGGCAAATGCCGCGTTGCACGCCGAATATCGCGTGCGCTCGGCACTGGTCGGAAAAATGGCGAGGATGGCGTCGCCGATGAACTTCAGCACTTCGCCGCCGTGCGCGTAGATGATCGGGACGACGCATTCGTAATAGGCGTTGAGCTCGGCAATCAGCGCCGCCGGTTCGGTGTTTTGCGTGTGCGTGGAGTACTTGCGGATATCGGAAAACCAGATCGCGCCATCAATGTCGAGCATCGCACCCGGCCGGATGTTGCCGCGCATGATCTCATCGGTCGGTGCATAGCCCACATAACAATGCAGGACGGTCTCGAGGATAAGATCTTTGACCGCCGCGTCGACAAGCGCGGCCAGCGCCGGCAGCGAGGATTCGATCAGGTCTTCCTGGGCCGGCGTGAAACCGCCGGGCTGGCGTGTGACGAAGCTGATCATGCCCGTGATACCCGAGGCGAACTTCAGAACCAGATAGTGCGTGGCGCCGCTGGCTACGAGGTCCTTGAGCACCGGGAATTCGTAAGGGCCATCGGCAAGGATGGGAAACGACAAGCGGGTCGCCGCGCTTTCGCTCAGGCGAAACCATGGGCTGACGCGAAATTGCGGCGAATCGCGCGCACCGTGGATCATGAACGCTTCGTCGATCGTACAGCCGTCGATCTGGTGAATCGCGCGGTGAAACAAGGTCGGTGCCGGAAACGGGCCCGGATCGCAGACTTCGTCGTACCACACGTAACGCAGCGCCTGAAACTGCGGATGCAAAGTGTTCATCGGCAGGCTGACGCGGAATACCGCAATGCCATGTCGGGAAAGAAGGCGGCAGTAGCCGTTCAGCAGAGCGGCGATATCCCGGCGCTCCGCGGTCTGCGCCTGTCGCATCCAGGCCAACACATCAGCGTGAAACTGTGCGCTCAATTCAGTGCGCTCCCCGCGCGCGCTTACGCGAGTAGCATAGCCCGATGGCGTCGCAAGTCCATCGCCTGTTCTTCGCTCTAAAGCCCGATGCGGCGGCGGCCGAGGCGATCGCGCGCACGGTGGAAATGCTTCAGGCCACACAGCGCATTCGCGGGCGTTGGCTGCCCCCCGCAAAACTGCATCTGACCGTGCAGTTTCTCGGCGACCTCACAGCGCCAGACGCCATTGTGCAGCGCGCCCGCAGCGCCGCAGAGAGCCTGCGCATTGCGCCATTCGAATCCACCTTCGATCGGGTTGCGAGTTTTTCGCGGCGCTTGAATTCGCCGTGCGTGTTGCGCTGCGCGCCGGGCTCGGAAGCATCGCTGCAGGAACTCGCGCGCGAACTGGCTGTGCTACTGAGTGCGGCGGGACTCGGCGAGTACCTCGAAACGCGGCCCTATGTGCCGCATCTGACGATCGCCTATGCGCAGAATGCGCTGCCGGAGCCGATCGCGATCGAGCCGATCATTTGGCAGGCACGTGCGATCGGTCTTGTCGACAGCCACGGCGGACAGCACGCGCAGATCGATTCCTGGCCGCTGCGCCCCTGAATTCAGCGCGCACGCAAGCGGAATCGCTCGCGATAATCCGCGGGCGTCAGCGAAGTTTCGCGCTTGAACAGTTTGCGGAAACTTGGCACGTCGCTGTAGCCGCAGCGTTCGACGACTTCATCGAAACTCAGCTGCGTGGCTTCGAGCAACGCCTTGGCGCGCTCCACGCGCAGGTGCTGGATATGGCCGAGCGGACTCTTGCCGAAATGCGCGCGGAAGTGGCGCAGCAGGCTGCGCTCGCTCGTACCACAATATTCGGCGAGTCGCGTCACGCTGATCTGATCGTGCAGCTGACGGTCGAGGAAGTGCGTGATTTTCTCCGCCAGAGAATGGCGGGGTTTTTCCAGCATGGCCTGGCTGACGTAGGGCGCCTGGCTCTGGCGCTCCGCGTCGAGCAGCATCATGCGGCTGACTTGCTGCGCGAGCTCCGCGCCGCCGGCTTCTTCGATCATGCGGATGATCAACGAGTAGACGGCCGTGGAAGCGCCGGTCGTGAGCAGGTTGCCGTCGTCGACGATCAGCGCCTGCTCCTGCAGATGCACCGCCGGGAAATGCCGACGGAAAGCCGTGGCCATCCACCAGCTCGTCGTCGCACGCCGGCCATCGAGCAGGCCGGTCATCGCCAGCAGGTAGGTGCCGCTGCAGGTTGCGGCGATGCGCGTGCCGCGCTGATACAGCGATTGCAGCGCGGCGATTTCGGCTGCGAATTCGCTGCGGCGGTCGAGAATGTCGCGCGGTCGCCGATGATCCAAGCCCGGAACCAGCACGAGATCAAATTTCGTATTCTTCGTCAGCGCTTCGATGTTGCTGATCTCGATACCCGACTCGCTGCGCACGCTTTTCGCGCCACGCGCACTGAAGACCACGCTCTCGAAGCGCGGCGCATCGAGCGGCGAGCGGATCTCGGCGAGAATCTGCGCCACGTGCAGCGCATCGGCGGGGCCAGTCAGGCTCGACAGCATGCAGCCATCAAGCGCGAGCAGACCGAGGCGGAAAGTTTTTCTAGTCATCGATCAACACCGAGTTGACGTTGGTTTCGAGCCAGACGAGCACCACGGGAGGGACCTGCAGCGCAGTATCGGACCCGCCGTCACCACAGGCACGCAGCGCGATCTGCTGCGGGTAATCCGCAGGCAGGATCGTGCTGGACGGTGCGAGCAGCTGCAGCCCGCTGCCGTCGCGCAGAACAAGCCAGACGCCGACTGGCACGTGGGTGCGGTTCATGCAGGAGCGATCTATCACTTCGACGTCGTCGCCGGCGAGTGGCTGCAGGCGCCACAGGCGCGCGCCCTGGGAAAGGGCAGCGGAATATTGCCCGCCGTCGAAATACACCGGTTTCTGCGGCAACCGGGTCGAAGCGACCGCGCTCGCGAGCGCGACGCCGCTGGCCAGCGCTATGAAAGCGAACTTCAACATGACGATCTCCTCGGCAATACCAGGCGGATGCCCGGCGTGCACGAAGTCTGTACTCGCCAGTCTAGCAGCAGCAGTGGCGGAAATGCCATTTACATGGCGAAATCGGACAGAACGGTTTAACTGTGGCTCCTGCTTGCGACGGCTCAGCCGTTTGGCTCGTCGCGGATTGCGTGCTGTTTAGCTAACAGCCAACGGGCAGCACGGCGAACGGAGCCAAGTGCATGAAACTTAAATCGGCACTCGCCGTGGGGATGCTCGGGTTGCTGCTTGTCGCCTGCGGCGGCGGCTCGAACAGCTCGGGGACAATGCAGCAGCAGCCGCCAGGGCCGTCTTCATCACCGACACTCGATCCGCAATACCGCGTCTCGGCAGCAACGCCGTTCGCGCCGAATTGCGATGGTGTACCGGCAGCCGGCACGTTGTACACCAACGCCGAAGTCGAGCCGGCGCTCGCGGTCAATCCAGCGAACACGTCAAATATCGTCGCCGCCTGGCAACAAGATCGTTGGTCCAGTGGTGGCGCGCGCGGCATCGTCGCCGCGGCATCGATGGATGGCGGCCACAGCTGGGCGCAGCGGGCAGTGGCGTTTTCGCGTTGTGGGGGCGGCGAATACGAACGCGCGAGCGACCCGTGGCTGAGCGCGGCGCCGGACGGCACGCTGCATCTGGTCGCCATTGCGTTCAGTGGCGGACTACTGCAGCCCGGCTCGGTCAGCGCCGTCATCGCTTCGCGTTCGACGGATGGCGGCATGAGCTGGGGTCCGACACGCACGCTGATACGCGACACCGGCAATTTCTTTGACGACAAATGCACGATAACGGCTGACCCGGTCACGCCGCATTACGTGTATGCGGTCTGGGATCGACTCGTCAGTGACACCGCGGGGCCGACTGCATTCACGCGCAGCACCGACGATGGTTTGACCTGGTCGGCGGCGCGCACGATCTACGATCCGGGTCCGACCAATCAGACCATCAGCAATCAGATCGTCGTGTTGCCGAACGGCGTACTCGTGAATCTGTTCCTGCAGATCGACACCGCGGCGAACAACACGTTCACCTCGGCGCTGAAAGTGATTCGCTCCAGCGACAACGGCGAAACCTGGTCGGTGCCGTTCAAGATCGCCGACAACCTGGCTGTCGGCACGCGCGATCCGGACACCGGCAGCGGCGTCCGCGATGCTTCGCTGGTGCCGGAAATCGCCGTCGCGCCGGGTGGCGATTTGTACGCGGTCTGGCAGGATGCGCGCTTCAGCAATGGTGCCCGTGATGGTATTGCACTGTCGCGCTCGAGCGATGGCGGTCTGAACTGGTCGGCGCCGGTGCGCGTCAACGGCGACGCCACGGTCGCGGCATTCGTGCCGAGCGTGCGCGTGCGCGCGGACGGCCAGGTCGGCGTAAGTTATTTTGATTTCCGCCCGAATACCGGCAGCACCGTGACGCTGCTGACGAACTACTGGCTTGCGCGTTCGTCGAACGGCGTGAGCTGGAGCGAGAGCCAGATCACGGGGCCGTTCGATCTGGCGCTCGCGCCGCTGTCTGGCGGAGCGGGCGCCGCAAATTATTTCCTCGGCGACTACCAGGCGTTGCTCAGCAGCGGGAACGTGTTCGTGCCGTTGTTCGCACAGACAAATGCGGCAAACGCCAGCAATCGCACCGATGTGTTTCTGGCGCCTGCAGTCTCGGCGACCGCCAATGTCGCGGCCGTCCAGCATGTGCAAGCCGCCGAGAACTTCGTCGTCACTGCGGACATGCTGCGTCGCGTCAGCGAGAACCTCGCACGCGCACGCGAGGCGCCACCGCGCGCGCGCGCCTCGGTACGCCGCGTGGGCCGGCATTGATCACTGCGCGTCGATCCTGCCGTAAAGTCCGTTCGCCTCGTCATTCGGGCCGGCCGCCTGGACGGGCGCCTTTAGTCGGTGTCGAACCCCGTCCTGCCGAAAGTGTTGGACGCGTGCGGCGCCGCGAAGAAAATTCAGCCGCGGCTGTCGGCACCGAGCCTGACTTGGTATTGCGAAGATTTGTCTTCGCGTTCGAGTTCCAGCAGCTGGTGCGCTCTAGCGTCCTCGAGTAGCGCGCTGAACGACTTGAAACCGTAATAGCTTTCGTTGAATCCGGGCTTGCGCCGTTTCAGCGCCGATTTGATCATCGAGCCCCAGATCTTTTCGCCTTCGCCGCGTTCGGCGATCAGCGCTTCCAGCGTTTCCACTACCAGCTCGAACGCCTCCTGTTTGCGATCGGCATCGGTCTTCGATGCGCGCGCCGCCGCGGTTTTCGGCGTCTTGTCTTCGCTTTTCCTGGTCTGCTTCGGAGCGCCTTTCTGCGTGCGTACGAGATCGTCGTAATAGATGAATTCATCGCAATTGGCGATCAAAAGCTGCGACGTTGAACTCTTGACGCCGACGCCGATCACCGTCTTGTTGTTCTCGCGCAGTTTGCTCACCAGGGGCGAAAAATCCGAATCGCCGCTGATGACCACGAACGTGTCGACGTGCGCCTTGGTGTAGCACAAGTCCAGTGCATCGACGACCATGCGGATGTCGGCGGAATTCTTGCCGGACTGGCTCACGTGCGGCACTTCGATCAGCTCGAAGGAGGCGTAATGCATCGCCGGACGGAATTCCTTGTAGCGCTCCCAATCGCAATACGCCTTCTTGACCACGATGCTGCCCTTGAGCAGCAGTTTCTCCAGCACCTTGTTGATATCGAATTGCGCGTATTTCGCTTCGCGCACGCCGAGCGCGACATTCTCGAAGTCGCAGAACAGTGCCAGATTGCGGGTTTCGGATTGCATGGCCATGGCGCAACTGTGCGCGGTCACGCGTTGGCGATCAAGCGCCAGACACTTATTGGCGTCGCGACCGGCGTGGCTGCACCTGAGGGTGGGGCGCACATTCTGTAAACATCAGACGCGGTATGCTCCGGCCCCGGCGCGCAGTGAGGTTGAAGGATGAAGGCATTGTGGGGATGGATGGCGACGGCACTTTTGCAGGTCACGGGCAACGTTTTGGCCGTGCCGACCGCGATGGACGTCGCGGGCTCGTTGAACTTGCCCCTGGCGTTCGAAGCGAACCGTGGGCAAGCCGAGAGCCAGGTGCTATACCTCGCGCGTTCACCCGGCTACACCGCATTCCTGACCGCCACCCAAGCTGTGTTGTCGCGCAGCTTTGCGCAGGAACACCGCGCGATTTCGATGCGGATGCTCGGCGGCGATGCGGACGCGACGACGCAGGGCATCGAGCCACTGGCCACGCACAGCAACTACTTCACCGGCAACGATCCGACGCGATGGCGCAAGGATGTTCCTGCCTATGCGAAGGTGCGATACGAACAGGTCTACCCGGGGATCGATGTCGTCTATCACGGCAACCAGCGTCAGCTCGAATACGATTTCGTGCTCGCGCCGCACGCGAATCCGCGCCGCATCGCTCTAGAGTTTTCCGGCGCCGAACCGCTGCGGCTGGATCGCGACGGCAATCTCGTGCTGGTGCATTCGGCCGGGATGGTGCAGCAACGGCCGCTTGCCTGGCAGAACATCGACGGGGTGCGTCGCACCGTGGACGTGCGCTACGTGTTGCACGCAAAACGACGCGTAGGCTTCGCGCTCGGGCCCTACGACGCCGCGCGCGAGCTCGTTATCGATCCGGTCTTCGTCTACAGCAGCTACCTCGGCGGCACCGGCGATGACGGCGCCGTGAAGATCGCCGTGGACAGCGCCGGCAGTGCCTATGTCGTCGGACACACAGCCAGCACGAATTTTCCCGTGCTCGGTGCCGCGCAGCCGGTGTACGGCGGCGGCGGCGATATTTTCGTCGCCAAGCTCAATGCGGCCGGCACGGCGCTGGTTTACAGCACGTATTTTGGCGGTACCGGCGGCGATTCAGGGCAGGCCATCGCTGTCGACGCCAACGGCAAGGCCTATCTAACCGGCAGTACCAGCAGCCTTGATTTTCCGACTACGGCGAATGCCGCACAGCCCGCTTACGGCGGCGGCAACGACGGTTTCCTGGTCATACTCGATAGCACCGGGGCGCTCGCATACAGCTCTTACCTCGGTGGCAGTGGTCTGGATGTCGGCACGGCGGTCGCGGTAGATGGCGTTGGCGACGCGTACGTGACCGGCTACACGCAGAGCACGAATTTTCCGGTGACCAACGGTGTCGTGCAAACGGCGCTGGCCGGAATTGAGGATGCTTTCGTCGCGCAGATTTCCGCGGCGGGTGAGATTATCTACAGCACCTACGTTGGCGGCAGCGCGCTCGATCTCGCGCGCGGCATCGCGGTGGACGGCGCCGGCAATGCCTATATTGCCGGCTACACGCAGAGCACGGATTTTCCGGTAAGCGCCGGCGCGCTGCAGAAGACCTACGGCGGCGGCAATGCCGATGCCTTCGTTGCCGCGCTGGATCCGACTGGCGCAAACCTCGTCTACGCGACGTTTCTTGGCGGCAGCGCCGACGATTACGCCACGACGCTTGCGCTCGACGCAAACGGCAACGCTTATGTGGCGGGCAACAGCAACAGCGTGGATTTTCCCGTGACCGCCGCCGTGCAGGCGAGCAACGGCGGTGGCGTGGACGCGTTCGTCACCCAGCTCGATGCCAGTGGCTCTAGCCAAATCTTCAGCACGTATCTCGGTGGCAGTGGCTACGACACGGCGTTGGGTATCGCACTCGATGCCAGCGGCGCCGCTTACGTGACTGGCTATACGCAAAGCGCGAACTTTCCGACCACGGCGAACGCCGGCCAGCGTACGTTCGCCGGAGGCAGCAGCGATGCGTTCGTCGTTCAGCTGACCGCCGTCGGCGCATTCGGCTACGGAAGTTATCTCGGCGGCAGCGGTCTGGACTCCGGATATGGTATTGCCGTCGGCAACACGGGCGTTGCCTATATGACCGGCAACACGATGAGCAGCAATTTCCCGGTTACGCTGGGCGCACTGCAGCCAAACCGCGCCGGCAGCGGCGACGCGTTCGTCACTGCCTTTCCGGCAAGTACGTTCGACGAAATCTTCCGCGACGGTTTCGAGTAGATCGTCAACGCCCGAGACGTTTGTCGAGGGCAATGAAATGCTCGAGCATCTCGGTGTAGATACGATCGGTTTTTTCGTGCAGATGAGCGATCTCGAGCTCGGCCTTGATGTTCACTTCGTATTCGATGTCGGCGCGCACGCGGTCCTTCTCGGCCTGGCGGTTCTGGCTGATCAGCACGAAGCACGAGAGAAAGATCGCTTCGAGCGAAACGATCATCGTCAGCAGACCGAACGGGTAGGGGTCGAACTGCGGCACGCCAAGCTCGAACGTGTTCATCGCGATCCAGACCACGAACCAGATCGCGTTGAGCAACAGAAAATGCATGCTGCCGCTGAACCATGAAATCCAGTCCGCGATACGCTGCAGCGCAGTGATTTTCTCTTCGGCTTCTTCGTTCGCGTTGCGCGACACGCGCGTGCGCAACAGCTCGTCGGCCTTGCGCGTCATCTGGCTCATTGCCGCGAGCAGGCGCAGCGCCGCCGCCGGGCTCTTGTGAAACAGCAGCAACAGATCCTCGCGATCGAGTTCGAGCAGTTCAGTGTCGGCCAGCGCCATCGCCGTGGCGGTGCGCGCGCCGCGGTCGAGCAGCGCGAGTTCGCCGAATACTTCGCCGCGGCCGGCTATCGCCAGCAGAATTTTCTGTCCGGCCGTGTCTTTGATGTACAGCTCGACTTCGCCTTCGCGCACGATGTAGAGCGCTTCGCCGGGTTCACCCGTCTTGAACAGGGTTTCGCCAGCGGCGAGCTGGCGCAGGTCGATGAATTCCGCGAGGTTCGCGCGATCCTCTTCGGTGACGTGTTCGAACAGTTCGATGTCGTCAAGAAGCTTGGCGTCACAGGCCATCGGTCACTCCGCAGGTCGATCAGGGATGTTGCCCGGAAATGACGGGCACATGCCAGACCGCATATTGTGGCGGCGTTTCGACAGCCGCGATCATCGCATCGAAATCGGCGCGCACGTCGGCAGCGTCGCGGCCGGTGGCCTGCGCCAATGGGTCGACGTAACCGTCGCGCCAGGCGCGCAGGATGCCCGCGAATGTGGCACGCGGCACGCGCAAGGTATCGACGACGATGTAGTCGGCCGCGATGGCGGTGTAGCCACGCTGTTCCAGCAGCGGCGGCGAATGCCGGCCGATGCGCCCGTCGCAGCCGACGCTGTCGAGATAGTGCAAGGCGTTTTCTATCCAGAACTTGTCCGGATCACGCGCCCCGCGCGGCATGCGCAGCATCGCGTAGTCCTCCGAGAGCAGGTGCAACCAGCCGCGCGGTTTGAGCACGCGGCCGATCTCGTCGAGCACGAGCGGGAAATCCGGCACGGCCTGCGACATGTGGCGACAGACGACGAGATCGAAATGCGCAGCGGGGAACTGCAGCGCGAACGCATCGCCGGTCACGTAGTGCACGCGATCGGCGTAGCCGGTGTCCATGCGGCGTGCGATTTCCAGGTTGCCATCCAATATGTCGACGCCGATTAGATGCGCTTGGCGGTAACGGTCGGCGAGCCGGCGCGTGATCTCGCCGGTGCCGCAGCCCAGGTCGAGAATTCGCAACGCACCCGACAGGGCATAGCGGTCAAACAACGCCTGCTCTTGCGGCCAGATCGCCTGCGCCTGGAAGGCGAGGTTGCGCACCATCGACTCATCGCCCATCTGCTGGGCCTGAGGGTTTTTGTCGTCGGTAATCATGCGCGGGCGCGCTGAGGCGATCAGCCCATGAAGAACGCGTTCAGCTTGTTGCCATCCAGATCGCGGAAATACGCGGCATAGAAACCTTCGCCGCGCGGACCCGGCGCGCCTTCGTCCTTGCCGCCGAGTTCCATGGCTTTGGCGTACAGCGCGTTCACTTTTTCCTTGCTGTCCATGACCAGCGCGACCATCGTGCCGTTGCCGACTGTCGCGGCCTTGCCGTCGTAGGGTTTGATCACGGCGATGCCCGGTTTGTCGTGGCCGCAAGTCCACATGATGAAAGTCGGGTAATCCATCCCGCGCTTGGCGCCGATGCTGCCGAGCAATTGATCATAGAAGGCCGCGGCGCGCGGCAGATCGTTGGTGCCCAGCGTGGTATAGCCAATCATATGGTTCCTCCCGGTCAAAAGTTGACGCAGCATTTCACGCACGCAGGTTGAAGTAAAGAACGGACCCTGCCGGCACGGCTCCGTATCGACATCGCAAACATGGCATTCAAATTGCTTACTGAAGTTCCCAAGGTGAGGAACAGGGCCAGGGGATGGATCGCCGATGCTGTTGTTGTCCAATATAGTCGTGCCCGCTTTCCACGACACGCCGGTCGTGCGCGTCGTCGAGCAGGGCTATCGCACGCGCTTGCTCGCGTTCGGTCTGGCGTTTGTCGCAGCGGCAGCAGTACTTGACGCGAATGGCTCGGCGCTCATCGTGCCGGCGCTGCTCGCGCTGAACGCATGCGTATGGCCCGCCGCCGCCAGGGCGTTCGCCTTGCGCAGCGCCGAGCCACAGGGCGTCGAGATCCGCAACTTGCTGATCGACTCCGCGATGGGCGGCATCTGGGTTGCTCTGCTGCAGTTCAATTTGCTGCCGTGCGCGCTGCTGACCATCATTCTGAGCTGCGACAAGGTAATCGCCGGCGGCTGGAATCTATTGTTGCGCGGATTGATCGTGCAAGCAGCGGCGTGCGTGGTGACGCTCGCACTACATGGCCTCACGTTTGCGCCGCAGAGTTCGAACGTTGAAATACTCGCTGCGTTGCCATTGCTGATCAGTTATCCGCTGGTTCTCGGTTTACGCCTGCGCCGGCTAGGCGCGCACGACGAAGCGGACGTGCGTGGTGGCGAGGAATTCGCTGGCGATACGCACATCGCGTAAGCTTGCCCGTCGCCGCGTCGCTGCAGGGGATCGATTGAGCATCAACAGCAACCTGATCATCATTGCCGTCACCTGCCTGATCTCGATCATCGCATTCAACAACCGCGGTCTCGTGCAGCAGCTGATCCTGTGGCCACCGGCATTGTCGCGCGACCGGCAGTACTACCGGCTGCTCAGCTACGGCTTGCTACACGCCGATCCGACGCATCTGCTGTTCAACATGATCACGCTGTACTCGTTCGGCAATTTGATGGATGCGCTGTATACGCATTTTCTCGGGCCGTTAGGTTTTGTAATGTTTTATGCGGGTGGCCTGATCGCGTCAATTTTGCCGACCTATCTGCGCAACCGCGATAATCCACACTATCGCAGCCTCGGCGCATCGGGGGCGGTGTCAGCCGTACTGTTCGCATCGATCCTGCTGCAGCCGTGGTCGACACTGCTGGTGTTTATCATTCCAGTGCCGGCCATCGTCTTCGCCGTGGCCTACGTCGCATATACGTTCTATATGGATCGCCGCGGCACGGACAACATCAACCATGGCGCACACTTGTGGGGTGCGCTTTACGGCGTGGTGTTCACGATCATCATGGAACCGCGCATTGCGGGTCTGTTCCTGTCTAGCCTCACGCACCCGAAATTGGCGCCGCTGTGAGAGCGGCGCTTGCTCAGCGGCGATTCAACTGCTGCCGCGTACGCTGGCCACAGTTGGCGACAAGGGGCGACACTTATGACTAGACGATTGTTAAACCTGATTTTATTTGCGACCGTGTTTCTCGGGCTCGGCGGCTGTGTGTACGACCCGGCCTATTACCATCGTTCGAGCGTGGTCTATGACGACGGCACGGCGACGTATTCGGAGCCGTACTACGACAGCTACTATGCCGCAGGGCCGTATTACTATAATCCCTGGTACTACGGCTATGGCTATCCGTATTTCGGCTTGGGTTTTAGCTACTACGGCGGCGGCTACCGGCACGGTGGCCACCATTATTCCCACCACGGCGGCACGCATACGTATCACCATCATCACTGATCCGCGGGCTGCACAAATGACAAGGGCGATCTGGCAGCAGATCGCCCTTCGTTTTATCGCGGGGAAGGGAACCGATTCTAGTCCCAACCGGCGCCTTTGTGCAGTCTGGCAGCGCGCAGTGCGAATGTTATGATCCAGCCATGTCAGCCGTTCTCGAAAGACGCCAAATATTGCCGGGGCGCTTCGCGTACCTGATGGGGTTGTACGCGGAAAACTATCATCGCCTTACGCGCTTGTTCGCACCGCAGGAATTGCAGCTCGGTTCCTATATCTCGTCCGTCGACGACGGCCTCGATGTCTATTTGGAATTGATCGAGCGGCACCGCTACACGCTCGAGTTGCATCTGACGTATTGCATAAAGGACGCCCACACCGGCGGACCATCGCCGTCGGCATGGTTGCGCATGTATCGCGATGCGCACGTCGCCGAAGTGACGCACTGCCACCCGGGCCAGAGGCTGTGGCGCGAACTCGGCCCGTTTCCGCGTGCGCAGACGGTATTCCAGCAACGCATGCGCATGGCCAGCTTCCTGAGCCGCTGGCTGGAATACCTCGGCGAGCAGGGCCACTCGCGCGGCACACTGATCGCAGTCGAGGCCTTGCCGCATTGCGCCTGATCCGCTATTGCCACATCCCTGTAATCTGCCTGGGCCATGCTGATAGCGATCTCGAATCGGATCTGCAGCCATGGCGCAAATCTTCTATTGGCTCGATCGCGGCGATTTCGCCGCTGTTTTCCAGCATCCCTGGATCTGGGCAATGCTCATTGCCGCCGCGGCAAATGTCGCCGGCATCGCCGCGATTCTTCGCCACTACGACGGCCAGCCGCGCCGCTGATCGCAGCGTACCGCAGGCGTGCGCGTGAGCCTGCCGTTGCGCGAGCGTCCGGCATGGAAAACGCTTGCGTTGCATCAGCGGGAGATCGGCGCCGCTTCTCTGCACGACTTGTTTGCCGCTGACCCCGGTCGCGGCGAGCGTTTCGTTGCGCAAGGTGCCGGTCTGTATCTCGACTACTCGAAGAACCGCATCACCGACGTAACGCTGCAGATGCTGCTGGCGTTGGCCAACGAGTGCGGCTTGCGCGGGCGCATCGATGCCATGTGGCGCGGCGACAAAATCAACACCACTGAGCAACGCGCGGTCCTGCATATCGCCTTGCGCGCGCCGCGCGGCGAAAAGCTGTGCGTGGATGGCGTCGACGTGGTGGTGGAAGTGCACAACGTGCTCGAGCGCATGGCCGAATTCGCCGAACGCGTGCGCGCTGGCGAATGGAAAGGACACACCGGCGGACGCATCCGCAATATCGTCAATATCGGCATCGGCGGCTCCGATTTGGGGCCGGTGATGGCGTACGAAGCGCTGCGGCATTACAGCCGGCGCGATCTGGTTTTGCGCTTCGTCTCGAACGTGGACGGCACTGATTTCACCGAAGCGGTGCGCGACCTCGATCCCGCGCAGACGCTGTTCGTCGTCTGCTCGAAAACGTTCACCACGCAGGAAACGCTCGCGAACGCGCGCGCGGCGCGCGCCTGGCTCGTCGATCGACTCGGCGACGAAGCCGTACGCCATCATTTCGTTGCGGTGTCGACGAATGCCGCGGAAGTCGCGAAGTTCGGCATCGACACCGCGAACATGTTCGGTTTCTGGGACTGGGTCGGCGGACGCTATTCGATGGATTCGGCGATCGGCCTGTCGACGATGCTGGCGATCGGAGCGGAAAATTTCCGCGCGCTGCTCGATGGTTTTCACGCGATGGACGAGCATTTTCGCAAAACGCCGTTCGCGCAGAATCTGCCGGTGCTGCTCGCGCTGCTGACAATCTGGTATACCGATTTCTTCGGTGCGGAAACCCAGGCGATCCTGCCTTACGAGCAGTACCTGAAACGTTTTCCAGCTTATCTGCAGCAGCTCGTCATGGAGAGCAATGGCAAGCAGGTGACACACGCCGGCATGCGCGTCGGCTATGCGACAAGTCCGATCGTCTGGGGCGAACCTGGCACGAACGGCCAGCATTCGTTTTACCAACTGCTGCATCAAGGCACGCGTCTGATCCCGTGCGACTTCATTGGTTTCGAACGCAGCCTCAATCCGCTTGGAAATCAGCATGACCTGCTGATCGCGAATCTGTTCGCGCAAGCCGAAGCGCTTGCGTTCGGCAAGACGGCCGAACAAGTGCGCGCAGAAGGCACGCCGGAAGGGCTGGTCGCGCACCGCTGTTTCGAAGGCAATCGCCCGAGCAACATGATCCTTGCACACGCACTGACACCGGCCACTCTCGGCGCACTCGTGGCACTCTACGAACACAGCGTCTTCGTGCAAGGTTGCATCTGGGACATTAATTCCTTCGACCAGTGGGGTGTCGAACTGGGCAAGCAGCTCGCCGGCCGCATTGCGCCGGAACTCGTCAATGATGCGCCGCTTGCGCACGACAGCTCGACGAATACGTTGATCCGGCGCTATCGCAAAAATCGGGCGAGCTGAATTTGAATGGCTGCGGGCGCATACTTGCACCTGCAACGACAACCCGGCAGAAGGAGATCGCCATGAAGCTCGAGAAAGTCGTCTACACCGCGCATGCCACAGCAACCGGTGGCCGCGATGGCCGCGCCCGCAGCGCCGACGGGCGCATCGATGTGGTGCTCAAGCCGCCGAAGGAAATGGGCGGCACGGGCGATGGCGTGAATCCGGAGCAGCTGTTCGCTTGCGGCTACGCCGCGTGTTTCATCGGTGCGGTGAAATTCGCCGGTACGCAGGCGAAAGTGGCGGTGCCTGCCGATACTTCGATTGAAAGTGCGGTCAGCATCGGCCCGATTCCGAATGGCTTCGGCATCGCCGTGGAACTGAAAGTATCGATGCCGGGAGTGGATCGTGCGGTCGCGCAATCACTGATCGACAAAGCGCATAGCCAGATCTGTCCCTACTCGAATGCCATACGCGGCAATGTCGAGGTAAACGTCGTTCTGGTATAGCCGCGATGGAACACCGCTATGACTATCTGATCGTTGGCGGCGGCATGGCCGGCGATGCCGCGGCGAAAGCCATTCACGAGACCGATGCCAGCGCGCGCATCGGTCTCGTCGGCGCCGAGGCGCACGCGCCATATGAGCGGCCGCCGCTATCCAAAGCCTTGTGGAAAGGCGACAAGTCGCCGGAATCGATCGATCTGAACACGGCGAAATCCGGCGCCGTGCTGCATCTGGACCGCCGCATCGTCGCGCTGGACCGCACAGCTCACAGTGCAAGCGACGACCGGGGCGACATCTATCGCTATCGGCGCCTGCTGCTCGCTACCGGCGCGACGCCGCGAGGGTTGTCTTTTGCCGGCGAACGCGTGATCAACTTTCGCACGCTGGCTGATTATCTGCTGTTGCGGCGTTTCGCCGTTCCTGGAGCGCGCATCGCCGTGGTCGGCGGTGGCTTCATCGGCAGCGAACTCGCGGCCTCGCTGGCGAGCAATGGTTGCAAGGTGACAATGCTGTTTCCCGGCGAGACGATCGGTGCCGGTCGTTATCCGCCGTCGCTCGCGCATTTCCTTGACGCCTACTACCGCGATCGTGGTGTCGAATTGCTTCCGGGCGTGCGCGTCGTCGATGGTCGAGTGCATGCGGATCGCGTCGAGGTCGCCGTGTCGGACGGTACGACACTCATTGTCGATGCCGTGGTGGCCGGCCTTGGGGTGACGCCGAACACCGCGCTGGCCGAACAGGCGGGATTGAAAGTCGACAATGGCGTTCTCGTCGATGACCGCCTGTGCAGTAGCGATGCGGACATCTTCGCTGCGGGCGACGTGGCGAATTTCCACAGTGCAGCACTGGACATGCGTTTGCGCGTAGAACACGAGAACGCCGCGATCAGCATGGGCCAGCATGCCGGCCGCGTGATGACCGGCGCTACCGAGGCATACACGACGCTGCCGTATTTCTATTCCGACCTGTTCGATCTCGGTTACGAAGCGGTGGGGCTGCTCGATGCCGGACTCGAGATCGTTGAGCAGTGGACGACGCCCTACCGGGAAGGCGTCATCTATTATCTCGATCGCGGCCGCGTGCGTGGCGTCCTGCTCTGGAACACGTGGGGACAAGTAGAGCCCGCGCGCGAATTGATTGCCGAGCCTGGGCCGCACGATGCCGAAAGCGTGCGCGGCAGATTGCCGAAGACGGTCTAGTATACTCGTCTCGTTCAGCATTCTTCCCGGACAATCCGCTGCCAGCCCAGTTTATCGACGACGATGCGCCTGCCGATTTTTTTCTGCCTGACCCTTTTTTCGCTCGTCGCGCATGCCGCCGACACAGCGCGCGCAAAACTGGACGCATTCGCCAAAGGCATCAACGCGATCTCCGCCGATTTCGAACAGCAGGTGCATGACCCGAACGGCGCCGGCAAGGTCAGTCACGGCACGCTGGCGTTGAAGGCGCCGCGTCAGTTCCGCTGGGATGTGAGCAAGCCATACCAGCAGCTGATCGTCGCCGACGGCGAAAAAGTCTGGATCTACGATCCGGATCTGGAGCAAGTCAGCGTGCGCGCGCAGGGCACTGAGGAAGCGCATAGCCCGCTGACCGTGCTTACCGATCTGTCGCAGCTCGATCACGATTTCACCGCGAGCGAACACGGCCAAGAGGACGGACTGTCGTGGCTGCGCCTAAAATCCAAAGACAAGGAACCCCAGTTCGCATACTGCGACCTCGGCTTCGATGCGCAGGGTTTGGCGCGCATGCGCTTTGAAGACGCGCTCGGCAACGAGACCGAGATTCTGTTCGCCAACTGGCAGCGCAACCAGAAGCTGGCTGCCGACGCGTTCAAATTCACGCCGCCGAAAGGCGTCGATGTGGTGGGTGATCCGACACCTGCCGCGGAAGTTCACCCGGTCAAGGACTAGACCGCAGCGAGTTTCACCGCTTCGGCGAAATTCTCGGCGAACTGCAGGTTCGCGCCGTCCGGCTTTACGCCCATTTGCGCCAGGATTGCGCGCGGCTGTTCGCGTAGGCCGGAAAGAATCACGCGCGTATGGATTCGCTCGCAGCGTTTCAGCAGCTGCCGTAGCGCCGTCACGCCGCTGGCGTCGATCAACGGCACCAGACGCAGACGCAGTATGAAGAACCGTGGCGGCTTCGGAAACTGGTTGAGCACGTCGTCGAGCCGGTTGGCGACCGCGAAGAACAATGGTCCGGAGACCTGATACGCCTCCACGCCTTCAGCGAGTTGTGCGCGCTGATTCGGTTCGGCCGCTTGCGTGAAATCGTCGGCATCTTCATCGAGCAGTGACATATCGGACTTGATCGCCACGACTTCACTCATCCGATGCATGAACAGAAACGCGGCGAGCACGAGGCCAACTTCGATCGCCACAGTAAGATCGAACGCTACCGTCAACGCGAAGGTCAGCAGTAGCACGACGCGATCGCCGAACGGACCTTGCAGCAAGTGCCCGAAGCTTTCGATCTCGGCCATGTTCCAGGCCACGATCAGCAGTATCGCCGCGAGGGTGGCGAGCGGCACGTAGCCCATCAACGGCGCAAGCACGAGCATGAATGCGAGCAGATACAGAGCGTGCAGCATGCCGGCAACTGGCGAGCGCGCGCCAGCCCGCGCGTTCGTCGCCGTACGCGCGAGGGCGCCGGTCGCCGGCAGCCCGCCGAACAGCGCCGACGCGACGTTCGCCACGCCTTGCGCAACCAGTTCGCAGTTGCTGCGATGACGTCCGCCGATCATGCCGTCGGCGACCACGGCCGAGAGCAGCGATTCCACGCCGGCGAGAAACGCGATCGTGAATGAACTCGCGAACAACTCGCGCGTGCGCTCGAAGGGAATATGCGGAATCGAAAAGTGCGGCAATTGCGCCGGAATGCCGCCGAAACGCGAGCCTATCGTTTCCGCCGGAAGACCGAACAAGGCGCAGGCTGCGGTAGCCGCGACGACTGCGATGAGGAATCCAGGCCAGGTCGGGCGCCAGCGGCGCAGCGCAACAATGAGCACGACACTGACGAGCGCGATGATCACGGCAGCGGAACTGAAATCGCCCATATGACCGGCATACGCTTGCAGACGCGCGAAGAAGTCCGCCGGCACGGCACCCATGCGCAGGCCGAGCAGGTCTTTTACCTGGCTCAGGAAGATGCTCACGGCGATTCCCGCGGTAAAGCCCGTGATCACCGGCTGCGGCATGTATTTCATCAGTGTGCCGATGCGCAGTACGCCGGCCGCTATCAGCATGAGCCCGGCGAGCAGCGTGCACAGGATCAAGCCACCGTAGCCGAACTTGTCGATGACGTTGAACACGACCGGGATGAACGCAGCGGTGGGGCCCCCTATCTGCACGCGCGAACCGCCGAGCGCGGAAATCAGGAACCCGGCGACAATCGCCGTGTGCAGACCTTTTTCTGGCGCGGCTCCCGACGCAATCGCCAGGGCCATGGCCAGCGGCAGGGCGACGATCGCTACAGTGAGCCCGGATAGCGCATCATGACGAAAGTCGTCGAAGCTATAGCCGCGCCGCAGGATCGTGACGAGCTTGGGCACGTAGAGGTGCCATACGGGTACTGCGGTTATTGCGGGCATGGCGCAGAAGAATAGCGGATTTGCGTATCATCGCCGCATGCCCCGACGCAAATCTGTAGCAACCCCCGAACTGTTCGCAGAGCCGGAAGGTCTGAAACCGCTCGCCGAGCGCATGCGCCCGCGTACGCTCGATGAAATCGTCGGCCAGACGCGTCTGCTTGGGCCAGGCGCACCGCTGCGGCGCTCCATCGAGGCGGGGCACGTGCATTCGATGATCCTGTGGGGCCCCCCTGGCTGTGGCAAGACCACGCTTGCGCTGCTGCTCGCGCGCTACGCCAATGCGCGCTTCCGCGCGATCTCCGCGGTACTCTCCGGCATCGCCGATGTGCGCGACGCGCTGGCCGAAGCGGCGGCGAATTTCGCCCAAGGCATACGCAGTGTGTTGTTCGTGGACGAAGTGCATCGCTTCAACAAGGCGCAGCAGGATGCGTTCCTGCCGCACATCGAGAAGGGCACGATCCTGTTTGTCGGCGCGACGACGGAGAATCCCTCGTTCGAGTTGAACTCCGCGCTGCTCTCGCGCTGCCGCGTACATGTGATGGATGCGGTTTCCGTCGAGGCCATCGTCGAGGCGCTGCAGCGTGCGCTGCACGACACCGAGCATGGGCTCGGCGCGTCGAAGTTGCAGATTGCCGATGACTCGCTCGCGCTGATCGCGCGCGCGGCCGATGGCGATGTGCGCCGCGCGTTGACCTTGCTCGAGATCGCCGCCGATGTCGCGCACGACGGCATGATCGACGAAACGACGCTGACCCAAGTGCTTGCCGACCGTACGCGTCGTTTCGACAAAGGTGGCGAGCAGTTCTACGACCAGATATCGGCCTTGCACAAATCCGTACGCAGTTCCGATGCCGACGCGGCGCTGTACTGGTGCGCGCGCATGCTCGATGGCGGCGTCGATCCGGCCTATCTCGCGCGGCGACTCACGCGCATGGCGATCGAGGACATCGGCCTGGCCGATCCGCGTGCGCTCAGCCTCGCGCTCGAAGCCTGGGACACCTACGATCGCCTCGGCTCGCCCGAGGGCGAACTGGCCTTCGCCGAAGTCGCGATTTATCTCGCGATTGCCGCCAAGAGCAACGCCGCCTATGCGGCCTTCGGCGAAGTGAAAGGCGTGATAGCCGAAACCGGTACGCTGGAAGTGCCGCTGCATCTGCGCAACGCGCCTACGAAATTGATGAAAGGCCTCGGCTACGGCAAGGATTATCAATATGATCACAACGTCGAGGGCGGCGTCGCGATCGACCAGCAATGCCTGCCGGATGCACTCGTTGGTGGCGAGTTCTATCGGCCGACCGAACGCGGCCTGGAAGGAAAAATCCGCGAGAAGCTGCAAAGTATACGCAGCGCCCGCGCCGCGGCGAGAAAAGACAACAACCGGTGACGTCGGAAATTTACATTTCCGAGGTGGACGACAAGTGCCGGATCGAGTTTACTTGTGAGACTCGGGTAATGAGCGCAAGGCGGCTGCTTAGGATCCGACTGGGGAGTGTTCAGACCAACTGGGGGAATTGTATGAGCAAGATCTGCTTTCGTATCGCCGCAATGATTTTGTCCGTCTTGGCGCTGCCGGGTTTGGCTGGCGCCCAGTCGTTCACGGAAAACTTTGACGACATCACCTTGCTCGCCGGCAATGGCTGGAGCCTGCAGAACCTTAGCACCCCGGTTGGGTCTACCAATTGGTTTCAAGGGAACCCTGTCTCAGGTGGAGGCCCCTTCGATGCCTACAACGGTGCCGCGAATGCCTATATCGGGGCCAATTACAACAATACGGGAAACACCGGCACGATCAGCAACTGGCTGATGACGCCGAACCGCACGTGGCGCAACGGCGACGTGCTGGTGTTCTACACCAGGAAGGTCGCGCCTGACAGTTATGCCGATCGCCTCGAAGTGCGCTTGAGCACGAATGGCGCGAGCACGAACGCAGGGACCAACGCCACCACCGTGGGCGACTTCACGACGTTGCTGCTAAGCATCAATCCGAGCTTGGTACTTGGCGTCTATCCCACCACCTGGACGCAATACAACATCACGATGTCCGGGCTTCCCGCGCCGACTTCCGGGCGCATGGCTTTTCGCTATTTCGTAACCGGTGCTGGGGCGAGCGGGACCAATTCCGACTACATCGGTATCGACAACGTGGGGTACACGCCCTACGTGTGCCCAGCGATCACGTTGTCGGGCACGCCAGGCAATGGGACTTGGGGCCAGTCTTACAATTTCAGCTTCGGACAAACCGGCGCCTTGGGTACGCCCAGTTACGCAGTTATCGCGGGCGCCTTGCCCCCGGGGCTGACGCTCAGTGCAGCCGGAGCGATTTCCGGCACGCCCACGGCTACCGGCACCTTCAATTTCACCGTGGCAGTCTCTGACAACAGCGGTTGCAGCGGTTCGCAAGCCTATGCCATCACGATTGCGGCGGATGTGCCCAGCGCGCCGTTGAATGTCAGCGCAACTCCAGGCGACGCGCAAGCGGATGTGAGTTGGGGTGCGCCCGCCAGCGATGGCGGCGACGCAATTAGCGGTTACACGGCCACCTGCACCGACGGCACGAACAATTTCAACGCCCCGTCATCCGCATCGCCCGTCACCGTGACCGGCCTCACCAATGGCACCGCCTATACCTGCACAGTGACGGCAACGAACGGCGCGGGTACCGGTCCTGCCTCCGCGGCCAGCAACAGCTTCACGCCGATGGGCACCCAGACCATCACGTTCAACAACCCTGGCGCACAGACGTTTGGTACGACACCCACGCTATCCGCGACCGCTTCTTCCGGCCTGATAGTGAGTTTCACGTCCGCCACCACGAGCGTTTGCACGATCACCAGCGGCGGTGCGCTCACTTTCGTGGCCCTCGGAACCTGCACCATCAACGCCGATCAGCCAGGCAACGCTGCCATCAGCGCAGCTCCCCAGGTGCAGCAGAGCTTCGAGGTGATCGACTGGATATTCCATGACGGGTTCGAGGGCCCATAACGCCCGCCAGTTCACACAGGATTCAACGCAAATGCGACGCGGCGTGAACCGTCTACTCGGCACGCCGCAAAAACCATGGAACCGATGATCGCCGCAATCCGCAATCTGCCACGCACGGTTTGGCTGGTTGCGGTGATCAGTTTGGTCAACGATGCCGCCAGCGACATGATCTATCCGCTGGTGCCGCTGTATCTGACCAGCGTGCTGATGGCGGGGCCGAAGGCGCTCGGGCTGATCGAAGGCATTGCCGAGGCGGTCTCGAGTCTGCTGAAACTGTTTGCCGGGATACTTGCTGACCGCAGCGGCAAGGTGCGCGCGTGGGTGATCGCCGGCTATGGTCTGGCCGGCTTTGCGCGACCGCTGATCGGACTCACGACGAGTTGGCTCGGCGTGCTCGCCTGCCGTTTCGCCGATCGCGTCGGCAAGGGCTTGCGCTCGGCGCCGCGCGATGCGCTGATCAGTCTCAGTATCGAACCGGCGCAACGCGGTCTGGCGTTCGGTTTTCATCGGGCGATGGACAATCTTGGCGCAGTGGTCGGTCCGCTCGCTGCGGCGGCGTTGCTGGCGTTTGGCGTCAGCATCCGCCATATCTTCCTGCTCGCGATCGTGCCGGCGCTGGTCGTGCTCGCGCTGGCGTTCACGGTGCCGGAACCGGATCAGCCGGTGAGCTTGAGCAAAGGTCCGTTGCGCTGGACGTTCAGCGGTCTGCCACCCGCGTTCCGTCGCTATCTGATCGTGCTCACGTTGTTCACGCTCGGCAACTCGTCGAATATGTTCCTGCTGCTGCGCGCGAACGAGCTCGGTGCCAGTGCGACACGCGTGATGCTGATGTGGGCGCTGTTCTCGTTCACGGCTGCGTTGCTGTCGACGCCGCTGTCGGCGCTGTCGGATCGCTGGGGTCGTTCGCGCGTGCTCGCGATCGCCTGGTTCGCGTACGCCGGCGCGTACCTCGCGATGGGCTGGATGCCGGGCGCGGATTGGGCCTTGTGGCTCATGTTCGTCGGTTACGGCGTGATTACCGCCGCGCTCGAGGGCACCGAGAAGGCGCTGGTCGCCGATCTCGTCCCGCGCGAACGCAGCGGCACTGCGTTCGGCTGGTACAACCTCGTGTCCGGAATTTTCCTGCTGCCGGCATCGGTACTGTTCGGCTGGATCTGGTCCGCGATCGCGCCGGCCGCGGCATTCGGCTTTGGCGCGGCGTGCGCGGCGGCAGCGGCGTTGCTGTTGCGTTTCTGGGTGCAGGTGCCGCCGCGAGCGGGATAAATCGCGCCCCTGCGATATAATTTGCCATCGTTTTTGTTTCCCGGGGTTCACCATGCTCGATCCGGCACTCTTGCGCGGACAACTGGACAGCGTCGCCGAGCGTTTGAAAGCGCGCGGTTACGAACTCGACAAGACCGCCATCGAAGCGTTGGAAGTGCAGCGCAAGTCCGTGCAGGTCGAAACACAGGAACTGCAGAACCTGCGCAATACGCGCTCGAAAGCAATCGGCATGGCCAAGGGCAAAGGCGAAGACACCACGGCGCTGATGACGGAAGTTGCCGGCATCGCCGACAAGCTCAGGGCGAACGAGCAACGCCTCGCGGAAATTCAGGCCGACGTCGCGAAAGTCGCGCTGGGAATTCCGAACCTGGCGGATTCTTCAGTGCCGCTTGGCGGCGACGAGACGCAGAATCAGGAAATCCACAAATGGGGCACGCCGCGGAATTTCGATTTTGCAGTGAAGGATCACGTGGAACTTGGCGCGCGTCACGGTTGGCTCGACGGCGACGCAGGCGCGAAACTCTCCGGCGCGCGTTTCACCGTGCTGCGCGGCGATCTCGCGCGCCTGCACAGGGCGCTCGGGCAATTCATGCTCGATCTGCACACGCGCGAGCATGGCCATCTCGAATGCAACGTGCCGCTGCTGGTCAATCCCGAAACGATGCAGGGCACTGGCCAGCTGCCGAAGTTCGAGGAGGATCTGTTCGCAACTGCCGGAGATCTGAAACGCTATTTGATCCCGACCGCGGAAGTCTCGCTGACCAACCTCGTCGCCAACGAAATCATCGAAGCTTCGAGCATGCCGCTGCGCATGACCGCGCACACGCCATGTTTTCGCGCCGAAGCCGGCTCGCATGGCAAGGATACGCGCGGCATGATCCGCCAGCACCAGTTCGAAAAAGTGGAATTGGTGACGATTTCCAAACCGGCGGAAAGCTTCGATGAGCACGAACGCATGACGCGCTGCGCCGAAGTCGTGCTGGAAAAACTCGAGCTGCCGTATCGGCGCGTGCTGCTGTGCACCGGCGACATGGGGTTCTCGGCAGCCAAGACCTACGATCTGGAAGTCTGGTTGCCGTCGCAGAACACGTACCGCGAAATTTCCTCGTGCTCGAACTGCACCGATTTCCAGGCGCGCCGCATGCAGGCGCGCTGGCGCAATCCGGAGACTGGCAAGCCTGAACTCGTGCACACGCTCAACGGCTCCGGTGTTGCGGTTGGGCGCGCGTTGATCGCGGTGATGGAGAATTACCAGAACGCCGACGGCTCGATCACTGTGCCGGCGGCGTTGCGAGGTTACATGGGCGGCGCGGAAAAAATTGCTTAGGCGGCTAGTGCCAGCGGCTGTGCGATTTTCCGATGCGCGGCGGACAGGGACTCCGTGCGCTGGTCGGCGCCCATCGCCAGACCTTCTGCGCGGATTACTTCGACATCGCTGATGCCGATGAAGCCGAGCACGCCGCGCAGATAGGTTTCCTGGAAATCCAGAGCGGCAGCTGGACCTGCGCTGTAGATGCCGCCGCGCGAAATCACGAGCACCGCTTTTTTTCCTTTGGCCATTCCTTCCGGGCCATTCGCGGTGTAGCGGAAGGTTTTGCCGGCGACGACGATGCGGTCGATCCAGGCCTTGAGCTGGCTGGGGATCGAGAAGTTGTACATCGGCGCGCCGACCACGACCACATCCGCGGCAAGAAAATCGGCGAGGGCAGATTGGTCGGCCTCGATGTCGTCCGACGCGCGCAGTTCGCGTGCTGCATCCTGCGCCGACCGGGCTGCGAAAATTTCGCCGCTGAGGTGCGCGAGCGGATCGCGCGCCAGATCGCGATACTGGACTTCAGCGTGCGGATTCAAGCCGCGCCAGTTGTTCACCCATGCCGCGCCCAGTTCGCGCGTTGCGGATTGCTGTCCCAGGATGCTCGAATCGATGTGCAGCAGTTTCATGGCTCATTCCTCAGCGCGGCGCGACGGCGTCGCTTTGTGGGGAATAATCTATATCTGGGACGATAACTCGATAAGTAGGGTAAAATCGGACTATTAGTCCCAAGTTCAGAACGATAGGGAGCGCCTCGTGCAGGACCTGAACGATCTGTTCTATTTTTCCATCGTGGTCGAGAAAAGCGGGTTCGCCGCCGCCGGACGCGCGCTGGGGATTCCGAAATCGCGCCTGAGCCGACGCGTCGCTCAGCTGGAGGAACGACTCGGCGTGCGGCTGTTGCAGCGCTCGACGCGGCGCTTCGCCGTGACGGATGCTGGTCAGCGGTTTTACCGCCATTGTCAGGCGGTAATCGCAGAAGCCCAGGCAGCCGAAGATGCGGTCGCCCAGCTGACGAGCGAGCCGCGCGGGCTCGTGCGCATGAGTTGCCCGGTATCGATCACGCAAAACGTCATGGCAAGCGTGTTGCCGGGATTCGCCGAGAAATATCCACAAGTGAAACTTTTAGTATTGTCCACAAATAGACGCGTGGACCTGATCAACGAGAACGTCGATGTGGCGATCCGCGTGCGCGTCAAGCTCGATACCGACGCGGACTTGGTCGTGCGTACATTCGGCAACAGCCACTCGCTGCTTGTGGCCAGCCCGGCATATCTGGAGAAATACGGACGGCCGCAGCGGCCGGAGGACCTGACCGGGCTCGACACGATCAGTATCACGGAACTGGAATCCCAATCCTGGGATTTGACGGATGGCGGTGGGCGCAAATATCAGTTCGAGCACAAGCCGCGCTTGATCTGCGGCGATTTTCCGCTCGTACGCGCTGCCGCAGAGCAAGGACTCGGCATCGCGCTGTTGCCGGAGAGCGTGGTATGCGCGCCGCTGCGCGCCGGCACGCTCGAAGTGATCCTGCCGGAATGGAGTCCGCCGCAGGGCATCGTGCACTGCGTATTCCCGTCGCGACGCGGCGTGCTGCCCGCAGTACGCGCACTGATCGATTGGCTGGCGGAAACGCTGCCCGAAGCAGTCAGGAGCAGCGTGGTGGGGATTTGATTGGCGGAGAGAGTGGGATTCGAACCCACGGTGGTGTCGCCACCACGCCGGTTTTCAAGACCGGTGCCTTAAACCGCTCGGCCATCTCTCCATCGGGCGCGAAGGATACTTCAAAACACAGCGAAAAATCGTGAGGTCGACTGATTCGCCGGGAGCGAATCAGGACAGCGGAGCTGGCCCGAGCGCAGCGAGGGCGAGTCTCAGGATGAGACGAGCAATCCCACTCTCTCCGCCAACTAGGGTGTCCTCTGGAACCCATACTTCGCCGCGATATCGTCGATCAGCCCGCAGGCTTCGTTGGGGTCTTGTTGCATCAACATGCCGACAGGTTCGGTCTCCTTGCCAAAGCGCTGCCACGCGTCGCGATCCAGGTGCTGGTCCTGCGCCTGTTTCTGGAACGATTCCGTCAGCCACATCGAACGCCGCGCCGCTTCGGCAAGATCACACTTGTCTTTGCGTGGTTTCTTAGCTTCAGCTTCGATTTCCGACAACGGGCGCACATGCTGGCCGGCGATGTCGACGCGATACTCCCGTGCCAATGCGTCGTAGGTTGCACAGGCTTCGTCATAGTGCTTTGCCGCCAGCGTCTTGCCGACGTTGCCGAGGCGGGTGCTGAAATCGGTTACGCGCTGATAGTTCGCATTGTAGCCAGCCGGATCCTTGAGCGGATCGGGCAATGCCGCCTGCAGTTTCATCCCATATTGATTGAGCGCCATCATCTTGTTGAATGCGTCTTCCCGTGAACAAGCCGCACTCACGGAAGTGGCAAGTGACGTGGCTGCAGCGAACAGGCACCAGCGCACCAATAATGATGACATCGCAGCACACTCCAAGGAGAGGAAACTTTCGCTGATTAAACGTGTTGCGCACGGGAATCGAACACTTGTTTCCGTCGCACCTGCGCAGTACCTTCGCTTCGGGGAAGCCAAGGGGAAAAGGGGACCATGATCCGCATCGTGCTGGTTGACGACCATAACATCATGCGCGCCGGGCTGCGCGCGATCCTGCAGAAGGAAGCCGACATCGAGATCGTCGGCGAAGCGGAGGACGGCGAAAACGGTCTGGCCCTGATCCGGCAGAACGCACCGGACATCGCGCTGGTCGACGTACACATGCCCGGCATCAGTGGCGTGGAACTCACCGAGCGCGTGCGTCGTGCGAAGTCAGCAACGAAGATCGTGATACTCACCGCAGCGGGCGACGCGCCGTTTCCGCGGCGGCTGCTCGAAGCTGGTGCTAGCGGTTATCTCACCAAGGGCAGTCCTGCCGACGAACTCATCAAGGCGATCCGCCAGGTTGCCGACGGCAAGCGTTATATCGGCGGCGATGTCGCGCAGCAGCTCGCGCTCGCGACGATGGATGGCGAGCGGCCGCCGTTCGAGAAACTATCGGCACGCGAACTCGAGATCGCGATCATGTTGGCGAAGGGTATCAAGGCGAACGAGATTGCCAAGCGCCTGCATCTGAGCGAGAAGACCGTGGCGACCTACAAGGCTCGTCTGCTCGAGAAGCTGGAGATCGACAACGTCGTTGCACTGGCGAACCTGGCCGCCGTGCATGGGCTGCTGAAAAAATCCTGACGCGATCTCCGCGTCAGGATTTCAGGTCCTCTTCACTCGTGCGGCAACGCCGGTTTCGGCACTTCGGTACTGGGTGTCGCCGGTTTCACCGCGGGCTCTGCGGGAGTCGCGGGTCGCGCCGGCGTTGGCGTCGTCGAAGGGGCCGGAGTCGACGGCAAGCGTGCCGGTTCCGCAGCAGGCGCCGGTTTTGCGGGCGGCTGCGCTTGCGTCGGCGCAGGTCTTGGCGGTTGTGCCGGAACATGCAAGGCCAACTCACCGTTTTCGCCCGCCGGTGCGGCGGCTGGCTTTAGCGCTGGCGTGATGACCACCGGTGGTGGCGCGAAGCGGGGCGGAATCGGCAGCGGCAGAGTCGGTTTGAACACCGGCATCGGCGCTCTCGGCGATTCCGAGTTCGGTTTGGCTGCTGGCGCCACTGGCGTCGGCGCCGCAATCGGATTCGCTGCGGGTTCGGCGACGGGCGCCGTCGGCGCGGGCGTAGCGCGAGGCGCTGCGGCGGGTTGCGGCGCAACGATGGGCGACGGCATAACACGCGTAGGCGCCGCTGTGGGCGCCGCCGCGACGCTCGGGGGCACCGCTGCAAGCGTTGGCGTTGTGTGCGCGGCAACCAGCGCCGGAGCAACCTGAGGCGCGGCTGGCGGCATCGGCTTTGGCGTTTCCATTGGGATTGCAGGCGCGGCTGGCGCCGGCGTTACGGTTTCACGTTCGGATCTAATGGGCTCCGCTGGAGCCGCAGAACCTGTAGCCGCGATGCTCGGACGTGGAACTGGTGGCGGAGCCGGAACATACGCCGGCATCGCTACGGGTGCGGATGGTGTCAGCACTGGCGCAGGGGAAACGGTTTGTGGAGCTGCCGGTGCGGCAACGGGCGCGGGCGGCGCTGAGCGTTGCACCGGGGCCTGCATCGCGTTTTCGACCGATGCTGCAGAAGGCGCGGGCGACGTGCCACGATCCGCATCCTCGTCATCGAAATCGAAAACAACAGGTGCATTCGGCGCGCCGGTGGCTGCTACGGACTTTTCCTCGCCACGCCGACGACGGCGTCCGCCACGACGGCCACGACGACGCGATTTCGCTTCGCCATCTGTTTCGGCGGCATGTGTATTCGCAGGCACGACAGGCGCGCTTTCGGCACTTGAAACTGCAGCCACTGCGGCCGGTGAGACCAACGGCGCAGGTTCGCGCTTCGGACGTTCCGCTTGCACCGGTTGCTGCGGCTTGCGCGGTTGCTGCGCTGGACGCTCGGCCGTGTCCTGCGGCGGACGTTGATCGCGGCGTTGCGGCTGCGACGGTTTGCCTTCACCACGGGAGCGCTCGCGGTCGCCGCGTTGTCCGCGTCCGTCACCCCGTTTCCCGTCCCGCGATTCGTCGCGGCGACGTTGGCCGTTTGCTGCTGCGGGCCGGGCCGTACGGGCGGGTGCCGGTACAAGTTCCGCAAGCGTTTTTTCCGGCTGCGCGGGTTTGCCGTTGAACCAGCTCATCATGCGCGCAAAGAATCCGGGCGCGGCAACCGCCGCAGGCACCGGCGGCGCAACTGCGGCGATCGCGGTTTCGGATTCCAACTTGATCGGCGCCGGGCTTGCTGGCACCACGCCACTCACCGCCGGCTTTTCAGGTTCGGCGCCAGGTTTGGCGACTTGCGGCGGCGGCGCGGACACCACCGGAGTCAGGCGCTCGTAGCTCGGCTTCACGTCGCTGGGAACGTCGACGGAGCGGATGCGCTGGATCTCGAAATGTGGCGTTTCGAGTTTGTCGTCGGCGACGATGATGATCGGCACGTTCTGACGCTTCTCGATCTCGACGATGCTCGCGCGCTTCTCGTTGAGCAGAAAATTCGCGACTTCATGCGGTGCTTGCACGAGCACCTGGCCGGTGCTCTCCTTCATCGCCTGTTCTTCGACCAGACGCAGGACCGACAGCGACAACGATTCCACGCTGCGGATACGGCCGTGGCCTTCGCAACGCGGGCACACGGCTTGCGTCGCTTCGCCAAGGCTCGGACGCAGGCGCTGGCGCGACATTTCCAACAGGCCGAAGCGGGAAATCTTGCCGATCTGCACACGCGCACGGTCGTGGCGCAGCGCGTCGCGCAATTTGTCCTCGACTTCGCGCTGGTGGCGTGCGTTCTCCATGTCGATGAAGTCGATGACGATGAGGCCGCCGGCATCGCGGATGCGCAGCTGGCGCGCGATTTCCACGGCCGCTTCACAATTCGTGTTGAATGCGGTTTCCTCGATGTCGCCGCCCTTGGTCGCCTTGGACGAATTGATGTCGATCGACGTCAGCGCTTCGGTCTGATCGATCACGATCGAACCGCCCGCCGGCAGGCGCACGCTGCGCTCGTACGCGTTCTCGATCTGCGTCTCGATCTGGAAGCGCGAGAACAGCGGCACCGTGTCGTTGTACAGCTTGAGTTTGCGCAGGTTCTGCGGCATCACCTGCTGCACGAATTCGCGGGCGTCGTTGTAGAGTTCCTCGCTGTCGATGAGGATCTCGCCGATGTCGTTGCGCAAGTAGTCGCGCAGCGCGCGAATGATGAGTTTCGATTCCTGGTAGATCAGGAATGAGGCAGGGCGGGCCTTCGCCGCTTCATCGATCGCCTTCCATACCTGCAACAGGTAATCCAGGTCCCACTGCAGCTCTTCGGCTTCGCGCCCCATGCCGGCAGTGCGGATGATCAACCCCATCTCGTCGGGCAGCTTGAGCACGTCGAGCACTTCTTTCAGGTTCGCGCGATCGTCGCCTTCGATGCGGCGCGAGACGCCGCCGGCACGCGGATTGTTCGGCATCAGTACCAGATAACGGCCGGCGAGCGAGATAAACGTGGTCAGCGCCGCGCCCTTGTTGCCGCGCTCTTCTTTTTCGACCTGAACCAGGATCTCCTGGCCTTCCTTGAGCAGCTCGCGGATGCCGGCGCGATTGTGATCGACGCCTTGCACGAAGTAATCGCGCGAAATTTCTTTTAGTGGCAGGAAGCCGTGGCGGTCGGCGCCGTAATCGATGAAACAGGCTTCGAGCGACGGCTCGACGCGCGTGATGCGGCCTTTGTAGATATTGGCCTTTTTCTGTTCCTTGGAGGGAATCTCGAGATCGAGATCGTAGAGCGACTGGCCGTCGACAATGGCCACGCGCAACTCTTCACGCTGAGTTGCGTTGATCAGCATCCGCTTCATTTTTACATCCTCGCGCGCTCTACCGCGAAACGCGCCGCGATCCGCGCCAGCATAAAGCGGCGCGGTATCACGACTACCGTGGGCGCGCAGTGCGCGTCCGCGGGAACGCTTGTTTGTGGCCGGCGCGTTGTTTCGCGCCTGGCCGTGAACTTTAGCCCTGGTACGCAGCTGCGGACTCGGGCCGCCGTAAAGGCGACGGGTAATCCGCAACTCGAGCCGTTTCGCTATGATCGT
>Ga0070666_10000310_pt1 | contig 31154 bp, 31 predicted proteins | sample KBSS23metaG_FD_64677 | JGI IMG/M metagenome (GOLD analysis project Ga0070666, IMG submission 64677) | Switchgrass rhizosphere microbial communities from Kellogg Biological Station, Michigan, USA - KBS S2-3 metaG | ecosystem: Host-associated > Plants > Roots > Rhizosphere > Soil ... | reverse complement strand
AACGCGCAGCGCCTCGAGATCGCTCAGGCTCTCGGCAGCCGCGATCCGGTCGAGCATGGTTTCGGCGTCGATCATCGCTTCGGCTCTAGCAATGCCGCACCGCAAAATGCAAAGGCGGAGGAGATGAGCGACTGGCCCGGGCTCAGCGTCGATCGCGACCATGAAACGCTGAGCGTCCTGCATCTGGCGGCGCAGATGCTGGGGAAGCTTCGGGTCGCGCACGCGCCGTGGGTCAATCACGGCTGGCATGTCGCGCTCCAGCCCAACGCCCGCGGGCTCGGCATCCTGCCGACTGCGGCTAGCGGCGGCCGCACATTCACGCTGACGCTCGATCTGTGCCGCCACGCGATCGTGTTGTGGATCAGCGACGGCGGCCGCGAGGAGCTGCCGCTCAACGCTGGGAGCGTCGCCGCGCTTCATCGGCGCCTGATCGCAATGCTCGAGCTTCATGACCTGCCGTCGACCTTCAACGGCGTTCCCAACGAAGTGCCGGACGCAGTCGCGTTCGCGAAGGACGAAGCGCCGCGCAACTATGACCGAGATTCCGCCGAGCGCTTCCGCGGCGCGATCGCCGCGATGCTTCCGGTGTTCGCGCGCTTCCGAGCGGGGTTCAGCGGCAAGGCGAGCCCGGTCCATTTCTGGTGGGGCAGCTTCGATCTTGCGACGAGCGTCTTCTCTGGCCGCAAGGCGCCGCCCCACCCCGGCGGCATGCCCGGCTTACCTGACCGGATCGCGCGGGAAGCCTATAGCGACGAGGTTGCGAGCGCGGGCTTCTGGGCCGGGGGCGTCACGGCGGCCGAGCCCTTCTTCTACAGCTACATCTATCCCGAGCCTGAGGGCTATCGCGCCGCGCCGGTGAAACATGGGCGGTTCGATCAAACGTACGGCGAGTATGTGCTGCCCTATGCCGAGGTGCGTGCGTCGGCCGACCCCGCGCACATGCTCGGCGAGTTCTTCGAGAGCGCCTACGAAGCCGGTGCGAACCTCGCGAAGTGGGACCGCCCGAACCTCGAGCGAAAGCCTGTCGCGCCCTAGCTCGGCACGAACGGATAGGGCGAGATCGACTTGCGATTCTCCTCGACCGCCAGCATCCGCCCGGCGGGCGGCGTCGCGCGATAGGCGCATTGCAGCCTCGGGCAGATCGCGCAGGCCGGTCCGACCGGGGTCGCCGGCGTCCGCGCGAGGTCGAGCCCGTCGGCATAAGCGATGCGGTTGGCGTGCTTGACGTCGCAGCCGAGCCCGATCGCCAGCAGCGCGTCGTCGCGAAGGTCCGGGCGGATCGGCCGCTCGATCGTCCGGCTGATCGTGAAGAAACGCTGGCCGTCGGGCGTCTCGATCAGCTGGCGGATGGTCTGGCCCGGCGTCTGGAACGCCGTGTGCAGGTGCCAGCGCGGACAGGTGCCGCCGAAATGCGAGAAGGGAAACGCTTCGCCGGCATAACGCTTGGAGATGTTCCCGGCCGGGTCGACGCGCAGCATGAAGAAGGGCACGCCCTTGGCACCCGAGCGGCTGAGGGTGGTGAGCCGGTGCGCGACCTGCTCGACATTGGCCCCGAACTGCGCGGTCAGCCGGTCGAGGTTGTAGCGATGCTCCTCGGCCGCGCGGAGGAATTTGCCGTACGGCATGATGATCGCGCCCGCGGCATAATTGGCGAAGCTCATGTGCAGCAGGCGGCGCACGCCCGGATCGGGCGCGCGTGCCACCTCGAGCATGTTGGCGATGATCGGCGCGAACTCGAGCAGCGCGAGCTGATAGGCAATCCCGAACGTCCGGTTCTCGGGGCGCAGCAGTGACGACAGCATCAACACGCGGCGCTGCGGGTCGTAGCTCTGGCTCGCGTCTTCGAGCACTTCGGGTTCGACTACCCGGACCTCGACGCCCCACGCCTCCTTCAGCCGCTGGCGCAGCGGCTCTGAAACCGACAACGGATGGCTGAGCGCTCCACCGAGCGTCTCCGACGCCTCCTCGAGCTCAGGATAATGGTTGCGCTGGGCCTGGATGTAGTCGCGCACCCAGGTTTCGGGCGTGATCAGCGAGCGCGGGTCGGCGCGGCGCTCCTCGCCCTCCGGCCGGCGCTGCACCTCGCGCACCGCGGTGTATAGCCGGGCAATGCCTTCGGCGACCGAAGGGGCGTTGTCGGCGAGCTCGACCAGCTCGTAGCGGCTGACGCCCAGGTCGGCGAGCATCGGGTCGGAGAAGATTTCGCCCAGCTGGGTCGCTCCGCCGGTGTCACCCCCTTCCGACGCAAAGCTCTTCACGTCGACGTCGAACGCCTCGGCCAGGCGCAGCAGGATGCCAGCGGTGACGGGCCTTTGGTTGCGCTCGAGATGGTTGAGATAGGAGCCGGAGATGCCGAGCTCGTCGGCCATCTGGCTCTGGTTGAGCCCGCGCTCGCGCCGCAGCCGCTTGAGCCTGGCGCCGAGGAAGAGCTTCCGCTGAAGCATCCAGTCAAGTTGTCAAACGTTTTACAAAAGTACAAGAACGGTTTTGACCTCATGTCCTTTTTCGGTGCGACTTTTACCATCGCGATGGGTTTCCCTGCGACTCCGGCAACAGGGGATTTCCAATGCGTGATTTTGGTCTGGTGGTAGCGGCACCCGAAGGACGGTTCGACGGCATCGAGCGGCCCTACGGCGTCGAGGACGTGCTGAAGCTGCGCGGTTCGATCCCCATCGAGCACACGCTCGCCCGCCGCGGCGCATTGAAGCTTTGGGAGCTGCTGCACGCGGAGCAGCCGGTCCGCGCGCTAGGCGCTCTCACCGGCAACCAGGCGATGCAGATGGTCCGCGCCGGTCTTCAGGCCATTTACCTCTCAGGCTGGCAGGTCGCCGCGGACTCGAACGTCAGTGGATCGATGTATCCTGACCAGTCGCTCTACCCGGCCAACTCCGGCCCCGAGCTCGCCAAAAAGATCAACAAGACCTTCCAGCGCGCCGACCAGATCGAGCATCTCGAGGGCGGCGCACAGCGCGACTGGTTCGCACCGATCCTTGCCGACGCCGAGGCCGGCTTCGGCGGCCCTTTGAACTGCTTCGAGATCATGAAGGCCTATGTCGAGGCCGGCGCAGCGGGCGTTCACTTCGAAGACCAGCTCGCGTCCGAGAAGAAATGCGGTCACCTCGGCGGCAAGGTGCTGATCCCGACGCAAGCCGCGATCCGCAATCTCGATGCTGCGCGGCTTGCCGCAGACGTTTGCGGGGTGCCGACCATCCTTGTCGCCCGCACCGACGCCGAGAGCGCCAGGCTGATCACCTCCGATGTCGACGAGCGCGACCGGCCGTTCATCACCGGCGAGCGGACGCCCGAGGGCTTCTATCGCTTGAAAGATGGCACGGGCCTCGACCATTGCATCGCGCGCGGCCTCGCCTTCGCGGCCCACGCCGACCTTATCTGGTTCGAGACCAGCCATCCCGATCTCGACGACGCGAGGGCGTTCGCCCAAGCGATCCACGAGCGCTATCCGAACAAGCTGCTCGCCTACAATTGCTCACCCAGCTTCAACTGGAAGGCCAAGCTAGACGAAGCGACCATCGCCAGCTTCCAGCGCGAGCTCGGGGCCATGGGCTACAAGTTCCAGTTCGTGACGCTCGCCGGCTTCCACAGCCTCAATCATGCGATGTTCGAGCTAGCCTCGGATTATCGCGAGCGGGGCATGGCGGCTTATTCCGAGCTGCAGCAGGCCGAGTTCGCCAGCGAGGCCGCGGGCTACACCGCGACTCGCCACCAGCGCGAAGTCGGCACCGGCTATTTCGACGCGATCGCCACCGCCGTCAGCGGCGGCCAGGCGTCGACCGTCGCGCTCAGCGAATCCACCGAAGCCGCGCAATTCGCGGCCGCACATTGAGGAGAGGGACGATGGGACAACGTTACTGGGTCGTCGGCGGCCACTACCAGGACTGCCGCTTCAAGCAGTTGGAGCCGGGCACCGAGGTCATCTCCGGGCCCTTTGCCGATGAGCTCAAGGCGCGAATGGAATGGCAGCGCCTGACCTTCCGGGACCGTTGCGCTGCAACCGAACGCTACTCGATCTGCGTGGAGCCGGTGCTACAGTGACGCCAAAGGATATTGGCGTGTTGGACCGTCCCCGCATCATTGCCGAACCTTCCCGAGTCCCAAACGCGGACGAGGTGTTGACCGAAGCGGCGCTCGACTTCCTCGCCGAGCTGCACGAGCGGTTCGATTCGCGGCGACGGCAGCTGCTCGAAGCGCGCGAAGACCGACAAGCGCGCTTCGACGCCGGCGAGCTGCCCGACTTCCGCGAGGACACGCGCGACATCCGCGAAGCCGACTGGACGATCGGCGGCATCCCGCGCGATCTCCTCGACCGCCGGGTCGAAATCACCGGCCCGACCAATGCCAAGATGCTGATCAACGCGCTCAACAGCGGCGCCCAGGCCTTCATGGCCGACTTCGAGGACGCGACCTCGCCGGTCTGGGACGAGCTGGTCCAGGGTCAGGTGAACCTGCGCGATTACTGGCTCGGCCGGCTCGACTATTCCGACCCCGACAGCGGCAAGCGCTACCGAGTCGGCGACCATCCCGCGGTGTTGATGGTTCGCCCGCGCGGCTGGCACCTTCCCGAAGATCACGTCACCGTGAACGGCGAAGTCGTCGCCGGCGGCCTGTTCGATTTCGCCATTTATTATTGGAACAACGCCCGGGCCGCGCTGGGCAAAGGGTCGGGGCCATACTTCTACCTGCCCAAGTTGGAGAGCCGCGAGGAAGCCGCGCTGTGGAGCGACGTCTTCAGGTTCGCCGAGGACAAGCTGCGGCTCGAGCGCGGTACGATCAAGGCGACGGTGCTGATCGAGACGCTGCCCGCGGCGTTCGAGATGGACGAGATCCTCTATGCGCTTCGCGACAATATCGTTGGTCTCAACTGCGGCCGATGGGACTATATCTTCTCGACCATCAAGCGCTGCGGCCGCTCGCCCGATCGGCTGACCCCCGACCGCGGCCAGATGACGATGGATAAGGCGTTCCTCGCGGCCTACTCGCTGCGGCTCGTCGCGACCTGCCACCGCCGCGGCGCCTTCGCGATGGGCGGCATGTCGGCCTTCATTCCGGTCAAGGGCGACGAGGCGGCGAATGCCGGTGCCTTGGAGAAGGTTCGCGCCGACAAGCTACGCGAAGTCGGCAACGGCCATGACGGGACCTGGGTCGCGCACCCGGCGCTGGTGCCGGTCGCGGCTGAAGTGTTCTCCCCGATCGCCTCCAACCAGCTAGCGAAAATGCCCGAGCATGTCCCCGGCCGCGACGAGATGCTGGAGCTGCACGAGGGTGTCCGGACCGAGGCGGGCGCGCGCGAGAACATCCGCGTCGGCGTCCAGTATCTCGCCGCCTGGCTCAGCGGGAAGGGCGCGGTGCCGCTCTACAATTTGATGGAGGATGCCGCGACGGCGGAGATCTGCCGAACGCAGCTGTGGCAATGGCTGAGGTTCGAGGCGCGGCTCGACGACGGCCGCGCTTTCACGCTCGATCTGTTCGAGCAATGGTTCGACGAGGAGGTCGGCCTGCTCGCCGAAGTGCCGAACGTCGCCGAAGCCGCGCGGCTGATGCACAACATGATCGTCGCCGACGACCTGGTCGAGTTCCTGACTCTGCCGGCGTACGAACTTTTGGGCTGATGTCCCGGTTTCTTAGTCGTTGCGCCGCTCCTCAAAAGACCAAGGCAACGACTCCCCAATTTGCTAATGCCCTAGGTAATTAACACTATTGCCCGGCGACGGTGCTGAATCCCACAGTCGAGGCGATCAGATCGGAAGACTTGTCGAGCCGCACCCCTGGCCGCGGATCTCTCGTGGCGTGCCGGAAAGCGAAACATGCGATCCATCCCGACCTGACCGGCAAGGGCGCGAAGGGAGCGGCCGGCATGGACAAGATTGTACAAGGCAGCAAGATCGACCTCGCCCGGAAGATCGGGCGACATCATGGCGAATATCGCAGCGCTGCCGAACGGCGAGCCGAGGGCAAGGCGCTTCGCGCGGAGGCTCCGAGGGCGTCGCAGGGACGGTGGCGCGCGCCCAGCGACCGCCGCGATCCGACCGAAATCCTGCTGGAATCCAATGCCGGGCGGGAGCCCAAGTTGATCCCGATCCGGATGGGCCGGATGTCGCAATCGCCCTTCGCTTTCTACCGGGGATCTGCGGCGCTGATGGCCGCCGATCTCGCCACCACGCCGAAGTCAGGGCTGAGAGCGCAGGCCTGCGGCGACGCTCACATGATGAATTTCGGAGGATTCGCGACGCCCGAGCGCAACGTGGTCTTCGACATCAACGATCTCGACGAGACGCTTCCGGCGCCATGGGAATGGGATCTGAAGCGTCTTGCCGCGAGCATCGTCATCGCCGGCAGGGAACTTGGGCTTCCGGCAACCGCGGCGGCAAAGGCCGCGAATCGCACCGCACGGGGCTATCGCGAGCGGATGACCAACTATGCAGACATGCGCGCGCTGGAGGTCTGGTACGACTTTATCGACGTTAAGCGCGTTCTGACGATGGCCGAGAAGCGTGCGGGGATGAAGCGCGAGGAGATTGAAGCCCGGATCGGAAAGGCGGAGCAGAAGAGCCAGCCGGAGCTGCTGTTCCCGAAGCTCGCCGAGCGGCAAAGCGGACTACCGATGATCAAGGACGAGCCGCCCCTGATCTTTCACCCCAGCAGCAAGGAAGCGCTCGGCTCCAAGTCCGGCTATGCACGGCAGATCGCTCAGTACCGTGACACGCTTCCGGAGCATGTTCGCGTCTTGTTCGACCGGTTCCACCTGCGCGACCTCGCCTTCAAGGTCGTCGGCGTCGGCAGCGTCGGAACGATCTGCGTGATTTGCCTGCTCATGGCGTCGGACGACGATCCTTTGTTCCTGCAGGCCAAGGAGGCGAGGGCATCGGTGCTCGAACCCTACGCAGGCAAGAGCCTCCACGCCAATCAGGGCGAACGCGTCGTCGCTGGCCAGCGGCTGATGCAGTTTGCCAGCGATATCTTTCTTGGCTGGATCCACGGCGACAATGGGCGGGACTATTATTTCCGCCAGCTTCGGGACACGAAGCTTTCTCCGGTGATATCTGGCTGGGATTACGCCACGTTGAAGACCTACGGCGAACTTTGTGCCTGGGCGCTCGCGCGCGCTCACGCGCGCTCGGGCGATGCGGCCGCCATCGCCGGCTACATGGGATCGAGCGAGACGTTCGATGACGCAATCGGCGAATTCGCGGTCGACTATGCCGACCAGAACGAGCGCGACTATGACGCCTTGATCAAGGCCATCAGGACCGGGAAGATCGAGGCGAGGATGGTCGACTAGCCGCCGCGAAGAGGGGCCCGTGAGGGGCCCCTCCCGCTGACGTTAGGCCGCCTTCTTCTCCAGCGCGCCCTTCGCCTGGGCGATGATCGCGCTGAACGCCTCGGCCTCGTGCATCGCGATGTCGGCGAGCACTTTTCGGTCGAGGGTGATGCCGGCGAGGTTCAGCGCGTGGATGAATTGTCCGTAGGTCATGCCTTCGGCGCGGACCGCGGCGTTGATGCGCTGGATCCACAAAGCGCGGAAGCTCCGCTTCTTCACCTTGCGGTCGCGGTAGGCGTACTGCCCGGCCTTCTCGACCGCCTGGCGGGCGATGCGGATCGTGTTCTTGCGGCGGCCGTAATAGCCCTTCGCCTGCTCCAGGAGCCGCTTGTGCTTGGCGCGGGTGGTTACACCCCGTTTGACGCGTGCCATGTCTTATCCGCTCCTTACTTGAGACCGTAGGGCGCCCAGCCCTTGACCCGCGCCACGTCGGCGTCGGCCAGGATCTCGGTGCCGCGGTTCTGGCGGATATATTTGGCGTTGTGGCTGATCAGCCGGTGGCGCTTGCCAGCAACCCCATGCTTGATCTTGCCGGTCGCCGTGAGCTTGAAGCGCTTCTTAACGCCGCTCTTGGTCTTCAGCTTGGGCATTTTCGTCTCCTTTGTGCGCCCCAGAGAGACTCTGCGCGACGCGACGTTATCCGACCGCCACGGCATGCCTTTTGGCCGGGCCATTGGTTTTCCAATGATCTGGAAAGCGCGCGCCTATAGAGGGGGAAGCACGCTCTGGCAACCTACCACGGCAACTCGGAGCCGTCGCGGCGGAGGAATTTTCCAGTGTCCTCGATGGTCAGCCGCTCGATCAGGCCGCGCATTGCCGAGACGCTCTCCTGGGGCGTGATCTCAGCGCCCGCGCTGCCCATGTCGGTCTTGACCCAGCCCGGGCTGAACAGGACGCAGGCAACGCCTCGGCCGCGCGCTTCGAGCGCAAGACTGCTCCAGGCCATGTTCAGAGCGGCCTTCGAGGTCCGGTAGGGCACCCAGCCGCCGCCATTGTCGCCGATGCTGCCCATGCCGCTGGAGATGGCGATCATCTTGCCGCTGTCGGCCATATTCCGGAGCAGCGCCTTGCCCAGCTGGTAGGGCGCGATGGCGTTGACCATCATCATCTTCTGCCAGCCGCGCGCATTGTCCGCGCCTTCAGTCTCCTTTGGCTGGCTGGTCCCGGCATTGGCGATGAACAGGTCGAGCTGCCGGTCGACGGAGAAGGCCGCGACCGCATCGGCATCCGAAAGGTCGAGCGGCTTCACGATCGCGCCGAGCGAGTCGAGCCCCGGGCTCGACCGGCGCGCCGTCGCGATTACGTCCCAGCCGTCGTCCGCATATTGCCGAGCGAACTCGAGCCCGATGCCGCGGTTGGCGCCGGTGATGAGGACTGTGGGCATCAGTCGAACAGGCTGGAGACGGACGCCTCGTCGGAGATGCGGCGGATGGCCTCGGCCAGCAGCGGCGCGATCGTCAGGCGCCGGATCTTCGACCCCTTGGGGTCGGGCTCGCCGGTGCAGATGGTGTCGGTGACGACCAGCTCGCTTAATTCCGACTTGGCGACGCGCGCGGCTGCCGCGCCCGACAGCACGCCGTGGGTGCAATAAGCGAAAACCTCGGTCGCGCCCTGCTGCTTCAGCGCGGCCGCCGCGTTGCACAGGGTGCCGGCCGAATCGACGATGTCGTCGATCAGCACGCAGGTCCTCCCGTCGACGTCGCCGATGATGTTCATCACCTCGGATTCGCCGGCGCGCTCGCGCCGCTTGTCGACGATCGCCAGCGGGGCGTTGTTGAGGCGCTTGGCGAGGCCGCGGGCGCGCACCACGCCGCCGACGTCGGGCGAGACGACGATGATCTCGCGATTGCCTAGCCGCGCGTTGATGTCGGTCGCGATCACCGGCGAGGCGAACAGATTGTCGGTCGGGATGTCGAAGAAGCCCTGGATCTGCCCCGCGTGGAGATCGATCGACAGCACGCGGTTCGCGCCGGCGGTGGTGATCAGGTTCGCCACGAGCTTGGCAGAGATCGGCGTGCGCGGTCCCGGTTTCCGGTCCTGCCGCGCATAGCCGAAGTAAGGGAGGACGGCGGTGATCCGCTTCGCCGATGCGCGTCTCAGCGCGTCGATGCAGATCAGAAGCTCCATCAGATTGTCGTTGGCCGGGTAGCTGGTCGACTGGATGACGAACACGTCTTCGCCGCGGACATTCTCGTTGACCTCGACGAAGATCTCCTCGTCGGCGAACCGGCGCACGCTGGCATCGGTCAGGGGCATTTCGAGATAGTCGGCAATCGACCGCGCGAGCGGCAGGTTGCTGTTCCCGGCAAGCAATTTCATCAGCGCGTTCCCCGAGCGGCGGATTCGGGTCTTAGCGGCGGCTTTTCCCCGCGCAAAGGTTGCCCATGCGTTCCCGCTCGCTAAATCGCCAGCATGGCCGCCAATGAGACATCTCGCCTCCGCATAGCCCTGGCGCAGATGAACCAGCGCGTCGGCGACCTCGAGGGCAACGCCAAGGCGATGCTCGAGATGAGGCACAAGGCGAAGGATGCGGACCTGCTAGTCTGCCCGGAGCTGCAGCTGGTCGGCTATCCACCCGAGGATTTGGTGCTGAAGCCCGAGTTCGTCCGCCGGGTCCACGAATGCACCGACGAACTGGTCGCCGCGACCATCGAGCAGGGGCCGGCGCTGCTGATCGGCACCATCACCCAGATCGGCGGGCAGAACTTCAACACCATGCTGCTCGCCGAAGGCGGCAAGGTCGTCGGCCGCACCTTCAAGCATGAGCTGCCCAATTACGGCACCTTCGACGAGAAGCGCATCTTCACGCCTGGGCCGCTGCCCGACCCGATCGTCTGGCGCGGGATAAAGGTTGGCGTGCCGGTGTGCGAGGACATGTGGCTGGAACCGGTCTGCGCGCATCTCGCAGAGCTCGGCGCCGAGCTGTTCATCGTTCCCCACGGCAGCCCGTACGAGCTCGACAAGAACCAGACGCGCGAGCGGCTGGCGCGGGCGCGCACGACCAGCACTGGGTTGCCGCTTATCTTCCTGAACCGCGTCGGCGGACAGGATGAGCTGGCGTTCGACGGCTCCTCCTTCGTCATGCACCCGGACGGCGAGATCGTCGTCCAGATGGCCGACTGGGAGGAGCAGTTCCTGCTTACCGACTGGGTTCGCGGTCCCGACGGCTGGCGCTGCGAGACCCGTTCCAGCCATGAGCTCGATACGTTTCCGGCCGACGTCTACCGCGCGATGATGGTGGCGCTTCGCGACTATGTGGAGCGCAACGGCTTCCCCGGCGTGATCCTCGGCTTGTCGGGCGGCATCGACAGCGCCTTGTCCGCCGCGGTTGCGGTCGATGCGCTGGGCGCCAGCAAGGTCTGGGGCGTGATGCTCCCTTCCAAATACACCAGCGAGGAGAGCCTCGACGACGCGCGAGGGTGCGCCAGGCTGCTCGGTTGCCGCCATGACGTCATCTCTATCTCCCCGGGAGTAGAGGCGATTGACGGGATGTTGCCGCAGCTGACCGGGCTCGCCGCCGAGAATGTCCAGGCCCGCCTCCGGATGGTCACCCTGATGGCGCTCAGCAATGCCGAGGGGCAGATGCTGCTGACCACGGGCAACAAGAGCGAGATGAGCGTCGGCTATGCGACGCTCTACGGCGACATGGCCGGCGGCTATTCGGTGCTGAAGGATGCTTACAAGACGACGGTGTTCGCGCTGTCGCGCTGGCGCAACGCGAACAAGCCAGAAGGCGCGCTCGGGCCGGACGGCCCAGTGATGCCCGCGCGGGTCATCACCAAGCCGCCGACCGCGGAGTTGCGGCCTGATCAAAAGGACGAGGACAGCTTGCCGCCCTATTCGGTGCTCGACCGGATCCTCGAAGGCTTGGTCGACAAGGAGATGAGCGTGAACGAGGTCGCCAATGCGACCGGCGAGGACGTAGCCCTGGTCGCCGACATCGAGTCCAAGCTGCTGCGCGCGGAGTACAAGCGCCGGCAGGCGCCGCCTGGGGTCAAGATCGGCACACGCAACTTCGGCCGGGATCGCCGCTACCCGATCAGCAACTTCTTTCACACCGGCCCGCTGGTGAAGACGCCGCTATGACCGTCGTTACCCGATTCGCGCCCTCGCCGACGGGCCGGCTCCACGTCGGCAACATTCGCACGGCGCTGCACAACTTCCTGTTCGCGCGGCAGCGTGGCGGGACCTTCATCCTGCGCATCGACGACACCGACCGTGAGCGCTCGACGGCCGAGTTCGACCAGGCGATCCGCGACGATCTCGACTGGATGGGGCTGAAGCCCGACCGGATGGTCCGCCAGTCGGAGCGGTTCGACCTCTATGAGCGCGAGTTCCAGAAGCTGAAGGACGCGGGCCGCGTCTACGCCTGCTACGAGACGCCGGAAGAGCTGGAGCTGCGCCGCAAGGTGCTGCTCGGCCGCGGCCTGCCGCCGGTCTATGAGCGCAAGCCCACCGATGCGTCGGCGCCCGAGGGGCGCGCCCCGCACTGGCGCTTCCGGCTCGACCATGATGCCGCGATCACGTTTACCGATCTCATCCGCGGCGAGCAGCGCTTCGACCCGAAGCTCTTGAGCGACCCCGTCGTCCGGCGCGAGGACGGCAGCTGGCTCTATCTGCTGCCGAGCGTCATCGACGACATCGACCTTGGCATCACCCACATCGTTCGCGGCGAGGACCATGTGTCGAACAGCGCGACCCAGACGCAGATGTTCGAGGCACTGGGCGCGAAGCCGCCGCAGTTTGCGCACGAGGCCTTGCTGGTTGCGGCCGAAGGCAAGCTGTCGAAGCGGCTGGGGTCTTACGGCGCCGAGCATCTGCGCGCCGAGGGCGTCGAGCCGATGGCGATGCTGTCGGTCCTCGCGCGGATCGGCACGTCGCAGCCTGTCGAGCCCGTCACGAGCCTCGACGAGCTGGCGGCCGATTTCGACTTCTCGACCTTCGGCCGGGCGCCCGCGCATTTCGATCCGAACGAAGTGGCGCTGGTCAACGCGCGCCTTCTCCACAAGCTCGACTATGCAGCCGTTGCGGATCGTCTCCCGAAAGATGCGACCGAGGAGGACTGGCTGCTGCTTCGACACAATCTCGAACGCCTGTCCGACTTCGCCGGCTGGTTCGCCGTCCTGCACGGCGAGATCGACCCGCCCGAGCTCGCCCACGATGAACGCCTGCTGGTGAAGGACGCGGCTTCGGCTGCGGAGAAGGTGGACTGGGCCGCCGAGCCCTGGCGCTCGCTGACCGAGCAGGTGAAGCAGTCGAGCGGCAAGAAGGGCCGCGAGCTGTTCCACCCGCTGCGCCTGGCCTTGACCGGGCGCGAGAGCGGGCCGGAAATGGCCGGACTGGTTGCCGCGATGGGCCGCGACCGCGCCGTCCGTCGTCTCGAAGCTGCCGCGCGGCGCTAATTTTCAATTCATCGAATCCGTAACAAAATCTCTTTTCCAGAGTTATGTAATGTTGTAACATGCAACACACGGACCGCTCTGGGAGAGGAGGTTCTTGTATGTTGGCTTACGCAGCGAATCGCCCGCTGGCCGCGAGGGCGCCCTCCAGCCCACCCGCCATGCTCCTCATCGTCAGCGCCCACGTCGCGCTGATCGCGCTGATCATGAGCGCGAAGATGGAGTTCCAGCCGGTGAAGCACCCGGGAACCAAAATCGTTTTCGTGCCCAAGCCGATCGATCCGCCACCGGCGGGTCATCTGGTCAAGCGGCAGCAGCCCGCCAACATCCCGACCACGATTCCAGTCCCAAACCCGCCCTTCCCGCAGCCTGATCCAGTCTGGCTCGATCCGGGAACGATCGACCCGGGAGTGGCGATCGGCGGCGGCGGCGCGAATAGCATCCCGCAGATCCCGACCAAGCTGATCCCTGTCCCAATCCGCCACGATGCCCGCCTGCTCACCCCGCCGGACGAGCTCAAACCGCCCTATCCCCAGTCGAAGATTCTCAGCGAGGAGGAAGCGACGCTGCGCCTGCGGCTGACGATCAGCGAGAGCGGCCGCGTGACTGCCGTCGATCCGGTCGGCGCCGCCGACCGCATTTTCCTCGATGCTGCGCGCAAATATCTGATCGCCCACTGGCGTTTCGCACCCGCGACCGAGGACGGCCGCGCGGTTGGCTCGTCTCTGATCATCAACCTGGCCTTCAGGCTCGACGGCTAGGCGGGCCTGGCAAGACGGGCTGGCGGTTGCCCCCCGCCAGCCTTATCTTGGCGCCATGTCCTTCCTGCCCAAGCCGTCGAGCCCCCGTGCGGCATGGCGCGACCTGCTGAGCTTCATCCGCCAGCGCGAGCGCGAACATGTGATCGGCGCATCGCTCGCCTTCCTGGTGACGGCGATCATCCTCATCATCTTCCTCGTCGACCCAAAGGTGAACACGGCGCCGCCCGAGCAGGTGACGTGGGTCGAGCTCTATCCGTCCAATCGCACGGACGCCGAGATCATCGCCGACCAGAAGAAGGACGCGGCCGTGCGCGCCGAGTTCAAACGGAAGAGGCAGGAAGGCTTCAGGAAGATCGACAAAGACCTCGACAGGCTGGGTTTTTGAGCATCGACCGGCGCTTCATGGACGAGGCGCTGCGGCTCGGCGAAGAGGCGCGCGGCCGAAGCGCTCCCAATCCGAACGTCGGTTGCGTGATAGTCTCGGCGGGAGGCCGAATCGTCGGCCGCGGCGCGACTGCATCCGGCGGACGGCCGCACGCCGAGGCCATCGCGTTGGAGCAGGCGAGCAGGCGCGCGAACGGCGCGACCGTCTATGTCACGCTGGAGCCCTGCGCGCATGAAAGCGAGCGCGGCCCGGCCTGCACCGATCTACTCCTTGCCGCCAAGCCCGCCTGCGTCGCGATCGCGCTCAAGGACCCGGACCCGCGCACGTCCGGCAAGGGCATCCGCCGCTTGCGGCGCGCCGGCATTGAAGTGACGATGGGAATGGGACGGGAGGCCGCAAAGCGCTCGCTCGCCGGCTGGCTGACCCGCCTCAAGCTCGGTCGCCCTCGCGTGACGCTGAAGCTCGCGCTGTCGATCGACGGCAAGATCGCGCTTCCCTCCGGCGAATCGAAATGGATTACCGGCGAGGACGCGCGCGCCCATGTCCACCTCGAGCGTGCGCACAGCGACATGATCCTGGTCGGCCGCGGCACCTACATGGCCGACCAGCCGAAGCTGGACGTGCGCCTCCCGGGGCTCGAGCACGCATCTCCCCGCCGCGCGCTGCTCACCCGCGGTGATGCGGTCGACGGCTGGGAAACCCTTGGAAATCCGCGCGATGTGTACCGGCTTCATGACGTCAACGATCTGCTGGTCGAAGGCGGGTCGGCGACCGCCACGGCTTTCCTCAGCGAGGACCTGGTCGACCGGATCCTGATCTATCGCGCCCCGATCATCGTCGGCGAAGGCAAGTCGAGCTTCGGCTATGTCGGGCTCGATGCGATCGCCGACGCGCACGGCCGATGGCGGCAGGTCGACGACCGGCGTCTCGGGGTCGACCGGCTCGAAGTTTACGAGCGCGTAGGCACCGACTAAGCGCTTTCGCTTATGTTCACCGGGATCGTCACCGACGTCGGCAAGGTCCGCAGCGCCGAGCAACGCGGCGATCTCCGGCTCGTGGTCGAGACCGCCTACGACCTCGACACGGTCGACCTCGGGGCCTCGATCGCCTGCTCGGGCGTGTGCCTTACGGTGGTCGACAAGGGCGACGACTGGTTCGCAGTCGACGTTTCCGGCGAAACGCAGTCGAAAACGGCCGCCGACCGCTGGCGCGAGGGCGCGATGCTCAACCTCGAGCGTGCTTTGCGTCTCGGCGATGAGCTCGGCGGCCACATCGTGACCGGCCATGTCGACGCCGTCGCGACCGTGGTGGGCACCTGCGCCGAGGGAGACTCGACCCGGATCGGCATCAGCGTCCCCGCAGAGCTCACGCCGATGATCGCGCCCAAGGGCTCGATCACGCTCGACGGCGTTTCGCTGACCGTCAACGACGTCCGTCAGGCCGAAGACGGCAGCACGCATTTCTCGGTCAACATAATCCCCCATACCGCGCAGCACACGACGCTTGGCACTCTCGAGGCGAGGCAACAGCTGAATGTCGAGATCGACGTGCTTGCTCGCTACATCGACCGGATGCTCGCTGCTCGCGCACACTAGGAACATCATTGTTCCTTCTTCCAATCACATTAAGATGTGATATCTGCCGCGCATGAGCACGACTCTAATCGAGCGCCTGAACGAGATCATCGCCACTGGCGAGGTCAGCCGGGCGGGCCTCGCTCGCGCCGCCGGCCTGCACCCGAATTCGCTGCGCAAGCTCGGCAACCCCGACTGGAACCCGACCGCCGACACGCTTGGCCGGCTCGAGAAACTGATCCAGCGCGGCTCCGCCGACGTCGTCGTGAGCCCCGAGGAGATCATCAACGAGGCTCGCAACGGACGCATGTTCATTCTCGTCGACGACGAAAGCCGCGAGAATGAGGGCGATCTGGTCATCCCGGCGCAGATGGCGACCCCGGACGCGGTCAATTTCATGGCGCGGCACGGCCGGGGCCTCATCTGCCTCGCGCTCACCAAGGAGCGCGCCGACGCGCTGGGGCTGGAGCCCATGGCGCGCACCAACCGCAGCCGCAACGAGACTGCCTTCACCGTGTCGATCGAAGCCAAGGAGGGCATCACGACGGGAATCAGCGCCGCCGACCGTGCCCGCACCATCGCCGTCGCGATCGACGCCACCTACGGGCCCGAGGCGATCGTCTCTCCGGGCCACGTCTTTCCGCTGGTCGCAAAGCCCGGCGGCGTGCTCGTCCGCGCCGGCCATACCGAGGCGGCAGTCGACGTTTCGCGGCTCGCCGGGCTCAATCCCAGCGGCGTGATTTGCGAGATCATGCGCGAGGACGGGACCATGGCCCGCCTCGACGACCTGATGGATTTCGCCCGCTCGCACGGGCTCAAGATCGGTACGATCCGCGACCTCATCGCCTATCGGCTGAAGAAGGACCATCTCGTCGAGAAGGTCGCGACCGCCCCCTTCACCGCGAGCAGCGGCGCCCAGTGGCAGGCCCAGGTGTTCCGCGACAAGGCGAGCGGCGAAGAGCAGCTCGCGCTGGTCCATGGCTCGATCGACCCGGCCAAGCCAGCGCTCGTGCGCATGCACAGCCTCGACCTGTTCGCCGACGTTATCGGCGAATCCTGCCCGCGCTCGGGCGTGCTTCAGGGCGCAATGCGGATGATCGAGGCCGAAGGATCCGGCGTCGTCGTGGCGCTTCATGCCGCGGCCCCCGGCTCGCTGTCTCGCTCGATCGACCTTCGCGCCGGCAAGCCGGTCGAGGGTGGTGACGCCGTGCGAGGCTACGGAACCGGCGCCCAGATCCTCGCCGCGCTCGGCATCCACGACATGATCCTTTTGTCCAACACCCACCACTCCCCCGTCGGCCTGTCGGGCTATGGCCTGGCGATCATCGAAGAGCGCCCGATCGAGGTCGACGCCTGATGTCGACCATCCTGCTGGTCGAGGCGCGCTTCTATCCGCACCTCAATGACATGCTCCTCGCCGGCGCGCGCAAGGCGATCGAGGCCGCCGGCCACAAGCATGAGACGCTGACCGTTCCGGGCGCGCTCGAAATCCCGGGTGCGATTGCCCTGGCCGCCCGCAGCGGCCGCTTCTGCGCGTTCGTCGGCCTTGGGGTGATCATTCGCGGCGAGACTTACCATTTCGAGGTCGTGTCGAACGAAAGCGCGCGCGGGATCATGGACCTGACGCTGCAGGGCTTCGCGATCGGCAACGGCATCCTGACCGTCGAGAATGAGGCGCAGGCAATCGCCCGCTGCGATCCCGGCCAGCTCGACAAGGGCGGTGGGGCGGCCCGGGCGGCGCTCGCCTTGTTCGAGCTTCGGGAGCAATACGCGCCCTAGGCGGCTTCCTCGAGCGTCGGATAATCGACGTAACCCTGCGCTCCGCCGGCATAGAAGGTCGTGGCATCGCCCTCGTTCAACGGAGCGCCCATCGCGATCCGCTTCACCAGGTCGGGGTTCGAAATGAACAGTCGGCCGATGCTGACCGCATCGGCATGCCCATCGCAGATGCGCTGGCGCGCGTCTTGCCAGTCATAATCGCTGTTGATGACGATCTTGCCTGAAAAGTTCTTGCGCATGACGGGGCTGACCGGCTCGGTCGGGATTGCCCCCGCGGAGGTCGGCTGCCTCGGCTCGCGCAGCTCGATCCACGGAACCTTGAGCTCTTCCAGCCTCGCCCCGACCGCTGCGAACAGCGGCTGCGGGAAGGTGTCTTCGACACCCTGGGAATAGATGTTCGGGGAGAACCGAATGCCGACTCGATCCATGCCGATCTCGGCGCCGACCGCCTCGAGCACCTGCGTCATGAAGCGCAATCGATTGGGGATCGAGCCGCCATAATCATCGGTCCGGAAGTTGCTTCCGTCGCGCAGGAATTGGTCGACCAGATAGCCGTTGGCGCCATGGACCTCGATCCCGTCGAATCCGGCGCTGATCGCGTTGCGGGCCGCAGCCGCATAGTCGCCGACGATCCGTTCGATGTCATGCTCGGTTGCGGCGCGCGGTTCCGCATAGGGCTGCTTGCCCTCATAGGTATGGGCATAATCCGGCGCAGTGACGGCAGACGACGAGACCGGCTCCATGCCGCTCACTGCCGGATGCACCAGCCGCCCCATATGCCACAGCTGCGCGACAATCCGCCCGCCGTTGCGGTGGACGGCTTCGGTGACCTGCTTCCAGCCTTCGACCTGGGCTTGGTTCCACAGGCCGGGCGCATTTGGCCAGCCGAGCCCTTCGCGGCTGATCCCGGTCGCTTCGGAGATGATCAGGCCGGCACCTGCGCGCTGCGCATAATAAGCGGCCATCAGTTCATTCGGCACGCCTTCGCGACCGGCGCGGGCGCGGGTCAGCGGTGCCATCAAGATGCGATTGGGGAGCTCGATCGAGCCAAGCTTCAGCGGTTCGAACAACGCGGCCATTTCCACTCCTAAGCCAAACGCCTCACAGCCGCCGCGAAAGATAGTTGCGGATCGAAACTCGACAACCGCATTTCGCCTGAGGTGTTGATAAGCCTGGCTTATTGCATCGGCCCCACTTCCGCCTTTTCCCTGCCGCACTCCGTGCCTAACGAATCGCCATGCGCGATACGGACCACCCGCTGGCCTTCCCCGCCGTCCTGATTGGCAGTAGCGCGCTCGCCTTTGGTCCATGGCTGGTTCGCCTATCAGGCACCGGCCCCGTCGCCGCCGGCTTCTGGCGCCTCGCGCTCGCGCTGCCCTTCCTGTTCGTGATCGCGGCAATGACCAGGCAGCCGGTCCACTGGCCCGGGCGCAAGCTCGCGATTCTGGTCGCCTTCGCGGCGTTCTTCTTCGCTGCCGACCTCGCCGCCTGGCACGCCGGCATTCACATGACCAAGCTCGGCAATGCGACATTGTTCGGCAATGTCTCGAGCTTCGCCTTCGCCGGCTGGGGGCTGTGGCTCGCGCGGCGCATGCCGTCGCGAATGCAGGGCCTGGCCCTCGGTCTTGCCGCGCTCGGCGCCGCGCTGCTGATGGGCAGCAGCTTCGAGCTTTCCTCCAGGAACTTCGCGGGCGACCTGCTCTGCCTCTTCGCGGGCCTGCTCTACGCCGGCTACCTGATTGCCGTTCAGCATGGCCGCGGGTCGCTGAAGCCGCTGCCGCTGCTATTCCTGGCGAGCGCGTTCGGCGCCGCCATGCTGCTGCCCCTGTCTCTCGCGCTCGGCGAGCAGGTGATCCCGCACGACTGGACCTATGTGCTGCTGCTCGCGCTCGCCAGTCAGGTGCTGGGTCAGGGCCTGCTGGTCTACGGCCTCGGCCATGTCCCGCCTCTCGTCGTCGGGCTGACCCTGCTTACCCAGCCGGCGATTTCGGGCTTCGTAGGCTGGACCATCTATGGTGAAACGCTGTCGCCGGCGGACTGGCTCGGCGCCGCGGCGATCGGGACGGCGCTGGTCCTGGTGCGCCTGCCCGAGCGGGGGTTGCGAAAGGTCGCCGTCCAGACCAGTTGAACGCGGATGGAATCGCTGAGCCCCCTCGAACGGCTGCGTCGCGCGCTGGCGCTCGCCGTCGGCGAAAATGCGGTGTTCGACGGCTGGACCCGGCAGGCCGTGGATTCGGCGGCGGGCCAGCTGGGCGTCGACCCCGTCCAGGCCAGGCTGGCGATGCCCAAAGGCCAGCCGGGGATGGTCGACACCTATATCCAGGAAGTCGATCGCGCGCTCGAGGCCTGGTTCACGCCGGAGCGCATGAAGTCGATGAAGATCCGCGACAGGATCCGCTCGTTGATCTGGCACCGGCTGGAGACCATGGGCCCCGCCCGAGAAGCGGTGCGCCGGGCGCTCGCGATCCTGGCCATGCCGCAGAACCTGCCCCTGGCGCTCCGCATTTCGTGGCGCAGCGCCGATCTCATGTGGCGCCTCGCGGGCGACACCAGCACGGACTTTAATCACTACACCAAGCGCCTGACGCTGGGCGCCGTCTATGGCTCGACCCTGCTGGTCTGGCTGGACGACCAGAGCGAGGGCTGGAGCGACACCGCCGCCTTTCTCGACCGCCGGATCGACGACGTGATGCGATTCGAGAAGTTCAAGGCCGAGTGGCGCGGCTCGTCGGAGCATCTCAGCCTGTCTCGCTTCCTCGGCCGGCTGCGCTACCCGCCGCGCTAGAGTTTGACCTCGCGCAAAGCGTGAGGCGGCGGTTCCGTGCAAGATACTTCCCAACAGCATCCGTTAATGATAATCAGTCGCAACAATGAACGCGCCCTTTCACCCCGAGGCGATCAGCCTCGATCGCCTGCCGGTCGGCACGGCCGCGCGCGTCGAGTCTGTCGACTGGGCGGCGCTCGACCAGGGTGAGGCGACCCGCCTGCGGCAGTTCGGCTTCGACGAGGGCGTGACCGTTGAGCCGCTGCATCTCGGCCCGTTCGGCCGCGATCCGATCGCGATCCGCGTCGGCCGAATGACGGTCGCCATCCGGCGCAAGCACGCCGGCGCGATCGGCGTCACCCCGATCAGGAAGTGAACCCGCTCCCGCTCGTCGCCGTCGCCGGCAATCCCAATGCCGGCAAGAGCGCGCTGTTCAACGCGCTGACCGGCGCGCGCCAGAAGGTCGCCAATTATCCGGGCGTGACGGTGGAGCGCCATTCTGGCCGCCTGACCCTGGCCGACGGCCGCCCGGCGGAGATGGTCGACCTGCCGGGCTCGTACAGCCTCGAGCCGGCGAGTCCCGACGAGGCCGTTACCCGCGACGTTCTGCTCGGCCGACAGAAGGGCGAGCGGCAGCCCGATGCGTTGATCGTCGTCCTCGACGCATCGAACCTCGACAACCATCTGCGCTTTTGCCTCCAGTTGATTGAGCTTGGACTGCCGACCATCGTCGCGCTGAATATGGTCGACCTCGCCAAGCGCGACGGCCTGGAGCTCGATTCAAAGGTGCTGGAGCGGGAGCTTGGCGTCCCGGTGATCGAAACGGTCGCGGTCCGGCGTAAAGGCATCGCCGAGCTCGCCGAGGCGCTCGACGACATGCTCTCCGCGCCCTTCTGTGGGGTCCACGAGCGCGTGAAGAGCGACCTCATCCACCTCCAGCGCCGGGCGCGCGAGATCGCCAGCGCCGCGGTGATCAGCGAGACGCCGGTCCGCCGCTGGACCCACCGCCTCGACACGGTGCTGCTCCATCCCGTGGTTGGGCCGATGATCCTCGCGGTCATCATGTTCGTGATGTTCCAGGCGGTGTTCGCCTGGAGCGAGACTCCGAAATCCTGGATCGAGGACGGGGTCGCCTGGCTGTCGGCGCAGGCGACCAACGCGCTGCCGCCCGGCCTCTTTCGGTCGCTGATCGTCGACGGCGCGATCGCCGGGGTGGGCGCCGTCGTCACCTTCCTGCCGCAGATCCTGATCCTGTTCTTCTTCATCCTGCTGCTCGAGGGCACCGGCTACATGGTCCGCGCGGCCTTCCTGATGGATCGGCTGATGCACAGCGTCGGGCTGTCGGGCCGGGCGTTCATTCCCTTGCTGTCGAGCTTCGCCTGCGCGGTCCCCGGGATCATGGCGACCCGCACGATCGACGATCCCAAGGACCGGTTGACGACGATCCTCGTCGCGCCGCTGATGACTTGCTCGGCGCGGCTTCCCGTCTACACCCTGATCATCGCCGCCTTCATTCCGAATCGGCGGCTGGTCTGGGGCGTCGGCCTGCAGGGCGTGGTGATGTTCGGCCTTTACCTCACCGGCGTGTGCGGCGCGCTGCTCGCCGCCTACGTCCTGAGGCGCGGGGTGCTGAAGGGAGGCGGCGGGGGCTTCATGATGGAGCTGCCAAAATACCAGTGGCCCCCGCTCAAGGACGTGGTGATCGGCCTCCTTACCCGCTGCCAGATCTTCCTGAAACGCGCCGGCACGATCATCCTCGGCACCACCATCATCCTCTGGGCGCTGGCGAGCGTTCCGCAGGCAGGGCCGGGGCAGAAGCAGAGCGACGTCTCCATCGCCGGCAAGATCGGCCGCGGCATCGAGACCGTCGTCAGGCCAATCGGCTTCAACCAGGACATCAGCATGGCCCTGCTTCCGGCAATGGCCGCGCGCGAGGTCGCGGTGAGCGCGATCGCGACCGTCTATTCGATCGATTCGCCGGATCAGCAGGGCGGTGCCACGAAGCTCAGCGAGCATCTGCAGCACCGCTGGAGCCTCGCGACCGCGCTCGCCTTCCTCGCCTGGTTCGTCTTCGCGCCGCAGTGCATCTCGACCATCGCCGTCACCCGCCGCGAAACCAACGGCTGGAAGTGGCCGCTGTTCATGGTCAGCTATTTGTTCGTCCTCGCCTATGCCTTCGCCGGCCTAACTTACTGGACTGCGGTCGCGCTGGGTCTATAGCTGTCCTCGAGAAGAGGAGAGACGTGACATGGCGGGCGTGAACAAGGTGATCCTGGTCGGCAATCTGGGGGCGGATCCGGAGGCGCGTTCGCTCAACAATGGCGGCGAAGTGGTCAACATGCGGATCGCCACGTCCGAGCAGTGGAAGGACCGTGACGGCAACCGCCAGGAACGGACCGAGTGGCACAATGTCGTGATCTTCAACGAGAACCTCGGCCGGGTCGCCAAAAGCTATTTGCGCAAGGGCTCGAAGGTCTACGTGGAAGGCCAGATCCAGACCCGCAAATGGACCGACCAGTCGGGCAATGACCGCTATACGACCGAGATCGTCCTTCAGAAATTCCGCGGCGAGCTCCAATTGCTCGACAGTCGCGATGGCGGCGGCGGCGGTCGCGGCGCCTTTAGCGAGGATTTCGGCGGAGACGATCTCGGCGGCGGCGCTCCCGCCCGCACCCAGTCGCGGCCGCAGCCGGCGGCGTTCGACACCGACCTCGACGACGATGTCCCGTTCTGACGGGTCCGGGGGACCCGTCCAGGCGGGGCATCTTTTCTAGGGCTCGTCCTTCCTGAGCTTGGCGAGGACCGCGAACGGGCTCGCCTGCTCTTCCGACAGCACGCCCGCTTCCTTCAGCGCAGCATCCGCGCCGGCGCTTCGCGGATAGGGTTCGAGGCTGAGCGCCAGCGTATCCGCCAGCGCGCCGCCGAGGTCGATCGCGGCGCCGTCGTGGAAGACCGTGTCGCAATCCTCTTCGCCGAGCTCGACCTCCTCGTCGGTCCCGCCGCCGGGCGGCTCGGGCACGAACAACAAAGCGAATGGCTCGTCGACGTGCGCCGCGACCGGCTCGCCGGTGACCACGCAATTCTGGTCAAGCGAGGCGAGGATTCGACCCTTGGCACGCACCACCTCGCCGGCCCTCTCGAGGCAGACATGGGCTTCGAAACGCTTGAGGGAGCCAAGGTCGAGTCGCTTGGCGATTGCGCTCCGCTCCGCCTCATCGGCGGCAAGCTCGAGCCGCTCGCCGTCACGGATCTGGTCGAGCCGGAGCTGATGAGCGAAGCGGTCGGTCACCGGATCCTCCCCTGTTCGAGTTCTTCCAGCGGCGTGGCGTCGAGGCGCGCGATGAAGTCGCCGATCGCGCCCGCGCTATGCGCCAGCGCATCCTCTTCCACGTCGCCCCGGTAGAGGCTGTCGCGGGCTGTTTCGATCGGATCGATGCTCGCGCGCCACAGCTCCACTCTCCGCGCTAGCATACCGACCAGCTTGCGCACGGTCTTACCGAGTGTCGGATCGCCGATGCCGAGCTCGCGGTGCTCGCTTTCCATCACTTCGATGAACCGCTCGGTCAGCGCGACCGAGGCCGCATTGCCGTCTTCTCCATCGCGCTCGAGGTGGACCAGCACCAGCGCCGCGATCGTCGCGAGGACCGCGAATCGCCCGTCGAGCGTGTCCGGAACGGCTCCCTCGACGTACCAGGATTTGCGCCGGGCCTCGGCCGTGACCTTATCGAACAGGGCTGCCCCGCTTGACCGTTCGGCGGTTAATCCCCGGAACAGGAAGTTGAGCATAGTCCTTGCATCTTCGATCAGGCCGGCGGAGAGTTGCGTCCCTCCTCGCCACCCGCATATTGAGGCGCTAAGGCCCGCTGGCAAGGCGGCAATAACCGGCGCTCAAGCGCCACCTGAAGGGTTCACACGAATGAAGCTTGCGGTTCTGGGCACGATTGCGGCGGCGCTGATCCTTGGCGGCTGCGCGCAGCTTCGCCAGCACAAGGGCGTGGTGCTCGACACCCAGCTGGTCGCCGGCATCCAGCCCGGCGTCGACAACAAGGATTCGGTCGAGAAGCTCCTCGGCCGCCCGAGCTTCACCGGCCAGTTCACGCCCAACGACTGGTATTACGTCTCGCGCGACGTGAATCAGGTTGCCTTCCGCAACCCCCACGTCACCCGCCAGACGGTGCTGATGGTACGCTTCGACCAGAAGGGGAATGTCGCCGCGGTCCAGCGCACCGGCAAGGAGCTGGTGATGAACGTCAAGCCAACCGGCCGGCAGACGCCAGTGCTGGGACGCAAGCGCAGCTTCTTCGAAGAGCTGTTCAACAATATCGGACAGGTCGGAGCGCCTGGCCTGCCCGGCCAGAACACCGGCGGGCAGTAAAGAGCCCGCCGCTTCCGCACGGCAGTGGTTTCGCTTAAGCGTCGCTCATGACCGCGACGCCCGCCGGCATCACCTATGCCGACTATCTGAAGCTCGACGAGATTCTGTCCGCGCAGCAACCGCTGTCGGAGCTTCACGACGAGATGCTGTTCATCGTCATCCACCAGACGAAAGAGCTGTGGATGAAGGAGCTGCTGCACGAGCTTCGCTACGCGATTACGTTGGTCGAGCAGGACCGCTTCGCCGAGGGTTACAAGACGATGGCCCGGATCAGCCGGATCCAGGCCGTGATGACGCTGTCGTGGGACGTGCTGTCGACGCTGACCCCGGTCGATTATCTGAAGTTCCGGCACGTGCTCGGGACCGCCTCCGGCTTCCAGTCCGAGCAGTTTCGGGAGATCGAGTTCCGGCTCGGCCTCAAGGAGCCGAACTTCATCGCCCAGTATGAGGAGGGCAGCCGGGCCCGCATGGCGCTCGAGCGTGCACTGGCCGAGCCAAGCCTTCGCGAAGCCTCGCACGGCGCGCTCGAACGGGCCGGCTTCGACCTTGGCGACCGCTCGGTCGAGGCGGTCGCGGCGGCCTGGCTCCAGGTGTACCGCGACGCCGAGCGCTGGTTCGAGCTGTACGAGCTGGCCGAGAAGCTGGTCGACATCGACGACGCCTTCGCCGCATGGCGGCACAAGCACGTGCTGACGGTCGAGCGGATCATCGGCAACAAGCGCGGCACCGGCGGCTCGGCGGGCGCCTCGTACCTCCGCTCGACGCTGGAGAAGCGGATCTTTCCGGAGCTGTGGTCGCTGAGGACCGATCTTTGAGCTTCAAGGCGCTGTTCAGCCGCAGCCTGGGGGCCGATCCCGGGCGGCTGCACTTCGCCGCCCACAGCCATCACCTCTGGCCCGACGCGAGCTTCGACGGGCAGATGGAAGCCTGGAACGACGCCGCCCGCCTCGCCGATCGCAAGTGGGACAAGGTCATGGACGAGATCTGGCCGGCCGCCCAGGCCGAGGTCGCGTCCGAGCTCGGCACGGACGATCCGTCCGCGATCGTCTTTGCACCCAACACCCACACCCTGCTGGTGAGCCTGTTCGCTGCAGCATCCGAGACCTGGCCGATCAAGGTGCTCACTACCGACGGCGAGTTTCACAGCGCCCGGCGGCAGTTCGCGCGCTGGGAAGAATCCGGCGCGGCGGTGGTGGAGCGCGTTCCGGTCGAGCCGTTCGACAGCTTCTCGGACCGTTTCCTGGCGGCGGCGCGCTCGGGCGGGCACGACTTCATCCTGGTCAGCCAGGTGCTGTTCGGCAGCGGCCGAACCTTCGACCGGGTTGCAGATCTCGCGGGGCTTGGCCGCCCGGACGGCCCGTGGGTCGTGATCGACGGCTACCATGCGTTCATGGCGCTCGATCGCCCGTTCGCTGATCGGGCCTACTTCAGCGCCTTCTACCTCGGCGGCGGCTACAAATATGCGATGTCGGGCGAAGGGTGCGCTTTCATGCACGCACCGCCCGGTTACGGCCCGCGGCCCCGCATCACGGGCTGGTTTGCGGAATTCGAGGACCTGACCCTGCCGCCGGGCCGCGTCGGCTATGCGCAGGACGCGAGCCGCTTTCTCGGCGCCACGTTCGACCCGTCGTCCCTCTATCGCTTCACCGCGGTGCGTCGAATGCTCGCGGAGAACGGGCTCACGACGCCGCGCATCAACGAGCATGTCGAGCGGCTGCAGCGCCAGGTGCTCGACGCCGTCGGCGCCACGCTACTGGGCGAGGCCGAGCTGCTGAATCCGCTCGACGGCGGGTCGCACGCCCGCTTCCTCGCCTTCCGCAGCCCGAGCGCCCAGCAATGGTATGCCGCGCTCAAGGGGAAGAATGTCATCACCGACGTGCGCGGCGACGTGCTGAGGATCGGGTTCGGAATCTATCAGGACGGGGAGGACGTCGAACGCCTCGTCGGGAAGCTGGGGGAACTTGAGGGATGAACACGACGACCAGTCCACGGCGCAGTGCGTCGATCGTCCTCTTCCTCCTGCTCGTCGCCTATATCTTCAACTATCTCGACCGGCAGATTCTCGGCATCCTCGCCGGGCCGATCATTACCGAGCTCCACCTCAACGACCGCCAGTTCGGGCTGCTCAGCGGCCCGCCGTTCGCGATTCTCTACTCCGTCCTCGGCATCCCGTTCGCCTTCCTTGCCGACCGCACCAGCCGCAGCCGGGTTATCGCTGCCGCCGTCGCCTTCTGGAGCGCCTTTACCGGCCTGTGCGGCATCGCGACCTCCTTCTGGCAGTTCTTCGCCTTCCGAATGGGCGTCGGCGTCGGCGAGGCGGGCGGAGTTGCGCCTTCCTATGCGTTGATCGCCGATTATTTCGAGCCGCACCGCCGGGCCCGCGCGCTGGCCATTTTCTCGCTCGGCGTGCCGATCGGGCTGTCGCTCGGCACCCTGCTCGGCGCCTATATCGCCCATTGGATCAGCTGGCGCGCCGCCTTCTTCACGATGGGCATCGCCGGGGTTTTGCTCGCTCCGGTCATGCTGCTGGTCGTCCGCGACGTGCCCCGCGCCCATCACCCTAGCGCAGCGCCGATCGGCCAGGTGTTCCCGATGCTTGCGCGGAAGCCGGTCTTCTGGCTGATGGCCTTTGCCGCCTCGTCGAGCTCGCTCTGTGGCTATGGGCTTGCGGTCTGGACCCCCTCGATCCTCGAGCGGAGCTTTCAGCTCAGCCTGATCGAGCGCGGCCAGTTCACGGCTTCGGTGGTGTTCATCGGCGGCTGCACCGGCGTGTTCGCCGGCGGCTGGCTGGCCGACCGGCTCGGCCATATCGACCGCGGCTGGTATGCCAGGCTTCCGGCGATCGCCTGGGCCATCACCGCACCAACGTTCGTTGCCGGATTCTTCGCGCCGAGCCTGTGGGTCGCCTGGCCGCTGCTGCTGATCCCCAATGCGCTCAACATCCTGTGGCTCGGCCCGGTCATTACCGCTGTCCAGCATCTGGTGCCGGCGCGGATGCGTTCGACGGCTTCGGCCAGCTTCCTGCTCATCAACAACCTCATCGGGCTCGGCGTGGGGCCCTATCTGATTGGCGCGATCTCCACCGCCTTGAAGCAAAGCTACGGCGCTGAATCGCTGCGCTATGCCGCGGCCGGCTGCACGATCTTCTATTGGATCGCTGCGCTGCTGATGGTTACCTGCGTTTCCAGGCTCCGGTCGAGCTGGGTCGAGGATCACTCGCACTAGCGCATTAAGTATCTGAATAGTCTCGACATTTGAGGTTCATGCAAGTGCGCTAAAGCGCAGGTTCCATCCGTTCAGGCGATGGAACGGTGCTGCGAACGGGCCGTTGTCTCCGTTCGAAGGGAGTTTTTGCAATGACCAGGCTGTTCCTTGCCGCGGGCGTCGCCGCTTTGGCGATCGCGAGCGCGGCCTCAGCGAAGCCCGGCGGCGGTGGCGGCGGTGGAAACCCGCACGGTAACGACGGCGGACAACAGGCTGCCCAGGGTGGCGGTGGCGAAGGCCACGGCCACGGCGGTGGCGGCGGAGGGGGCGGTGGCGCTCCTGCGTTCATGGGCGGCGGCGGTGGTGGTCGCGGCCATGGCGGCGGCGGTGGCGGCGGATTCGCTGCGCCGATGTCCTTCGGTGGCGGTGGTGGTGGCCACGGTCACGGCGGCGGCGGCGGTTTCGTCCCGCCCCAGATGCGTGTCGAGCGCCAGCAGCCGCACTTCGAGCGGCAGCAGGCGCGCGGGTTCGAACGTCAACAGGCGCGCCAGCAGGCGCGCGGCTTCGAACGTCAGCAAGCCCACCAGCAGGCTCGCGGGTTCGAGCGTCAACAGGCGCACCAGCAGGCGCGTGGCTTCGATCGCCAACAGGCGCGGATGGCCGAGCAGGCGGCGCACGGCAAGGCGGCCCGCGAGCAGCAGGTCGACACCCGCATCGCGCAGCGCGGCGGCGACCAGGCAGCGCGCCTGGCCGAGGTCCAGCAGCGGCTGGCGGCGAATAATCCGACTGCCGCTGAGCGCATTGCCTCCTTCCGCAACGCGCCGACCACCTTCGCGGTCAACGGCTCACGTGGGCTGATCGACGGCTGCCCGCCAGGCCTGTGGATGAAGAACAACGGCTGCATGCCGCCGGGTCAGGCGGCGAAGCTGCTCGGCACGCCGCTCGCGGCGGCTGCGGCGGCCTATCCGCTGAGCGCCCTGCCGCAGCCTCTGACGTACCTCTACCCGGACACGCCGGATTATTACTACCGCTACGGCGACGGCTATCTGTACCAGGTCGATCGAGGCACCAACCTGATCGCCTCGCTGCTGCCGCTGATCGGCGGCGGCTATCTGCCCGGCCAGTACCTGCCGCAGCCGTACATGGCCAGCTATGTCCCCGACTATTACGGGCTCAACAGCTTCTATCCGGCAAGTTATGGCGCGGATTATGGCTATGGCTATGAGAACCTGTGCAACCGATACGCCAATGGCGTGATCTACCAGGTCGACTGCGATGACGGCTACGTTGAAAACGTCATCCCGCTGTACGCGGGCGGCTATGGCGTCGGGCAGATGCTGCCTTCGGCCTACAGCTATTACAACGTGCCGATGCAATATCGCAGCTTGTACTACGACACGCCAGACTACGGTTACTGGTATGCGCCTGGCGCGATCTACCAATATGATCAGCGCACCAGCCTGATCACCTCGGTGGCGGCGCTGATGGCGCCGGGCTTCACGGTGGGTCAGCAGCTGCCGGTTGGGTACGACGTCTACAACGTCCCCTACGACTATCGGGCGACCTACTATGACACGCCGAACGCCTGGTACCGTTACAACAATGGCTACATCTACCAGGTCGACCCGGTAACGCAGATCGTCACCGCGATCGTCGCGTCGCTGCTGACCTGAACGGCGGATGACAAATGGCCCGGCGCGGAACCCAAGCCGCGTCGGGTCATTTCGTCCCGAGAACCAAATTGGGAGACCAGGAATGAACAGCCGTGCACTTGCATGGGGACTGGCTGCCGTCGTTCTGGCGGCGAGTGCGTGCAACAAACAGGGCAGCAATGCGGGTCAGGCCCCGCAGGCCCAGACCAGGGATGCGCAGAAGGCGGCGGGCACGAAGACGATCGCTGCCGGCCTCGCGCAAAACGGCCGCTTCATGGCCGCGGCCAAGGGCGCCGGGCTCGACCAGACGCTGGCGGGGCCGGGTCCCTACACCGTCTTCGTTCCTGACGACGCAGCGTTCGACGCAGCCCCTGCGGGGACCTTCGACGTCACCCCGCAAAATCGCGGGCAGCTGACCGGCGTGCTGACCAACCTGATCCTGCCTGGCACCGTGCTGGTCGCGGACATCGACAAGCTCGTCGACAAGAACAAGGGCAAGGGCGTGCTGGCGACCGTTGGCGGCGGGACGCTGACTGCGACCAAGGACGGCGGCAAGACGGTGCTGACCGATTCCGCCGGCCACAAGGCGACCATCACTCAGGCCGACGAGCAGTTCACCAACGGCGTCGTCCATCACATCGACGGGCTGTTGATGCCGGCGAAGGCAGCGGCCGGACTTGCGGTCGGGCAGAAAGTCGGCAAGTAGCCGCTACATCTTGCGTCGGCGGCCCGGACACGGCCCCAGATAAGCCTCGCGCATCATAATGCTTCCGCGCGTCAATCGGCTCGCTATAGTGGTTGGCGCAGCGTGACAGCGATGGGGCCTGGCGGACATGAAAGCGACGATTGAGCGGGCGACTCTCCTCAAGAGCCTGGGCCACGTCCAGTCGGTGGTCGAGCGCCGCAACACGATCCCGATCCTTTCGAACGTCCTGATGGAGGCTCGCGAGGACGGCTCGCTCAGGCTGATGGCGACGGACCTCGACCTCCAGGTCGACGAGTCCGTCCCCGCCAACGTCACCCAGCCCGGAGCGACGACCGTTTCGGCCCACACCTTCTTCGACATCGTCCGCAAGCTCCCCGAAGGCAGCCAGGTCGAGCTGAGCGCCGCCGAAGGCAAGATGCAGGTTGTCGCCGGCCGTGCCCGGTTCAACCTGTCGACCCTTCCGCGCGATGATTTCCCGGTGATCGCCGAGGGCGAGCTGCCGACCCGGTTCGAACTGCCCGCGGCGACGCTCCGGCAGATCATCGAGAAGACGCGCTTCGCCATCTCGAGCGAGGAGACGCGCTATTATTTGATGGGGATCTTCCTCCACGTCGTCGACGACCAGATGCGTGCCGCGGCGACCGACGGCCATCGCCTCGCCCGCGTGACCGTGCCGCGGCCCGACGGCGCTGAGGGCATGCCCGACGTGATCGTCCCGCGCAAAGCCGTGACCGAGCTCTACCGGCTGCTGGAGGAGCTCGAGGGGACGGTCGAGATTTCGCTTTCGCCGACCAAGATCCGCTTCGGCCTCGGCAGCGCGATCCTCACCAGCAAGCTGATCGACGGGACCTTCCCCGACTACAACCGGGTGATCCCGACCGCGAACGACAAGCTGTTGAAGCTCGACCCCAAGAGCTTCTCGGCCGGCGTCGACCGCGTCTCGACCATCGCCAGCGAAAAGACCCGCGCGGTGAAGATAAGCGTCGATCGTGACAAGGTGACGCTCTCGGTTACTTCACCCGAGAATGGCGTCGCGACCGAAGAGGTCCCCGCCGACTACGGCTCGGACGGTCTCGAGATCGGGTTCAACGCCCGCTACCTGCTCGACATCCTCGGCGAGATCGACGGCGACACGGTCGAGGTCCACCTCGCCGACGCCGCCGCGCCGACCCTGCTGCGCGAGAATGACAAGTCGAACGCGCTTTATGTTCTGATGCCC
>Ga0070666_10000309_pt1 | contig 31703 bp, 35 predicted proteins | sample KBSS23metaG_FD_64677 | JGI IMG/M metagenome (GOLD analysis project Ga0070666, IMG submission 64677) | Switchgrass rhizosphere microbial communities from Kellogg Biological Station, Michigan, USA - KBS S2-3 metaG | ecosystem: Host-associated > Plants > Roots > Rhizosphere > Soil ... | reverse complement strand
ATCACCGCGTGCTGCGCGTGGCGCGCACGATCGCCGATCTTGCGGGAGCGGAGCGTGTGACGCGGCCGCATATTGCGGAGGCCCTGTCCTATCGCAGGCTGAACCGTCTCGACACGTGATATCTGCTGCGATATCACGAATCGCGGATCGAGACAGGGATCGCCATGACCATCGGACGCTGGTTTCGTGCGGGTTTCGCGGCTGCTGCCTTGTTGATCACGCCGGTCGCGGCGCACGCCGGAAGCATCACGGTCTTCGCGGCGGCGTCGCTGACCGAAGCGCTGAAGGAGATCGGCGGCGTCTACAAGACCAAGACCGGGAACGACGCGGTTCTGTCGTTCGCGGCGTCGTCGGCGCTGGCGCGGCAGATCGAGGCATCGGGCGGCGCGGACATCTTCCTGTCGGCCGATAACGAATGGATGGACTATCTCGACAACAAGGGCCTGATCCGGCACGACACGCGCAGGGCGTTGCTGGGCAATCACCTGGTGCTGATCGCACCGAAGGATGCGGCGGTCACGCTGGAGATCAGGAACCACATGGACCTGCTGGGCGCGCTGAAGGGCGGCCGGCTCTCCATCGCCGATCCGGACTCCGTACCCGCCGGCAAGTATGCGCGGTCCGCTTTGACACAGCTCGGCGTCTGGAACGCGGTGGTCAACCACCTCGTGAACGCGGAGAATGTGCGCGTTGCGCTGGCCTATGTGTCGCGCGGTGAGGCGCCGCTCGGCATCGTCTACACGACGGACGCGCTGAGCGACAAAGGCGTGCACATCGTGGGTACTTTCCCGGATGATACGCATGCGCCCATCGTTTACCCGGCCGCGCTTATCAAGGACGCGAAGCCCGAAGCCAGGGCCTTCCTCGATTTCCTCAGCGGGCCAGAAGCGCGCGCGATCTTCGAGAAAGATGGCTTCATCATCCTGGGAGCGAAGTAAGTGCGGTTGAGGTCTTTCCTGCTGGGCGGTGCGGCCCTTCTTGCCGCGGCGACGCCGGCCTTCGCGGATGACGCGGCGATCCTGAAGCGCCTGGACGACATGCAGCGCATGATGGAGCTGCAACAGAAGCAGATCGCGGCCCAGCGCAACGAGATCAACGCGCTGCGCGGCGCGCTCAGGCACAAGGGCGTGCCGGTGGCGCCATCGCAGACCGCGGAAGCGGCGACGCCACCGCCTTCACCGGCATCGGTCGAGGACAAGATCGCGGCGCAGCAGGCCGCCATCAATGCGCTGGATGCACGGGTTGCAGCGTCCGAGAACCAGGGGCGCATCGCCAAATCCGAAGCACCCGTCGTGAGCATCACGAACGGACGGCTGGGCGTCGCGTCGGCCGACGGACGCTTCAGCATCGCGATCCGCGCCATCGGGCAGTACGACACCGCCTATTTCATGCAGGACGCGGCGTCGCGCCAATTGGCGGCGGCCAACGGACCGGACCTGTCGAGCGGAGGGAATTTTCGCCGCGCGCAACTGGGCATCCAGGGCAAGGTGTTCGGCGACTGGAACTACTTCTTCAACTACGACTTCGGCGGCGGTGCTTCGAGCGGCAACGAGCTTCAGGGGCGCATCCAGCAGGCCTATGTCGAATATGCGGGCCTGGGCGCGCTGACTTTCCGCGTCGGCGCCTATCCGTGGAGCTCCAACCTCGAGGACGCCACGGGCGCGGGCGATGTTATCTTCCTTGAGCGCAACGCACCGTCCGATCTGTCGCGCAGCCTGGCGGGCGGCGACGGCCGTGACGGCATCGGCGCGATCTATGCGGGCGAGAACCTGTTCGCGTCGGTCGCCTACACCGGCGGCAAGGTCGCGGACACGACCCTGTTCTTCGACGAGCAGCAGGCGATCGTGGCGCGCGTCAGCGACGTGTTCTATTCCGACGCCGACTGGAAGCTGTTGCTGTCGGGCGCGATCAACTGGGTGTTCCGCGGAGGCGATGCGGCGGCGGGCGCAGGCTCGGCGCGCAACATCACCTTGCAGGACGGGCCGGAGCTGACCACGGACGACAACTCGTTGCGTCTTGTCACCACCGGCGCGCTGAACGTCGCATCGGCGTACAACTGGGGCATCGAAGGCGCCGCGGAGTGGCGCAACCTGTATGCGCAAGCCGGGTACTTCGGTTACGGCATGGACCAGATGGCGGTGGGCGCGCCGAACCTGAACTTCGACGGCTGGTACGTGCAGGGCACCTGGATCATCACGGGTGAGAGTCGTCCGTACAACCAACAGAACGGTTCGTTCGCCAACCCGAAGCCGCGCGTGCCGTTCTCCATCGACGGCTGGGGACCGGGCGCGTGGGAAGTGGCGGGGCGCTACAGCGACCTCGATCTCAACGACAACGCCGGTGTGCTGGGCAGTGCGCTGCCCGCCGGCGGCGTGCGCGGCGGCGACCAGCGCATCTTCACCGCCGAACTGAACTGGTTTCCGAACAACGTGCTGAAGTTTGCACTCCAGTATCAGCATACCGACATCGACCGGATCGGCACGATCCCGGCCGGGTTCGGACACGGCGTGCTGAGCAATGCCCAGGTGGGTCAGGAGTTCGACACCTTCGCATTCCGGTCACAGATCGCGCTCTAAATGGAGGTTTCCCTGCGGCGTCTGCTTCTCGCGTCCTTGCTGACGCTCGCGGCAACGCCGGCCTTCGCTGAAGACGCGAAGGTTGCCCGCGCCGTCACGTCCTGGGTCTGGCCCGGCCAATAGTCACGCCGCCCTGGGCCGCAGGTAAGCGGCAATGGCGACGCCTGCGAGGATCCAGGCGACGACCGTGATGAGAATCTGCACCAGCGTGTAGGAGAGCGGGAAGCTGTACCAGTTCCAGTACGGGACGTTGGTGACGATGGCCGCGATGACTCCGATTGCCGCGATGAAGCCGGCGCGCCGCGCGAAACCCGCGAGCGCGGTCTGGGCGAGCAGCCAGGCGGCGAGGATCGCCTCCACCAACTCCGTGAAGAACTCGATGACCAAGCTCGAGGTCTGCATGCTCATCGGCGACTTGGGGCTGTAGACCAGCAGGCCGCCCGGCGCGGCCGCCACGGACGCAGCGGTGCTGGTGTTCATCGGGAACATGAACAGCCCGCCCTTGTCGCCGATGGATGAGGCGAGATTGTCGACCGTGACGCTTTCATTCGGTAGCGTGCTGACGCCGATCATGCCCAGATCGGTCGCGCCGTGCGCGATGCTGGACCAGGCGTACATGGCGATGCAGCCGAGAAGACCCGCGATCAGAATGCGAAGCATGACGATCCCCCGAGTGCCTTGCCGACGATGCTAGCGCAGCGGCACGCATGGTGCGCTGCGAAATTGGCGCGGCTTGGCGGAGAGGCGGCGATGCCGTAATCCTTGGACCGGCGCGCGGGGGACTTCATGGACAAGCCAAAACGGCGGCACTTTCGCCCGATACATCTGCTGTTGCTCATCCCCTATGTGGCGATGATGTGGGTCGGTTCGTACAACCGCATTGCGCCCGAGATCGCAGGGGTGCCGTTCTTCTACTGGTACCAGCTGCTGTGGATCGTGCTCGGCGCGGCCGTGATGATCCCGGTTTATCTCGCCGACGAGCGCGATGAGGCGTCGCGCAAATGAACACGACGGCGGTCACGATCTTCGTCGCCCTGTTCGCGCTGGTGACGGTGCTGGGCTTTGTCGCGGCGCGCTGGCGGCGCGGCAATCTGAACGAGCTGCACGAATGGGGCCTGGGCGGCCGCCGTTTCGGAACCATCGTCACCTGGTTCCTGCTCGGCGGCGATCTTTATACCGCGTACACGTTCATCGCCGTGCCGGCGGTGCTGTTCGGCGCGGGCGCGCAGGGCTTCTTCGCGGTGCCCTACACGATCCTGGTCTATCCGATCGTCTATGCGATCTATCCCCGGCTGTGGTCGGTGGCGCAGGCCAAGGGGTATGTGACCGCAGCCGATTTCGTGCGCGGACGCTTCGGCAACCACGCGCTGGCGCTGGCGGTGGCCGTGACAGGCATCGTGGCGACCATGCCTTATATCGCGTTGCAGCTGGTCGGCATGGAGGTCGCGATCGCGGGTCTTGGCATCAGCATGGACACGACGTTCCCGGGTATCGGGACCATCCATGGCTTCCCGCTGCTGGTCGCGTTCGTGGTGCTCGCGCTCTACACCTACAACAGCGGGTTGCGGGCGCCGGCGCTGATCGCGCTGGTGAAAGACGCCCTGCTCTACATCCTGGTGATCGCGGCGGTGATCATCATCCCGATTGAGCTGGGGGGCTGGGGCAAGATCTTCGCGGCGGCCGATCCCAAGACACTGTTGCTCGCGGCGCCGACCGCCGAGAGCCTTGGGCCGCAGGCGGCCTACGCCACGCTGGCGCTGGGTTCGACGCTGGCGCTGTTTCTGTATCCGCACGCGGTGACGGGATTGCTGAGTTCATCAAGCCGGCATGTGGTACGGCGCAATGCGGTGATCCTGCCGGCCTACTCCTTCGCGCTGGGTTTGATCGCGCTTTTGGGCACCATGGCCGTGGCGGCGGGGGTCAAGTCGATGCCGCAGTTCGCCGAAGGGTTCAAGGCGTTCGGCAACCAGTATGCGGTGCCGGCGCTGATCGTGCACTCGTTCCCGTCCTGGTTCGTGGGCGTCGCGTTCGCGGCGATCGCGATCGGTGCGCTGGTGCCGGCGGCGATCATGTCGATCGCCTGCGCCAACCTGTTCACGCGCAACATCTGGAAGGAGTACGTCAACCCAGCTGTCTCCGGCAAAGGCGAGGCGCAGGTGGCGAAGATCGTCTCGCTGGTGGTGAAGGCGGGGGCGCTGTTCTTCATCATCGAGCTGCCGACGACATATGCGATCCAGCTGCAGTTGCTGGGCGGCATCCTGATCATCCAGACGCTGCCGAGCGTGATCTTCGGTCTCTACACCAACCGGCTCCATCCGTGGGCGTTGTTGATCGGATGGGGCGCAGGGATCGGCGCGGGCACGTGGATGGCGGCGGCGAATGCGTTCAAGGCATCGATCTATCCGATCACGCTGTTCGGCTACACCATCCCTTGCTACGCGGCGGTGTCGTCGCTGATCTTGAACATCATTGTGACTGTCGTGCTCAGCTGGGCGTTCAACGCCCTGCTGCGCACACCACCGAGCGACCAGACCGTGGAGGCGGACTACATATGAGATATGCCCTGGCAGTTGCGCTGGCGTTCATGGCTGTTCCGGTGTTCGCAGCACCGGCACCGAAGGTCGATACCGCGGGCGCGACCTCGTGCGAGTTGTACGGCTATCTGACCGACAAGGACCCGAAAGGCACCAATGTGCGTGGCGGGCCGGGCGCGACCGCGCCGGTGGTGGGCCATTTGCCGCCGGACTATTCGGAGGCCGGATCGGACGAGACTTTTGCGGTCGAGTTCACCATCATCGGCTCCAAGAACGGCTGGCTGCTGATCAAGGACGCCAAGACAGGCCAGTACGGCGACGGACCCGAGAAGACCGTGTTCGCCGGGCCCGGTTGGATCTCCGGCGGGCTGGTGGGGTTCACGCTCGGCAGCAACGTGCTGCGCAGCGGCCCGACGAAGGCGGACAAGCTGGTCGCCAAGCTGACAGACAACGCCAAGGGCTATGGCCCGGACTCGTACATGGTGCAGCGCGTGCACGAATGCCGCGGCGGCGCTGTCGACGTGACCGTGGTGATTGCGCCGTCGATCGATCCCAAGGCGAAGCCGGTACGCGGCTGGGCACGCCACGCCTGCGGCACGCAAGTGACGACGTGCGATGCGGGCGGCGACGCGGACTAGAGTCAGGCCCGCCGTATCAATCTTATGACAAGCAACAGGGCGACTGCGCCGAGCGTGGCACTGGCAATGATCGCCACGAGGCCGGTGCCCAGGTGAATTCCCAGCTTCGGCAACAGCCAGCCGCCAACGAAGGCGCCGAGGATGCCGACGACGATGTCGCCCAGCAGGCCGAAGCCGCCACCCTTGACGATGATGCCGGAAAGCCAGCCCGCAATGGCGCCGACGATCAGCCAGATGATCAGTGTTTCGATAGGCATGGTGCGGCTCCGGTTCAGGCTGCTGAAGAAAAAGGGGCTGCGCGGGCCTCGGTGCCCGCGCAGCTTTGAGACTTATATCGCGTGGTCGAGACGAATCGCGCCAACACCGGCCGCGACGTTCAAGCCCGTGTTGCCGGACACGCTGAGCGGCTGCAGGGCAAACGACTTGTCGAAGCCGCCAACCAGGGCGTTCGCGCCGAGGCCGACGCCGACGGTAGCTTGGGCGGTGGCGCCGACATAGTCGCCGTCGAGTGCGCCGGCGCGCGTGTCCGAGCTTGGTGCGAAGACGCCCCACACGAGGACACCGCCTTCGGTGTAGCCGACATCGACGCCGAATTTGGAGATGGCGCCGGTGTAGCGCTCTGCCGGGCGGTTGTTCTGCCGGAAGGTGCAGTGCAGATCCTTGGACGAGCCGAAGACAAAGCCCCAGCCGCTTGCGACGTTGCAGGTCAGGGTGCCGACGTTCACGCCATGCGGCGCGGCGTTGGCAGGAACAGCAAACGCCGTCAGTGCGATGCCGGTCAGCATCAGTTTCATCGTATTTTTCATTGTTGAACTTTCTTGCTGAGGAATGTGTCCGCGCGCGCATTGGACCGGTTGGTCCTGTTCGGGCGGCATTACCAGCTTGATGGGATGCATGCCTTGGTCGCACACACTCGCCTAGGGAACCCGCTCGCGGCACTTTCGATCCATCGCTTTGTGCCGGCGCGGTATTAGGCCTACGAAGGAGCCATGAACGATATCCCCAGAAGCTCGGAATTGACCGCGGACGAGATGCGCGTGCTGCGCGACGTCATCGCGCGCAGCTTCATCACCTTCGGCAGCGTGCCCAAACTGCGGCGCGAGCGGTTGATTGCGATGGGCCTGGTGACCGCCGGCATGGGCGGGCTGATGCCGACGCCGATGGGCCGGATCGTGGCGCGGATGCCGGTCTAGGCTCGATGTGATCTGAAATCACACAATTCCATCCGTCATCGCCCGCTCATGGCGGGCGACCCGATTTTGGTGCACAAAAGAAGTGGGTTGCCCGGACAAGCCGGGCAATGACGGATTTGGACGATCAGCCGAAGCGGCCGGTGATGTATTGCTCGGTCTGCTTCTTGTCGGGCGCGGTGAAGATCTTCTCGGTCGGGCCGTATTCGATCAGTTCGCCCAGATACATGAACGCGGTGTAGTCGCTGGCGCGGCTCGCCTGTTGCATGTTGTGGGTCACGATCACGATCGTGTACTCGGACGACAATTCGTCGATCAGCTCTTCGATCTTCGCGGTCGAGATCGGATCGAGCGCGGAGCACGGCTCATCCAGCAGGATCACTTCGGGGCGTGTTGCCACGGTGCGCGCGATACAGAGGCGCTGCTGCTGGCCGCCGGAGAGCGACAGGCCGGAGTTCTTGAGCTTGTCCTTCACCTCGCCCCACAGCGCGGCACGTTGCAGCGCGTCCTCGATGCGGCCGTCGAGCTCGGACTTGGGCATGCGCTCGTAGAGTTTGATGCCGAAGGCGACGTTGTCGTAGATCGTCATCGGGAACGGCGTCGGCTTCTGGAACACCATGCCGACACGGCTTCGCAGCAGGTTGGTGTCGATCTTGTTCGAGATGATGTTCTCGCCGTCGAGCAGCACTTCGCCCTCGGCCCGCTGGTTGGGATAGAGTTCGTAGATGCGGTTCAGAATGCGCAGCAGGGTGGACTTGCCGCAGCCCGACGGACCGATGAACGCGGTGACCTTGCGGTCCATCAGCGGCACCGAGACGTTCTTCAGGCCCTTGAAGGTGCCGTAGTAGAACGACAGATCCTTGATATCGACCTTCGGCTTGTCCGTGACCATTGCGTCCATGGCTAGTGCTTCCTGGGTTCTAGCGAACGGGCGATGACGCTGAGCGTCAGCACGGTCGCGGTGATGAGGAGGGCGCCGGCCCATGCGAGGTGGTGCCAGTCTTCGTAGGGCGACATGGCGAACTGGAAGATGACGGCCGGCAGGCTCGCCATCGGCTGTGTCAGGTCGTGATTCATGAAAGAGCTGTTGAGCGCGGTGAACAGCAGCGGCGCCGTCTCGCCCGAAATACGGGCGACTGCCAGAAGTACGCCTGTGACGATGCCGGCACGCGCGGCGCGCCAGGTGACTGTGCGTATGACGTTGGCGCGGGGCGCGCCGAGCGCCGCCGCCGCCTCGCGCAGGCCATTCGGCACCAGGAGCAACATGTTCTCGGTGGTGCGCACGACAACCGGGATCACGATCACCATCAGCGACGCGGCGCCGGCCCAGCCGGAGAAGCCGTGGAATGGCGCCACCAGGATCTCGTAGATGAAGATACCGGTGACGATGGACGGGGCGCTGAGCAGGATGTCGTTCACGAAACGCACGAAGAAGGCGAGGCGGCCATAGCGGCCATACTCGGCCAGATAGGTGCCGGCCAGAAGGCCGAGCGGCGTTCCCGCCAGCACGGCCATCGTGCTCATGATGACGCTGCCGACGATGGCATTGATCAGGCCGCCCTTTTCACCTGGCGGCGGCGTGATCTCGGTGAACACCTGCGCGTTGATGGCCGAGAAACCGTTGTAGAACAGCGAATAGAGGATCAGCGCCAGCCACACGAGACCGAAGCCCGCGGCCGCAACCGACAACAGGATAAAGAAGCGGTTCGCCAGCTTGCGGCGTGCAATGAGGCCCTGGTTCTTCACGGCTCAGGTTCCCGCGCGGCGTTCGAGCGCCCGCAGCATCAGCTGCGCGGAAGCGAGAACGATGAAAGTGATGAAGAACAGGATCAGGCCCATATAAATGAGCGAGGGCGCATAGAGATCGCCGAGCGCCTCGGTGAACTCATTGGCGATGGTCGCGGAGATCGTGGTGCCCGGCGAGAACAACGAGTTCGGCAGGTGGTGCGCGTTGCCGATCACGAAAGTGACGGCCATCGTCTCGCCCAGGGCGCGGCCCAGCGCCAGCATCGCACCGCCGACCACGCCGGCGCGGGCGAAGGGCAGCACGACGCGCCACATCACTTCCCATGTCGTGCAGCCGAGGCCATAGGCGGCTTCCTTCAACATGGACGGCACGGTCTCGAACACGTCGCGAGTCACCGCCGAGATGAAGGGCAGGATCATGATCGAAAGGATCAACGCGGCGGTGAAGATGCCGATGCCATAGGGCGGGCCGGCGAAGATGTCCTGGAGGATCGGCGTGTTGGCGAATTCGTCGACGAACCAAGTCTGCACATGCTCCTGGAACCAGGGCGCGAATACGAACAGGCCCCAGATGCCGTAGATGATGGAGGGCACGCCGGCGAGCAGCTCGATCGCGATGCCGACGGGACGGCGCATAAAGCGCGGGCAGATCTCGGTCAGGAAGATCGCGATGCCGATGCCGACCGGCACCGCGATGAACATCGCGAGGAACGAGGTGACCAGGGTACCGAAGATTGACGGGAGGGCGCCGAACTTCTCGGTCACCGGATTCCATTTGTCGGTCCAGACGAAGGGCAAGCCGAACGCCTTGATCGAGGGCATGGCGCCGATCACCAGCGAGAGGATCACGCCGATGAAGATGCCCATCACCACCAGCGCGGCAGCCAGGGTGAGGAGCTTGAAGCGCGTGTCACGCGCGCCGCCTTTGCGGATCGCATGGACTCGTTCGGGGACGCTGATCATTTCTTCGCGGAGCGCAATGTCGGCCATCGAGCGTGGATCACCAGTTCAGGACGGTGTGGTCGCAAGCGTTTCCCCCGCCCTTTGAACCACTTGAGGCCCATCCCACCGGCCTTGCGCGCAAGGACCATCACAGTTTTGCAAAGCTTTTGTGACAGCCATCAGCGCCAACGTCGCGGGCACCGCAACGCTTTGGTCCTGCAAAGAAATTCCAATCGATGGTCGCGTGGACCCTTGTTCAGCGGCCTGCGGTCATCACCACGTCGAAGCTGTCGCCGGCCGTGTTCGTGACCGTCCAGTGTTCTCCAACCGGATGAATGCTCAACGGCGAGCAGCTTTCCACCGGCGGGTTGGCGCCCATCTGCTGGGCCAGGCAGAGCGTCGCGCCGTTGTCCTTGGTCGCCCACTTGCCGGGAATATCCAGCGGCTTTCCGTCCTGGCCGGTGACGCGCGTGACGTAAGTGCCGTCGGCATTGAACAGCAGTGCCGCAGACATGCCGGTCTTGTTGTTCTTGCTGGTGACGGTGTTGCCATAGGTGCCGGCCATCGGATCGTCGGCGGCCAGCGCCAGACTTGCGGTACAGACGAAAATTCCGGCAAGCACCAGTGTTGCAAATCGCATTTGCTATCTCCCTTTAACGAAACACCCCTGAATACGCCGCCTGTTCCCTGGCGGATTGGCGGCCACATTAACCTTTTACGAACCTTGCTGGAATTGTTCCCTTTAAAGCTTTCGGTAGGTGGTCCAAGGCTAGTTTTCACGGGGCTTCCTAGGGAAACGGCTGCTGGTGCGCACTCTTCGCACAGTCTTGGGCTTCATCGCGTTCGTCATGCTGGTCGTGGCGTTCGGTGACGTCGTGCTGCACAACGGCTTCACGCTGATGCCGCCGTGGCTGTTCTCGGTGCTCGTCGTAATCGTTCTCGGCTTCCTGCTGCACGAGTTCATCGTGGCGCGGCAGCGCGTCGAGGTCCTGGACCGCCAGGCGGTGCAACTCAAATCCGCCGGCCAGCGGCTGGAGCAGTCGCTCCAGGCGGCCGCCGCGTTCAATGCACGGCTCAACCAATCCGAAGCGCGCTACAAGGCGCTGGTCGATGCGCAGGGCGACGCCATTTTCCGCCGCGCGCCCGACAGCCGCCTCACCTATGGCAATGACGCTTTCTTCAAGCTGTTCGGATTGAACGCGCAGCGGGCAATCGGACAGCCCTTCGCGCCCGAACTTCATCCCTCGAGCCGTGCGCCGATTTTCGGCAGCTTCGCGGGCCTCGAGTCCGGACGCGCGCGCGTGCGCTATGACCAGCATGTCCGCACGGCCTATGGCTGGCGCTGGATCGCGTGGGAAGACTATGCGGTGCGCGACGCGCATGGCCGGCTCGTCGAGGTGCAGAGCGTCGGACGCGACATCACCGAGCGCAAAGCGCTGGAAGACGCGATCACCGACGCGCGCGACAAGGCGGAAGCCGGCAGCCGCGCCAAATCGGGCTTCCTCGCCACCATGAGCCACGAGATCCGCACGCCGATGAACGGCGTGCTGGGCATGGCGCGCCTGCTGCAGGAGGCCGAGCTTCGCCCCGAGCAGCGGACCTACGTCGAGGCCATCCGCGAATCCGGCGAGGCGCTGCTGACGCTGATCGGCGACATCCTGGACTTCTCGAAGATCGAGGCCGGCAGCTTCACGCCGGAGGAGGATGAGGTCGAACTGCGCCCCCTGATCGAAGGCGTCGTCGAGCTGTGCTCGCCGCGGGCTCACGATAAGGCGATCGAGCTGGTCGCGGTGATCGATCCAAACGTACCCGCGGTCCTTCGCACCGACAGCCTGCGGCTCCGCCAGGTGCTGACCAATCTCGTCGGCAACGCGGTCAAGTTCACCGAGAAGGGCGGCGTGGAAGTCCATGCCTATATCGCGGAGGCAAACGACCGGCATTATGTCCGCTTCGATGTGCGCGACACCGGCGTGGGCGTGCCGAAGGAAAAACGCGACGAGATCTTCAACGAGTTCGTGCAGGCGGATTCGAGCCATGCGCGCAAGTTCGGCGGCACGGGGCTGGGTCTCGCGATCTCCAAGAAGCTGGCGGAAGCCATGGGCGGCGAGATCGGCATTGCCGAGGCCGATGGCGGCGGCAGCCAGTTCTGGTTCACGATTCCCGCCGTCATCGTGCGGCCGGCACCGGAAGATACACGGCCGCTGGACGGCACGACCGTCGCCATCGTCACCCGCAACGCGATCCTGCGCGAAGGCCTGTCGGCACAGGTGCGTGCGGCGGGGGGCGCCGTGATGGACGTGCGCGACGAGTTCGGCCCGCGGCCGAACCTGGTCGTCGTCGACGCCGGAACAGATTCGCATCCCGCAGTGCCGGGCGATCCGGTCAAGGGCGTGCCGTCGCTAGTCCTGCTGACGTCCGCGGCTCGCTCGCAGCTCAGTATGCTGCGTGAGATGGGTTTTGCCGGCTATCTGGTCAAGCCGGTGCGGCAATCCTCGCTGATCGAACGCATCCGCATGTCCCGCCATCATGTGGCGGCGCAACCCGATGCGACGAGCTATACGGCGGCGCCTGCACTCTCGGTGGCGCCGGCACGTCCGGCCGAGCCCGAGCAACAGTTCGGCGGGTCGCTCAAGATCCTCCTGGCCGAGGACAATCCGATCAATGCGCTGCTGACGCGTGAACTGCTCAAGCGCCGCGGCCACAAGCTGACCGAGGTCACGGACGGCGGCGCAGCGGTGAAGGCGATGGAGGACGGCGTTTTCGACATCGTGCTGACCGACATCCACATGCCGGGCATGGACGGGATCGAGGCCACCAAGGCAATCCGGGCCTTCGAGGCCGCCAATGGACGGCGCCGCACGCCGATCGTCGCCCTGACCGCCGATGCGCTCGAGACCGGCAAGCGCGCCTGCAAGGAGGCCGGCATGGACGGCTTCCTCACCAAGCCCATCGAGCCCGCGCAGCTGGACAAGATGTTCAATATCTTCTTCCCATCGGCGGCCGTGGTGAATAATGCTGCGGCGTGAGCTGTAGCCAAATCAGGCCCGTAGGGGCGCGCTGGGGAATCCAATGACAACAGTGACGCCTGCGGCCGATAAGCCGCGCCGGTCCCTTCGCGCCTATCTGGAACCGAAGAACTTCCAGATGCTGGTGCTGGGCTTCTCGTCCGGCCTGCCGTTCCTGCTGGTGGGCAACACCTTCGGCTACTGGCTGCGCGATGAAGGCACCTCGCTGGCGGCGATCGGTTTCCTGTCTTGGGTCGGCATCGCCTATTCGCTCAAATTCCTTTGGGCGCCGGTGATCGACCGCGTCAACGCACCGATCTTCGCCCGTCTGGGCCGGCGGCGCAGCTGGATGGCGCTGGCGCAGATCGTCGTCGGCCTGGCGTTCGTCGCCATGGCGTTCGTCAGCACGCGCTATGGACTGGTTGCGCTGGGCGTGTTTGCGCTGGTGGCGGCGTTTGCCGCCGCGACACAGGACATCGTGATCGATGCGTGGCGCATCGAGTCGGCGTCGAACAACGACGAGCTCGGTCTTTTGTCGTCGACATTCCAGTTCGGCTATCGCGTTGCGTTGCTGGCGACCGACGCGCTGATCCTCGCGCTCGCTGAGCATACGAGCTGGGAGATTTCCTACGGCGTATTCGGCGCTCTGATGGGCATCGGCCTCGTCACCACGTTCATCGCGCCGGAGCCAAAGCGCGCCGACCAGGTGATGGAGTCGAAGGCTGCGGCAGCGCCGATTTACACGCTGCGTGGTCTGGGCGACGCGATTGCCGGACCGTTCATCGCCTTTTTCAAGACCTATGGCTGGATCGCCCTGCTGATGCTGGTGGCGATCAGCTTCTACCGCGTGCCGGACTTCATCATGGGACCGATGGTAAACCCCTACTATCACGACATCGGGCTGACCAAGGACACGGTGGCGGCGGTGCGCGCCTCGGTGAGCTTCCTGGCCTCGCTGGCAGGCATCACGGCCGGTGGATTCGTCGCCCTGCGTTTCGGGTATATGCGCGCCCTGATCATCGGGGGCGTCTTGCAGGCTGCGGCTATCGCGGCGTTCGCGATCCTGGCGACCAGCAGGACCGATCTGCCGACCTTCGTGGCCATCATGGCGTTTGACAGTATTGCGACAAGCTTTGCCGGCGTGGCGCTAGTTTCCTACATGTCGAGCCTGACCAGCCTGGGCTACACGGCAACGCAATATGCACTGCTGGCATCGAGCTACACGTTGATCGGCAAGTTCCTGAAGGGCTTCTCCGGTCAGGTGATCGAGTGGCTGTCGCGCGGCGGCGACCTGATGCACGCCTATGCCGTGTTCTTCATCGGCTGCGGCCTGGCCGGGTTGCCGGGCATCATCCTGTTCATTGTGTTGTCTCGCATCCACGCCCGCCGGGAAAAAATTGCGACCCCGGCAAAGGTGTGACCGGGTTGGTTTGCTCAGGCATGGGGCGGTGGAGTAAAAGGCAGTCGGAAGCGGGCCAGCTGGCTCCGGAGAAGTCGGCGCCCATTCCCAAGGATTTGTTCGCTTGGTCAACATCCACGAGCCTGGCCTTCTCGAAGGCAGACTTGAGCAGTGGCCAGTGTTAGCGGCGGCCGGCGCCCTGGAAGTGCGCCTGGCGGAGACCGACGCCGAGGTCGAGCAGGCGCAGCGCCTGCGCTATCACGTCTTCTACGAAGAGATGGCCGCGGTGCCGAGCCCCGAGATGCGCGAGCAGCGGCGGGACTTCGACAAGTTCGACGAGGTTTGCGACCACCTTCTGGTGGTGGACCGCAGCGCGCATGATGAGGATGGGCAACCGCTGGTCGTGGGCACCTATCGCCTGACACGCGATGTCGATGCGGCGCGGGCGGGCGGGTTCTACACGTCCAGCGAATTCGACCTGTCGAACCTGCTCAAGGTGTTCGAGGGCAAGCGGCTGCTGGAACTCGGCCGCTCCTGCGTTCTGAAGTCGTACCGCAACCGCACCACGACCATGCAGCTCCTGTGGAAGGGGCTGCTGACCTATGTCGCGCGCTTCGACATCGACCTGATGTTCGGCTGTGCGTCCTTCGCGGGAACGGACCCGGAGGCGTTGGCGCTGCCGTTCTCGTTCCTGCATCACTTCCATCCGATCCCGGACGGCATCGTGGTGAAGGCGCGGCCCGAGCTTTATGTGCCGATGAACCGGTTGCCGAAGGACGCGATCGACCCGAAGGAGGGCATGCGCGCGCTGCCACCGCTGCTGAAGGGGTATGTCCGCGCCAATTGCAGCATCGGCGACGGTGCGGTGATCGACCGGCAGTTCGGCACCATCGACGTGTTCATCTATGTGAACATGGCGCAGATGGACCCGCGCTACCGCGCGCGCTTCGGTCTGTCGTCGGGCAGCTAGGCGACCGGGCCGGCGACCAGCTCGGTCTTGGGATGCAGCACATCACGCAACCGCTTTTCCAGCCGTTCCTGCAGCGTCATGCGGTCGAGCACGTCTTCCAGGATCGCGACATAGTCGGCCTTGGTTGCGCCGTCAGTGGTCATGAGACTGTCGGGCGGCATCGGCAGGTCGCCGGATTCGTCGACCACGACATCATCGTGCCGAAGCTGATAGCGCCAATGGATAGCGCGAACCGTATGCCGCGGGTCGGTGGTGCGCTCGATTCCCGCAATGATCCAGTCGAATTCGCCGCTCATGGCTTGGCCGTCCTCAATCCTGAGTCGGATTTGGGGAGGCCGGCTGAGCAGTTCAAGGGGGCGGTTCAGCCCTTCTTCCGCCGCTCGATGGCGTCCCAGATGAGCTTGGCGATATCGGCGCCGCCGAAGCGGCGGACTTCATGGATGCCGGTGGGCGAGGTCACGTTGATCTCGGTCAGGTAGTCGCCGATCACGTCGATGCCGGTGAAGATCAGGCCGCGCTTCTTCAATTCGGGTCCGATCGTGTCGCAGATGAACTTCTCGCGCTCGGTCAGCGTCGTCGCCTCAGGGCGGCCGCCGACATGCATGTTGGAACGCGCCTCGCCCGCGGCGGGCACGCGGTTGATGGCGCCGGCGAATTCGCCGTCGACCAGGATGATGCGCTTGTCGCCCTTGCGCACCTCGGGCACGTAGCGCTGCACGATCACCGGTTCGCGGTAGAACTGGGTGAACATCTCCAGCAGCGAGCCCAGGTTCTCGTCGTCCGGTTTCACGCGGAACACGCCGGCGCCGCCGTTCCCATAAAGCGGTTTGACGATGATGTCCTTGTGATGGGCGCGAAAGGTGTCGATCTCACGCCGGTCCGACGTGATGAGCGTCGGCGGCATCAGGCCTTCGAACTGGGTAACGAAGATCTTCTCCGGCGCGTTGCGCACGCTATCCGGGTCATTCACCACCAGCGTCTTGGGGTGGATGTTCTCCAGCACATGTGTGGCGGTGATGTAGGCCATGTCGAAGGGCGGGTCCTGGCGCATCAGCACCACGTCGGCCTGCGACAGGTCGTAGTGCTGGATTTCGCCCAGCGTGAAATGATCGCCCTTGGTCGCGCGCACCAGCAGCGAGCGGACATGCGCGGTGACCTTGCCTTCGCGGAACGTCAGGTCGCGCGGGCCGTAGTAGAGGAGCGTATGTCCGCGCGCTTGCGCCTCAATCGCCAACGCGAAAGTCGAGTCGCCGTTGATGTCGATCTTCTCGATTGGGTCCATCTGGATCGCGACGGTGAGGGCCATGGATAAGAGCTCCTAATTCAGGCGGCGCTTGATGTTGGCGAGCGAGAGCGCGGCTCCGTTGTGCAGCGGCTCGCCCGGGCGCGTGATTTCGAGGCAGCGTTCGTACGATTTGCGCGCCGCGCCCAGCACGCCCAGCGCCTCGTTGATGCGGGCGCTGTCGAACCAGAGGTCAGGGCGGCGCGGGGCGATCAGGATCATGCGGTTCGTCACTTCCAGGGCGCGGCCGGGCTTGCCGTTCTCCAGCGCCCTGAGCTTCAGGTTGTTCTCCAGCCTGAGCAAGACGTCGGTATCGCTGACCGGTTGTGCAAGCCCTGTATCGACGCCGCGCAGTTCCGCCGGCATATGCTCGCGATCCACAACCATGCCACTGTTGAAAGGATCGATCGTCAGGTCGTCGTGGCGGTGGGCGATGCGGATGACGAAATGCCCGTCGGTGTTGAGGCCCTCGGCTTTCATCCCCGCCGAGCGGGCGGCGTGCAGGTAGAGAATGCCAAGCGCGACGGGCAGGCCGCGGCGGCGATCGATCACGTTCACCAGATTGGCATTGCGCGGCTCGTTGTAGGCCGGACCGCGCTCACCCTCGTAGCCGAGGCGATCATGCATCAGCGCGGAGAGGGCACGGGCCCCATCGTTGACGCGCACGATCATCGGCGCCTCACGGCGCATGTCGTTCTCGATGCTCGCGAGATGGGCGAGATAGGGATCGAGCGACGCCTGCGTGTGATCCAGAATGCCGAGCATCAGTGCCGCACGCGCGATGTCGTGCGGGCCGTCGCCGGCTTCGCCCAGCGTGCGCAGATATTCGAGCGGGTTGCCGGTGTTCATGGACGGAATGCGTCGCGGATGTGGCGCGGGAGGGCGCGCGGCGAGACGGTGACGATGTCGAAGCGCATCGGGCTTTGCGCGAAGGCCGGTCTGGTAGCGACAAACAATGAGGCGGCGCGCGCGATACGCTGCTGCTGGCGCGGCGCGACGGAGTCGAGCGCGGCGCGGGCTTCGGCGCGCGCCTTTACTTCGATGAAACAGAGAATGCCGCGCGGACTTTTCGCAACTAGATCGATCTCGCCCGCATGCGTGCGCACACGGCGGCCCAAGATGCGGTACCCCTTCAGACGCAGCAGCAGCGCCGCGAGCGTTTCGCTGCTACGGCCGCGCTTCTCGGCATCCTTCCGTTTCGGCGTGAACCGGTCAGCCATCGGACTTCTTTTCCAGCGCGCGTTCGTACACTTCCTTCCGGTTGATGCCGAGGGCCTCGGCGATCATCTCCGCCGCGGCCTTCACCGGCATGAAGGGCAGGGCGTGACCCAGCATCGCATCGATGCGAGCGAAATCGGTTTCACCTTCCGGCGGTGGCCCGACCAGAATCGTGACCTCGCCTTTCGGCGGCGGCTCCCCGGCATAGCGGGGAGCAAGGATCGAGAGCGTGCCGCGGCGGACTTCTTCATGAAGCTTGGTCAGCTCGCGGGTGACAGCCACGGCGCGGTCGCCGAGCACGTCGAGCATCTGCGGCAACGACTCCGCGAGGCGCTGCGCCGACTCGAAGAAAATCAACGTCGCGCGAATTGTCTTCAGGTCGGCCAGCATACCGGCGCGCTCGCCTGCCTTGTTGGGAAGGAACCCGGCGAACAGGAAGCGGTCCGTCGGCAGGCCCGCCAGCGCCAGCGCGGTCAGCGTGGCGGAGGCGCCCGGAATGGCATGGACCGGGATGCCCTCGGCCAGGGCCTCGCGCACCAGCTTGTAACCGGGGTCGCTGACCAGCGGCGTCCCGGCGTCGCTGACCAGGGCGATTTTCGCGCCGTGCTTCAGGCGGCCGATCAGGCTGGGCCGTTCGCGGGCGCCGTTGTGGTCGTTGTAGGCGGTCAGGGGCTTGGAGATGCCGTAGATGCTGAGCAATTTCGAGGTGACGCGGGTATCCTCCGCCGCAATCGCGTCACAGCCGGTCAGTACATCCAGCGCCCGCAAGGTGATGTCCCGCGCGTTGCCTATGGGGGTCGCCGTCACGTAGAGGCCGGGGGACAGATCTGCATCGCCGCCGGATTTACGGAACGCGCCCAAAGCCTTAGGTTCGCCTTGCCCTGGAGGTCTCAATGCTCTTTGCATCCCTGTCCGCAACCCGTCCCGAACGGGCGCGCCTTTTTGCCATTGCGGCGCTCGCGGCGATAGCACTGACGGGATGCGCGACGCAGACGGCCTCGCCCGTGGGTCCGGCGGCTCCGGTGCTGGCGCCGGGAACACAGCCTGGCCATCCGCTGACCGAGAACAAGCCGACCTTCCTGAACATGGCCAACATCCCGGCCGACCACACGCCAGTGCGGGTAGGTGTAATCCTGCCCTTCAACTCCGGCACCCCGGCGGTGAAGGCGCTGGCAGCGGCGATGCTCAAGTCGGCGCAGATGGCGATGTACGACTCGGGCAACAAGGACATCATCATCATGACCGCCGACGAAGGCGCGACCGCGGACAGCGCGGCCGGCGCGGCGGTGCGGTTGATGGACCAGGGCGCGGAGATCATCGTCGGGCCGCTCTATGCCGCCTCGGTGCGCGCCATCGCGCACGAGACACGTGACCGCGGTGTGCCGGTGCTGTCGTTCTCGACGGACCGCAGCGTGGCGGGCGACGGCATCTACCTGCTGGGCTTCCTGCCCGAGGCCGAAACCAACCGCGTCGTGAGCTATGCCATTGCGCATGGCCATCACAAGATCGCGGCGCTGGTGCCGAGCACGGCCTATGGCGACGTGACGCTGGGCACGCTGCGCGACACGGTGAAGGCCGGCAACGCCGAGATGGGCGAAGTGGTGCGCTTCCCCGCGACGGTGGACGGTATCCTGGCGCCGGCGGCGACGGTCGCGAAGCCGGGCGATGCCGATGCGCTGTTCCTGCCGCAGGGCGGTGCGATTCTGCGTGCGGGTGCACCGGCGCTCGGTACCGCCGGGCTCGACAAGGACAAGGTGAAGCTGCTGGGCACATCGCAATGGAATGAGGCGGTGAACAGCGAAGCGCCTTCGCTGTACGGCGCCTGGTTCGCGGGCCCCGATCCGAAGGACGATGCGCGGTTTGCGTCCAAGTATCGCGACGCGTTCGGCAGCAATCCGCCGCAACTGGCGGGACTGGCATATGACGCGGTGTCCCTGGTGGCGGCGCTGGCGGCGAAGGGCGAGCCGTACAAGCGCTTCACGCGCGCGGCGCTGGCCGATCCGAACGGATTCTCGGGCGTGGACGGCATCTTCCGTTTCGGCGCCGATGGCACGGCCGAGCGCGGACTGGCGATCCTGTCGGTGGGCGCGGACGGTTTCCACGTCGAGGATCCGGCACCGACGACGTTCGTGAAGCCGGGGTCATAAGCGCTCCCTCAAGACAAGCAAAAGCCGCCCTTGGTGCACGAGAGCGGCTTTTGCTTGGACGAGTGCGTGAGCGACTTCCGGCGCGCAGCATCCTGCGCGCCAACAAACTGCCTTCGCTTGACCCCTCGATCCCTGCTGGACTCTCCGATCGCGTTGCGCTCATGCCTGAGCGGCGCCGATCCTCTCCACGGTGCGCGTGACCCGCACAGGTTCTGTATGCAGCACTCGTCACGCTAAGTTCGGTCTTCCATCGGTCCCACTCCAGTGTTGGACGCGAGAGATAAACCCGGGCCGCGGCAGTTCAAGGGCGCCGTTCGCGCCTGTCAGAGCGTGTGCAGTCGCGTTCTTTTCGTTTGTTGCGCGCGCTCCGCGCTAAGCGATTGAGCGTGTTGGAGCGCCGTTCGATAAGTTGAGAAGTTATCGAACAAAAATAATTTTCGCTGCTGACGGTTCGCACGGGCAAGCGTCCGCTGATCGTCTTCGTCGATAGGCGTGTTTGCCGGATAACAGAACTCGATCTCAGGATTTCGCCGGCACCCAATTTCAGATTCGCCTTTACCTTAGGTGTCGGCTCGAAGACCATCGTTAGACTATCCCACCAGCTCGGCTATCACGCCATTCAAGAGAAGCCGCCCGCGTGGGGTCGCGAGCAAGCGATTACCTTCACACCTCAGCAAGCCATCGGCGATCAGGCTCTGCATCCGGTGCTCATTGGGGGCGAAACCCCACCGGCTCTTGTAAGCGTCGAGGTCGAGACCCTCTGCCAGGCGCAGGTTCATCAATAGGTGTTCGCGGGCGGCGTCGGCAGTCACGACTTCCGATTGTTCTGTGAGGCCGTGGCCCTGCCTGCTCACCGTGTCGCGCCAGCGTTCGGGGAGGCGTTCGGTCTGGGTGGCGATGCGCTTGCCGCCCAGGTCGAGGCGGCCATGGGCGCCGGGGCCGACGCCGGCGTAACCGCCATAGCGCCAGTAGAGAAGGTTGTGGCGCGCCTCGCTGCCGGGCTTGGCGTGGTTGGAGATTTCGTAGGCAGGACGGCCGGCGGCGGCAGTCATCTCCTGCGTCAGCTCGAACAGTTCGGCGGCGCGGTCCTCATCGGGGATTGTCAGCGCGCCGGTCTTGTAGAGCGTGGCGAAGGGCGTCGTGGGCTCGATGGTGAGTTGATAGAGCGACAGATGATCAGTGCCGAAGGCGAGCGCCTCGGTGAGTTCGCTGCGCCACTGGTCGAGCGTCTGATCGGGGCGGGCGTAGATCAGGTCAAGCGAGACGCGGTCAAAATTGCGCATCGCTAGCGCGAGCGCCGCCTTGGCCTCGGCGACATTGTGCAGGCGGCCGAGCATCTTCAGGTCGGCGTCGTTCAGCGCCTGCACGCCGAGCGACAGCCGGTTCACCCCGGCGGCACGGTAGTCGGCGAAGCGGGTGGCGTCGGCGCTGGCGGGGTTGGATTCGAGCGTGACCTCGACGTCGTTCGCCGTGCGCCACAGCCGCGAAATCGTATCCAGCGTGCGGCCGACACTCTTGCCCTGCATCAGCGAGGGCGTGCCGCCGCCGAAGAAGACGGTTTCGACGATCGGGCGGTCGGCGCCCTGTTGTTCCGCGGTCCATTCCAGTTCGCGCACGATGGCGTCGATCCAGCCGCTCTCGTCGATCTGGGTGCGGACGTGGGAGTTGAAATCGCAATAGGGGCACTTGGCCGCGCAGAACGGCCAATGCACATAGATGCCGAAGCCGGTCATGGCGTTGCTTCGCTGTCATGGCCCGCAAAAGCGGGCCATCCAGGTGACAACGCGTTGCTTGCGCAGGACTGTGGCGCACCAACTGGATGGTCCGCTTTTGCGGACCATGACAATTGAGGGAGTGGGCGCAAGAGCGTCACGGTTTGAAGATGTCGCTCGCGGTGAGCTTAGCGAAGGCGCGGGTGCGGTGGTTCATCGCGAGCTTCTTCGCCGGGTCCATTTCGCCGAAGGTCAGCGTCTCGCCGTTGGGGATGAAGATCGGGTCGTAGCCGAAGCCGTTGGTGCCGCGCGGCGGGAAGGTCAGGTGGCCGTGGACTTCGCCCTGGAAGATGCGCGGTTCTTCATGCGGCAGCGCAAGCGCCAAGGCGCTGACAAAATAGGCCGACAGGTCGGTGGCGCTCTTTTCCTTCAGCTCGCGCTCGACACGGGCCATGGCGACGGAGAAATCCTTGCCCTCGCCCGCCCAGCGCGCCGAGTAGATGCCGGGCGCGCCATCCAGCGCGTTCACCACCAGGCCGGAGTCGTCGGCGAGCGCCATGTGGCCGCAGCGATCCGCGACCCAGCGCGCCTTCAGCGCGGCGTTGCCGGCGAAGGTGGTCTCGGTTTCTTCCGGCTCCTCGATCTCGATGTCGTTCGCGCTGAACACATGCAGATTGAACGGCGCGAGCAGTTCGATGATCTCGCGCACCTTGCCCTTGTTGTGGCTGGCGACGACCAGCGTGTCGCGCGGACGAAGTTTCATCAGATCACGGGCCGGGCACGCGCGGCGTGTTCGACCGCGACTTCGTCAAGCAGGCGGCGCGCATTGATCATGTGGCCTTCGAGCGCGAGCGCATGTGCGCCGGCGCGCGGGACTTCACCGTTGCGGAAGTGTGTGGCGGCGACGCGGGCATGCGCAGCGATTTTGTCGGCTTCCTCGGCCAATGCGTCGAGGCGCTTTGCCTGGGCTTCGCGGCCCGCGGTTGCCGGATCGCTCATCAGCCGATCGCCTTCTTCTGGAGCTCCACCAATTCGCCGATGCCCTTGCGGGCGAGCTTGAGCATCGATGCGAATTCCTCGTCGCTGAAGGGCGCGCCTTCCGCGGTGCCCTGGATTTCGACCAGCCCACCTTGCCCCGTCAGCACGAAGTTCGCGTCGGTCTCGGCGGTGGAATCCTCGTCGTAGTCAAGGTCGAGGACCGGCGTGCCCTTCCAGATGCCGCACGAGATCGCCGCGACGTGATCCTTGATCGCCGCCTTGGTCACCATGCCGGTTTTTTTCATAAACGCGATGCACTGGTGCAGCGCCACGAAGCCGCCGGTGATCGACGCCGTGCGCGTGCCGCCATCGGCCTGGAGCACGTCGCAGTCGATCACGATCTGGCGTTCGCCCAGCGCGGTCATGTCGACCACGGCCCGCAGGCTGCGGCCGACCAGGCGCTGGATCTCCTGGGTGCGGCCGGACTGCTTGCCCTGGGCCGCCTCGCGCCGCATGCGCTCATGGGTGGAGCGGGGAAGCATGCCGTATTCGGCCGTGACCCAGCCCTTGCCGGTGCCGCGCAGGAAACCGGGGGCCGTCTCTTCCAGGCTGGCGGTGACCAGCACATGGGTATTGCCGAATTTCACCAGGCACGACCCCTCGGCGTGCTTGGAAAAGCCGGGTTCGAGGGTCACGGTGCGCATCTGGTCGTTCGCGCGCTTGGATGGGCGCATCTTTGTTTGCCTTGAAGTTTTGGGCGTCGGCCGTTACCTAGCGGCTTTGCTGCGGGCGGTCCAACCGCCCGTCCAGCGGTTACGAACCAGTAACAGGATCAAAGGTTTAGACGGAAAGTGGATCAGGCGTCGGCCCGCGCATTGAATGCCGTCCTGGGGGAACGCCCCCGGGAGGTCTTCCGCCATCTGGTGGAGGCGTTCCTGTCCTCCGGCGAGCCGGTCGGATCGCGCACGCTGAGCCAGCGCCTGCCGCTGACCCTGTCGCCGGCTTCGATCCGCAACGTGATGGCAGACCTGGAGCATATGGGGCTGCTCTACGCGCCCCACACCTCCGCCGGCCGGGCGCCGACCGAGAAGGGGCTGCGGCTGTTCGTGGATGGATTGCTGGAAGTGGGCGACCTGGCGCCGGACGAGCGCATCTCCATCGAAGCGCGAATGCAGGGCAGCGGCCGCGGGATCGAGGACGTGCTGACACAGGCAACGATGCTGCTGTCGGGGCTGTCGAACTGCGCCGGCCTTGTCGTTTCGACCAAACAGGATTCGCTGCTCAAGCACATCGAGTTCACCGCCGTCACGCCGACCAAGGCGCTGGTGGTGATGGTGAGCGAGGACGGCCAGGTCGAGAACCGCATCATCGATACGCCGATTGGCTTGCCGGCGTCGGCGCTGGTCGAGGCGTCGAACTATCTGAACGCGCGGCTGCGCGGGCGCACGCTGGATGCGGCGCGGTCGGAGATCCTGGAAGAGCTGATCGGAGAGCGGGCGGAGCTGGACACGTTGACCGCGAAGATCGTGGCCGAGGGACTCGCGACGCTGTCGACCGGCGGCGACTCGCGGCACACCTTGATCGTGCGCGGCACCTCGCACCTGCTCGACACCGTCGAGGCGCAGACCGACATCGAGCGCGTGCGCACCCTGTTCGAGGACATCGAGCGCAAGAACGACCTGATCCAGCTGCTGGAGCTGGCCAAGCAGGGCGACGGCGTGCGCATCTTCATCGGTTCGGAGAACCGGCTGTTCAGCCTGTCGGGCTCGTCCATCGTGGCCGCGCCCTATGCCAATTCCCAGGGCAAGATCGTCGGCGTGATCGGCGTGCTTGGCCCCACCCGCCTCAACTATGGCCGCATCATCCCGATGGTCGACCACACCGCCAAAGTCGTTGGCCGATTGCTGGGCTGACGCGTTTAGAGAGACTCATGAGCGACTTCGAAGAAGAAGAAATCCCGCAGATCGACCCTGCCCAGCCGCACCCCGCGGACGTCATCCAGAAGCTCAACGAAGAGAACGTGGAGCTGAAGGACCGCCTGCTGCGCGCACTGGCGGAGACCGAAAACGTGCGCCGCCGCGCCGAGCGCGAACGGGTGGACGCCAGCCAGTACGCGGTGACGCGGTTCGCGCGCGACATGCTGGAGATCGCGGACAATTTCGCGCGCGCGATTTCTCACATCCCGGCCGAAGCGTTGGCGGCCGCCGATCCGGCAATCAAGGCCGTGATCGAAGGCGTCGAGGCGACGGAGCGCCAGCTGCTCGCCAAGCTGGGTACGCACGGCATCAAGCCGATCGATACATCTGATGGAAAATTCGATCCGAATTTGCACCAGGCGATCGCCGAAGTGCCCGGCGAGGGAAAGCCCGCCGGCTCGATCGTGAACGTGGTGCAGTCGGGCTACACCATCGCCGACCGCCTGCTGCGGCCCGCGATGGTGACGGTGGCGCGCAAGGATGCGGGCGGCAACGGCGTCGACACCAAGGTTTAGAGGTCCGTGGGTGCTTCGGGGCTCGCCCTTAAGGGCGAGCACCTCAGCATGACGAGGATAAGTGGCTTCAATAAGAACTCGTCACCCTGAGGCGCGAGCGAAGCGAGCCTCGAAGGGTGCGGCACCACTCGACAATTCCCGGTATGCGGGCAAAGCTCGCGCCCATGAGCGACGTGCTGCCGCCCGAGGTCATTGAACGATTCCGCTCCACGGATCGCAAGGCCTATTGGGAGCAGCGCCTTTTTGTGCTGTCGCCGTTCGGGACGCTGGCCACAGCCGTACTGATCTTCGCGATCTTCGCGTCTACCTATCTGGTTGCGGCGGCGATCGACGGCGACAACCTGCTCGACAAAAGCGGCGAGTTGAGCTTGAGCCACGCGTCATGGCTCGCGCTGGTGCTGTCGATCCTGCTGACGACCATCCTGGCAGTGCAACGCGCGGTGCGGCTGTGGCAGCGGTCCGACACCCTCGCGCTGGCGCAGGCGCTGCGCGGCGGGATAGCGCAAGCCGCCGAACTGGGCGTATTGTCGCCGCTCCAGGCGCGGCTCTGGCTGGCGAACACGGCGGGTCTCGTGATCGCGGCCGGCTTCGACTACCTGCTGTATTTCTGGCACGCCGGACCGGGCGGGCTGGCGGCGCATATCTGGTTCTCGATCATCACGGCCTTGCTGGTGCTGACCTTCACGCGTGGCGTGGAGCTGACGCGCGCGGGCAGCAAGAGCATGGTGCAGATGATCGACGACGAGCTGATCGTCGACCTTCTGCGAATCGATGAGCTGACCGTGTTCGGACGCAACGCGGCGCGGTTTGCGGTGATCTGGTTCTCGGTCTCGGCGGCGGCCTGCCTTCTGTTCGTGAATAGCGAGATCAACACGTTCACGGTGGCGTTGCTGGCCGGATGCCTCGTCATGGGGTTCGGCACCTTCGTGCTGATGATGGAGCGCGTGCACCAGAAGATCCGGCGCGTGAAGCATGCCGAGCTGGACGGAATCCGCGATCAGATCGACGCGGTGAAATCCGCCGCGGCGGGCGACGCGACGGCTGCGGCGCGGTTGCAGGGGCTGCTCGCCTATGAGACGCGGATCATGGCGGCGCAGGAATGGCCGTTCGACCAGACGACGCTGGTGCGGGTGTGTGCCTCGGCGCTGATCCTGACCGTGCCGTGGTTCGGGCAGGCGATCGCCGCATACGTGGTAGATCACCTCAGCCGTTTCACCGGCTGAGCGCCGCACGCTAGGATGCCCGCATGAGCGATATTCGAGTGGTCGTGGTGGCGGGGGCCGGCGGGCGCATGGGGCAGGCGATCCTGCGCGCCATCGCCGAGACGCCGGGCATGGTGGTGTCGGGGGCGCTGGAGCGGCCGGGGCATCCAGACCTGGGCGCCGATGCGGGCACGCTGGCGGGGATGAAGCCGCTGGGCGTGGTGCTGAGCGACGATCCGCTGCCGCTGCTCGCCAAGGCCGATGCGCTGATCGACTTCACGACGCCGGCAACCACCGTGGAGTTGGCTGCGCTGTCGGCACAGGCGCGCATCGTGCACGTGATCGGCACCACCGGACTCAGCGACGATGACAACGCCAGGATCCGCGCCGCGGCGCGGCATGCGGTGGTGATCAAGTCAGGCAATTTCAGCCTCGGCATCAACCTGCTGGCGAAGCTGGTCCAGGAAGCGGCGGCAGCGCTGCCCAACTACGATGTAGAGATCGTGGAGATGCATCACCGCCGCAAGGTCGATGCGCCGAGCGGCACCGCGCTGATGCTGGGCGAGGCGGCGGCGGCGGGGCGCGGAATTTCGCTGAGCGAGAATTCCGACCGCGGTCGCGACGGGCAGACCGGTGCGCGCAAGGATGGCGTGATCGGCTTTGCGGCGCTGCGCGGCGGCACGGTGATCGGCGAACATTCGGTGATCCTGGCCGGGCCAAACGAGCGCATCACGCTCAGCCACTCCGCCGAGGATCGCGCGATGTTCGCACAGGGCGCAGTCGCGGCTGTGAAGTGGGGCTTCGGGAAAAAGCCCGGCCTCTACGCGATGGCGGACGTTCTCGCGTCGGCGTGACGGCAATGCTGCTAAGCCACGAGCAACAGTATCAAGCGGCTTGGGCAGACTTACGTTTGCGCGGTTATATCTGGCTCGGAGTAAGCCTTGGGTTTCTCCCGGGCGTGCCACTTTTGACAGTTCTGATCGAGACGATCTTTCAGGTCGATGCATTCTTTTGGATCGGCACTGCTTGGATGGCGGCTTTTGTTGGCGCCGCTTGGCACCGCACAACCTTTCCCTGTCCGCGCTGCAGTCGCGCATTCTTCTTCAACTGGTTCCAGAATCCGCTCGCTCGCAGATGCATGCATTGCGGACTGCCAATCGGCGCTGCTTATGAAGCGTGGCGAATTTCAGACTGAGCTCGCGCCTGTTCCACGGCGAGCATCGCGCGCTTGCGGTCGACGCCCCAGTGATAGCCGGTCATCGCGCCGTTGCTGCCCAGCACGCGATGGCACGGGATGATCCACGAGATCGGATTCTTGCCGACGGCCGCACCGACGGCGCGTGAGGCCGAGGCGTTGCCGGCGAGTTCTGCGACCGCGCGATAGGTCGTCACGCGGCCCTCGGGAATCGCCAGCAGTGCTTCCCACACCTTGATCTGCCACGGCGTGCCGAGCAGGTGCAGACGCAACTCCTCGCGCGACTCCGCGGGGTTGAAGATGCGCGCGGCGAATTTCTGCGTGCGCTCCGGTGCGAGCGTGAACGTCGCGCGCGGCCAGCGGGCCTTCATGTCGGCCAGCGCCTTCTTCTCGTCGCCCTCGTCCGCGAAGGCGATGCCGCAGACACCCTTGGCCGTCGCCATCACGATCGCGGAGCCGAACGGGCAGGCATGGATGCCATAGTCGATCGCGACGCCGTCGCCGCCTTTCGCGTAGTCGCCGGGCGTCATCGCCTCGATCTTGAGACAGAGGTCGTGCAGCCGCGACGGGCCGGAGAGGCCGGCGTCGAGCGCGGTGTCGAGCAGGCTGTTGCCCGCCTTCAGCCCGCCCTTGGCGTGGCCGAGCGTCAGATGCGCCACGAAGTTCTTGGGGCTGACACCGACATAGCGGCTGAACAGGCGCTGGAAGTGAAAGGGCGAAAGCCCCACCGCATCGGCGGCGTCCTCCAGGGTCGGCTGGTCCAGATAATTGGCCGACAGGAACCGGATCGCCCGCCCCATCTTCCGCCAATTGGCGTCGTTTTCGTCGAAAGAAATCACGTTGGTCATGAGCAGAAGATGGGGTGTTCTACCCCAACCTTCGACCCGTTTCTTGCGTTTGGTCACCGGCTATCGCACTGGCGCACTCAGCCACCACTTGAAGAAGTGTAGCCCAAAGGTTACATTCCTGGTGAGAAAGGCCTCCGCAATGGTTGCCATCAATCCGCAAGTGCTGACTGGGGGATGGAGATCGGGGATTGCCTTGGATTTTCATACGACGAGTAGTACGCCCATCGGAGAGAATGAATATGGACATATGCAGTTCGATACCGTGCGTCCGCCGATTGCTGAACTGCTCTATCAGTTAAAATTCCGACATGACGCGAATTCAGCTCAAGGCATAGTTGAAACTGCTGCCAATTTTCTAACGCCGCATCTGTCGAAGTTTGACTGCATCGTACCGGTGCCGCCATCGACAGTCCGCAGCCCTCCTCCGGTAATGACAATCGCAACTGGGATTAGTGGTTCGACTGGCCTTCGGCTAGTGGAATGCATCTCCCTCACGAGATCAGCGTCTGAGTTGAAGGGAATTACCAACCCGGACAAGCGAAAAGAGCTGCTTAGTGGACTCTATCAAGCCGATCCTGAGCAAATTGCCGGCACGCGAATTCTGCTCTTTGATGATGTGTTTCGTTCCGGTTCAACCCTGAATGCGATTACGGAGACATTGCTACAGGGCGGAAAAGCCGCTTCCGTTTCGGTTCTGACTATTACGAAAACTAGGACGCACAGATGAATACAGTCTTTGTGGGTGGCTCAAGAGATGTCGCCAATCTCTCTCAAAAAGTGAAGGAGCGCCTAGATAAGGTAATTCAGAACAACGACCGCGTGATTGTTGGTGATGCCAACGGCGTCGATAAAGCGGTTCAGAAATATCTCGCTGCCACAAACTATGAAAATGTTCTGATTTATTGTTCGGGGGCAAAATCCCGCAACAACGTTGGCCATTGGCCGGTACATCACGTCGATGTTCCAGACGGAATAAGTGGATTTCAATTTTATGCAGCGAAAGACCGCAAGATGGCGGAAGAGGCTGACTTCGGTCTGATGATTTGGGACGGAAAAAGCCCTGGGACGTTGCTCAATGTGTTGCGGCTAGTCGCTGACGAGAAAAAGGCTGTACTCCATAAAGCCAACGTTGATGTCGCTACGGTGATCAAATCGAAAGACCAATGGCAGGAGTTCATTTCGGCTTGTGATGCCGAACTAATACGAGATCTAGAAAAGAGAGCTACGAAAGACGAGCTTGTCTTGATTGAGTGTAAAAGTAGTCAGAGGCCCGAAGCTAAGGGAGATAGTGAGCCCGAGACCGAGGTGGCTCAAAACGACCTTGACGACAAAGCCTTGCTCAAGAATCTCAGCGAAGTGAACTTCGCCTTGAAGAACGGTAATGTTGAGGCCTTTATGAACTGGCTCGGCGAGGTGGCAAGACTCCGGGGCATGACCAATATCTCACGCGATTCGGGACTAGCTCGAGAAAGTCTCTATCGCTCGCTGAATAGTGACGGTAATCCGGAATTCACAACGGTGCTTAAGGTCCTCGGTTCGGTTGGGATTCAGTTTGAAGTCAAGTTGACCAAGCCGAAATCAACGAAAAAGCGAGGGCGTGGCACTCGCAAAGACAAGAGCCAGGCAAGTATCAATTTTGGCGACGCTAACCTTTAGGCATCTCGTGCCAAGCGCAAAGCGCTCTTCAAGACCCCCGCAAACTTCGCCCGTTCTTCCGGCGCCATGAATTGGGCGATGCGGAGGAACTTGCCGTGGCTCCAGAGCGTGAGCTGGCTTTGGTGTTCGGGTGGGTCGTCCATTTCGACGCGGACCCAGTAGGGATTGAAGGTCCAGGCGCGCAGGGGCTTCTTCGGGAAGCGGCGCTCGACCGAGAGTTCGGAGGGCGTGAGCACGATGTGCTCCTCCCGCTTCGCGGCGATGGTGCTGGCGCGGAAGGCCCAGCCCAGCAGCACGACATCCAGCCCCATGAACGGCGCGATCGGCCACGCGCCCTTGAACAGGAAGTATGCGACGAACAGCAGGTTGATGAAGGCGACGGCGGCCAGGATGCGGATCAATACCTTCGGCGACAGCGGCGGGCTGGGCCGCAGCACCTGATCGAGCAGGATGTCGCCTTGCGCGGACATGACGGGTGAATACTTGCGCGGGAAAAGCGTTCCCGCAACAGTGCCGCCATGCCGCGCGCCTTCACCAAAGCCGAGACCGAGGACTTCTTCGCGCGGCTGAAAAAGCACATTCCGAAGCCGCAAACCGAGCTCCAGTCCGTCAATCCCTATACCTTGCTGGTGGCGGTTGTGCTGTCGGCGCAGGCGACCGACAAGGGCGTCAACAAGGCGACCGCGCCTTTGTTCAAGACCGTCGACACGCCGGAAAAAATGGTCGCGCTGGGCGAGGCCAGGCTGCGCGACGCGATCAAGACCATCGGACTTTTTCGTACCAAGGCGAAGAATGTCATCGCACTGTCGAAGATGCTGATCGAAAAGCATGGCGGGCAGGTGCCGCGCACGCGCGAGGAATTGCAGGCGCTGCCCGGCGCGGGGCGCAAGACGGCGAACGTGGTGCTGAACGTCGCGTTCGGCCAACCGACCATCGCGGTCGACACGCACATCTTCCGCGTCTGCAACCGCACCAACCTGGCGCCGGGCAAGGACGTGCTGGCGGTGGAGTTGAAGCTCGAGAAGGTGGTGCCGGACGCGTACAAGCTGCACGCGCACCACTGGCTGATCCTGCACGGGCGTTACACCTGCATCGCGCGCAAGCCGCTGTGCCCGACCTGCGTGGTGCGCGACCTCTGCCGGTTCAAGGACAAGACGAAAGAGGGCGAGGTGCTGCGGAAGCCTCGCTAGCCCGCCCGCGCGTGCAGCGCGTCGAGGCAGGCCTGGTCGGCGGCCATGCTGTTCGGATGCGGCGTCGTCTCGACATGCCACACGGCGGTGTTCGCATCGCGCGTGTAGAGGAAGAAGAACACCTTGCAGCCATTGGACGCGTCATAACGCCAGATCGTGCCGTTGCCGTCTTTGCGGATGAAAGCGGGCTGGCCGTAGAAGCCGCGGAGCTGTGCTTCCTTCAGGCCCGTGGTGCCGGCGGGTTCGCCCGGCGGCGGCGCGACCGGCAGATGGGTGCCGCGCGGCGTGACCGGACCTGTCGTGCAGGCTGCCAAAGCGGCGGCGCAGAGGGCCAGAACCGGAATGAGTTTCTTCATCTTGCGTCCCGTCATCTTGCGTCCATGTGCTGAAGCCGCTTGAACAGGTGTGCCATCAAAGCGGCGCCAAAAAAAGGCGCGATCAGGTCGATCCCCGGAATCACGGTTAGCACCGCGATCAGCAAGCCGGAGCCGTAGATCTTGCCGGCGTGGCGGCGGCGCAGCGCGTCGCTGTCCTTGCGCGAAAGATGGCGCAGCGAGGCAAGCTCAAAGAACTCCCGCCCGAACAGCCAGCCATTGGCGAGGATGGTCACAACCTCCGCAACACCGGGAATGCCGACATCGACCGGCAGCATCGCGACGTTGATCAGGAGCGCCAGCCCGACCAGGCGGAACATCTCACCGATACCGGTGGCGACCGGCGTGCCCGGCGCTTTGGGGTCGTTGGGGTAGAAATGCTTGTCGACGCGCTCGGCGATGCCGTCGAG
>Ga0070666_10000307_pt1 | contig 31713 bp, 28 predicted proteins | sample KBSS23metaG_FD_64677 | JGI IMG/M metagenome (GOLD analysis project Ga0070666, IMG submission 64677) | Switchgrass rhizosphere microbial communities from Kellogg Biological Station, Michigan, USA - KBS S2-3 metaG | ecosystem: Host-associated > Plants > Roots > Rhizosphere > Soil ... | reverse complement strand
CATTCTCGTACACTTTGCAGTCTTCAAAAGGTCCCGGGCCGAAACCCTTCACCGAGGCATAGACCATCCGCGGATTGATCTGTTGAATCTTTTCCCATGGAAAGCCCATGCGATCGATCGCGCCGGGTGCGTAATTCTCGACCATGACGTCACATTTCTCGATGAGCTGCGTGAAAATCTTCTTGCCCGCTTCCGTTTTGGGATTCAGCGTCATGCCGCGCTTGTTGCTGTTGAGCATGGTGAAGTAGAGGCTGTCGACGCCCGGAATGTCGCGCAGCTGAAGGCGCGTGGGATCGCCGTCGCCCGGCTTTTCGATCTTGATAACATCGGCGCCGAACCACGCCAGAATCTGAGTGCAGGTCGGTCCCGACTGCACGTGGGTCATATCCAGGACGCGAACACCCTCCAGAGCTTTTCCCATGTTCTCCCTCTTCTTCGTTCCAGTTGAAGTCCGTCAACGTTGCGGACCGACAATTCTACCCTCGAAGGAAAATTTTGAGAACCCTTTCATGCGACAATCGTCCGCATGAAAGCATGGATCATTGAAGGATTTGCCGGAATAGAGAAGGCGCGGTTCATCGAAGTATCGGACCCTGTTCCCGCCGCTGGCGAAGTTGTTCTGCGTGTCCACTACGCCGCGCTGAATCCGGCCGATCGGTATCTTGCGCAGGGAGAATATCCGGCGAAACCACCAATGCCGCACATCCTGGGACGGGATGGAAGCGGTGTGATTGCCGCGGTGGGTTCCGGCGTGCAGGGTCATTCGATTGGCCAGCAGCGCGCCATTCTCCGGGGAGACATGGGCGTTTCACGATGGGGGACGTTTGCTGAACTCGTGGTCGTCCCGACGGATTCATTGATTGAATTACCCGACGGCTGGACTGAGGAGCAGGCTGGGAGCGCATCGCTGGTTTATGTGACCGCTTTCCAGGCGCTGACGCAATGGGGGGACCTGCCGTCGCAGTCGGTGGTGCTGGTCAGCGGCGCGTCAGGTGGCGTTGGCGTTGCCAGCACCCAGCTGGGAGTGGCAATGGGACACACGGTCATTGGCTTGTCGCGCGGTTCGGAGAAACACGCGACGCTCCAATCGCTCGGTGCCGCGCTGACGCTCGACCCCTCGGACCCTCGATGGCGGAAAGGGCTTGCGGAATTTCTCGGCAAGCGCAAAGTCGATCTCGCCATCGACAGCGTCGGAGGCACACTCTTTCCCCAATTGGTTGCAACGCTGGGCGACCGAGGACGCGTGAGTGTCGTCGGCCGATTGGCTGGTGAAGTGCCACAGTTCAACACGGCAACGCTGTTCTTCCGGCGGATTCGAATCGGCGGGGTCGCCGTGGGTGCGTATACGAATTCGGAGAGCCGTCAGGCGTGGAACGCATCCGTGCAGCTTCTCAACAAGACCGGCGCGCGCCCGCTCATCGATCGTGTCTTTCCATTCGATCAACTGCCCGCTGCCTTCGACCGGCTAGCGCAGGGTCCGATGGGAAAAGTGCTCGTGCGCATACGCGATTGACAGTTTGGTTGTCGCCCGAACTGTTCACTTTTTATCCAGCTTCAGTGAGACCGAATTGATGCAGTATCGCAATCCTGTCGGCTGGGGTCCGTCATTGAACACATGCCCGAGATGTGCGCCGCAGGCACTGCACATGGCTTCGGTGCGAACCATTCCATGACTGCGATCCTCATCGGTTGCGACACTTTCGGAATCGATGGGTTGATAGAAGCTGGGCCATCCGGTGCCCGAATCGAATTTCGTACTCGAATCGAATAATTCGTTGCCGCATGCGATGCATTTGTACACACCCTTTTCCTTCGAATGCGTGTATTCGCCCGTGAACGGCCGCTCCGTGCCTTTCTCCCTGCAGATGTGAAACTGTTCGGGAGTGAGATCCTTCTTCCAGTCTTCGCTGGTTTTTTCAACTTTCTTTTTCATGGTGTTGTTTTGAAGGTTCCTTTCGATTTCGCGATAGGGGCCAGCGTCGGATAAAACTGAACGAAAGTGTTGTCGACGGCGCCATTGGCCGAATGACACGCCTGGCATCCGGCGTTGTCGGGGAGTGCTCTGGCGGAAGTTGCCGATGCGCCGAATCCAAAGAACGCCCATTTGTTCGGGAAGCGCTTCTCGTCCTTCACTTCCACTTCGACGGCGGTAACCTGATCCTGGAAGTGGCCGCCGTTGTTGATGGAACCCTTGGTCGCGGCCGATCGGATTTCGAGCACAAACATCGTTTTGTCGGGCCACGTTCCGGTGGTCTGGAATGATTTGTAGGCCGCCGGTGTGACGAAAACGTTATCGAAAAGGGGATTGGCCGGGTTCGCGCTTGCCGCCGGACCGTAGGTCATTCCGAGCCCGGAACTCAGATAAATCCACTCCCGATAATTGTCCGGACGCGTCAGTTGTCCGTCAGCGGTGTAGCGCGGCTCGATCGTGGTTTGAGCCGACGCGGTCAGACACATCACGATGAGACCTGAAATAAAGAGGGTTTTCATGGCTGCCAAGAATATCAGAATTCTCCGCCCGGCCAGTATGCGTACTAAAATCAGGGGCCGGAGGATACGTGTGCAATATTCAAAACTTGGCGACACCGGTCTGATCGTTTCGCGTCTCGCTTTCGGCGCCATGACGTTTGGCATCGGCACGGGCCCATTTGTGGCAGTCAGTAAGGTGGATGAAACAAATTCCGCATCGATGGTTGGAATGTCGCTGGATGCCGGCATTAATTTTTTCGATACCGCCAACGGCTATTCGAATGGGCAATCGGAAACGATGCTCGGGAGACATCTGGGCGCCCGCCGCAAGGAGGTTGTTGTGGCGACGAAGGTGGGATTCCGCACGAGCCCGGCATTGGGAGATGCGGGGCTTTCGCGCACGCACATACTCGCGGCCTGTGAGGATAGCTTGCGCCGGCTGGGCACGGACTATATCGACCTTTACATCGTTCATCGCGAAGACCGATTCACGCCGCTTGAAGAAACCCTCGAGGCTTTGGATTCACTCGTCCGTGCGGGGAAAGTGCGATACCTCGGGTATTCGAACTGGTCCGCATGGAAGGCGGCGACAGCGCTTCAGCTTCAAAAAGCGAATGGCTTCGCGCCATTCACCAGCGGTCAGATGCACTACGCATTGACGGGACGGGATGTGGAGCACGAGGTCATACCGTTTATGCAGTATGCCGGGCTGGGAATGACCGTGTGGAGTCCGCTGGCCGGTGGATTCCTGAGCGGCAAATATACGCGCGAGAATTTGAAGGATCCGGAAAACCGGCTGTCCGGGTTTGATCTGTTGCCGTTTGACAAGGAAACGGGATTCCAGCTGGTCGATCGGCTACGCAAGATCGGAAAAGCACACAACGGAACGGTGGCTCAGGTCGCACTGGCGTGGCTGCTCAGTAAGCCGGTTGTGTCGAGCATTATCGTTGGCGCCAGCAAGACGCAACAGCTTCAGGATAATCTCTGTGCATTGAATATGAGTTTAAGCGCAGCCGAGCTCGCCGAACTCGATTCGCTCACGGCACCCGCAGCACAGTATCCGGGCTGGTTCAGCGAGCGCACTGTCGATCTAATCCACAAAAAGGCGCTGGCGTTGTCGCCGGACAATTCATAGGAGAACTTTATGGTCGATGCACGAACGAAGGAAGCGGTCGATATTCTGAATCACATACTGGAGATGGAACTCGCGGGAGCAATCCATTACACGCACTATTCATTCATGGTGTATGGCTATAATCGCATTCCCATCGTCAAGTGGCTCGAAGAGCAGGCAGTCGAATCCATGGCCCATGCCAGAGCAGCCGGCGAGATGATCACGCAGCTCGGAGCGCATCCGTCATTGGGAATCGGACCATTGCTGGAAACGCACAAACACGATATCGGAGACATTCTCCGCGAATCCCTCGGGCATGAAAAAGCAACCCTGAAGCATTACGAAGACCTGTTGGTGCTGGTTCGAGACAAGAACGTGATGCTGGAGGAGTACGCTCGCGAACACATTTCTCTGGAGATGCAGCATATCGGAGAAGTCGACAAGATGCTGCGGCGTCCCGGGGATATCTTGCCGTTCGAGGGCAGCTGAAGCCAGAACACAGGACTGGAAGATTTCTCAATGTTCCATTTTCATCTGGTACAAATGGCAAATGACAATGGAACATTGAAAATCCCCCATTCCCTATGGTGTGCGGTCGATGTCGGAGAGAGCGCGCCCGCGTTGGGTTTCCAGACTGTCGAGACGGCCGATGGCGGACTCCCGTGCTTCCTGAATCGTGCGTTCTGCATCGGCTTTGAGAATGAATCCGGCTCGCAGGTTTTCGCTGGTGATCTTCTCGACGGCACTGACGTAGGCCGAATGTGTTGGATAAAGCTTGTTGAGCATCGCGATGTCGAACGGTTTGTAATATCCCCATCGCGCGCAGGCACCCGGCCCGGTATTGGTGCCCATGTTGACGGCGGTGGGAACCGCGACTCCGGAAAGACGAATTCCACCCAGCGCCGTGCCGTTCGTGTCCCGGGAGATCACGATCTGATTTCCATTGCCCGTTGTGGTCAGCGGCGGTGCTGCAGGTGGAGGAGTCTTCTTTTCCACCCATTTCACCAGTAAATCCAGTGCGCTCGCGATGACATAGTGCATCGGAACCCGGGTTCCAATCGTCGGCACACCGCAGGTTGGAGCGAACGCCGCCTCCGACGATGTTCCGATGTCGCGCAACTCGAGAGGTTCGCGGTTCTGTCTCAGGTGATGGTCCACGTGCGATGTGCCCGCAATCTCCCAGGCGTGAAACATGTCCGAGCCAGGTTGCCGGGCATTGGCTTCGCCGCTGCCGACGTCGTATTCCGTCGAAATCTTCCAGACCGGCGCGGTGAGATCGATGCGGATCTTCTGGTTGAGAGAAGAGAGCAGCATGAATCCGTCATAGACTTTCGCAAGCGGATTGACGGAGTTCACATAAGTGGACAGACGATTGGCGGACTGTGATTCTCCGATGGCAATGACATGCCTGGGCTTCAGCCCTCCGAGGATATCGACTCTGCCGGGACTCTTGATGGCCTTGCCTGCCTGCGAAAAAATGTCGTACGAGAGCGCGTCGCCCATCACGGTTGCGCCGTGCGTGACATCCAGAGTTCCGTAACGATCGCTGCTGAACTTCTTCAGTGCGGTGACACCGACGTTCTGCGCCGAAACACCGACCCAGACGTAGCCGTCGCTGATCATGTGCTCCCAAGCGAAGAACCACATATTCTCCGCATCAAAGTTATTGGTGACGTTGAACCACTCGACCAGAACCGTTCCATTGAATCGCTTCGCATCGGCCGGCCGGCGCACCACAACTCGAGTCTTGTAAGGATGGTTCCCGTCGATGACGGTTCCAGTAGTCTGCGCCGGTGTGTTGTAGCGGTTTGCCGTGCCTTCAATGAAGAATTCTTCTTCGATATAGCCGTGAATGGCCAGATCGTGATTCGTGGCAAAGAACAAGTAATTGTGTGCCGTGGCGCCGGGAATTCCGGGCGATGCGATGGGCCCGGTGACGACGGGAACCGGGACCTCGCCAGATGCGCCGGACGCGGCGGCCGCAACCGAAAGAATTACAACCAGAACACGGCATATCATTTTCGTCATAGGGTTCTCCGTATCGCTCTGACTTATAGCCATGGCGGCCCTGAACTTCAAGCGCTTTAATGCCAGCTCCGCATTCCGATGAGTCTTTTCGGGGTGGAAGACCGTATACCGATTGTTATGATTCTCGCGGCCTCCATGAATCCGGACACGTTCAGTACCCAGGAAGACTCGATCGCTCGGCTCCAGCGCGGGGAACTGGATGCGCTGAGTTCCGTTATGGCGCGGTATCAGCATCGGCTCTATCGCTTCCTCCACAGATTGCTCCAGGATCCCATTGCCGCCGATGATGTGTTTCAGCAGACCTGGTTGAGAGTAATCGAGAAAATCGGCAGATACGACGCGCGGCGGCAATTCGATGCATGGCTGTTTTCCGTGGCCCGGAACCTGGCGATCGACTATCTGCGTTTGCGGAGAAGCAGCAGCCTCGATGCGCCGGACGATTCCGGAATCGCTCCCATTGAACGTCTTGAAGCGGCCGGGCAAAGTCAGCTCGATCGGCTGCTGGAATTCGAGCGCGGCGCAGTGCTGGCGGCAGCTGTCGAAAAGCTTCCGTTGATTCATCGAGAAGTGATTTCGTTGAGGTTCGAAGAAGACATGAAACTGGAGGAGATCGCGGAAGTCGCAGGCATTCCAATCTCAACAGTGAAGAGCCGTCTCGGCAGGGCCCTGGAAAGCCTCCGAGGCAGGGTGGAGTGGAAATGAGCACACACGATTCGATTCGAAACATGCTTCCTTTGTGCGCTGCCGGAGCGCTGAACCAACAGGAGCAGTTGCAGGTGGAAGCGCACACGCGCATCTGCGAGATCTGCCGCCACGAATTGGAAACATGGTCTGTGTATTCGATGGGCCTGCGCGGGATGCCACAGCCGACAGCTCCGGCAGATTTGATCGCGCGAACTCAGGCGAGAATTCTTCGCGAACGTGAGACCTCTGCAATGGTGCGCTGGAATGGTTTGACGTTATGCGGGCTCGGGATTTTCTCGTGGTTCGCCAGCGTTGCCTTCTGGGTGCTGGTTCGCGAATTGTCGGGCGGGAAGCTGGAAGTGCTCGGAATGAATCTGGTGAGTGCCGGTCCCTGGTTTTTAGTTTCGTTTACCGTGGCTTCGATTACTGCGGCAGCCACTGCTCTGCTGATTGGAAATCGCGGTGAGATAGGAAGGATGTCATGAGCCGGTTCACTGAAGAATTGAAAATCATTCCGCGTCCGGCGCTGATAATCGCCGTTGTCGCGGCACTGCTCGTTCCATTCGCTGCTCTCTCCTTTGTGGTCGTGGTCCGGATGCAACCCACCCATGGCAGCCTGGCGTGGGTTCCGTTCGCCGCGCTCGCTGGCGTGGCAGTCATGCTGATGCTTTCCGTATACGTACTGCTCGTCGGCTATATCGTCGGGGATGCACGTCGGCGGGGGATGAGGCCGTTGCTGTGGGCTTTGCTTGCCATCTTCATCCCCAATGCCATTGGTATCATTCTGTACTTCATCCTTCGGGATCCACTTCTGCAACATTGCTCGAAGTGCGGATCCGCGGCTCAGGCATCGTTCACGTTTTGCGCGGTGTGTGGAGAAGCGCTTCTAAGAACCTGTCCCGGCTGTCATGGTGCCGTACAGCCGGGCTGGTCGCACTGCGCACGGTGCGGCGCATCATTACCGCCCGAATAAAAATAGAGAACGAGGGGTCAGACCCCTCGTTCCCGTTCTGTCCTGCTGAAATCTTGAGAGTCCAGGGAGGAGCGAGGGGTTTGCCCGGAAAAGCGCAGATCCTTTATTCCCGTCATTTTCTGAAAATAAGGTTCTCTCATCGGGATTTTTTCTTGGCTATCTCACGAGGTTCGCGCAAAAATTCCATCATGAAAATCCGAACCTCCCATCTTCGCTTTGTCCTGCCTGTCGTATTCCTTGTAACGATTGCCTCTGCGCAAACCCTGCCGACTGGTGTTGAACGGCGGGCCTCGATGGCAGGTATCACGGAATATGCGTATCCCAACGGATTGCGCGTTCTGCTCCTTCCCGATGCCGGGAGTGCGACGATGACGGTCAACATGATCTACCTCGTCGGATCACGTCATGAAGGCTACGGCGAAACGGGCATGGCGCATTTGCTCGAGCACATGAATTTCATCCTGAGTACGGATGGCCGGAACATCAAACAGGAACTCACCGGCCGTGGTGCGACCTGGAATGGCACCACGTCCTATGACCGCACGAACTACTACGAAACATTCAAGGCATCGGAAGACAACCTGAAGTGGGCCCTGGGTCTCGAAGCAGATCGCATGGTGAAGATGCGCATCGAAAAACCGCTGCTCGACACCGAAATGACGGTCGTTCGTAATGAGTTTGAGCGTGGCGAGAACAGCGTGACGAGCGTTCTTGCCGAGCGCGTTTTGTCCACGGCGTTTCTCTGGCACAACTACGGGAAGTCCACCATCGGATCGCGTCAGGATATCGAGAAGGTTCCCATCGATCGTCTCGCCGCTTTTTATCGCAAGTACTACCAGCCGGATAATGCCGTGCTCGTGGTTGCGGGGCCGATCGATCCGACCAATACGCTGAACCTGATTTCACAGAGTCTCGGAGCAATTCCGCGTCCCACGCGCAAGCTCGATGAAACCTATACCGTCGAACCCACTCAGGACGGTGAACGGTACGTGGAACTGCGCCGTGTTGGAAAGGGCAGGAACATCATGATTGCGTATCACGCCCCGGCTCTCGCGCATCCCGACGATGGCGTGATTGAAGTGATGGAGGGCGTGCTGATCGGCCCGGGCGGATCCGGTCGACTATATAAGGCGCTGGTCGAGTCAAAGAAGGCGTTGTCGGTCAGCATGGGTGTCATGGAATTGCACGATCCGGGGCTCATCACGGTGTCCGTCTCGCTCAACGATGACCAGTCCGTCGACGAAGCGAAGAAGATCGTCTACGACACCATTGCGAGTCTTGCCAAAGACCCGCCGACCCTCGAAGAGGTCAATCGGTCGAAGAACTCCATCGTTCAACGCATGGATCGGGAGTTCACCAATTCCCAGTCTCTCGCCATGAGCATGACCGACATGGCTGCAGCCGGAGACTGGCGGCTGTTGTTCATGAATTACGAAGAGATCAAACGCGCCACGGTAGACGATGTCGTCCGTGTTGCGAAGACGTACTTCAAGGATTCCAACAGGACCGTCGGAGTTTTCAATCCGGAAGCGGCGCCGGATCGCACGAATGTACCGGAAGCTCCAACGATGGACCAGCTGCTGCGCGACTATCCAACCAGTATTAACGTCACCGACGGCGAAGTTCTGGATCCCACTCCTGCCAGTATTGAAAAACGGATCACGCGTCTGAAGCTGCCCAACGGATTCAAACTGGTTCTGCTTCCGAAGGGAACCCGCGGCAATACGGTCACAGCGGAAATCAATATCCGATACGGCAATGAATCGCTGCTTGCCGGGAAAAATGCCGCAGCGCAGCTTGCCGGCGCTATGTTGATGCGCGGCACCAGCACGATGAGCCGGCAACAAATTCAGGATGCGATGCAGAAAATCAATGCGCGGATTGGCATCAGCGGAGGACTCAGCAGCGCCAGCGCTTCCATCGATACAACGGCGGAAAATCTGATTCCCGCCATTCGTCTTGCCGTCCAGGTTTTCCGGGATCCAATATTTCCGGAATCCGATTTTGAACAGATTCGAACGCAGCAAATTGCCGCAGTCGAGCGCGGCCGGACGGAGCCCGCGACGTTGGCAGCGGAGGTCCTTCAGGCCAACCTGAGCCCGTTCCCGCGCAACGATGTTCGTCATTCGCGCACGATGGACGAGCAGATCGAGGATCTGAAGAAGCTGACGCTCGAAGATGTGAAATCCTTTTACCGGCAGTTCTATGGCGCGTCGACAGGCGAACTGGTTGTTGTCGGGAAGTTCACACCGGATGAAGTTCGAAAAGTCGCAGAGGAAACGCTGGCGTCCTGGACCAGCCCGAGTCCGTATACGCGTATCGCGTCGAAGGCGCTTCCCGTGACCCCGATCAATCGGAAGATCGAAACGCCGGACAAGGAAAACGCCCAGTTCAATGCAGGATTGCGTATTTCCATGACCGATACGGATCCGGATTACCCCGCGATGGTTGTGGCGAACTACATGTTTGGCGGCTCGATATCGTCGCGTCTGGCGGATCGTATCCGCAACCGCGAGGGGTTGAGCTACAGCGTCGGTTCATCGTTTAGCGCACCCGCAATAGGGGACGCGGCATTGTTTTCGGCTTCGGCCATCAGCAATCCGAAGAACACTCCGGCGGTGGAGACGAGCTTTCGCGATGAACTGACGAAAACGCTGGCGAGTGGCTTTACGACGGCAGAACTTGCCGATGCGAAAAAGTCCATTCGCGATCAGAGGACCGTCAGCCGTTCCAGCGATTCCGGATTGCAGAATCTCATCATGACGCGAGAGCAGCTGGATCGAACTCTAACGTGGGATGAGAAAATCGACGGCGCCATCGATGCGCTGACGCTCGATGAGGTGAACGCCACGTTCCGGAAACGCGTGAACGCCGCCGGTGTTTCCATCGTGAAGGCCGGCGACTTCAAGAAGGCCGGCGTTCTGCAGTAAGAACGAAAAAGGTGTCTGGCCGGTCTGCCCCCTTGTCCCAGAGATTGCGGGTGGTCCCAGACACCCTGCAGTTAATGCGGGAAGTCTTCGGGACCCATGATCTGTCGAACTTCGGTTTCACCATTCCAGCCGGGCCAGTGTTTCTTGTGAAGCTCCATGAAGTCTACCGCAGCTTTGATGGCCACCTCCCTGGATTTCAATTCGAACTGGGCGTAGCCGCCGATAACCTCCTTCGCCTCGGCATAGGGCCCGTCGGTCACAGTGATTTTCCCGTCCGTGAGACGGACGCTGGCGCCCTTCGAAGTGGGCAGAAACCCTCCGGTATCGATCAGCGTGCCGGCCCTGGTTTCCTCCTCGATGAGTTTTGTCATGGCATCCATTAACGATTTGGGTGGAACGCCCTGATTTTCCACATGCTTGACGAACATCATGAAACGCATTGTCCGATCTCCTTAATAATGATCTGAACCCGACTGAACCATGGGCTCTATCCAATTGTCGAATGACGAAGAACGAAATCGACAGCGCCGTATAAATTTGTTTGCCGTCAATTTCCGCTGGCTCTTTGATCGGATTAGGAGAAAGATCCTGCCATGAAATCGCGCGCTCTGCTGGTCGTTTTGGTATGGCTCGCCGCGCAGTCCGGTGCTCCGCCGCGCGAACAGATGATCGGATATCTCAACGGTATTGCGAAAACGCAGCTTGATGCTCGGAGCAGCACTGTCGCGGGAATTCGCAGCAGCGCCGATGCCGAAAGAAGGAAGGCGGAAGTTCGCGAGAAGATTCTGCGATTGATTGGAGGATTGCCGGAAGGCCGTGGTCCGGCTACCGTCAGGGAGTTCCGCAGGTCCTCTGCGGATGGGTTTCGCGTGGAAAGAATCGCATATGAGAGTCTGCCCGGATTCTGGGTAACCGCGAACGTGTATGTTCCGGAACAGGGAAGTGGGCCGTTTCCGGCGATCGTTCTCCCTCCGGGTCATGGAGCCGGCGGCAAGTCCGAGAACTGGAGCTGGGGAGGAAACTTTGCCCGCAATGGCATTATCGCGCTGGCTTACGATCCCGTCGGCCAGGGAGAACGTCTGCAGTATTACGCCGCCGATCAGCAGAAATCCATCATCGGAAATCCCACGGGCGAGCACGGCGAGGCCAACATCGGCCCCATGCTGATCGGCGATAACATCGCTCGCTACATGGTGAACGATGCGATGAGGGGCGTGGACTATCTGGTATCCCGCAAGGACGTGGATGCGACGCGCATCGGTGCATTCGGCTGTTCGGGCGGTGGAACATCCACGGCATACTTTGCGGCACTGGATGAGCGCGTGAAGGTGGCGGCCTCGGCGTGCTACATCACGTCGTTCAACGAATTGCTCGCATCACCAACCGGCGCGCAGGATGCCGAACAGTCGATCCCACATTTCATCGAACAGGGTTTGGACTTTCCGGATTGGGTTGAAGCCTTCGCTCCAAAGCCGTACGCTGTGATTTCGACGATGGACGATATGTTCCCATTCGAAGGCGCGCGCAAAACCGTCGATGAGGTAAAGCGGTTTTATGCGATGTATGCCGCCGAAGACAAGATCCAGTGGATTACCGGACCGGGAGGGCACGGAAATCTGGGACCGGTTTCTCCGGCAATCCTGAAGTTCTTCATGGTGAATCTCAAGGGCACGAGCGACGAGCCTTCGTTCAGCACGCTTCGACCACCGACTCCGACGGCGACAATCGTGACGAACAGCGGGCAGGTGTCGATGGAGTTTCGGGAGGCATCGAGCCTCTATTCACTGAATCGCAAACGCGCTGAAATTCGAATGGCGAAACAAACCGAATGGAGCTCGAAAAACGATGTGCCATCGCTGCAGACTCGCCTGCGTGCGGACATTCGTTCCCTAACCGGCGCGATGATGGAGCCTGGAGCAGAGTTCACGCACGTGTCGATAAATTCCACCGAGCAGCGTTCCAGCTATCGCCTGGAAACCATCGCGATGACGAGCGATGAGAACATGGAAATCGCTGGATATGTCGCCGTTCCCAACCTCATCACATCTGCAATGCCGGCGGTTTTCATGATGGACACGCGGCTGAGCTCGTCATTGATCGCGGCAGGCGGCGATGTGGACCGACTCGCGAAGGCCGGCCGCGTCGTGATGGTGTTCGATGCGCGTCCCACGCCGCCCGGCACGGAGAGCATCAAGTCTCCCTACCTGGGCGCCTTCAATCTGCTTTCACTGCGGTCGTTCCTGGTAGGGAAGTCCATCATCGGACTTCGGATTGACGACACCATCCGTGCCGTCAACTGGCTTGCGGAACGCAGAGACGTCGATCGTAATGCAATCACGGTTTATGGAAGCGGTCCGCTGGGGATGGTTGCGCTGCACGCGGCGGTGCTCGATGCGCGAATCTCGAAAGTGGTTGTCGCGAACACACTGATGTCGTATCGAATGATTGTGGATCAGCCGGTCCATCGCAATGTTTCTGAAATCGTGATCCCCGGAGTGCTCCAGCATTACGACACGACGGATCTTCTGACAGCCATCTATCCTCGGCCTGTTATTTACGTTTCGCCGCAGGATGCACTGGGCGATGCGGTCCGCGCGCCGATTTTTCGAGCGGCGATATCCGCAGCTTTGAAATCGGATCAGAACATGGGTGCGCCAAACCGCATTCAATTCCAGAGCGCCGCGGATGGAGATCCCCTTCCGCTGAACTAACAGCTATGCCGACTAAAGGAGCTCCCACACCCGATGATTTCATCCCGCTCTATGAACGCGCGCTCGCTTCGCAGGGTTGGCAAGCCGTCGATCCTCTCATCCACGATGAGGTCTGTGTGACTTTTTCAAACGGCACGGTGCACATCGGCAAGGCGGCTGTCCAGCGCGCCTTCAAAGGTAATTTCGCCGCAATCGCGGACGAAGAATACCGAATTTCAAATATTCGTTGGGTGCATCGTGGGTCAGAGATCGCTGTCTACCTGTTCGATTTCAACTGGAGTGGTCGCATCGATGGTCGACCTGCGAGCGGTTCAGGCTTCGGCACGTCGGTGTTGCACCGGAACGATGACGGATGGAGGTTGCTTGTGGAGCACCTCGGTCGCTCCGCCGCTTAATACCACAGGGCAAACTGTTATCGGGGCAGCCCTCTCGTTCCTCTAAGTTGCAACGCAAAATTGGAGTAACGAGAGGGCTGCCCCATATCCCTCTAATCTGGCAGAGCGAACGTGAAGACGGTCGACGTTGCGGTAACGGTGACGTACTGCTTCCCGTTGACGCTATACGTCATCGGACCTGCGGCGACTGATTTGCCGAGCAGCGTTTGCCACAGCAGTTTTCCGTTGCGCGCATCGAGAGCAACGAATTGTCCATCGCGGCCGCCGGCGAACACTACGTCAGATGCCGTCGTCAGGACGCCGCCTTCAGTCGATGGAGCTTGCAGGCGGAAATCCCAGGCTTTATTGCCGGTTTTCGGATCGATGGCGCGAACAGCGGAGTACACGTCTTCGCCGCGCGATCCACCTCTAGGAAATGGACCAGCGAACCCCTGACCTTCATGGAACTCCGGCGGAGCCTGGTCCTTCCAATATGTGGATGAACTGTTTTCCCACGTCGGGATATAAAACAGGCCGGTGCGTGGACTGAAAGAAGGGTTGTACCAGTTGGTGCCGCCCTGATTGCCCGGATACACCAACGTTCCCTCGGGAGTCGGATTCTGGACCTGGATCGGCCGGCCTTTGGCATCGAACCCGGTGGCCCAGGTCACCTTGACGAATGGAGCGCCCTTGAGAAACTCGCCGGTCGCGCGGTCGAGAACATAGAACATGCCGTTTCGATTGGCAAACAGCATCACTTTACGCGGACGCCCCTGCCAGTCGATATCCGCTAGAACTGGAATCTGGGTGGAGTCCCAGTCGAATTCATTGTGCGGCGAGAACTGATAATGCCACTTGATCTTGCCGGTGTCCGGGTCGAGTGCGATGACCGAGCAGCTGTAAAGATTATCGCCCAGGCGCGCATCGCCAGCCCAGTCCGGGCCGGGGTTTCCCGTACTCCAATAAGTCAGGTTCAGATCCGGATCGTAGGAGCCGGGAACCCAGATCGGCGCTCCACCATGTTTCCATGACTCTCCGCTCCATGTTTCATTGCCGGGTTCGCCAGGCCCGGGCACCGTGTTGAATCGCCAGAGTTCCTTTCCTGTTTCCACATCCCATGCAGCAAGGAATCCCCGAATGCCGTTTTCTCCACCTGCGGTGCCCGCAATGACCATGTTCTTAACCACAATTGGAGCCGTCGTGAACGCGATCTGTTGTTGTGGATCGGCGGCCGATGTCTTCCACAATTCCTTGCCGGTTCTCGCGTCGATCGCGATCATTCTTGTATCGAAAGCGGCCAGAAAAAGAGTATTTCCGAGAATCGCAAGTCCTCGAGACAACTTGCCGCAGCAGGGGTTGCGTGTCGAGGGATCGTATTGATGGCTATACGTCCAAAGAACGGCACCCGTGCTCGCATTCAGAGCAACAACGTCGTTGGTGTTCTTGACGGTATACATGATGCCGTCCACAACGAGCGGTGTGGATTCGGTCTTCTCCGTGGAATTCGTTTGATAGACCCACTTCAGCTGCAGGTTCTTCGCATTGTCGGTGGTGATCTGAGTGAGAGGACTGTGACGCTGGCTCATGGGAGAACCGGAGTACGTCAGCCAGTTCTTTGGATCCTGACCGGCTTTGAGGATGCTGTCAAACGTGACATTCGGCGCGGGAATCTGAACCTGCGGTCCGCCGCCACCTCCGCCGCCCCTGCCTTGTCCGCCGCCTCCGCCACCACGGCCCTGAGCTTGTCCCGTGGCCGGCTGGCCCGCCGGGGCAGGTGCCTGACCGAGGATGGAGAGGGTTACCGCGGCGATCATGAACGCCGTGAATGACGCGAATATCAGCTTACGTGTGATCATAGTGACTCCCTTTCCTAATGTTGGCCGGCCTTCAATGTCGCCATGCATTCATCCCATGAACTCTTTGTGCCGTGATGCAGCCGCGCACCGACCTGAGTAATGACTTTGTGCGACAGGAATGCCGCGCCGCGAGCCGCCTTTTCCGGTGAAACTCCGTGCGTGATCCCGTAAAGAAATGCCCCTGCAAACATGTCTCCCGCTCCGGTAAGATCCTTCGGTTCCGAAACGAATGCCGGGACATGCGCTTCGACTCCGGCATGACGGATGTATGCGCCATGCGGACCGTTGGTTACAACCACGGAACGCAACTGGTTCTTCAATTTCCGGAAGGCTTCTTCCGCGGTGCCTGCACCAGATACCGCGCACGCCTCGGTTTCATTGCAGAAGAACAGATCGGCATGTTGCAGCGCGTCGCGAAGCGCGTCTCCGAACACGTGAACCACGAACGCGTCCGAACAGGTGATGGCGATTTTTGTTCCGTTCAGTTTTGCGATGCGGATCGCTTCCCGAATCGCGGTCTGGCCGGTGTCGGGATTGGCAAAGACATAGCCTTCAATGAATAGCCAGTCGGAGTTCTTGATTCGCGTTTCATCGACATGCTTGGAAGCCAGATGGCTGGAAACTGCCAGGCAGGTGCGCATGGTGCGTTCGGCATCCGGGGTGATGAGACACACGCATGTGCCGGTGGCTTCATTCACGATGATCGGATTACCGATGTCGATGTCGAGTTCCTCGAATTCATTCGCGTAAAACAAGCCGTAGCGATCGTCGCCGACACAGCCGATGAATGCGGCCTGCCCGCCGAGTTGGGAGAAGGCAATAACGGAGTTCGCAACGGATCCGCCGCTCACAAGTTTCGGTTCGTTCTTCTGGAATCGATCCAAAAGCTGCTTCTGCTCGGCATGCTGTACCAGCTGCATGCCTCCGCGCTCGAAACCGAGGGAGCCAAACTCGCTATCGGAAACCTCAAGGAATATGTCGACGACGGCATTACCGAGGCCGCAGAGCTGAAATTCTTTCATTCGTATAGATACCTCCAGGGGCGTTGGAATAATACTGCATGAATCGCATTTGGCGATGAGTGCGGGGAAGTTTTCTTTCTACTTCACAACGCCGAACATGTAAACCGATCTCGACGAAAACTCCGTCCCCGGCCGAATAATGCTCGAAGGGAACTGAGGCTTGTTCGGTGAATCCGGATAGTGCTCAGTCTCCAGGCAAAACGCGAAGTACTTCTGGTACGTGCGTCCGGCTTTTCCCGCCGCATTCAGCGTATTCGCCGTATAGAACTGCATCCCCGGCTCCGTCGTCGAAACTTCCAGTGTTCGGCCTGTCATCGGATCGACCACGCGTGCTGCCGGAACGAGTCCAGCGCCCTGGCGGTTGATGACGTAGTTATGGTCGTATCCGGATGCCTGTCGGAGTTGCGGATTGTTGTCGTTGATTCGAGCGCCGATGGTCGTCGGCTTTCGGAAATCAAATGGAGTGCCTCCGACGGATGCCAGTTCTCCGGTAGGTATTAAGGTTGTATCCGTGGGCGTATACCGGTCTGCGAAGATCGTCACTTCATGGTCGAGCACATCGCGGGAGGCCCCCGTGAGGTTGAAGTAGGAATGCTGCGACAGGTTGAACGGAGTCGCCTTGTCCGTGGTGGCACGGTAATCAACGATTAGTTCATTCTTGTCGGTCAGAGTATATGAAACTGTTGTATTTACCGTTCCGGGGTAGCCTTCTTCGCCATCCATGCTTCGGTACGTGAAACTGACCGCTGCTTCGCGCGTGGTATCGCCGACCCTGGCATCCCAGACCTGCTTGTCGAATCCTTTGACGCCGCCGTGGAGATGGTTCGGACGGTTGTTCGTGGCGAGAATGTATTCCTTTCCATCGAGGGTGAATTTTCCGTTGGCAATCCGGTTGGCGTATCGGCCGACGATGGCACCGAAGTACGACGGGTTTCGAACGTAAGGATCCAGTGTGTCGTAACCCAGCACGACGTCGTCGATTCTTCCGTTTCGATCGGGGAGTCGAATTGATGTGATGATGGCGCCCCAGGTGATGGCCTGAACCTGCATTCCGCTGGAGTTGGTCAGCGTGAATCGATCGATGCTGCGGCCATCGGGCAATTTACCGAATTCCATTCGCGTCACTTTAGCGCCTTCCGTTTGGGCGTGAGAGTTCAATCCCGCGAAAACCAAAATGCAAACAATGAACAGAGTCGTGGCAATGCGTTGAGGGTTCATGATGACGCAGACAATACCACACCGAGAGCGAATCCCACGCCCAACGGGAGAGGATGGCTCGCCCCAGCGAGCCGGGTGAGGGGTACCATATTGAGATAATTCTTCATGTGATACCCCGTACCCGCTGCTTTGCGGCATCCTCTCCGGTTGGCATTCTTTTTCCCAGAATCAGGAGATCCCGATCCGTTCCGTCAAGGACAGCGATTCCAGGCAAATGCCCCCACTGCTCGAACCCAAACTTTCGACACAATGCCAGACTCGGCCCATTGTGCGCGAACACGAACGCGAGATATGTCGTGAGTCGCAACTCCGTCGCCCGTTCGAGGGCGTGTTCGATCAACTGCGTCGCAACACCGGTGCGTTGAGCGTCGGGATCGACGTAAATGCTGACTTCGGCGGTGGCGGCGTAGGCCGGCCTTCCGTAGAATGGCTTGAAACTCAGCCATCCCAGAATCCGCTTATCCGGACTCGGATCCTCGAAAACCCAGATCGGATGCTTCGAGAAATCGCGATCGTAAAACCAGGATTGGCGTGAAGCGAGTGAAACCGGTTCGGTGTCCGCCGTTGCGAGTCGTCCGGGAATTGCGGCATTGTAGATGTCGACGATGGCGGGCAAATCCGACGCATCGGCATTGCGAATCATGCGCGTCATGATATCGCGGAGTGAAATCGCATGAAACGAGTTGTCATCGTCGGAGGCGGATTCGCCGGGATCAACGCGGCGAAGGGACTTGGCGGAGTCCGAGACATCGAGGTCACCCTCATCGACCGGCGGAACCATCACCTGTTTCAGCCGCTTCTTTATCAGGTCGCGATGGCCGGACTCAGTCCCGCCGACATCGCCGCTCCCATTCGAGCGATGCTTTCCCGGTATTCGAATATTCGCGTGCTTCTGGGAAGCGTGGAGTCGGTGGATCTCAACGAAAAAACCGTGACCGCCGACATCGGGACGTTTCCTTTCGACGACCTTATCCTCGCATGTGGCGCGACACACTCTTACTTTGGACACGACAACTGGGAGGAGTTCGCTCCCGGCCTCAAGACACTCGAACAGGCAACCGAAATCCGGCGTCGAGTTCTGACTGCATTTGAAAACGCCGAACGTGCGACGGATCCCGAGAAACGGCGCAAATACCTGACGTTCGTAGTCGTCGGTGGAGGTCCCACCGGAGTTGAACTCGCCGGAGCGATTGGCGAAATGAGCCGATTTACACTGGCAAAGGATTTCCGATCTATCGATGCGAAGGCCGCGAAGGTGATTCTGGTTGAGGCCGGACGGCGCATTCTTCCGTCATTTTCAGAACCTCAGGCAGCGCAGGCCGCGCGCGACCTGGTTCGCCTTGGCGTTGAAGTTCGAACTTCGTGCAGCGTGACTTGGATTGATGCCGAAGGAATTCAAATGGCAAATGAACGTCTTCAAGCGGGAACGGTGCTCTGGGCAGCGGGAGTGAAGGCATCACCGCTGGCGAAAGCAGCGGGACTCGAGTGCGACGCGCAGGGCCGTGTCATCGTGCGCCCCGATCTCAGCGCCGCGGGACACCCGAACGTATTTATTGCAGGCGATCAAGCCAGGTACACGCATCAAACCGGAAAACCCTTGCCCGGAACCGCTCCGGTCGCGATGCAGCAGGGACGATACCTTGCCGCAGTGATCGTTCGAGACATGAAGGGCGAGCCCCGTGAACCATTCCATTTCATCGACAAGGGACAGATGGCGACGATCGGACGTTCCAAAGCCATTCTGGAAATCGGATCGCTCCGGTTGCACGGGTTTCCCGCATGGATCGCCTGGCTCGCCGTCCATATTTACTACCTGACGGGCTTCGAACATCGCCTGCTTGTGGTGTTGCAATGGGCCTGGTCCTATCTGACCTTCGGCCGCGGCGCGCGGCTCATCGTCGGAAAGGAATGGCGAAACCGGAATCCCGACTAGACAATTTCTGGTCTATGGAAAGGACTTTTCTTATCCTGAGCAGAACATGAGCACGGAAACGAATTATCTGGAGGACGTGAGGAAACAGTTTCGCTACTACAGAAAGCTGGGCGAGCAGGCGATGGATCAACTGGATCCGGAGCAGCTGTTTGTCGCAGCCAGCGAAGATTCCAACAGTATCGCCGTCATTGCCGGACACCTTGCAGGCAACATGTTGTCGCGCTGGACGGATTTCCTGACTTCTGATGGGGAAAAATCCTGGCGCGATCGCGATGCAGAATTCGAAGTACAGTTTTCCGGAAGGGAAGACCTGCGAAAACGCTGGAACGAAGGATGGGATTGCTTCCTGGCTGCCCTCGATCAGCTTCAGCCGGCCGATCTTCAGAAGATCTGCTATATCCGCAACGAAGGCCATACCGTCCTCGAAGCGATCAATCGCCAGTTTGCTCACTACCCATACCATGTGGGTCAGATCGTGTTCGCCGCCAAACAGCTGAAGGCCGGACCGTGGAAAAATCTATCGATCCCGAAGAATCAGTCGAAGACGTTCAATGCCGCGAAGTTCTCCGTGGACAAGCGGCGGAAAAGTTTTCTCGACGAGGAGTAATTGTGTCCTTCGCCCTGCAGACGGCAGTCTATGACTGCCCACAAGTCGCTTTTGAAAGATTGAGATTGCAGTTTGCGGCTTTTCACTGTAAAGTACTCTTCATTACTTCTAACGGAGAGTGCGGCCAATGGACACGCAAAACAAGACAGTACATATTCAGACCGAAAAAAAGCAGCAGCTCATCGATCTCACCTCCTTATTGAATGAGACTGTCCGTGTCTCCGGAATCCGCGACGGAATGGTCGGAATTTATTCGCAGCACACGACGGCCGCACTCCTTGTCGGCGAAAGCCAGGCGGCGCTCGTGGACGATATGCTGGAATTTCTCACGCGACTGGCCGACGACGGATTGAACTACAAGCACAATTGCCCCGAGTTGTCCGACTGCGAAAGAAAGAACGCGACTTCTCATTTGCGCAGCATGCTGCTGAACCACAGCGTGATGATTCCAATCATGAACGGCAAGCCCGTACTCGGTCAGTTTCAGAGCGTTCTGCTAGCCGAACTCGATGGGCCCAGAGTGCGATCCGTGCATGTGCAGCTGGTCGGAAATTTCGGGCGCAGCCGCAGTTTTGCAAGTCACGGTGCGGATTGGACCGATGAGGACTGGCGCAATGCGCCCGAGCCGAAACATGCTCGGTATTTGCGATAGCGTTCGAACCAACACGATTAAGATACGGAGATGGTTCCATTCTCCGTTCTCGATCTCGCATTCATCACTGAAGGTTCCACCCCGGCGGACGCGTTGCGCAATTCGCTGGATCTGGCCCGACATGCCGAGCAGTGGGGATACCGTCGCTTCTGGCTCGCCGAACATCACAACATGGTTGGGATCGCCAGTGCGGCGACATCCGTCGTCATCGCACATGTTGCGGGAGGGACGCGCACGATCCGCGTGGGTTCCGGGGGAATCATGTTGCCGAATCATTCTCCGCTCGTGATCGCCGAACAATTCGGCACTCTCGAGTCGCTGTTTCCCGGACGCATTGATCTCGGCCTTGGCCGTGCTCCTGGCACCGATGGGCGGACGCTCCGGGCGCTTCGCCGGGAATTCGAGAGCGCCGAGCGATTTCCCCAGGACGTTCGCGAACTGCAGGCGTTTCTGGGAGATGTCCAGCCCGGCCAGGCCGTCCAAGCCGTTCCAGGTTCCGGCACGAAGGTTCCGATCTGGATTCTGGGATCCAGCCTTTTTGGAGCACAGCTGGCTGCTGCCTACGGCCTGCCGTATGCCTTCGCGGCGCATTTTGCTCCCGCTCACCTGATGGAGGCGATTGATATTTATCGCAGTCAGTTCAAGCCTTCCGCTCAATGGGATCGGCCATACGTGATGATCGGAGTTACGGGAATCGCTGCGGATACCGATGCAGAAGCACGTCGTCTGTTCACGTCTCCACAACAGGCGTTCGCAAACATTGTTCGTGGAACGCGTGGCCGCCTGCGTCCGCCGATCGACGATATCGAAACATACTGGTCGCCTGCGGAAAAAGCTCAGGCCTCGGCCATGCTGGCGTGTTCGTTTGTGGGGGCTGCAGATACGGTTCGTTCTGCCCTCGATCGATTTATGAAGACCACGGCGGCGGATGAACTGATGATCGCGTCGGCGATTTACGATCATGCGGCTCGACTTCGCTCCTACGAAATCTTCTCTGAAATACGACAGCATTGACTCGCCGTTATAGACCGTGCCTGTAAACTGCTCCCTGTCCCCGATTCCGGCTTTGCGATAGCATGATTCCTCATGGCAGCACTCAAGGATTACGCCATTATCGTCGATGCGGGCGACAACGTCGCCGTTGTGAAGAATGCGTTGCCGGCGGGCACGAATATCGAACTTTCAGGACGTGCGGTTCGGGTGGCGACGGATATCAGCATCGGCAATCGATTTGCATTGTCCGCTATTCCCACCGGCGAATTCGTCCGACAGTATGGTCAGCCCATCGGAACATCGCTCGGCATCGCGGAAGGAGAAATGATTTCCCACGCGAACATGACCGACGAAGTCCCGCTGGTTCGCACGCTTCCGGATAACCTGCACACGCCGCCACCGGCTTACCTCTCGCCGGATGAAACACCCACCTTCATGGGATTCCGCCGAGCCGATGGCCGTGTGGGGACACGTAACTTCATTCTCATCGTGCCCACCAGCATGTGTGCGAGCCACGAGTCGCAGCAGATTTCCACCGTTGCCGAATTCAGCCTCTACAATCGCGATCGATTTCCCAACGTCGATGGCATTGTGGCGATTCCCCACAACAAAGGCTGCGGCTGTCCCGACGGATCCAATATCGACGTCCTGCTTCGCGTACTTTCCAACTATGCCGATCATCCGAATGTCGGCGGCGTCGTTCTCATGGAACTGGGGTGCGAGAAGACCAATCTTTCCGTCGTCGAAGACTACCTGAATCGATGCAGTCGGAAGTTGTCCAAGCCGTTGGTTCGCATCGGCGTTCAGGATGTCGGGGGAACGAAGAACGCGATACAGAGTGGTCTGGACGCGGTGAGCAGGATGCTGTCGATTGTGAATGAATCGAAGCGCGCGGAAGTCGGAATCGGTGAACTGGTTCTCGGTGTGAAGTGTGGCGCCTCCGATGCTTTCTCCGGCATTTCTGCAAACCCGAGCCTTGGCCGCGCCGCCGACATGCTGATTCGAGCCCACGGCACCGTGCTCATCACAGAGGTTCCGGAATTCTGCGGCGCCGAACATGTTCTCGCGCACCGCGCGAAGGATGCGGAGACCGGCCGTGCGGTGTATCGAATGGTGGACTGGTACCGCGAGTACGCGAAGAAGTTCGGGACCGCGCCGGCGGAAAATCCCAGTCCCGGCAATGTGGCGGGTGGTTTGTTGAACATCACGATCAAATCGCTCGGTGCCATTGCTAAAGCGGGGACCACTCGGGTCGAAGGTGTTGTGGAATACGGCGCGACTCCTACGTCGCGTGGACTCCACCTGATGCAGGGACCGGGGTACGATCAGGAATCGACTCCCGCTCTTGTGGCTGGAGGCGCAACCGTTGTCGTGTTTACCACCGGACGCGGAAGCACGATTGGCAACGCCATCGCGCCCGTGATCAAACTCACATCCAACTCTTCCATATTTCAGCGCATGCCTGGTGATATGGATCTCTCGGCCGGTGGAGTCATCGATGGCACCGAGTCCATCGATTCGGTTGCAGCGCGGCTCCTGGAATATATCCGGCGGGTTGCCAGCGGCGAAGTTCTCACCCGGGCTGAAGAAGTCCATCATCGCGAGTTCCAGGTGTGGAGCGAGCAGGCAATATCGCTTTGAGCATTCTCGGATTTTTTGATTCCGGGTTCGGCGGCTTGAGCGTCGTTCGTGAAGTTCGAAAGCGGCTCCCGAAACACTCCCTGGTTTATCTCGGCGACAACGCGCGGACGCCATATGGGGGTTTATCGGCGGAGACCATCTACCGATATACGATGGAAGGCATCGTTGAACTTTTCCATCGAGGTGCAGACCTTGTCGTGCTGGCGTGCAATACATCGTCGAGTGTCGCTCTTCGCAGAATCCAGCAGCAGCATCTGGCCGTGCACCATCCGAACAAGAGGGTACTGGGCATTGTTATTCCAACCGCGGAGGAAGTTTCCCGCCTCAGCGTAACCAAAGTCATTGGCGTGCTTGCGACGGAAGTGACCGTGAATTCGTATGCGTATCCTCAGGAACTTCACAAGATTGATCCCGCTGTGACAGTCTTCCAGCAATCGTGCCCGCGGCTGGTGCCGATAATCGAATCAGGCGAACTTGGAAATATCAGTGACGAAGTTCGAACCTGCATGGATCAACTGCTGGATCAGGATACCCGCATTGATACCGTTCTGCTGGGATGCACGCACTACGCGTTGATTGAGGATTCGATTCGGGAGGTTGTTCACGCGCACATTCGAGTCGTTTCTCAGGGCGCGATCGTCGCGGAAAAACTCGCGGACTATCTGGAAAGGCATCCGGAGTTTGGCGAATTGATGGATTTGTCGGGCAAAACAACGTTTCTCACCACGAAGTATTCCGAAGGCATCAAGACGCTGGCCACTCGCTTTTATGGATCGGCGATCACGATGGAGACGATTACGCGATAAAGGGTTCGATTGTGTCCCATCGCCCCTCCTGCCAGACCTGCCAGCACGGTCCATCAATGGTCGCTAAAGTTTCGGTACTGTCTTGAATGATCGGGCCAGGCTGCAGAACAGATTGAAGCGGAAGATGTACCAGATTGCGAGAATCCCATCGGTGATGCCGATCTTCTTGCCTTCCTGATAAGTGCGGCCGTAATAGCTGATGGGCACCTCGTATATCCTGGCGCCAAGTTTCGCGATCTTTGCGGTAACTTCGATTTCGACTCCGAACCCTCGCGATTTGATGATCATGTTGCGGATGATTTCACCCCGAAATGCCTTATACCCGGTTTCGACGTCGGTCATATTCAGGTTCGTCAGCAGGTTGGACAGGCGCGTCAAGACGCTGTTTGCCAGAAAATGATAGTAGTAGAGAACTCGTGCGGCTCTCCGCACAAGGAAGCGGGACCCATACACAACATCCGCATGCCCATTCAAAATGGGTTGGATAACCGGATCGATTTCCGATGGATCGTATTCGGCGTCCGCGTCCTGAACGATGACAATGGCGCCGCGGCTGATTTCAAACCCGCGCCGAAGCGCTGCCGTCTTCCCGGCATTTTCCTGATGCAGGACGCGGACTCGCGGGTCGGATGCCGCGCGTTTGTCGGCGATTGATCCGCTGCCATCGGTGGAGCCATCATCGATCACGATCAGTTCCAGATTGTGCGGGATATCCGTCAATACCCGTTGAATCATCGTGTCCAGCGTTTCGGCCTCGTTATACACCGGCATGACTACCGACAGCAGAACTTCAGATTTGAAATTGGGACTCATACTCGTGGCTGGATCGATTCAGTGACGAATGCGCGGCATTTTGGGAATCAGGAATGGCATCGGAATTCGACATGGATGACGCATTGGAAGGCCAGACATAGCGCCGGATTATAGGACACGTCATCCCGATTACCAACCTTCGGGGGTGAATTCATGCAAAGAAATTGCCCTCGTGACTGCGGAAGGGAATATTCCTGCTTGTTATTCGAATTTTTTCACGGCGCAAAGCTGATGTAAGCGTTCGACCGTCTCGACGAGCCGAGTCGTTCTTCCATCGGATGCAAACCGTGGGTGTGCGGGGAGGAAGAGCACCGTATCTTCCCGCCGGGCGAGAACATTTTCAACCGTCATGGCCCGCATCAGCCATATCGCAGTTCGAACGTTGGAGCAGTCGATTCCGATCCATCCCACATATCGGTTGGCGAAGCATACCCGCCCGGTGCGTGCGGTAATTTCCCGAGTAACGGCATCGACGACTCTTTGGTAGCCCTCGGGGTCGTTTTCCATCTGGGCAGCTGAAGCAGGCCCCAGAAGTTCTGAGTGGCCGGATCCATCTCTAAACATCGCATTGATCGATTCGTGCTGTTCCGCCGACATGTGCTCGGTCCAGTAATGACACGTCTTTGCCGTGGCGGTAATCACGTTCTTTATTTCTTTGGCGAGACGAAACTCCGGACCCGCAGGCAGGAACAGAATTTCCGCTTCGTGCCGTGCCTGAATGTTTTCCATCACGATGGCGCGTACAAGCCATCCCGCCATCCCGACACTTCGACACTGCACACCAACCCCCGACCTGTCGGCTGCGGGTTGTACCGGAAGGCGGGTCACCAGCGAAATCCCGCGCCGGATCTCTTCTATAACCCGAAGTTGCGCTTCCGGATTTGCAGAAATGGCTTCTATAGGGGCTGGCTGCAGTAACGTTCCGCGATGCGGAGGTCCTCCCGCCATCGCGAGGTCGCAAAACGATCCCCAGATCTGATCCCATGCTACCCGGCCACCGGCATCATATTTCAATCCGGCTGAACCCATGGATACGGGCACCACTTCTTCATAGGAGTCGCGGTATTGCTCCGGAAGAATGGCGCGGAGCTTTACCTCCAGGGCTTCGAGTGCAAGAACGTTCTCCAGCGTAATGTTCATAGGATTTGAATCCGGAGATCCGAGTATAAGCGAATTTGATTCCTGACAATTCTGTCTCGACTTCTCGAATATCCGACAGAAATGAGCGTTGCCAGGGCATTTCACGCCATGCGATAAAGGCTCACGTTGTTGAAGCAAGGTGGCGACAGCAACTCACCAGAAATTCTTTGGGTTCCCCCCGGGATTTGACGAATTTCACAGAACGGAATGCAAGAATGGATTCGAACAGCTGCAGACCGATTCTGGAAGTCCGTCCCGCAATGCGGCCCCCCGGTAGCATTGCGGGACTTTTTTGTGAGCGAGATTTCAATGTCTGAAGTTCAGACCGTCGTGGACTCCATGCTTTTGGGAATGCGCACGGCGACGGCATTTGCGCGCACGGTAACAACTCCGCCCGCAATTATCGTTAAATCGACGATGGCCTTTCTTGCACTTCGTTCCGTCACGCGGCCATGGATTTCGAGCTCTGTGCCGAGGGGAGTGGGCTTCAGATATTCCACATGAAGAACGGCAGTGACGAAACGCGGGGCAAGGTTGTCGACAATTTCTGAGGACGCTGCGGTCGCCATGGCGTGGCAATCGACGAGGGAAGCGAGGAGTCCGCCATAGACGAAGCCGGGAACGGACATATGGTGGGGGGATGGCGTGAAGCGAGCGACGACGGACTCACCTTCGACGTAGCTCTTGAGTTGATGGCCGGAAGCGTTCCTGTTTCCACACCCGAAGCAGTGTGAGAAATCGTCTGGATAGAGATCTTGAATTGCTTTCATATGTTTACTGAATGTATCACTCCCCCCGGCGGCCCTTTCTTGATCTCTCATCGTCTTTGATACGATTCCCGCCCGAGGGGGAACGAGGGGACAGACCCCTCGTTCCCCAATTTTGAAGAAAAAGGGGATTGAGGAGACTATCCCCGTATAATTCGCAGAATGTCTTCCCGCGTTCGAGTATGGCTTTCCACCGCGGTCGTTGTCTGTTGGTTACTTACCCCACTGGACGGCGCCCAGACGGTCCGTCGCCCGTTCGTCGGGGTGACGACGATCACGCGAACCGAAAACACTCCTCGAAGTGTGCGGATGCATATCGTTCAAATTGATCTGACCGCTCCCGGTATTCATTTCAAGCTGACCGAGCCCGGCGGGACCAGGGAAACTGTTCGCAACACGACGGTGGGTTTTCTGAGCGAGGAGCATGCGCAGATTGCGGTGAACGCTCACTTTTTCCTTCCATTTCCCTCGACAGATTCCGATGCCATGCTGATCGGCCTTGCGGCATCGAATGGCAATGTTTATTCCGCATTCGAATCTCCTCTCCAGTCCTATGCCATTATTGCGGACGCGCCCGCTTTCAATATCGACCAGTCGAATCGTGTGAGCGTGGTTCATCGGAATCCGGATTTCAGCGATGGAAAGCATGTGCTGGAAAGCGTCATGCTTTGGAACGTGGTGTCGGGCTCTGCACAGATTGTGACCGACGGTGTAAAGACGATACCGGTTTATAAAGACGAAACTCACCCCAATGGCCTTTTGACTCCGGGCGGTGATGCGGAATATGACAACGTGAAATCCTGGTACAACATTCTCAACGCCCGCACGGCCATCGGTTTCACGCGCGACAACAAGACGCTGGTAATTTTCACAGTGGATCGTGCTACGGGAAGTCTCGGAATGACGGTTGGAGAAGTTGCCGACACTCTGATCCGCGACTACTCGGTCGTCAACGCGTTGAATCTTGATGGTGGCGGTTCGACCACCCTGGCCATGGAGAATCCGTCGACGCATGCCGCCGAACTCGTCAATGTTTCCGATGACATCCTCCAGAGTCGCTACGTCGGCAGCAACTTCGCCGTATTCGCAAAGCCGATTCAGAAATAATCCCGAAGCGTCCTTCAATGTTTTAATCTGAACATCTATGGAATTTTTCAATTCATGACTCCCAAACTATTTTCCGAGCTGGGCCTCTCTGCTGAAGTACTGAAAGCAATCGACAAACTGGGTTTTGAACAGGCCGCGCCAATACAAGCCAGCGCCATTCCAATTCTGATGTCCGGAGGCGATGTTGTCGGCCAGTCTCAGACCGGATCGGGCAAAACGGCGGCTTTCGCCATTCCTGCTATCGAAAAGGTCGACACGCGTCAGCGCGGGGTGCAGGTGCTGATCCTGTGTCCGACGCGCGAGCTCGCAATTCAGGTTTCCGAAGAAGTGCACAAGCTGGCGCTCTTCAAGAGCGGCCTGCATGCATTGCCGATTTACGGCGGACAGTCCTTCGATCGTCAACTGGCGGGTCTCAAGCAGGGCGCGAATATTGTGATCGGAACGCCCGGCCGAGTCATGGACCACATGCGTCGCGGCACGCTGAAGCTTTCCGGTTTGAAGATCGTCATCCTGGATGAAGTCGATGTGATGCTCAACATGGGCTTTCGTGACGATATCGAAGTGATCCTGCAGGCGGCGCCATCGGACCGCCAGACCGTATTCTTTTCCGCGACCATTCCTCGGCCGATTCAGCAGCTGATTGAAAAGTATTCGCGCAATCCACAACAGGTGCGCATCGAACAGAAGGCGCTCACCGTGCCGACCGTCGAGCAGATCTACTACGAAGTGGATCGCAATTATAAGATTGAGCTGCTCACGCGTCTCATCGATATCCACGATCTGAAGCTGGGCATCATCTTTTGCAATACCAAACGCATGGTCGACGAACTTGTCGATCACCTGAATGCTCAAGGATATTCCGCGGACCGTCTGCACGGCGACATGACGCAGCTGATGCGAGATCGCGTCATGAACAAATTCCGGAAATCCGGCCTGGAGTTCCTCGTGGCCACCGACGTTGCCGCGCGTGGAATCGATGTCGACGACGTCCAGGTTGTTTTCAACTACGACTTGCCGTACGACGTGGAAGATTATCTCCATCGAATCGGCCGCACGGGCCGTGCCGGCCGCAGTGGCCGGGCAATTTCATTTGTTGCCGGAAGAGAAATGTTTCAGATCCACAATATCGAGCGCTTTACGAAGGTACGAATCCAGCGCGGCAAACCGCCAACGGTCGGTCAGGTCGAAGAAGCGCGTGCCGTAGTATTTCTCGACAAGCTTCGAACCACATTGAAGAGCGGAGATTACAAGAAACAGGATCACATCATTGAACGTCTGCTTGAGGAAGGATTCAGCTCCACGGATATCGCATCCGCGCTCATGCACCATCTTCAGGGTGGTGAGGGTGCTTCTACCAATAAGAAAGTCGTGCGCGAGGCCGAGCCGGAGAGAGAAGCCCGGCCGAAGCCTGCGATGCTGAGAGATCGCGAGGAATCGCGCGAGCCTCCACGATTCGTTTCAAAACCCGATTCAAGACGCGATTCGAGACACGATTCGAGAGAAGACGGGCCGCCTCCCACGCCGTGGAACAAGGATCGGCCAGCCCGGCCGCGCCCGGCGATGCTGCCTTCGCCGCCGGTGAAGCCGCGCGAAGTCGTGCGAGTGGCAGAACCGCAGCCAAAGCCGGTCGCCGCAACCATTCCGCCAACGGTACGAGAACCGGAGGCTCACGTCGTTTCGCCCAGGCCGTCGGGCAAATTGAAAAAGAGCCGCCGCACTCCAGTCGAGCAAACCAGGTTATGGATGAATGTCGGCGAAGAGCAGGGGATTGTTCCGATTGATATCGTGAATGCCGTTGCCGGAGAGACCGGGCTTCCCGGAAAAGTGGTCGGAACCATCGACGTTCGCGAGCGCCATCTGTTCGCGGACGTTTCTTCCGAACATGCCAGTTCCATCATCGAAAAGCTCAACCGCAGCGAACTCAAAGGCCACAAACTCAAAGTCAAGCTGGCCTGAAGAAGCCGGGCGTGGCGGTTGCACGCTTCTATAAATCCGGGGAAAGGGAAATCAGGGAAGGGAAAGGCTGTAAAGCGTCGGGCCAGCCATCACCCCGATGAATTGCTTGCCATCCACCGCGTAACTCATGGGCGCCGACGCCATCGCATTCGAGAGTTTGATACTGCGGAGCAGAGTTCCAGTTTTCGAATCGAGAACCAGCAGGTTTCCATCGGCGCTGGACGCAAACACGATTCCGCCGCCGGTGGCGATCAATCCATTGTTTAGTGATCCTCGCGTGATTTTTGTATCCCATTCCACTTTTCCCGAATCGGGATTCAGCGCTCGAATTCCGGCCGTATTTGTTTCGCCGGCAATACGTGCCTGACGGCCGCCCTGATATTGGGTGCCGGCCTTGTATTCCTGAGGCGTCACGAAATACTGTTGCCCGGACTCCTGATATTCGAGAATGAGCCAACCGGTTGCGGGATCATAGGACGGCGACTGAAAATTAGTGCCGCCGCCGAGGGAAGGGTAAACGGGAATGCTTCCCTCCGGGCTTGCATTGGATCCGGCCACGAATATCGGGCGTCCATTAGCATCGAAGCCGGCATTCCACGTCTGCTTCACGAAAGCCGTCGCCGAAAGAAACTTCCCATTGGTTCGATCCAGCACGTAGAAGAATCCATTTCGATCGGCGTGCAGCAGGAGCCTGCGTTGCTGTCCCTTGAATACTCGATCGACGAGGATCATGTCTTCGGTGGAATCCCAATCGTGCGTGTCGCCCGGAGTGAACTGGTAATGCCATTTCCGCCGGCCGTTGTCCGGATCGAGCGCAACGACCGAGCACGAGAACAGATTATCCCCGAGCCGGACGCTTCCATCGATGTCGGGACCCGGATTGCCGATCGGCCAGTAAAGTACGTCGCGATCCGCGTCGTACGTTCCCGTCAACCAGGTGCTGCCCCCGCCACGCATCCAGCTGTCGCCTTTCCAGGTATCGTTTCCAAATTCTCCCGGACCCGGAATGGCATTGAAGCGCCACAGGAGTTTGCCCGACTTGAGGTCGTAGGCGTCAATGAATCCACGTATTCCAAATTCTCCACCGGCAACACCGACGATGAGCTTGTCTTTTACAACCAGCGGGGATTGCGTGATGCTGTATCCCATCATGGTGTCCGCAACCTGAGTCTCCCAAACAAGACGCCCCGTCGTTCGATCCAGCGCAATCAGTGCGGCATCGAGAGTGCCTGCAAAAACACTATTGCCCATCACGGCGACGCCCCGATTGAAGGGATTCGATCCGTTTGGATTTCGAGTCTTTTGCGCACGCTCATACTTCCAGATCTGGACTCCGGTTTTCGCATCGAGAGCATAGATCGTGCCGGGAACGCCGCTGGTATACATCACGCCGTCGACGACCAGTGGCGTGGACTGTAACGAGGCGACACCGGTCATCGGCATCATCCAGCTGATTTGCAGGCGATCGACGTTGGTCTTATCGATCTGGTTCAGTGACGAGTAATGCGTCCCCTGATAATTTCCCCAGTACATGAGCCAGTTCTGGGGTTCCTCCGACGCGTTACGCATGCGCTTGAAGGTCAGCGGTGAACCTGCGGGATGCTGGGCGAGGAGAACGAAACTGAAAAGAAATATGGATGCCGCGACGATAATCGATTTCACGATATCTATTGCTCGGTATGATCGCCCTGAAGATGCGTCTGCATCATGTTGGACGCAGCCTGCACGACGGCAATCTGCCAGTCGTTTCCAATGCGGCGAAACACCATGGTGCTCAATCCGTGACGCAGCACGCCATCGGTATCGAGCTCATAGTAGAACGTTGCCCATGCGGTATCGCCGGAAATTCCAGATCGCATGTTGCTTGGCGTAAGTTTGCGTTTTGTGGCTTCGGTGAGTTCTGCGGTAAGCGGTATGTT
>Ga0070666_10000306_pt1 | contig 31795 bp, 21 predicted proteins | sample KBSS23metaG_FD_64677 | JGI IMG/M metagenome (GOLD analysis project Ga0070666, IMG submission 64677) | Switchgrass rhizosphere microbial communities from Kellogg Biological Station, Michigan, USA - KBS S2-3 metaG | ecosystem: Host-associated > Plants > Roots > Rhizosphere > Soil ... | reverse complement strand
TAATCGCGTTCGTAGAAATGCGGCTCGACCCACTGCGCGAACTCGCGCGCGGGCACGCGCCGCGCGGCACGAATGACCTTGCGCTTCCTCAGCATTGCGGGAATACCGCGGATAGCATCGCGGTAGAGCCGCCAGAGCACGCGCATGCGGCCGCGGCGCAGATGCCGCAACACGATTCCGCCATGCAGAAGGACGAAACATGGCAATGAGCGCAGCAGCCAGCCGGTGGGAGCATCCTTGACCAGCCACCACAGCGAATTGCGAATGCCGTGATAGAGGACGAAATCGTTTTCGGGTCCGCCGGATGACAGCGAACCTTCATGCAGCACGACGGCATCGGCCGCATAGGCCGGTCGATAGCCTAGCCAGCGTGCGCGGATGGCCAGATCCGTATCTTCCGCGTAGCAAAAGAAACTTTCGTCGAACCACTCGCCATGACTCGCGCGCAGGTCTTCGAGTAGCCGACGCGTAAACAGCGCACAGCCGCCCGTCGGCCCGAGCAACCTTTCTTCCTCGCGCTTGCGATTCGACGCAAGTGTCGAGCGGTACAGCGTGATGCCCAAGCTGTCGATGCTGGCGTCGTCGCGCGGCATCCTCGCCGCAATCATTTCAGTGCGAGTCGTAGAGTCGATTGCGCTTTGCATCGCCTCGACGAATCCCGGTGATGGCAGGGTATCGCTATTGAGCAGCAGGATTTGCTCGACCTGCGCATCTTCCAATGCGCGCGCGAGCAAGCAGTTCATGCCCGCGGCGAACCCGAGATTGCTGCCGCTGGCATGCATGTGCACACGCGGTCCGACATCGTTCGCAAACTTCGTCAGCTGTTCGACCTCGCCGGACGGCGAAGCGTTATCCAAAATGAAAATCGCCGAAGAAGCGGGCGCGACGGAGACGACGGCGCGCAGGCACTTCAGCGTGTGCGACACGGTGCGGTGATTGATGATCAGAACGGCTAGCACGTTGTGCGTCGAAGGAGTGACGAGTCTCAAAGTGCTGGTTGCACTTTAAGTCGGCTCTTGAATGGGTCGCAAGACTCGCGAGCGGGTATCAATCCGTTTTTTCAGGAATCGGTACAAGGTGATATCCACGCGACCGGCGATGATGCCGACAAGGAGGCCGACGCCGATCATGCCGGCAAACACGCTGATCGGTTTTGATAGCAGGGATTCCGGAATGTATTGAAGTGCGATCTGGATGCTCAGGGCGTGGGCAAGATACAAACCGTAGGAGTATTCGCCAAGAAAGAACAAGGCGCGCATTCCAAGGCCCGTACTGGAATCGATGACGGTCTGCGTCCTCGCCAGAGCAATGACCGCGCAGGCGATTCCGGGGCCGGCAAGGAAAAGTTTCGCGGCAGGATTCAACAGTTCCCCCAGCAGCACGAGGGCCAATCCGCATAGGCAAAGCGTTCCGGTATCGACATTGCGGATTCTGCGGTTGAGGGAGCCCGCCAGACCGCCGGAAATAAAGGCAACGTTCCAGGCACTGAAGGGAATCTGCAACAGAGTGGGTTGAAACGTCGTACCGTACTCACCACGTCGGAACACCGCATAGGCAACTACCGCAAGCCAGATCAGAAACACAGCGGGGTGCGCCCGCGGTCGCAAGCAAAGCATTGCGCAGATCGCATAAAAAAATACTTCGTAAAGTAGAGTCCATTCGACGCCCAGCGGGCGATACATTTCGCCTAGTGGCAATAGAGAGAGGGCACTCCACGGCACGCCCTGCCAAGCGCCGGCGCGAAGGCTTTGCACGAGAAACAATGCGAGAAACAACAACCAGTACGTCGGGTATAGCCGTATAAAGCGGTGCAACAGGAAAGTACGGGCGTCGTACGCGCGCATGGCGCCCTCCATCAGAAAACCCGACAGGACAAAGAAAACCAGTACGCCGTACAAACCGAGTCGGCCGCTGAAAATTTCCTCGAGCCACGGAGCCTGCGTGCGAGCCGAGGAGAAGTGCGCCGCGTGATAGACCATCACCGAACATGCAGCGACCCCGCGCAAAGCCTGTAGTGCGACGTTGCGCCCGGCATTGCTGGGCGACGGTTCCAGGACGGTAGTCGGCATGGGCATGATTGTGTGTAGTTGAACTGGAATCACTCGGCGGTTTGCTAGCATTGGCCGCCGATCTTTCCTGCGCCTATAATCGCGCAGGCAAAGGAGCGGTGCGATGTTGCGTGCGACCTTCCTGTGGATCGCCATTGTAATGCTCTATACGGGTCGCGCACTCGCTGCACCTCTGCCCGGCTACTTTCTCAGTCTTGCAGTGTACCGTCCTGCGTCAAATCACGTGTACGCCTATGCCGATCTGAGCACGAAGACGTTCGCGCTCAATGGCGCGTTTGGTTCGACCGGATCGGTGCCGGTCGTCGGCGATTTCGACGGCAACGGCGTGCATGATATTGCTGTCTACAAGGCCGGTGTCTGGCGCTTCGATACCAGCCACAACTACACGGTCGCGAGCACGGTCAATTTTGGCGGCGCGGCGGGCGATATTCCCTTGGCCGGTGATTTCGATGGCGACGGGGTTGCCGATCTCGTGATCTATCGTGGCGGCACGTGGTTCATCCGCGGTTCCAAACCGGGCAACACGGTAACGCAGCGCACCTTGGGGGGCGCAAACGACAAACCCGTCATCGCGGATTTCGACGGTGATGGCGTGCCCGATATCGCAACTTATCAGGCTGGAACTTGGGTCATCCGTAATTCACTGGGAAATACGACCACAGTCGACCATTTCGGCGGCCTCGCGGGCGACCAGCCCTGTGCTGCCGACTGGGACCACGACGGGCGCGCTGACCTATGCATCTATCGTGAGGGAATTTGGTATTTCAAATCCGTCGGTGTTGCCAGCCTACTCGACAGCTACGCATTTGGCGGCCACGGCGATATTCCACTGCCTGGCGGCGCGTTCGACTACGCGAGCCCGATCTACGTCAGAGCCGGTGCATCCGGAACGCAAAACGGCACTGCGGCTCAGCCGTTCGCAACAATCTCGCAGGCGGTCGCGGCCGCGGTGACAGGGTCGGTGATTCGCGTCGCCGCGGGCAGCTATTCCGGAAATCTCTTGTGGCTAGGTCCGCTGCATCCAGGGGGAAAGAACAACATCAAATTGCTCGGTGTCGACCGCCGCGCCGTGGCGCTCAACGGCGGCGCGACCACGACGGACGCAGTCACCTTGGTTGGCACGACCGGGAACATCATCGAGAGGTTCACTATCAGCGCGCCGAGTCGATTCGGTATTCAAATGTATGGAGGTCCGGGCTCATTTTCCGCCAGCGATCCGGGCACCACTCTCGCATTGGCATTTTCCACGATCTCCGATACCACAAAGGATGGAATATTCATTTCCGGGACGGGTTCGTTTGCCGATATCCGCCATAACTATATCGGCAACAGCCAGACCAAGAGCGGCATTGTCGCCACGGATCTGGCGACGAGTGCTTCGCCGGCGGCCACAATCGCCTACAACGAAATCGCATTCAATGGGTACACGCTTGCTTCCGGGGCGGACGGCAACGGCATTCTCGCGACGGACAGCGCCCAGTTCACGATTAACGGCAACTATATTCATGACAACAATCGCTTCGGAATCCTCGGAGTGACTAACTCGCAGCTGACGGTTACGCGCAACACGGTTGTTGCCAACCAGCTCAACGGCATTATCTTGTGCGGTCCTGCCGCCAACGACACGACGACCGCTCAGATCAGTGCAAACCGGATAGCCGACAACGGCGTCAATCTGCAGAATGGCCAGGGTTACAACGGCGTCGAGATATTCCAGACCTGCATTGGGGCACAAGTAGTAAGCGGAAACACGTTCGATTCCAACTCGCTCAACGGGCTGTTCATCGGCGGTGGCGCGGTTACCGCCACGAGTAATGTGTTTACCAATAACGCGACCGGCATGGCCGTGTACGTCGACGACAACTCCTCAACCAACACGAGCGCCGATATTTTCGGCAATGCCTTCACGGGCAATTTACTGGACGGCGTATTCATCGATTTGTTTCCTGGCACTTCGAAGTCGATCACGGCCACAATCGGCGGCACGACCGCGGGACAAGCCAACAGTTTTACGAATCAGAACAGCCAGGCCGGATCCCGCGGAATCGGCTGCAATACGAGTTCAGCGGCCGTGACCTGTCCCACCGGTGGAAATACATTCTCCGGCAATAGCTCGGACATCCAGTCCACCTGTCCCAGCACATGCGTCAAGTAGCCATGCCTAATTTGACTGCCCGTCGTGTTTTCGCCGCATTGTTTGCCAGTGTTGTAGTGGTTTCATCTGCGAGCGCCGTGATACCGGGTTCCGAACGCAACGCGCTAATCAGCCTGTATAACAGCACTAACGGCGATAGCTGGGGTGCGAACGCAAACTGGTGCAATGGCGCCTGTCCGGCCTCTGGTACGCCAGTGTTCAATGCGGCCGGTTCGGAATGCACCTGGTACGGGATCTCCTGCGACAGCGGGCAGTCGCATGTGACGGCCGTCGGGCTTTCCTCAAACAATTTGACGGGAACTCTGCCCGCCCTCAGCGCTTTGTCGAATCTGCAATATTTCGCCATCGTTTCGAACCATGTCGCGGGCTCAATTCCGGCCTTGTCTGGGCTTGGCCAGCTGCAGACGTTCTACGTCGCCGATAATCAACTTTCAGGATCGATTCCCAGTCTCTCCGGTTTGGTCAAGCTCGGTGACTTTTCAGTGGCGAATAACCGTTTGACTGGAGCGATTCCGAGCTTGGCAGGGCTCGCCGGGTTGTACAGTTTCTCGGCTGCGGCAAATCAACTCAGCGGCACCGTTCCGAGTCTCGCCGGGCTGTCGGCGCTACGCGCATTCAACGTGAGCGGGAACAGTCTTTCAGGAGCGATTCCCACCTTGCCCGGCGGCTTGTTCGATCTCGAGGTCGAGGACAACCAGTTGACCGGCGCATTGCCCGCCGTGTCGGGCGCTGAACTCCATCATGTGGACGTTGGCGCTAATCGGCTTTCAGGCGGCGTGCCGGCCGCGTCGAGCAGCTTGTACACGCCGCTGGCATTTGCACCGTCGATCCTATGTCCGAACGGCCTGTCCACGTCGCCGAGCGCGAATGATGCCGGATGGAATTTGGCTACCGGCTCGGCACCCTGGTGGGCAACGCCCTATCCAAGCAACCGATGTGACGACATCTTTACTGATCGTTTCGGACCTTAAACAACAGTGCACTGCGGCTCGCCTTGCGCCAAGGCGCGCGCCAAAAGATTCTTGCTGGCCGCCTTCCACTCGGCCAGCATCACCAGAGCGAACAGCAGTCGCTCGCGCTGGATATCGCGCGCTACGTCCTGCTCCACGAGTCCGATCACCGCAGCCATGTCCATCTCGGGCAACGGCCGCGCGGAAAAATACGCGCGCGCGCCGCCGTGGCTGTCGAACCATTGCTTGAGCCAGCGCCGCATCGGCAGCACGAAACCTTGTTTTGGCCGTTCCAGGATGTCCTGCGGCAACCAGTGCTGCGCCACGCGTCGCAATGCGCGTTTGCTGTCGGTCAGGCTCATGCGCGATGCCGGGCGCGATCCACGCAGTGCGAGTTCGGCCAGCTGCGGTGACAGGTACGGCGCGCGGCCTTCCAGGCTATGCGCCATGCTCATGCGATCGAATTTCACCAGCAGATCGTCGGGAAGCCATGTTCCGAGATCGGCGCCCATCGCTCGTTTGAGCGGATCGCTCGCGGTGTCGAGCCAGGCGATGATGTCATCTTCCCAGGCATCGGCATGATTGCTGGCGCGCCCGGTCAGGCGTTCGCGATCGGCCGGGTCGGTCAACAACGGAAATCCCGATGGCGTTACCGGTGTCGGATTGTGGGAGAAGCGGCGCAGGTCCGGGATGAGGGTAGGCTTGCGCCCGCGGGCGCGATCGCGCAACCGCTGCAGCCAGCCGCCGGCACCGAGGAACTGCCGGTAATAGCCATAGCCGCCGAACAGCTCATCTGCGCCTTCGCCGGACAAGGCGACGGTGACGTGCTGTCGGGCTTCGCGGCACAGCCAGTGCAGCGGCAACGCCGCCTGGTCGCCGAGCGGCTCGTCAAGCGCCGCCGCAACTTGCGGCAACAAGCTGACGAAACTGTCTGCGTCGAAGCGAAAACGGTGATGGCGCGTGCCGCAATGTTCGGCCACGCGCTGCGCGTGTTCGGCTTCATCGTGCGCCGCAGAATCGAAGCCCATCGAAAACGTCATGATTCCCGGTTGTGCACGCGCCGCAATCGCAGTGACGATGGAGCTGTCCAGTCCACCGGACAGGAATACGCCGACCGGCACATCGGCTACCAGGCGCGAGCGCACGGCGGCTTCAAGCGCGGCGGCCAGTTCCTCGTCGGATGGCGGCACCGAAACATCGAGGCGTGGCTGGTAGTAGCGTTCGATGATCGGCTGCGGATCGGCCACGTTCAGTCGCAGGCGGTGTCCGGGCAACAGGCGTCGCACGCCGCGGAAGAAGGTGTGCGGACCGGCGACATAATGCGCGGCGAGATAGTCGTCGAGCGCATCCGGATTGGTAGCAGTGTCGACCCATGGCAATGCGGCCACGGCGAGCAGAGTGGAGCCCCAGGCGAACCGGCCCGGCGCGGCGGCGAAGAACAGCGGCTTCTCGCCGAAACGGTCGCGGGCCAGATGCAGTTCTTTGCTGCGCTTGTCGAGAATCATCAGCGCAAACATGCCGTCGATGCGCTGCAGCAGCCCATCGATTCCCCAGGCCGCGTAACCGTGCGCGAGCACTTCGGTGTCGCTCGCCGTGGCGAACACGAATCCGCGCTGCTCGAGTTCGCGGCGCAGTTCGCGGTAGTTGTAGATCTCGCCGTTCTGAAACGCCACGATCTGGCGATCGAGCGAATACAGCGGCTGCCAGCCGTGGGCCAGGTCGATGATCGACAGGCGGCGCATGCCCATCGCCAGCGCCGGCTCGAAGTAATTGCCGACACCGTCCGGTCCGCGTTTGATCATCCAAGCCAGCATGCGCTCGAGCTGCGCGGACAGCGCGTCACGTTCGTGGTGGTCAATGATTCCTGCGATCCCGCACATCGACGAGTCCTTGGTTATTCGCGCTGCAGGATGGCGAGGATTTCGCTGCCGCTGCTCTGGAAATGCCGAACGGCGAACGTGGTTCGCAGGTATACGTGGGCGGAATCCAGAAAAGCACGGAACGTGATTGCATCCCACACGTGGAAATGAATGCTATAGGCGTTGCGCAGATTTTCCTGCGCGTTGCGTTCGGCCGCGGCCGGATCCGCTATCGCGTTAACGTGCACCGCCCATTCCAGATAATGACTCCAGCGCGAGGCGGCACCGCCGTCCGCGTCGTCAGCGACCAAATGTGAAAAATCGGTCAGCGGACGCGGTGCATCGAAGCAGTGATGCTTGTTCGGAATCGCGTAGTACAGGACGCCGCCCGCGCGCAGGCGATCCAGATGCACCCGCAACGTGCCCAGCGGATTTTCGCAATGCTCGAGCATGTGGTTGGCGATGATGAAGTCCAATGACCCGCTGGCAATGCTCGACAAACGTTCGCCATCTTCGATCAGGTCCGGCTCCGTCAATGCACGTTTGCCGAGTTCCGGATAATAGGCCCGCAGTTGCGCAACGCTGACGCGATCGACGTACCGCACCTTGGCTTTTGCCGGCAGCGGTAGGGGCTGGTCCAATGCGCCGATTTCGATGCCGTCGCCGGCAAGCCAGCGGGCGGCGATCTCGCGGCGCACACGCTGCATCTCTGGTGCGATCGTCGTCATTGTTTGTCTTGTACCACGATCTGTCTCGGCTCCTGCTCGCCGGCGCTCAATACCGCTTCTTGGAAAATACCCGCATACGCTTCGAGCATGTCCTCGAAACTGTTCAGCGTGGCCAAGACGTGCGAAGAATTATCCGCGAAGCGCGCGCGCAGCGCACCGTCGACGATGAGCAGTTGCAGGTGGGCCGCCAACCGTTCGATGTCGCCAGGCTCGTACAACAGCGCGTTCACATTTTCACCAACCTGCTCGGCGATGCCAAATACACGCGTGCTGACGATCGGCAGGCCGAAGGCCATCGCTTCCAGCACCACGCGCGGGAAACTCTCGATACGCGAGGTGCAAATGAAAATGTCGGCGGCTTGGTAATAGCGTGCGATCTCGTGTGTCTCCGCTACGATGGTCACGTGCTCGCGCAGGGCCGGCGGCAGAGCCGCAGCGCGGCGGTGCAGCTCGACGCTGTATGCACTCGGTCGATCACCGACGATGAAGCAGCGCACGCGTTCGATGGCAGACGGCGGCAATGCCGCCAGCGCATCGATCAGGTCATGCTGGCCTTTGCGTTCGCAGACCGTGCCAGGAAGGATGAGCGCGATGTCGTCGTCGGCCAGACCGAGTTCGCGGCGTACCGCGGCGCGCGGATGGCGATCCATTTCCGCGCGCAGGCGATCCCGGTTCAGACCATTGTGGATGACGGTGAAGTTGCTGCGACTGTTCAGCGGTTCGAAAACCCGGCGCGTGGCCTCGGCCACGAAAATGATCCGATACGGATAGGCGAAGCAACGCAGCGCGCGCGCAGCCAGCGCTGGCGGTAGGAAATTGAAATACGTCTGCCACGGCTCGCTCTCGCGCGGATTCCACAGGGTAGGCAGGCCAGCGCGATGCGCGGCATCGATCGCATAGAAAGTCTGCAGGGTATTGCCGTACACGACTTCCACGTCGAGTTCGCGAATGAATGCGGCGAAGCTGTCGAGCGCACCGTCATAGGCCGCTTCATCGAAGACGCTATCCAGCGGGTGCTTGAACACATGCACCGGAATCCCTGCTTGTTCGTAAGCTGCGCGCAGCGGGCCGTCTTGCGGTGCGTATACGACCGGCTCGATGACGCCCGCGCGCTTCAGGCCGAGCGTCAGTTCGAGCTGGCTGTACGGCGCGCCTTCCCAATTCAGATTGAATGCGCACATCAGGGCGCGCACGGTCTTGCGGCTGCCGGGACGGAAACGCCGCGGCTTGATCGCGAAGCGTTCGTCGTCGAGCGACAAGTGCGGGCTGTAATAAGGATCGCGCTTGTCCGCATATTTGCGGCGGAAGGTCGCGACTTCCTGCGGCCGATCGAAAAAGCCGCGCGAATGACCTTCGTGGTGCAGCAGTTCCGCGTCGGCGCAATAGACCGAGCGCAGACCGTGCGCGCCAAGACGATAGCAATAATCGACGTCGTTGTAGGCGACTTCGAAATGCGTTTCGTCGAAGCCGCCCAAATCCAGGAACGTCTTGCGCGGTGTCAGCATGCAGGCGGCGGTGACCGCCGAATAATCGCGGGTCACGCGCGCATAGGACAGATAACCGTTGTCCCATGCCGGCGCAAGCTTGAACGCAGGGCCGGCGAGACCGCGGTAATAACCGTGCACGATGCCGGCGTGCTGGATGCGCTTGTCCGGATACAACAGGCGCGCGCCGACCGCGCCGACGCCGGCTAGGCCTGCGTAGCCGACCATCTGGCTGAGCCAGCGCGGCTCGATCACTTCGGTGTCGTTGTTGAGGAACAGCAGCAGTCCGCCGTTAGCGCGTTCGGCCGCGCGGTTGTTGATCCAGGCGAAGTTGAAGCGGCCGTGCGGATTGGCAATGCGCTCCACGCGGTGCGGCAATTCCCTCAGATACGCCAGTGTGGCCGGATCGTCGCTGTCATTGTCGATGATCAGGACTTCGTAATTGCGATACGTGGTCAGGCTCAGCGAATCGACGCAACGCTTGAGGATGTCCAGACCATTGCGCGTCGGAATGATGATGCTTACGCGCGGGCCGTCGTCGGGGAAGACGATGCCGAAGATGCCGACCGCGGCCTTGCGCGCCCACTCCGGCTGCTGCACTTTGCCGTCGATGCCGCGCCGGACCAGCGCGTCCTGCACGGCGCGCCGTCCCGCCTCGAAGCTCGCCGGCTTCGCGGCACCGGAAGATGCGGTCGAGCCCGGCAGCACGCGCCAGTGGTACAGCACCTGCGGGATATGCGCGATCTCGCGCGCGAGTTCGCTCGCGCGCAACGCGAAATCGTAATCCTGCGAACCTTCGAAACCGGCGCGCATGCCGCCCACACGCTCATACAACTCGCGGCGCACGGCAAATACATGGCTGAAATACATGTAACCGAGCAGCAGTTCCGGCGACCAGTCCGGCTTGAACTGCGGCGCAAAGCGGCGGCCGTTCTCGTCGATCTTGTCGTCGTCGGAATAGACGATATCCGCCGATGGCTGCGCGGCGAGCGCCAGTGCAATCTCGCCGAGCGCGTCGGCAGTGAGCAGGTCGTCCTGGTCGAGCAGCACGAGGAACTCGCCATGCGCAAGTTGCGCGGCGGAATTCGTCGCCAGGCTGATGTTGCCATTGCTTTCGCGAAACGTCAGGCGCACGCGTGCATCATCCGCAGCGAGCTTGTGCAGATATTCACGCATGCCCGGTTGCGTGCTGGCGTCGTCAGCGATGCACAGTTCCCAGTTCGTATAGACCTGCGCACGCACGCTCTCGACGGCCGCGGCGAAGTGCTCCAACGGCGGGTTGTAGAGCGGCATGACCACCGACAGCAGCGGCGCCTGCTTCAGCGCGGCGAGGCGGGCGAGGAGGTCATCGCGCGCCGCTTCGTTGAAGCGGTTGCATTCCTGCCAGACGATGTAGCTGTCGCGCGGCTCCGGCACGCGGAATCCCGCGGGCAGCGCCGCTGACAGATCCGTCACCGAGCGTTGCCGATGCAGTTCGCGCGCGAGCCGCAACAGCTGCGGGATTTCCGAAGGCCGCGGCAGGCGCCGGTGATCGGCGATCCATTGGCGACCATGTTTGAAGCCAACACGCAATACGCCAACACCCGCGATGGCCCTGCGCGCGAGGCGCCGATGCAGTGGCAGCGCGCGTGCGCGCAGCGGCCGCGGGAATTCGAACGCCGCTTCGCTGGCGTCCTCGAGCACCGCGACGAGTTTGATCGGCCACAGCCCCGGCGGCACGTTCACGTGCGCTTCGAAGCCGGATTGATCCGCGCCAGGAAAGCTGGGGAACGCCTGCGCCACGTCGGCCCGGCCGAGGCGGTATTGACATGCCGCGCGCGCCGGCCCGACGCTAATGTGCAGATCGATGATGCGCAACTGCGGATGCACACACCAGCCGGAAAAACGCACGCTACCGGCTTGCGCGGCCAACGGCGACGGCGTGTCCAGGCTCGCGTGAAGTGCAATGTCATGCACGGTCACGGTGCGCGTGTCGAGGCTATGCCAATTGCCGTCCGCGGTGGCAATTTCGACGCGGATTGGATGTTCGCCCGCCGGCAATCTCAGGCGCGCCTCGAAACCGGAATGCGTGGCATTGGCGTAATCCGGAAAGGCAGCGGCAACATCGGCACGCGCGCTGCCGCAAGCGGCAGCGATCGCTTGATCGCCGGCACACACACGGAGCGCAGGCGGCACGGCGTCGGCGGCGAAGCACCAGCCGACCACGCGCAGCTCGCCCTGGATGTCTGCGCCGGCAGGAGGCGATTCAACGCCGAAGCGCAACCCGTTGGGAAGAGGAGGCACCGCGGCGGTCGCTTGCGGCGCCTGTTCGGGTGGTGCCGGCAGGATGACTGGCGCGGGCTGAGGCGCTGGACGCATGATGCCGATCAGACGCCCGAGCCGGAACCAGCGCGAGGCGCGCAGCGCGGCGATTTCTTCACGCAGAATGCGTTCGGTAATGTCGCGCGCGTCGTGTGCTTTGCGCGCTCGCTCGATCTCGCCAGCCAGTTCGTCAATGGAATGGCGCGCGACCTCGAGCTCGTGCTCTTTTTGCGCATGCAGCTCATCTGCATGCTGCAGCTCAGCGCGCAGTTGCGCTTCGATTTCGTCGCGCGCTTCGTGCGCAGCGCGAGCCTGCGCGATTTGCCCGTCCAGTTCGTCGATATTGCGCCGTGCAGCGTCGAGTTGCTGTTCCTGCTGCGCGTGGACTGTCGCCGCGCGCTCGATGTCGGCCACGAGCTGATCGATCTGTCCGCGCGCGGCTTCGATCTGCGCGTCCTTCTGCGCAAAACCCTCGCGCGCCTTCTGAATATCGGCGGCGAGCTGCTCGATCTGGCTACGCGCCGCTTCGATCTGTGTGTCCTTCTGCGCGAATCCCTGTCGAGCCTGTTCGATCTCTCGCTGCTTGCCGTCGATGACTTGACGGGCCTGTTCTATATCGCGCTGCTTGCCATCGATGACGTGACGCGCCTGTTCGATCTCGCTGGTGTGGTCCTCGCGTTCTTTGACGAGCCGCGCCGCCTGCTCTTGAATCAGCGGCGCGCTGATTTCCAGCAAATCGTCGAATTCGGCATCCAGAACCTGGAAATCCGCAATGGCAGATTTTGCGTCCTTGCATGCGGACCTCAGCACAGCATCAAACCGCTGCAGCAGGCGCGGTCGATTGTTCGAGCTCGCGCGGCGATGATGGCGCAATTGCGGTTGCAGGAAATGGTCGATTTCCTGTTTCGTCTTTGCGTCGAGCTGTGGCAAGTCGAGTTCAAGCTGGTGCTCGATACGTTCCAACTCGCGCGGCCAGTCCGCGAGCAGCCGCTCGTAATGCACGAACACCCGCGCCTGAGCACGCGTTGCGCGCTCGGCTTCATACATGTGTTGCAGCCACAGCAGATTCGACTTGGCCGCAGAAAAGCCATCGCGCTTGGCCAAAGACGCTGCAACTTCGGCGGGATCGCGCGCCATGATCGCAAACACCGGGCGCACGTTCTGCGCGCGCAGCACATCGAGCCAGAGCGGCACCAGCAGCGACACGCGCGGGTCCTTCACGAGCATTAGTTGGCTGTCGCCAAACTGTTGGCGCAACGTGTTCGCCAAATCCCGTTTGAAGTCCTGCGCGGGTTTCGAGGCTAGCCAAGCGCCGGGAATACCGATGTCGTGCCAGGCGACGCCGAGTCGCGTCAGCAACTCCTCATGCAGCGCCAGGATCGCGCTGTTTTCCCAGAAGCCCGCTTCGTTATCGTCCTTCGGCGCGAGCAGATCGCGGCCGAGATCGGCGCCGCGCAGGTTCAGCACCCGCGTGAGCGCTGAGGTGCCGCTGCGGTGCATGCCGAGCACCAGGATGGCAGTGGTGGTCGAATGCACCGTGCTGCCGCGCGCTATTCCGCGAGTAGTCATGGCCTCAAGCCGCCGTCTTCCATGAGAGCCTGATACAGCGAAGCGTGTCGCGCTTGCAGCATGCGCAGAGTTGGGCCCAGATCGCGCAATTCCCCGGTCATGATGCCGCATACTACGGGCTGGTTGGCCTGGATGTCGGCCAGATGCTCAACGACACAGTGAGCGCCGGTTTTTGACATTGTATCCACGACGCGCAGGTAGTCGGTCTGATCGAATGCCGATGGCGACTTTGGCAACAGCATGAGCACGGCGGCGGCAGTTCGTACCTTTCCGGCGGCCCCGTTAGGGAGATTTTTTGTTGCTTCAACCCAACCCAGCCAAGAGTAGGGCAGCATTGCGGCGACGGGCCAGAAATGGAAGCGCGACTTGGCTGTGGCCACGATGGTTTGCACGTCAGCATCGCCTGCCACGAATCCAGCGCGTCCGAACGCCACTATTGCGGCATACGTAGCAGCTCCTGCTGCCGCATAGATCGCCAGCAATGTCCACGGTTGCGAACGCGAAGCCCCCGATCCATTTAACTTAGGCGACAGAGTGGCTCCGCCCAACAGAATACCGGGCCCGAGGGCGAGCGCAGCGCACGCAATATCGACGAAGACCGAACCGCCGGTATAACCGAGCGCACGTCCGAATTGTGCACAGAAGAATAGCCAGAACCTGCGGTCATTTGGATACACCGAAGGAGCTGACGCATGATTGTGTGCAAGCAGCGAGCCTTGCTGTCTCCAAACGAGCGTCACCTGCAGCACGAGCAGAACCGCGCCGAGCGCGCATAGCAGGAATCCGACACGCGCGGGCGGATCGCTCCAGAGCGGTCGCAAGCGCTGCGCGGCGAGCAGGCAAGCCACGCCGAGTGCGAGGATGAGGAGACTGCCAGATATGTAGGCGAGTCCGGCCGCGAGACAGCAAGCGACAATTACTGGCAACGAGAAACGAGGGTTGAAGGAGCCATCGCGGGCAATGAAGCAGAGCAGGCACAGAGTGGCGAACAGCGTAGGCAAGGATTGCTGATAGCCAACGGCGGTGGCCCCCCAATACGCGCCACTGGCGAGCGACCAGATGCCCAGAGCGATAGCAACCGCACCAACAAAACGTTCTGTTCCGGTCACGCGCTGGATGACTAGATATTGGGCGCTCAGCTGCAGCACAAGCACGCCCAATGCCACCGCTCGCACCCAGAAGAAGCTGACATTCGACACGCGCAGGACGATGTAGTCGATAAGTTGATTGGTCAGGTAATAGGTGTCGTTGGAGACGACTGTGAGCCAATGCCAACCGCCATCGACGAGGCTGTAAGGAGTCGGATAGAGGTAGCGCCAGTCATCGTAGTGGGGCAGGCGCGACTGATAGGCCAAATAGTAGGCAACGTAGAACGTGGCGCAAGCGCCAAGGGCGATTGCAGACATGCGCATCGGGTCCGCATTTCTGCGTAGGGCAATGCGGACGAGGGCGAGTCCGATCAGTGGCAGCCCGATTGGCAGCAGCAAACTGCCAAGCTGCCAGGCCAGGCCTGGCGCGGGTACGATGAGCTGCGCAGCTCTCGCCTGAGCAGTGAGTACCAGCGCGTCGGCGGCAATCGTCGAATGATTGATGTCGGCGTGCGGGTTGATCAGCGCGTCCAAGCGGACAGCGTGCGGAACGCCGCCGCGCAGCCAATACACGGTATGAATGCGATACGTCGCTGCGCGGTCGCCCGGGGCGAGCCGTACCACGGCCCCGGGGTTGAAAAACGGACCGGCGAACGCCGCGCGGTTCCAGCCGGGGTTAAGCGCCGCCCCGCTGGACTGCTGGAAATCCCATTGGCTTTCAGGAGAAAAATACACGCGTGCCACATCGGCCGCATCGGTGGTGATTTCCGCCACGAGTTCGGTGGAGGTGAAATTGGCATCAATGAAGAACGTAGCCAGCAACCACAGCGCCATTGCCCATACAGTACGGCCAAGGCCTTCCGTTCGTGGCGTCACGGCGCGCACTCGGAAGTTGGCCGAGCCGCGCCGCGCTTCAGCAAAAGGCGGCTGAGCAGGAAAGTGACGGGTATAGTCACCACGATGCTGGCGATTAACGCGAACTGTTCGGGAACGCTGAACAGGTTGACAGTAATGTAGAGCGTGGCGATACCGAACGCATATTGGATGAGATAGACCAGCGGGAACAATGTGAAGCTGGCCAAGGTATGGCGTACGCGAAACACGAAGCGCGTGTTGAGCACGTAAGCGAATGCGATGCCGGCGACGTACGCGACCGTGTAGGCGAGCTTGTAGCCGGCGCGGGGCAGCAACACCAAATACAGGGCATACGTCGCGATGGTGTTGATGGCGCCGACGACGATAAAGCGCTGCGCTTCGGCGCGAATTTCCGACTTCATGCCCGGCTTCGCAGCAAGGCGACGAATTCCCCATAGTCGCGCACGTATTCGGCGGCGTCGTAGTGCTCCGAGGCAAATACGAGCAGCACGGCGTCGGAGCTGTACTTGTACTGGATGCCCCATACCAGCGGCGGCAGATGCAAGCCTAGGTCGGGACGATCGAGCAGAAATTCCTGCCGGTGCGTGCCGTCGTCGGCAACCACCGCGCAACTGCCGTGAACGCAGATCAAGAACTGGTGACAGGTGCGATGCGCATGTTCGCCGCGCGTTTCCGCGCTCGGCACGCCGTAAACGATGAAATAGCGTTTGACTTCGAACGGGATGTCACGCGGGAACTCGCCGGTACTGAGATTGCCGCGCATGTCGTTCACCTGCTTCATCCGATGCAGGGTGACGCTGCGCACGCCGGTTTCGCCAACGCTTGGCGCGGCCGACGGCTGGACCACTGCGCTGGTGGCGATCGACCGGGATTGGCCATCGACATAGCCGACGATCCGCGCCGGATTGCCGACAACGATCGCATGTGGCGGCACCGAACGAGTGACTACCGCGCCGGCGCCGACCATCGCGTAGCGGCCGATGCGCAGCCCGGGCAGAATCGTCGCGTTAGCGCCGATGGAAGCGCCTTGTTCGACCACGGTTTGTGCAAACTTCTCGGGATACTGTTTGCTGCGGGGAAAGCGATCGTTGGTGAACGTCGCATTCGGGCCGATGAAAACGTCATCCTCGACGCGCAAGCCGTCCCACAGCTGCACGCCGCACTTGACGGTGACACGGTCGCCGACCACGACGTCGTTTTCGACAAAGACCTGATCGCAGATGTTGCAGTCGGCGCCGATACGCGCACCGGGCAGTACGTGCGCATACGCCCACACGCGCGTGCCGGCACCGACCTGCGTGCTTTCGCAGCAGCCGAGTTGATGCACGAAGAGTTTCATGTTGTTTGCTCCGATGCCGAGACAGTGCCGCTGCTGCGGTCGTGGCACATGACCACGGCCAACGGGCGCCGCTGCGTGTTGGCGAACGCGCGCCACACATATGCGCCGATGATGCCGAGGCCAAAGGTATTCAGGCCGCCGAAGAAAAGTATGGTAAGCATGGTGGCGACATAACCGGGTACTGCGGCGGCATGACCGGCTAAACGCAACACCAGCTCCAGTGCACCCAGTCCCACTGCAGTCACCAATCCCAGCCCGCCGGCAATCAACAGTAGACGGATCGGCAGATCGGAAAAGGCGAACACACTGTCCATCATGTATTTGAACTTGCGCCGCAGCGTCCAGGCACTTTTCCCGTGGGTGCGCGTGCGGCGCGCATAGCTCACGTTGGCGCGGCGAAAGCCGAGCCAGTACAGCAGGCCGATCAACGAGCTGTGGGTTTCGTCCAGTGCCAGCAGACGATCGCGGAACGCGCGGTTGCAGGCGAACACGTCCACACCGCCGGGCGGGATTTCCGCGTTGATCAGTTTTCGATACAGCCACCAGAACGATGCTGAAGCGATGCGACCGGCGAGCGGATCGCTGCGCGCATCGCGCGTGCCGACGAGCACGTCGGCTTCGTCACGCTGCAGCCGAGAGAAAAATTCCGCCGCGAGCTCCGGCGGCTCCTGCAGGTCCGCAGCCATTACTGCGAAACGTTCGCCCTGCGCCGCGTCCAGGCCGACGCGAATTGCGGCGAACGAGCCGAAGTTGCGTGACAACAGGATCAGCTGCGTGCGGAAAGGCAAGCTTGGCAGCGCTTCGTGCAACAACGCGTAGCTGCGATCCGGACTGCCATCGACGACGAATACGACTTCCAGTTCGGCAACGCTGGCGGCCAGCGCGCCCAGGGCCTGCAGCAGATCCGGAAGCGAGCCCTCGTTCCGGTAGACCGGGATGATTAGCGAGTTCACGCCGGCGTCCATTCGCTCAATGCCGAGCAGACCTGTTGCACCTCGTCATCGCGCATTTCCGGAAAACATGGCAGCGAGACGATCTGTGCGGTTGCCTGCTCGCTTACCTGCAACGTCGGGCGCATGGCGTGCCCGGCCATAGCGGGCTGATCCGGATCCAACACCGGGTAGTGCACGTCGCTGGCGATGCCGCGTGCCTTCAGATGCTCGCGCAGCGCGTCGCGGTGCGGCGTGCGCAAGACGTAGAGATGTGCGACATAGTCGTCACCGGAGACGTCCGGATGAGTGATGGCGGCGTGCCGGACCGCCGCGTACGTGGCTGCGATTTTGCGGCGGCGCCGGTTGCGTAAGTCCAACTTCGGTAGCAGCTCGCGCAATATCGCGGCCTGGATTTCATCGAGCCGGCTGTTGCGCGCCGGACCCTCGATCGCAACGTATTTGCTTTTCCAGCCGTACTGACGCAGGCGGCGCAGATGCAACACGGTATTGTCATCATGGCAAGTCACCAGGCCGGCATCGCCCAGCGCACCAAGATTTTTGGTCGGGTAAAAACTGAACGCCGCGGCGTCACCCCATGCTCCTGCTGCAACGCCGTCGCGCCGTGCGCCGTGCGCTTGCGCACAGTCTTCCAGTAACGCGATGCCGCGATGGCCGCACAAGTCGCGCAGCGCTGCAACATCGGCCATTCGCCCGTACAAGTGTGTGGCGATGATCGCCTTGGTGCGTGGCGTGATCGCGGCCGCTGCCGCTGTAGGTTCGAGGTTGAGATGCCGTGCATCGACGTCGGCATACACCGCCTGCGCGCCGATTGCGCGCAACGCCGTCGTGGAGTACAGGCCGGCGTTGGCAGCGACGATTACCTCGTCGCCACTCGTGACGCCAAGCGCGCGCAAGGCTAGTTCGATCGCATCCGTGCCGTTGGCGACGCCGACCGCGTGTGCCGTGCCACAGTAGCGGGCAAATTCCGCTTCGAATGCCTCCAGCTCTGGGCCGAGCACGAACCAGCCGCGATCCACAACGCGCGTCATCGCGCGGAGAATACGGTCACGGTGCTCCACCGCCATGCGCTTGAGATCATTGAGCAGGATTTCTGACATCGACGACATCCAAGAGAAGGTTACCGCACGGACAATGCACCAACCGAGGGGCCGATGCTTCCGAGCGACTCTGCTGCGAGCAGCGGCGTACGATACAGAAGCAGCGCGCCGAACGCGATGCAGAGCACGACGTAGGCGATGACGAGCGGGGCCGTGACTGCCAGCTCCGGCTTGCGCGGTGACGTGGAAAGGTATTTCCAGGCGGCGACGGAAAGCGCAAGGAAGCCCAGCAGTCCAAAACGCCCCTCGGTCGCCGTCAGCGCTGTATACATGCACGACAGCGCCACCGTGGCAGTCAGAAACAGGACGATTCCGCGATCGTCCCGCGCGCGCCACCAACCAGCCAGGCCGATCAGCCCGTAGCCGACCACACAGGCGCTCGCAATCAACCATGGGCTGAATAGGCGGAACGACGTCTTCGGTACATACGGCGTTGGCGCCATGTAGTGCAGCCCCGCCCAGACGTGTGTGGCCGCGACTACGAATCCATGCTCGGGATGCGAGCCGTAAAACGACAGGTTCTTTTCCTCGCTCGGCATGTTGCGAAACGGCGACCATGCCGGAACGGGAAAGAAGTGCGTTGCATCGTAGCCTGTCGTGTAATCGAACATGTCGATGCCATCAACCAGCTGTGCACGCAACACCCATTCACGCGCATTCTGGGGAGGCGCTTTCATCGCAATGTAAGCTTGCGGTGCCAGCAAGATCGAGAGAATCGCTATTCCGGCACTCGCGGCGAAGACAAATGTCTTTGCGCTGCTGCGCAGCGCGATACCGCGGTAAAAAACACACAACGCGATTGGTAAGGCCATCCATGCCAGCGACGGACGCGAAACGACCAGCAGGCCGAAAGACAGCGCTGCGATGATTGCCAAGCCGCGCAACGTTAGATGCGTGTCGGCAAGTAACACTACAAGCAACGGCAACGCAAATATGGCCACGACGCGTTCCTGCAGCGGGTAAGGTACTATTGCCAGCAAGAACGGGTTGCAAAGGACAGGCGGTACGAACAGCAACCAGCGTTGCCAGCTCTCGCGTCGAAATACGCGGTAACTTGCAGCTAAAGACGTCAGCATGTAGGCACCGGCGAGCGCGTACGGAAACTGGTGGCTTATAGCGCTTGGCTCAGAGGCCATCCAGGGCAATCGCTCAAGCAGTCCAAATACGAGCGGCACCAGATAAAAGCGGTAGCCGGCGTAAGGGTCATCCCACAGCAAACCGTCACGCCAGATCGCGACGCCGGCCGGAAGGTAATAATCGGTTGCGTCACAACAAAAGCGCGCCTGGCTCGCCTGCCAGAACAAAAACAGGGCTGCTGCTGCATGTGCGGTAAGAAACAGCGCGATTCCCGCACCAGGATCCGGACGGGGAACCAGTATCCTGCGTAAGCGGGAGATCGCCGCGTCAAATACGTTTCCGCTCACTCGCAAGCCTCGTTTCCGTTCCCTGAATCCCCGCTGCCCCTAGCCAACCGATCCGCGATTTTCTACAGGCGGCCGGCTACTGCTTCGCCCAAAACGATTCAAAATTGCGCCGGAGCTTTGCGCTGGATGTCGGGCGACATGCTGCGCATTGATTATACCTGCTCAGGTCAGAACCCGAGGCGGTTGACGGACCTATCGCCCGGGAAGCGTGTGCTCCGTCCCGCTTCCGTTATGCGGCGATTTCCCCCCGCAGGGCTTCGAACAGCTTCAGGGCCTGCGGGTTCGCCAACGCATCCGTGTTCTTCACCGGCCGCCCGTGGATCACCTCGCGTACGGCGAGTTCCGTGATCTTGCCGGAAATCGTGCGCGGAATGTCGGCGACTTGCAGGATTTTCGCTGGCACGTGGCGCGGCGTGGTGTTGTCGCGGATCTGCTTTTTGATTGTGTCGCGCAGTGCGTTATCGAGCGTCACGCCTTCGCGCAGGCGCACGAACAGGATCACGCGCACGTCGTTGTCCCAGTCCTGACCGACGGCGATGGATTCCAGCACCTCCGGCAATTGTTCGACCTGGCGATAGATTTCCGCGGTGCCGATGCGCACGCCACCGGGATTCAGCGTGGCGTCCGAGCGGCCATAGATGATGATGCCATCGCGCTCGGTGAGCAGGGCGTGATCGCCATGGCACCAGATGTTGGGAAATTTGGAAAAATATGCATTGTGGTATTTTTCGCCATTCGCATCATTCCAAAAATAGATCGGCATCGACGGAAACGGCGCGATGCAGGCGAGTTCGCCTTTTTCCTCATGCACTGGTTGGCCGGATTCGTCGAGAATCTCGACTTTCAGCCCGAGGCCCCGGCATTGCAGCTCACCGCGAAACACCGGCAACAGCGGATTGCCGAGCGCGAAACACGAGATGATATCGGTGCCTCCGGAAATCGACGACAACATCACGCGTTCTTTCACGTCGCGATAGACGTATTCGAAACTTTCGTCGGCCAGCGGCGAGCCCGTAGAGAGAATGGTTTTCAGGTTCAGCAGTTTGTGCGTCTCGCGCGGCTTGATCCCGGCTTTCTCCACCGCGGCGATCCATTTTGCGCTGGTGCCGAAAATGCTGATGCCGACCTCGTCGGCCAGGTCCCACAGCACATTGCCGTCCGGATGAAACGGCGAGCCGTCGTAGAGCACGACGGTGGCGCCGACGGCGAGGCTCGACACCAGCCAGTTCCACATCATCCAGCCGCAGGTGGTGTAGTAGAAGATCTTGTCCTCGCGCTTGACGTCCGTGTGCAGCACCAGTTCCTTCAGGTGCTGGATCAGCGTGCCGCCAGCGCCGTGCACGATGCATTTCGGCACGCCGGTCGTGCCTGAGGAATACATCACGTAGAGTGGATGGTCGAACGCGGTCGGCGTGAATTCGAGCGTGCGCTTTTCGGCGCCGAGGAAATCCGGCCACGCCACGGCGTTCGCGATGCCGTCGAGTTTGAGTGCACTGCCGCTGTACGGGATAACGACGACTTTTTCGAGGCTGGCAATCTGCGGCAGCACGCCGCGAATCTTTTCCAGGCAATCGAATTTCTTGCCGCCGTAACCGTAGGTATCGGCAGTGAACAACACTTTCGGTGCAATCTGGCCGAAGCGGTCGACGACGCCGCTGATGCCGAAATCCGGCGAGCACGACGACCAAACCGCGCCGAGCGATGCCGTCGCGAGCATCGCGATCACGGCTTCCGGAATATTCGGCAGGAATCCGGCAACGCGATCGCCGGCAGCCACGCCCGACGCGCGCAACGTGTATGCGAGCTTGCCGACTTCCTCGTGCAGTTCGGCGTAGGTCAACTCGCGCTGGTGGCCCCATTCGTTGCGCGCGACCAGCGCGACCCGCTCGTCCTTGACGCGCAGCAGGTTCTGGGCGAAGTTGAGCCGCACGTTGGGAAACCATTTCGCACCCGGCATCTTGTCGCCGTCGACGAGCACGTCGTCGAAATCGCCTGTCGCACGGATGCCGCAGAATTCCCACACCAGCTGCCAGAACCGCGGGGGCTGGCGGACCGAGAAGTCGTACAGCGGCGCATAGCTGCGGATGTCGTCATTGCCGGTCTGCTCGCGCACGAAACGCGTGAACCGGTTCATGTTCGCTCGCTCGACGCGTTCCTGGCCGGGTTCCCAGAGCGGTTTGCTCATCTTCGTTCCGTGCTGAATACCGGCGCCGATTTTAACCGATGCGGCGGTCTCACTGGCGCGGGCGAATGATGACAGTGCCGTTTGCGTACATCGTCACGTGGTCGCCGCTGTGTGCGACAGCGGTGTAGGTTGCAGGGGCAAACCGCACGCTGAAGGTGTACGCGCCGAAGTAAGGCGTTGCGAATGTCAGGTCGTAGGGACCGTTGGACATGTAGCCCGAGCCGCTATCGACGATCTGCAGCATGGTCACGTCCGGGCGGGCGTTCGGCGTCAGGCGCACGATACGTCCTTGCTGATTCTGTTCACCATGGAGGCCAAGCACGCTGATCGTGATCACATCATCGCTGCGCGCCTGGTTCATAAGAACAGTGACGTAGCCGAATCGGGTCGCCAGATCCGTGGTGCCGCTGAAATCGAAGTCGCCGAAGGTCTGCAGATCGTTGCCGGGTCGCGTGGTCGGGGTCTTGCCGTCGTCATAGAAATCGTGGATGACATATGTGCCGCGGTGGACCAGTAGCTGCGGCAGGGCGCAGGGTTGCGTTCCGTCCAACACGTCATCCATGTCCAAATCGCCCTTGGCTTGCTCGCTCTCGAGCCGTTCGCGCAGCGCGCTGTATTGCGGGTCGGTTTCGATACTCTGATCAATGCCGCCCGCCACGACCATATCGGTACGACCATCGCCATCGACGTCGGCAGCGGTAAGACCCCAGGACTCGTTCATGTAGATCGGCGGAATGTCGGCCAGCTCGCTGAATTGCGCCACACCATCGAACTTGAACATGCGAACACTGTTGGTCACATTGATTGCCAGACAAGGCTGGCCGGAGTTGTCGCAGTCAATGAACTTCGTGCCTTCATCGAATTGAGCGGGCAGATTCCACTGCGCGGCGCTCGCTGTCTCGCCAACCGCAGTGGCAGCCCCAACATTCGTGAATGTCAGATTGCCATTGTTGATGAACAGGTGACTGCCCACATACAGATCGATCCAGCCGTCGCCGTTTATGTCCAGCGCTTGCGCGCCTTCCGGGCGATACGCCAGCGGCACATTGCGCATGGCCACCCCTGAGGCGTCGGAGATGTCAGTGAAATTGCCGTGGCAATCGTTGATCAGCAGCAGGTTGTATTCGGCCGAATCATAAGCCGTATAACGCGGAGCGAAGATGTCTAGGCAGCCATCGTTGTTGAAATCAGCAACAAGGATGGTCTCGCCGTAGCCGCCGCCGAAAGAGCTGTCCGCATTGAAGTCAGCGGCCTGTGTGTAGGTTCCGTCACCGTTGCCGAAGAGCAATTTCAGCCGCGAATTCGCGATCGCACCGCCGCATGCGTCAGCGTCGCAGGTGTAAACGTTGGCGATGATGTCAGCAATGCCGTCACCGTTGAAATCGGCCATGCGCACGCTGCGCGCTGAACCGCTGGGGTACACGACAGAACTCAAACCTCTGGCGTAAACGTCCGCAGCACTGAAGTTGCCATTACAGTCGCCGAGCGCGTTGAAAACATCCGGACATCCATCGCCATCGAGGTCTCCCGTCGACATGTAACCCCATGCCGATGTAATGACCGGCGTGAACTCGACAACATATGCTTCCTTGCTCGGTGGCAGCATAAAGCCGTGATAGCTCGCGCTCACGGCAAAGTAGCGCTTGTCGGCATAGCCCGTGGCGGCGCGCTCGAAAGACAGTGGCGGTGGCGCGCTGGACACCACACTTCCCGTGCTGACTGGCGCATTCGTGGCGGAGGCGTATACCGCATATTGAGGCGAGCCGGGCAGCAAGTTCCAGTCGACCAAAACCTGCCCACCCACTTTGGTGACCGTTGGCCGGTCCAGCGGCAGGCGCCAACCGGTCAGTCCCGGCAGCGGCATGTCCGGAAGTCGCGCGAAGCGAGAGGTCGCCTGCACGCTGGCGCCGTCCAGGAGCCACACCGCGCTGTCGCCCGCAGTGTTAGCCAGCAGCAGGTCCGCTTTGCCGTCGCCGTCATAATCTGCGGCGGCGAGGATCGTCCAATCGCTGTCGAGCGGCGGGGCCGCATTGCCGGCCGTATCGAATCCGTTGACGAAGATGCCATCCGAGGATCCGAACACACCGGGTTGGACGGCCGTCACAGTCGCGGCGGCGTAGCCGCTCGCGCCTTTGAGCCATATGACCAACGTATTGTCTGCTGGGTTGCGCCAGAGGAGATCGGCATCTTGGTCGCCGTTGAAATCCGCCACCGCGCAGAGGTTCCAACCGTTTTGCGCTGCGCTCAGGATCGAGGATTGCGTGACACTTCCCGACTTACTCACTGCCCAGACGATTACGTGGCTGCTTCCGGCATCGGTCCAGAACAGACCCGCAGGATTCAATCCGCCAAGATGGCCAGTGCCGGAGAATGTCCAGGAGGGGTCGGTGGGAAAGCTCAGGTATAGCGGCGAGGGCGCATTGCAGCCGTCCATGAGCAACGCGATGACCCGACCGTCGTCGAGCTGCCATAACACGTCGTCGATGCCATCATTGTCGATATCGAGGATGGCAAGGAAATTCCATTTCGGATCAATGTCGGCCGCTGCGACGCAGCTATGCGCGACGGTACCGCCGCTGGTGATCTGCCAAAGCCGCAGGTGATCCGAAGAATCCACCCAGGCGATCGTGTCGCTTCGTGAGCCAAAGAAGTTTCCCGTGCCGATAATTGACGACGATGCGTCGACGGTCGGCGTTAGCGGATGTTGCGCCGCCACGCGCAGCCCATCCATCTGCCAGATCAGCGGGTTGCCTGCTGGCAAGCGCCAGACGACGTCCTGCTTGCCATCGCCGTTGAAATCGGCTGCAGCGGTCAGCGACGATGTGCCGATCGTCAGCAGGGTGCACGCGAGTGCTCGCGCTAGCATCAGTCTGGCTCGGCGTCAGCCGCCGAGCGCCTGTTCCAGTTCCGGAATCAGCTTGAACAAATCCCCGACCAGGCCGAGGTCGGCGATTTCGAAGATCGGCGCTTCGGCATCTTTGTTGATCGCGACGATGGTGCCGGCGTCCTTGATCCCGGTCAGATGCTGGATGGCGCCGGAGATTCCGATGGCGACGTACAACTCTGGCGCGATGATCTTGCCGGTCTGGCCGACTTGCAGATCGCTTGGCACGTAGCCGGCGTCCACGGCGGCGCGCGATGCGCCGACGCCGGCGCCAAGCTTGTCGGCAAGCTTGAAGATGATCGCGAAGTTCTCGGCCGAGCCGACCCCGCGGCCGCCGGATACGACGCGGCGCGCGCTCTGCAGGTCCGGGCGATCGCTCTTGGCCTGCGCGAGATCGACGAAGCGCGTGTGCGTCGGCAGTTCGACATTGAGATTCAGCGCTTCGGTCGGTGCGGTGTTCGCGCCATTTGCCGCGGCGGCGTAAGACGCCGTGCGCACGGTGGCGACCAGCACCTGATCGGTCGGCGCCTGCACGGTGATGATCGCGTTGCCGGCATAGATCGGGCGTTGGAAGGTGCACGCGTCGATGACTTTCATGACGTCGGAAACCTGGGCGACCCCAAGCAGGGCGGCGACGCGCGGCGCGACGTCTTTGCCGAACGTCGTCGAGGGCGCGAATACGTGCGTATAGCCGTTCTTTGCAACGGCAGCGATTTGTGGTGCCAGCGTTGCCGCAAGCGCATGCGCATTCGCTGCGTTTGCTAGGGTGAGCACCTTCGACACGCCATCGATCTTCGCGGCTTCGGCGGCGATTGCATCCGGCGCATCGGCGAGCACGAGCACGTCGATGGCTTCCGGTTTGATGTCACGCGCGCAGGTCACGCAGCGCGCGGTCGCGGAATTGAGCTTGCCGCCGAGGTGCTCGGCGACGATCAGGATTTTCGCCATTACAGCAACCCCTTGGTCTTGAGCGTCGCGACGAGTTCGGCCGCGTCTTTCACCATCACGCCCTTGCTGCGCTTCGCCGGTGGCGCATACGCGGTGGTTTTCAGATGATCGCCGGAATCCACCCCCAGCGCTGCGAAGTCGATCGTCTCCAACGGCTTGGATTTCGCTTTCATGATATCCGGCAGCTTGATGAAGCGCGGCTCGTTCAGGCGCAGATCGGTCGTGATCACGGCCGGCAGATCGACCTCGATCGTTTCCAGACCGGCATCGACTTCGCGCGTCACCTTGGCAATATTGCCGGCGATCTCCACTTTCGAAGCGAATGTGGCTTGTGGCCGATTCCACAGCGCAGCCAACATCTGTCCGGTCTGATTGCTGTCGTCGTCGATGGCCTGCTTGCCAAGGATGACGAGTCCGGGCTGCTCCTTTTCGACAAGCTTGAGCAGCGTGCGCGCGGCAGTCAGCGGCTGGATGGCATTCGGTGTGACGACGTGGATCGCGCGGTTGGCGCCCATCGCCAGACCGTTGCGCAAGTGCGCCTGCGCATCGGCCGGGCCGATCGTAGCGACAATCACCTCGGTAGCGATGCCCTTCTCGCGCAGCCGCAGCGCTTCTTCGAGCGCGATGTCATCGAACGGATTCGCGGAAAGCTTCACACCTTCGGTGACAACACCGGAACCGTCCGGCTTGACCTGCACGCGCACATTGAAATCGACGACGCGCTTGTATGCGACCAGCACTTTCATTTTTTCGCAGTCCTTGTGACCGGGCGCAGCGCCGGCACTCGAAAGGACGCGAATTCTACCGCATGCGCTGGGCCCGCGGCTCGCAGCGCCCTGCTTTTCCGAACTCAGGGATACGGGAAGCCCCGCAGGTGCCGGGAGCAAGCAGGCCGCCATACTGGCCGTCCCTGGCCATCGCCGAAAAATGCTCCTGCATTTTCGGCGTACCGGCCGTCCCTGGCCATAAAAAAAAGGGCCGCTCTCGCAAGCGGCCCAAGGGGGGAGTCACGGTATTACGGACGCACGATCACGGCTTTCCGTTGCGAGCCCAGTGGCGCTGGCCGATTTCGTCGGCACTGATGAAGCCGTCGCCGTTTGCGTCCATCTTCGCGAAGCGCTGCCTCGCCGCGGCCAGGAACTCGTCCCGGGAGACCACGCCGTCACCGTTTGCATCCAGGCGCTTGGCCACGCGAGCGGCAACATGTTCCGCGCGTTCGTGCGCCTGCGGCGAGTTCGCGATCTCATCGGCCGTGACGCGGCCGGTGCCGGCGACGTCCATTTTCTTGAATTTCGCTACGGCCGCAGCGACGTATTCGTTCAGTGTGATGATGCCGTCGTGATTGCCATCGAGCTCGTCGAAGCGACGTTCGGCAAGTTGCGCGTGCTTCGGTGCAGCCGGCTTGTCCTGGCGCGTACTCAGCTCGTCCGGAGTCAGTTTGCCATCGCCGTTGCGGTCGAGTTTCGCGAATCGCGTCTTCGCCGCGGCGACGAAGTCGTCCTGGGTGGCGAAACCTTTCCCGGTCGTGTCCAGATGTTTCAGCAGACCTTCGGCACGGCGTTCGATGCGCTCGTGCGCGTGCGGCGAGTTTGCGATCTGATCGGCCGTTACGGCGCCCTTGTTTTGCGTGTCGGCTTGCTCGAAGCGCGCACTCGCTGCAGCAAGGTATTCGTCCAATGAGATTTTGCCGTCGCCGTTCGCATCCCATTTCTGCAACATCTTGCCGAAGAACTTCGCTGAGCCGTCGACTGGCTGCGCGAACGCAGCGGCAGTGATGCTCGTCAGGGCAGTGAACAACGCGAGGCGGGTATTGCGGTACATGTTTCCTCCAATCTTCGCGGCGCACGGAGCGGCGCCGGATGGAGGAATCAACGCGGCAAGCCGCGCCGCGTTGACGTAAACGAAAGTAAAGCTATAGCCGCGCCAGCACAGCGCGGGCGAAGCGCTCGGCGGAACCCGCCGCATGGGCAAAGAACAGTGACGGTTCGGTCAGCTCCAGTTCGAGCACACGCGGTGCGTGCTGCGCATCGTGGATCAGATCGACCCGCGCATAAGTCAGCGGTTTTGCGAACGGAATCGCGGCCAATGTCTGCTCCGCCAGATGCAGTTCATCGGCTTCCGGTGTGCGCGCGGTAATGTGCTCGGCGGCGAACAGCGCGCGCGTCGGTCCTTCGTCGGCTTTGAGCAGCGGGCCTTTGCGAATCGCATGGCTGAACTCGCCGCCGAAGTAGATCAGCGCGGTCTCACCGTGCTCGTCGACACGGTCCAGGTATGGCTGCAGCAACACGCTGCGGCGCTCGCCAAGCAGGCGGCGCACGTGTGCGAGCGCGTTTTCGCGTTGGCCGCGCGCGTAACGCTGCGCGTCGCGCGATCCGGCGCCGATCGCGGGCTTGACGACGAATTCCGCGCTGGCGTGTCGTAGCAGGAAATGATCGAGCCCGGTTTTCGCATCGCCATTGGGCTCGACGAATACACTGGGCACGGTGGCGATGCCGGCGCGTTCCAGATCGTGCAGATAGTGCTTGTCGGTGTTCCAGCGCACCACGGCTAGCGGATTGATCAGCCGCGTCTGTATGGCGGCGCGCTGCGCCCAGTCGAGAAATTCATCGACGCGCTCGGTGTAATCCCAGGTGGAACGCAGCAGCGCGAGATCGAAGCGCGACCAATCCACGCTCGCATCGTCCCAATCAACAATCGCGACATCGCAGCCGGTTTTGTGCAATGCATCCTGCAATGGCGGCAGGTCGTCATCCAGACCGCGTGCAGCAACGGCCGTCACGAGCGCAATTTTTGCCATGGGAAATATTTCTACAGTCATAAAAATTCGAGCATAGCGAAATCGATGCGAGAACGCGCGCTGAACACGGTCCTCAGCATTTTGTACCGATTCACGCAGCGGCTCGTAAGGTCGCCAGAGTCACAGGTAGGCTGTACCGGTTTATCCGGCCAGCGAGGACAAGGAGTCGCTCATGTCGATACAAACCATCAGTTTGACTATTGCGCTGGGGCTTGCGGCCAGTGCCTTTTCGAGCACCGGCAGCGCTGCCTATGTGGAAGTGGACGCCGCGCCGCCGCCGCCGCAACAGGAGGCAGTACCCGAGCAACGCGCCGGCTACATCTGGGTGCCGGGTTACTGGGGCTGGTCAGGCAGTAAGCACGTTTGGGTCAACGGCCAGTATGTGCCGGAGCGCCTGCATCACCATTGGGTGGCGGCGCGCTGGGAACATCGTGGACCGAAATGGTATTTCGACGACGGCCGTTGGGAATCCGACGAGGAATCGAGCCGAGAGTGAGCAATCCAACGAGGAGGACGATCATGTCAATCCGCACTACTGTGTTGTGCATCGCGCTGGCGCTGGGCGCGCCCACACTGAGTCTGGCGCGCGGCTATCTGGAAGTGGAAGTTGCGCCGCCCGAACCACGCTATGAGGTCATCCCCGAAGCGCGCGTCGGTTATGTTTGGGCGCCGGGCTATTGGGAATGGCGCCACCACCAGCACGTCTGGGTGCGCGGCCATTACATTCGCGTGCGCCACGGCCATCACTGGGTGGCGGCACACTGGACGCATGATGGCGAGCGTTACCGCTTCGAGGTAGGTCACTGGGATCGCGATTGATCCCGCTCGGCACGCGGGCGAGCTGGGCCTGACAGCTCGTCCGCGGCTCACAAGTTCTGATAATTCGGCCCCGATCCGCCTTCCGGTGTCACCCAGTTGATGATGCCGTACGGATCTTTGATGTCGCAGGTCTTGCAGTGCACGCAATTGGCGGCGTTGATCTGCAGGCGCTTGCCATTGGCGTCCTCTGCTATCTCGTATACGCCCGCCGGGCAGAAACGCGTGCACGGGTTGTTGTATTCCACTGCACAGCGTGTGATGCAGATGTTCGTATCCGCTACGTGCAGGTGCACGGGTTGGTCTTCATCGTGCTGGGTCGAGGCGAAATAAACGGCGGCGAGGCGATCGCGCGGCGGCAGCGTGCGTTCGACGTAGTCGCGCTGCGGCGAAGTATATTCCTCCACTTTTTTCAGCGCCGTGTGGTCGGCGTGGTTCCTCAGCGTCCATGGCGAGTGTCCGGCCGTGAGCGTTTCCCAGCCGGCGTTGAGGAGGCCGGACCACAGGCCATTGTGGAAACCGGGCCGGATGTTGCGCACCTTCTTCAGTTCCGTGGCGACCGCGGACGCGCGCAGCTTGGCATCCCAGCCTTCCGGCTTGCCGGCAGCAACGACGTGCTCGGCGGCAAGCATGCCGGAGCGGATCGCCTGGTGCGTGCCCTTGATCTTCGGCACGTTGAGCAGTCCGGCGGCATCGCCGATCAGCAGTGCGCCTGGCATTTCGCAGTTCGGCAGCGATTGCCAGCCGCCTTCGGTGATCGCACGCGCGCCGGCAGAGATGATCTGGCCGCCTTCGAGCAGCGGTTTGATCAGCGGATGATTCTTGAGCTGCTGGAATGCTTCGAACGGCGACAACATCGAGTCCTGGTAGTCGAGCCCGACCACAAAACCGATCGCGATGCGGTCCTTGTCCAGGTGATAAATGAAACTGCCACCGTAGGTCGCATTGTCGAGTGGCCAGCCGAGTGTGTGTATGACTTTGCCCGGTTCCACGCGTCCCGGCGGCAGTTGCCACAGCTCCTTGATGCCGATGCCATAGGTCTGTGGATCGCTGTTTGCGTCGAGCCGGTATTTCGCGATCAGCTGTTTCGTGAGATGTCCGCGACAACCTTCGGCAAGCACCGTGATGGGTGCCTTGATATCGATGCCTTGCGTGTAGCCGGGCTTGTGCGAGCCGTCCTTCGCCACGCCCATGTCGCCGATACGTACTCCGCCGACCGAGCCGTCCGCATTGAAGAACGGCTCGGCTGCGGCGAAACCCGGATAGATCTCGACACCGAGCGCTTCGGCCTGCGGTGCCAGCCACGCGCATAGCGCACCGAGTGAAACAATGTAGTTGCCGCGATTGTGCATCTGCGGCGGCGTAAGCGGCGACTTCGTCGCATGCGCATGGTCGCGCAGAAACCAGAATTCGTCTTTCGTCACCGGCACGCAGACCGGCGGCGGATTCTTGCCCCATTCCGGCAGCAGTTCGTTCAGCGCCTGCGGCTCGATCACGGCGCCCGAAAGAATCTGCGCGCCGATCGCCGAAGCTTTCTCGATCACGCAGACGCGCATGTCGGGCTTCAGTTGCTTGAGCCGGATCGCGAACGCGAGCCCGGCCGGGCCGGCGCCGACGGTGACGACGTCGTACTCCATCGACTCGCGTTCGGTCATGGGTTGTCCTCAAAGATTGAGGCGACAATTGTACCGGGGTTGATCAGGCCCGGATCGCCGGGTCGATGCGTTCGTAGCGACTGAAATAGCTGAACAAATGGCCCGGATGCAACGTCACCGCGACCAGCACAAGGCGGCTGTTCAGATCGAAATAGCGGCGCACGCTGCGGAAACCGGGCGTGTCTGCGCGTACTTTAAGCTCGTGCGCCTGCTCTTCGGTCATCGACACGGCGCTCAGCGATTGCTCGACCTTGCCGATGCGCTGCTGGAATTCGTGTTCCATCAGCTGGCGCATCGCGTCCTCCATCGTCGCGAAACCGGTCGGCAGACCCTGCCAGCTTACGCGCCGGTAGACTTCGCCTAGACAGAACGGCTGCTGCGTGCGGCGGTGATAGCGGATGCCGTGCAAATGGATGCACTCGGTGCCGACGGCGACGTTCAGCCAACCGGCGAGGTTCGAATCGGCCTCGATGCGATCGGTGTGCAGGTACTGAAAGCCCGTCGCGTTTGTGAACTGCAGCAGTTCGTCGATGGAGCGGATGTGCTGCTCGTAGCTGACGCGCGTTTCCGAGCTGCGCACCAGCGTGCCGGAGCCGCGGCGGCGCAGGATCAGACCCT
>Ga0070666_10000302_pt1 | contig 31965 bp, 35 predicted proteins | sample KBSS23metaG_FD_64677 | JGI IMG/M metagenome (GOLD analysis project Ga0070666, IMG submission 64677) | Switchgrass rhizosphere microbial communities from Kellogg Biological Station, Michigan, USA - KBS S2-3 metaG | ecosystem: Host-associated > Plants > Roots > Rhizosphere > Soil ... | reverse complement strand
CCAGGGATTGAGCACAGGAAGAACCGGCATGAACTGTTCGCGATACTTCTTCCACTGACCGGCGCCTTCGCTGTTGAGGCCGCGCACGACCTGGTTGGCGCTGGGCGTCTTGATGTCGCGTTCGCGGGCATGCGCCGCAAAACCGCGCATCGCGCCGTCGAACGGCACGCCGATGAAATCGCAGACGCGTCGCATCTGACCGTCGAAGTCCGCGACCATGTCTTCATGTCTAACGTCGAGTCTGGGGAGTCCGAGCCTCTCACCATAGAGTTGCGCGAGCGCCATCACCTCGTCGTAGAACGTGGCTGCGCCGTCGAAGGTCGAGAGCTCGAACATGTGAGCGCTCATTACCAGACGGCGACGGAAGCAGCTGAGGATCACGTCGCGCGGGTCGCGCAAGGCAAAGAGGATTTTCGCGCCTGGAAACAGGCGGGCGATCAAGCCCTGGTGCACCGAATTGAGTGGCATCTTGTCGACGAATACCCGCCGGTCGGTCTGCGCACCGGACGCCGCGACCCGCGACCAATATTCGGCGCGAAGCCTGGCCAGTTCGGCTTCGTCAAGTAACGCGAAGCGTTCCATGCCGTCCCGGGCATAGAAATACTCTCCAACCGTGTCGCCGAGGCAGTCGACCTCTTCCATGGTGCGGATGTCGCCGTGGCTGGCGAGCGCCTGCTCCAGCACGGTGGTGCCGGAACGCGGAAAGCCGACGAGGAAGATGTGTGTGGGCTTGCCGGTGTTCGTGATCGTCGGCCGCGCGCGCCACGGATCGATGGGCGCGGCGTGAAAATAGCCGGTCAGACGACGGACGCGGTCGATTGCGCTTTCTTCGCCGGTGAAGCGCGGCGCCACGAAATTTCGCAGGACTTCACGGGCGCGGGTGTACGCGGCGAAGGCTTCGGCGGTCTTGCCTTCCGCATCGAGCACGTCGCCCATGATGCCGAGCGCGATGAACTGGTTGATTGGCCCTACGCGCGGATCGTCGGCCAGGGCCTTGATGCGCAGCCGCGTGGCGTCGAGTTTGCCCCCGGCGAACTCCGCCATGGCAAGTGCGATCGTAGCCCCGGGGATGTTTTCAAAACGCAACGTCTGCTCGGCATAGCTGCGTGCCTTGTCGAACTCGCCGCGACGGGCATGCAGGCCAGCGAGGCGCGCGAGTGCAAAGGTGTAGTTGGGGCGACGGCGCACCGCCTCTTCCAGCGCAGCTTGTGCCCGGCGCAGTTCGCCGAGATCCTCCAGTGCCGTCGCCAGATGGAGATGGATATGATGGATTTGCGGCGCGATGTTCGCCGCTTTCTCCAGAAGCAGAACCGCCTCGCGGTGGCGGCTGAGTTGTGTGAGGCAGACGCCGAGTGTGTTCAGTACTTCGGGATTGTCAGGCGCCATTTCATGCGCCCGCGTGAGCACATCGAGCGCGCCATGTGAATTGCCGGCCTGGAGCCGGCCCTGTCCTGCCAGGACAAACAAGCCCGGATCCGCAGCGCCGCGCGAAACCGCCTCTTCCGACAGGTGCATGGCCGACGCGTGATCGCCACGCCGCAACGCGTCACTCACGGCGGCCGTCAGGTTCGGGAGCGTCGTTCGGGCACCACTCACGCCGTTTCTCCATAACCGAAGCGCCGGACCCAGGGCTCGAGGGTTTGCAGCACGTCTTTCATCTGTGGGGCGTAGCGCCGCCACGCCGCGAAAGCCTTGGTGTTCACGCCTTTGACGATCTGGAGGGTGGAGGGCGTGTTCACCGCGCGGGTGGACAGACGTTCGGCGACGCGAACCATCTCTGCATCCCATGCAAGCCCGAGCCAGCCGCAGATATCACGCGCCTGTGCCTCGTAGTCGCGCACGAGATCCTCATGCCGAACATCGCGCCACGCGAGACCGAGGTCACGATAGCGTTCGGACGCCCGCATCACGATGTCGTAGTAGCGCGCCGCGCCGTCCAGAGTGACAAACTGGTACATCTGGGCCGACATCCCGAAGCTGCGGCGGAAACAGGAAAACACCACGTCACGCGGATCGCGCAGTGCGAACAGGATTTTCGCGCGCGGAAAGAGCCTGGCGATAACCGGCAGCAAGACCGTGTTCAGGGGCAACTTATCGATGAACACCTTGCCGTTGAACTTGAGGCCCGCCTGGCGCGCGGCGGTCCAGTAGGCATCTCGCAACCGCTGCAGTGCGGGCTGTTCGAGAGCGGCGAACCGATCGAGACCAGCAAGGCTGCCCACGAAATCGATGACCGTGTCGCCAAGCAACGAGCGCTCCTCGCTGGTCACGACGTTCGCGTTGCCGGCAAGCGTTTGCTCCAGCAACGTGGTGCCTGAGCGCGGGAAGCCGACCAGAAAGACATGGCCAGCGACGTGCGGGTCTGCCGGCACAGCGACGTCGGCGCGCCACGCGACGTGAGAGAAATAGTCGAGCAACATCTGGGCCTGGGCGTACGCATCGTCCCGGGCAAATTGAAGTGCATAAAGCTGCTGCAACACGGCGGCTGATGCGGTGTACGCGTCGAACGCCATCTCCGTATCGCCGGCACCGTCATAGGCATCGCCAAGAAGGCCTAGTGCGAGCGCTCGGTTGACCGGGCCGGACGCAAGCGCCGGGAGAAGCGCCGTCAATCGTGTGATGGTGAATGAAAACTGCCCGTCCGCGTTATCGGCCATTGCAAGAACGATTTGCGAAAGCGGATCGCGCGGATTGAGGCGCAGCGCGTTCTCCGCGCGGCTACGTGCGGCGGTCAGTCGGCCACGCACGGCCTCGGCGTAGGCGAGACGCGACAAGGCTTCCGGAAAGTTCGGCTGCAGCGTGACCGCGCGCTCGAAATCCGAATGCGCCCGATCGAGTTCACCCAATGCCTCGAACGCCGTGCCGCGATTGTAGAAAGCCTGGGGCATGGCCGGCCCGGACGAGACCGCGCTGTCGAACGCTCTCACCGCTTCGTGGTATTCGCGCAGATTGTTGTGCGCAACGCCGGCCATATTGAGGAGATTAGGATCGCGCGGCGCGAGCTTCAGACCCTTGCGCAACTGGTCCAGCGCCTCGCTATAACGCCCCCGTTGCATCTCATGCGCGGCGAGAATGTTGAAGAAGGCGGGATGCGCATGCCCTTCGGCAATGGCCACTTGCGCCCCGTCAATTGCGGCCGCGATGTCGTTGGACTTGAGGGCAGCATCGACGCGGCCAGCCAGCGCCTGAAAGCGCGCGGCCCGCGGATCGAACGGCCCTTGCCGGAAATTGCTCATCCCACCAACCGGCTCGCGCGGCGAGCCACCCGGGCGCGCGACTACAATGCGCGCTGGATGGTCTCGACCTCGAAGCATTCGATGACGTCGCCCTTCTTCATGTCGTGATAGTTCGCGAAGGCCATGCCGCATTCCTGGCCGGTCTGGACTTCGCGCACTTCATCCTTGAAGCGCTTGAGCGTCGATAGCTCACCCTCGTGGACCACGACGTTGTCGCGGATAAGGCGCACCTTGGCGCCGCGGCGTACGACGCCGTCGGTGATCCGGCAGCCCGCGACCTTGCCCACCTTGGAGATGTCGAACACCTCCAATATCTCGGCATTGCCGAGGAACTTCTCGCGGATTTCCGGTGCAAGCATGCCCGAAAGCACCGCCTTCACGTCATCCACGACGTTGTAGATGATGTTGTAGTAGCGGATTTCGACGCCGTCACGCTTGGCGCGTTCGCGCGCGAGCTTGTCGGCGCGAACATTGAAGCCGATCACGGCAGCGCCACTGGCATGTGCCAGGATTATGTCGCTTTCGGTGATACCGCCGACGCCCGCCTGCAGAATCTGCGCGGCGACCTCGTCGGTGCCGAGCTTGTTGAGGGCACCCTGAATGGCTTCGGACGAACCCTGCACGTCGGATTTGACGACCAGCGGCAGCAGACGCTTCTCGCCCGCGTCACGGGTCTTGAGCAGCTGATCCAGTGTCTGGCGCGAAGACGCGGCCTGGCGGCCTTCGCGGCGCTTGCGGTCACGGTATTCGGTAACTTCGCGCGCGCGCGCTTCATTCTCGACGACAACCATTTCGTCACCGGCTTCCGGCACACCGGAGAGACCGAGAACTTCGATCGGCATCGACGGACCGGCAGTTGGAACGGTCTCGCCGCGGTCGTTCTGGAGCAGGCGTACGCGGCCCCATTCACTGCCCGCCACCACGATGTCGCCGACATGCAGCGTACCGCGCGCGACGAGCACCGTCGCGACCGGGCCGCGGCCACGGTCGAGCTTGGCTTCGATCACGGCGCCTTCGGCCGTGCGGTCGGGGTTGGCCTTGAGATCGAGCACTTCGGACTGAAGCAGGATTGCTTCCTCGAGCTTGTCGAGGTTGGTCCCCTTGGTCGCCGACACTTCTATCGCCAGCGTTTCGCCACCGAGGTCTTCGACCTGGATCTCGTGCTGGAGCAATTCGGTCTTCACCCGCATCGGATCGGCCGAGCCCTTGTCGATCTTGTTAACCGCCACGATGATCGGAACGTGCGCCGCCTTGGCATGCGCGATGGCCTCGACCGTCTGCGGCATGACGCCGTCGTCGGCCGCCACCACAAGGATGACAATGTCCGTGACCTTGGCGCCTCGGCCGCGCATCGCGGTGAACGCGGCATGGCCCGGCGTATCGAGGAAGGTGATTTTGTTGCCGCCCTTTGTCTGCACCTGGTAGGCGCCGATGTGCTGGGTGATGCCGCCGGCCTCACCCGCCACGACGTCGGTCTTGCGCAGGGCATCGAGCAGCGAGGTTTTGCCGTGGTCGACATGGCCCATGACGGTAACGACCGGCGGGCGCGGTACGAGATGGCCTTCGTCGTCTTCGCCACCCTTCAGGCCCTCAAGCACGTCGGATTCGGCAACGCGCTTGACGGTGTGACCGTATTCTGCAGCCACGAGTTCCGCCGTGTCCGCGTCGATCGTGTCGTTCACCGTGGCCATGTGGCCGTTCTTCATCAGCACCTTGATGATGTCGACAGAGCGGCGCGCCATGCGGTTGGCGAGTTCGGCAACGGTGATGGTCTCCGGAATCGTGACTTCGCGCGGACCGGCGGGGCCGGCGGGGCCGGTCTGCACGCCCTTGGCGCGCTGGAGGTGACGGCGGAAGGACGCGACCGAGCGCACGCGCTCGTCGTCGCCGCTGAGCGCGCGAGTGACGGTGAGCTTGCCGCGGCGGCGATTGTCTTCGCCGACCTTCTTGGGCGGAACGGCGGGCTTGGCGGGAACCTTGCTGCCCTTCTTGGTTGTTGCTTCTTCCTCTTCTTCCTCCATCGGACGGCGATGGCGGGCGGTGGCTGACGTCGCGGCGGCAGCCGCGTCGGCGGCAGGAGACGCCGTGGTCTGAGACGACGCCGGCTTCTCCCGGCGCGCGACCTCTTCCAGCGCGTGCTTCCGTGCTTCGTCTTCCGCTTTCTTGCGGGCGTCTTCCTCTGCCTTGCGGCGGAGAGCCGCTTCGCGATCGACGCGCAGCCTGTCCTCTTCGACAGCGCGATGGCGCGCTTCTTCTTCCGCACGCTTGCGCGCTTCCACTTCGTGGACGCGCGCGTCAGCGAGAGCGGCGCCGCGACGGGCCTTCTCCTCTTCTGTCAACTGACGGAGTACGACGCCGCGCGGTGCTGCGGCCGGTGAAGGAGGCACGGGTGCAGGCGTTGCGACCGCAGGCTTGGCAGGCGCGGCGACGGCCGCGGTGGGCTTTGCCGGCGGCGTGGGCCCGAGCGTGCGCTTCTTCTCCACCACAACGGCCTTGGTGCGGCCATGGCTGAAGCTCTGCTTCACGGTCGAGGTTTCGACCTTCTTGAGCGTCAACGGCGCGCGGCCAGGCTTCTTGGTGTCGTTCGTATCTGTCATTCGTCTCTTTCAAGAGCGGCAGAAGGAACGGTGCGGAACCCCGACAGCCTTTTGCCGTCGAAGTACAAGCGTTCCTGGAGCCGCCCGGATTTGAGGGCTGCATGTATCACATTCTCGCGCCCTACAGCCACGCCCAATTCATGGGATGTAAGGCACTCAATCGTCTCGATTTTCAGGCTGCGCGCATGGGCAGCGGCGAACACTTTGCGCTTGCCATCGGGGGCGCCGTCAGACGCTTCGACCAGGAGCGCGGGCGGGGTGGCCGACTGGATTTCACCCGTCACGGTATCGAAACCGAGCAGAAGTTGCCCGGCCCGCCGCGCCAGGCCGAGATCAGCCTGCATCCGCGCCACAAGCTGCAGTTCCACTTTCGCCACGATGTCGGCAGCGACTTTCACCTTCGCCTTCGCGGCCTTGGCGAAAAGGTTCTTTTTGACCGCTGCGGCGAGCGTTTTTGCCGACGCCTCGACCCAGATACCGCGCCCGGGCAGCACCGCCGCGACATCCGGCACGGCCTCGCCGTCCGGCGACACGGCGAAGCGGATAAGCCTGTCTTCCGACAGAGTCTCGCCGCTCACGATGCAGCGGCGTTCGCGCAGCATCGCCTCGTCGTCTTTCGCGCGGATGGCGGCAGCCAGACCCAAGCCTCTTATTCCTCCACCGCTTCTTCTTCGGCCGGGGCGTCTTCTTCCGCCGGTGCCTCGATCCAGCCCATCTTCACACGAGCTTTCATGACGATGCTGTTGGCATCCTCACTGGTCAGATTGAAGCCTTCCAGCGCGCCCGGAACGCGCACGCGCTCCTTCTCCTTGTTGACCTCGTAGTAGCCAAGAAGGTCATCGGTAGCGCAGCCTGCCAGATCTTCGAGCGACTTGATGTCGTGCTGGCCGAGCGCAACCGCCATTGCGGGCGTCACGCCCTCGACCTCGAGCATGTCGTCGGTCACGCCGAGTTCCTTGCGCTTGTCGTCCATTTCCTTGTTCTTCGCCTCGATGAATTCCAGGGCACGGGTCTGAAGTTCCTGTGCGGTTTCCTCGTCGAAGCCTTCGACGGCGCCAAGTTCGTTCAGCGGCACATACGCCACGTCCTCGACGGTCGCGAAACCTTCCGACGCCAGCAATTGAGCCACGGTCTCGTCCACGTCCAGCGACTCCATGAACAGCTTGGTGCGTTCCGAGAACTCCTTTTGGCGGCGCTCCGATTCCTCGGCTTCCGTCAGAATGTCGATCTGCCAGCCTGTGAGCTGCGACGCGAGGCGCACGTTCTGGCCGCGACGGCCGATGGCGAGCGAGAGCTGCTCGTCCGGTACGACGACTTCGACGCGATGGGTGTCTTCGTCGAGCACGACTTTGCTGACTTCCGCCGGCGCCAGCGCGTTGACGATGAAGGTCGCCGCTTCGTTGTTCCACGGGATGATGTCGATGCGCTCGCCCTGGAGTTCGCCCACCACAGCCTGGACGCGCACGCCGCGCATACCGACGCAGGCGCCGACGGGATCGATGCTGGAATCCTTGGAGATCACCGCGATCTTGGCACGGCTGCCCGGATCGCGCGCCACAGCGCGGATTTCGATGATGCCGTCGTAAATTTCGGGCACTTCTTGCGCAAAAAGCCGAACCATGAACTGCGGGTGGCTGCGCGAGAGGAAAATCTGCGGGCCGCGTGTTTCGCGCCGCACATCGTAGATGTAGGCGCGGATGCGGTCGCCGGTGCGGAACTGCTCGCGCGGGATCATCTCGTCACGGCGCACCACGCCCTCGGCGCGGCCGAGGTCGACAACCACCGAACCGAATTCAGAACGCTTGACGATACCGTGCACGATCTCGCCGATGCGATCCTTGTATTCGTCGAACTGGCGCTCGCGTTCGGCATCACGCACCTTCTGCACAATCACCTGCTTGGCGTTCTGCGCGTTGATGCGGTTGAAATCGACCGGCGGCAGCGTCTCAGCAATGATGTCGCCCACCATCGCGGACGGGTTGCGCGCCTGCGCGTCGGCGAGGCTGATCTCGGTCTTGTCGTTCTCGACCAGCTCCACGACGTGGAGGTAGCGCGAGACATGCGTCTCGCCCGTCTTGGGGTCGATATCGACCTTGATGTCGTTCTCGCTGCCGTAATGCGCCTTGGCAGCGCGCTGCATCGCCTCTTCCATCGCGGTGATGACGACCTGCTTGTCGATGGACTTGTCGCGCGCGACCGCATCCGCGATTTGCAGAAGCTCGGTCCGGTTGGCGGCAATGGAAGCCATAAGTCTTTCTCCTTTTCGAGGCGCCTCACTCGCGCCCCATCAAAACTATTGCGTGCGCTTGCGCGCCTTGAGGTCTTCGGCGATCAGCGCGTCGGTCAGCACCAGCTTTGCCTCCGCGATCCCTTTGAACGGGATGGTGTAACGCTGACCCTGCGATTCGATTGTGACGTCTTGCCCGTCGAGGCCCAGAAGCTTGCCGCGAAGCCGCCTGCGGGCCTTTGTCGGGTCGCTCTGGCTCTCGCCAACGCTCGCGATCGGCGCGAACAGTTCCAACTTGGCCTCGTGGCCGGCCCAGCGCGCATAATCGGTCAGGCGCGTCAGGGGACGGTCGATACCGGGTGACGAGACTTCGAGTTCGAAGTCGCCTTCCAGCGGATTTTCCCTTTCGATGAAATCCAGCAGCGCACGGCTGAGTTCGGCACAGCCTTCGACGTTCATCGTGCCGTCAGGACGTTCCGCCATGATCTGGAGCGTCTTCACATGGCCGCCCAACAGGCGCAGGCGCACGAGCCGGAACCCGGCCGCTTCCACGGCTGGTTCGAGGATCGGCTCCAGATGGGCCATGGCGGTGATCAAACGGCGGAACTCCGAGCGAAACAAAGCCTTTCCCGCGCGGCGAACCTTTCGGCTCGCCACACAACAGTACGTTCTGTTGTCTGGGATGGCGGCTATGTACGCCGCCAAGACCACCTTTTCAAGGGCGCTGGGTGGGCACGAAGGGATCGGCCGGGCGCTGTGGCGGGCGAGGACGCGGATGAATGGTTTGGCCCTGCCCTATCCCAATCGTGACTTCCTGGCTTTGCGCGGGCGGCGGGGCCAAATCGGGCGCTACCTTGATCCCATGAAAGGGTGAGGGGCCAAAAATGAGGTAAAGGCCGGTTAGCGAAAAGATCGCCGCCAAGATCACGGTGGCGTAGTCGCCCCAAGGCGTGGGCGGCGGCCGGTCGTCTTCGTCGTCGGGAAGGCTCATGTCTCGATTATATCAGCCCTGACAAAGCGGAGAAAACATGGTGGACCATGCAATTCCTTGGCCTCGTAGCGGGTGGCCGGCCAGTCAGGTGTACGGGTCTTCCAGTCCGATGGACCGGTCGCGCTCCACGCGAAGGCCGGATGCGCCATCAGGCGCTCCAGCGCGTAGGCGAGATAACCGGCGTCGTCGGAGGCGAAGCGTAGCTCGGCGCCAGGCTTCAGGATGCGGGTGAGATGATCCAACATCTCCATCTGGAGGAAGCGGCGCTTGTGATGCCGGGTCTTGGGCCAGGGATCAGGGAACAGCAGGAAGAAACGGCCGATGCTGGCGTCGGGCAGCGCATCGATGATGTCGCGCGCGTCGTCTTCGTAGAGACGGATGTTGAAGGGCGTTTCGTGCTCCAGCTTGCTGAGCAGTTTCGCGGTGCCAGAGATGTAGGGCTCAGCCCCGATCAGGCCGATGCGCGGGTTCGCCTTCGCTTGCCAGAGAAGATGCTCGCCAGCGCCGTAGCCGACTTCGAGCCAGACGTCGTCGACCGAGTCGAAGTAGGTCTTCGGATCGCGGCCCGCCTCCGGACGGAGCAAGAGTTTCGGCAGCAGCGTTTCGCGCAGCATCGTCTGATGCGCGGAAAGCGAGGGGCCTTTGCGGCGGCCGTAGAGCTGGCGTCGTTTGCGCTCGGCGTGCTGTTCGTCAGGCATCCTTCGAGACTCGCTTCGCTCGCACCTCAGGATGACGCATATCAAACATCGTCATGCTGAGGTGCTCCGCGGAACGCGGAGCCTCGAAGCATCAGAACGCGCGCTTGATCGCGTCGGCGAGGTCGGTCTTTTCCCAGGAGAAGCCGCCCTGCGCATCCGGCTCACGGCCGAAATGGCCGTAGGCCGAGGTGCGCGCGTAGATCGGCTTGTTGAGACCCAGATGCGTGCGGATGCCGCGCGGCTTCAGGCTCATCAGCTCGGGGAGTATCTTCTCGAGCTTCGCCTCGTCGACCTTGCCGGTGCCGTGCAGGTCGACATAGACCGACAGCGGCTCGGCAACGCCGATCGCGTAGGCGAGTTGGATGGTGCAGCGCTCGGCAACGCCAGACGCCACGACGTTCTTGGCCAGATAACGCGCCGCATAGGCAGCCGAACGGTCGACCTTGGTCGGGTCCTTGCCGCTGAACGCGCCGCCGCCATGCGGGGCCGCGCCGCCATAAGTATCGACGATGATCTTGCGGCCGGTAAGACCGCAGTCGCCGTCCGGACCGCCGATCACGAACGAACCGGTCGGGTTGATGTGCCACACCGTCTGGTCGTTGATCCATTCCGCCGGCAGCGCCTTGCGGATATAGGGCTCGACGATCTTGCGGATGTCGGCGGACGTCTGCTCTTCGTGGCTGTGCTGGGTGGAGAGCACGATCTGCGTCGCCTCCACCGGCTTGCCGTCGACATAGCGCAGCGTGACCTGGCTCTTGGCGTCGGGCTGGAGCGTTGGCTCCTTGCCGGCGTGGCGCGCGTCGGCGAGCAGCTTGAGAATCTTGTGGCTGTAGAACAGCGGGGCCGGCATCAGCGCCGGCGTTTCGGTGCAGGCGTAGCCGAACATGATGCCCTGGTCGCCGGCGCCTTCATCCCTGTTGCCCGACGCGTCAACACCCTGCGCGATGTGCGCGGATTGCGCGTGAAGCAGCACCTCGACCTTGGCGTTCTTCCAGTGGAAGCCTTCCTGCTCATAGCCAATGGCCTTGATGGCTTGGCGCGCGGTCTCTTCAACTTCGGCCGGGCCGATGTGCTTGGGGCCGCGTGTCTCCCCCGCGATCACAACGCGGTTGGTGGTGCAAAGGGTCTCGCAGGCGGCGCGGATGTCCCATTCGCTGAGGCCGCTCTTGGGGCCTTCGCGGAAGAACAGATCCACCACTTCATCGGAGATGCGATCGCTGACCTTGTCCGGATGACCTTCGGACACGCTCTCGGAGGTGAAAAGGTAGTTCTGCCGCGCCATTTCTTCGAACCTTTTGGAGGTAGCCCAACCGGGCGGGCAGCTTTTTGCAACAAACGGTCGCGGGGTCAACTGGCGGCCGGCGCCGAGCGGAGAATAGAGTGTGACCGTCGATTTTCCCGGGAGATCAGGGGTCATGGTTGCACCTTTTCAGGGCGGTTGCCGTTGCGGCGCCGTTCGCTATGAGGTCTCGGTCGAGCCGATGGCCGTGATGGACTGTCACTGCCGGGATTGCCAATACGCATCCGGCGGAAGCCACACGACCGCAGTGGTGGTGCCCGCGTCAGCATTCAAGCTGACCAAGGGCGCGCCGCGGCGTTTCAGCGTGAAAGGCGACTCGGGTACCGACGTCACGCGCTCGTTCTGCGAGACCTGCGGCACGCCGCTGTTCAGCGAGCCGCCGGGCGGCGCGATCTGGGTGGTGAAGGCCGGGACGCTGGACGACCCGAGCTGGCTCAAGCTTGGCGGCGCCCTTTATGTGAAGTCGGCGCAACCCTGGGCGCACATCGACGAAACGAAGATGCGCTTCGACCGCATGCCGCCGGGCGCGCCGGGTGTGCGGTAGGCACATCGTGCTTCGGAGCCGCTTCGCGGCACCTCAGCATGACGGTGCCAAGAGCGTCATCCTAAGGTGCGAGGCACAGCCGAGCCCCGGAGGATCATAGAATGAAACGCGACAGGTCCTGGTCCTTTGCCAGGTCGTCGACCCGGCTGTGCACATAGGTGCCGTCGACCACGACCTTCTCGCCGCTCTTCTCGCTGGCGGTGAAGCTCGCCTCGTCGAGGACGCGTTCCATGATGGTCTGGAGGCGGCGGGCGCCGATGTTCTCGACGCTGGCGTTCACCTGCGCCGCGACGTCGGCGATGGCATCGATGCCGTCGCCGGTCACCTCGAGCGTCACGCCTTCGGTCTGCATCAGCGCCACGTATTGCTTGATCAGGCTGGCTTCCGGCTCGGTGAGGATGCGGCGGAAATCGTCGCGGGTGAGCGCCTTGAGCTCCACGCGGATCGGCAGTCGGCCCTGCAATTCGGGCAGCAGGTCCGACGGCTTGGCCGTGTGGAACGCGCCCGAAGCGATGAACAGGATGTGATCGGTCTTCACCTGGCCGTGCTTGGTGGCGACCGTGGTGCCCTCGATCAGCGGCAGCAGGTCGCGCTGCACGCCTTCGCGGGAGACGTCGCCGCCGCCGCGCATCTCGCTGCGGGCGCAGATCTTGTCGATCTCGTCGAGGAAGACGATGCCGTGGTTTTCCACCGTGTGGATCGCCTCGCGGATGATCGCGTCCTCGTCAAGCAGCTTGTCGGCCTCCTCGGCGATCAGCGGCGCGTGTGAGTCGGCGACCGTCATGCGGCGCTTCTTGCCCTTGCCGCCCAGCGCCTTGCCGAGCATGTCGGACAGGTTGACCATCGAGACCTGCGAATTGCCCATACCCGGGATGTCGAAGATGTTGCCGAGCGGGTTGCCGCCAGCGTCCTTCATCTCCAGCTCGACCTCTTTCTTGTCAAGCTCGCCCTGCCGCAACGTTTTGCGGAAGCTCTCGCGCGTCGCCGTGGTGGACGAGTTGCCGACCAACGCATCGAGAATGCGCTCTTCAGCGCGGGCTTCGGCCTGGGCTTCGACGTCGCGGCGCTTCTGCGCGCGCACCATCGCGATACCGACTTCGATGAGGTCGCGCACGATTTGCTCCACGTCGCGGCCGACATAGCCGACCTCGGTGAACTTGGTCGCTTCGACCTTGATGAACGGCGCCTGCGCCAGCCTGGCGAGGCGGCGCGAGATCTCGGTCTTGCCGACGCCGGTCGGGCCGATCATCAGGATGTTCTTGGGCAGCACTTCCTCGCGCAGCTCGGGCGCGAGCTGCTGGCGGCGCCAGCGATTGCGCAGCGCGATGGCGACGGCGCGCTTGGCGTCTTGCTGGCCGACGATATGGCGGTCCAGTTCGGAAACGATCTCACGCGGCGTGAAGGAAGAACTCATTCGATGTCTAGACTCTCGATGACGATGTTTTCGTTGGTGTAGACGCAGATGTCAGCCGCGATCTTCATGGCGCGGCGCGCGATCTCTTCCGCCGACAGGTCGAGGTCGACCAGCGATCGCGCGGCGGCGAGCGCGTAAGATCCACCGGAACCGATGCCGATCAGGCCGCCCTCGGGCTCGACCACGTCGCCGGTGCCGGAAAGAAGCAACGACGTCCTGGCATCCGCGACAGCCATCATCGCTTCGAGCCGGCGCAGCGAACGGTCCGTACGCCAATCCTTTGCGAGCTCGACGCAGGCGCGCGTGAGATTGCCGGGATGTTGTTCGATCTTGCTTTCGAGGCGCTCCGACAGCGCGAAGGCGTCCGCCGTCGCGCCGGCGAAGCCGATGATCACGTTACCGCCGCTTGGGCCTTTGCCGAGGCGGCGCACCTTGCGTGCATTCGCCTTCATGATGGTGGCACCGGCGGTCACCTGGCCATCGCCGGCGATCACGACCTTGCCGTTCTTGCGCACGGACAGAATGGTGGTCATCGCCATTTCTCATTGGTTGTCATGAATCCGTCACCTATGCTGCACGTGTGATTTTGGAAAGCCCGGACATGCGGAATTTCGTAGTGGCGGCAAGCCTATGTGCCTTGGCGCTGAGCGTCCAACCGGCGGCTGCCGCAGGCATCACCTATGATTGCCAGGCAAGGCTTACAAGGGTGGAAACTCCGCCGCCGCCTGATGCCGCCGAGGCCAATCCCTGGCAGTGCAAACTGCCTAATGCGAAGGCGCAGCAAGGGACGCACTGGTTCCGGGATTCGCTGGAATACTGCCGCTTGTCGGTGAACGCCTACGATCAGGCTCTGGCGGCCGCGCGCCGCATGGCTAAGATTCATCGCCGCAACCAGTGGGTGGTGACGCTGGATGCGGACGAGACCGTTCTCGACAATTCGTTGTTTACGCGCGAGCAGGATACCTGTGCCAGCGACTACAATAATCAGCGCTGGCGCAACTGGGTGGGCGCGAACCTGGCGATCGACGTCCCGGGCGCGGCCGCTTTCACGCAGGCCGTGCACAAGCTGGGCGGGCTGGTGGCGATCGTGACCAACCGAGATGCCGATCAGGATAGCTTCACGCGCGACACGCTCAAGAAAGCCGGAATCTGGTTCGATTACGAGACAGGCAGCAGTGGCATCAGCGACAAGACCGCGCGCTGGCTGGGTGCACTCGATGCGCTGCGCGTGAAGTTCGGCGGCAAGCCCAAGGGCGTGATGTGGCTGGGCGACCAGGTGACCGACTTCCCCGTTTTGGACAGGAGCGGCGCGATCGAGCGGGCGATGAGCCAAAAGGATGCGGGCGACGGGATCGGGACATACCTCTTCCTGCTGGCCAATCCCATGTATGGCAACTGGCAGAAGAACCCGTCGCGATAGGCCGGATTAACGACTTTCCCGCGGCTTTCGGCTAAAGGACGGCGCAGGAGATCCAGCCATGCGTACCGCCACCGTAGAACGCAAAACCCGTGAGACCGAGATTGTCGTCTCGCTTGATATCGATGGATCGGGCGATACCGATGTCGATACGGGCATCGGCTTTCTCGACCACATGCTGGAGAGCTTTGGCCGCCATTCGATGATCGACCTGAAGGTGCGGGCGCAGGGCGACCTGCACGTCGACTATCATCACACGACAGAAGACACGGGAATCGTGATCGGCCAGGCGGTGAAGAAGGCGCTGGGCGACTTCGCCGGGATCACCCGCTTCGGCGCGGCCACCATACCGATGGACGAGACGCTGACGCGCGTCGCCATCGACGTGTCGAACCGGCCCTACCTGATCTGGAAAGTGAACATCCCCAAGCCCAAACTGGGGGAGATGGACACCGAGCTGTTCAAAGAGTGGTTCCAGGCGTTCGCGCAGAACGCGGGCATCACACTGCACATCGAGAACCTGTATGGCGAGAACAGCCACCACATCGTGGAAACCTGTTTCAAGGGTCTCGCGCGCGCGTTGCGTCAGGCGGTGACGCCGGACGAGCGGCTGGAGGGCGGCGTCGCCTCCACCAAGGGCAGCTTGAGCGAAAAGGGCTGACATGACGGCTTATGTGATCGTCGGCGCCGGGCCTTCGGGTTTGTTCACGGCGTGGCGGTTGCTCACGTCGGGCAAGCTCAAAGCAGGCGACAGCGTGCGGCTGTTCGAATGGGCCGACAGCGAAGTGGGCGGGCGCATCCGCACCTACAGCTTTCCTGAATGCGGCGGACAGTACATCGAGGCGGGCGGCATGCGCTTCGCCACCCAAGTCGACGGCGACACGATCATTGGCGGGCATGTGCTGGTGCAGAACCTTGTGCGCGCGCTGGGCTTGCAGCCGCTGGTGGTTGATTTCATCGAGTCCAGCAGCCGTCTCTACTATCTGCGTGGTCAGAACATCTTTGAGCATGAGATTCCGAAGTCGGGCTCACCGCTGCCCTACTATTTCGACCTCGCCTTTATGAACAAGGGCTACAACGACATGAGCGCCGACGCCATCATGGCGGAGGCGGCGAAGGTCTTCGCGCCGGGATCGGAGAATTGGACGCGCGTGCAGTGGCGCGACTATTTCTCGAACGGCGTCCTCACAAGAGACGTTGGCGGCGTGTTCAAGGCCGGAACCAGGATCAGCGACATCGGCTACTGGAACCTACTGTACGAATTCCTCGGCGACGAGGGATTCAACTACGTCTCCGATGCCAACGGCTATTCCTCCAGCGTGATCAACTGGAATTCCGCCGATGCGATGAAGGGCAATTGCGAGTACGGCTCGACCGTCGCCTACAAGCGGCTTGCCGGTGGCTATGGCAAGCTGTTTCACGCGCTGCGCGACGCGATTGCTGCGCGCGATCCCGACTGCATCCGGATGAAGAGCCGGCTGGTCAGCTATGTCTATGAGGAGCATGCCGAGAAGTTCCTCTGCGAGTTCGAAGACGCCGGCGCGAACCGGCGCTTTGAGGTAACAGCCGACGTTCTGGTGCTGGCGATGCCGCGCCGTTCGCTGGAGATGGTGGCCGCGTGCTGCGGCGCCGATTGCGCACTCAACCAGCCGTCTGTGCGCAACTATATCGAGTCTTCACTCGACCAGCCGTCGGTGAAGGTCGGCATGCTGTTTGACACTGCCTGGTGGACCGACACGGATGTCGTGCACTACCTGCCGCGCACGTCGGACAGCATCGGTGGGCCGAGCATCACGGACTTGCCGCTGCGCCAGACCTATTACTTCGGCAACAACGCGGTGAACGCGACGACCGGCGGACCCTATGTCGTTCTCGCGAGCTATGACGACATGGTCTACGAGTCGTTCTGGCGCGAACTGGAGATCGAAGGCCGCCGCACCACCGCCCAATCGCACAACTGCCAGGCGTTGAACGGCCCGACGATCCTCCCGCCGGACTCGACCTTGGAGCGCATGGTGATGAGCCAGCTCGCCAGTGTGCACGGCGTGCGCAAGGGCAAGTCGCTGCCGGCGCCGATCAAGACCCTGTTCATGGACTGGGGCACGGATCCGTTCGGCGGCGGCTATCACGCCTGGGCGGCGCACTACGACATTCCCGACGTGATGATGAAAATGCGGGCGCCCGCGATTGAGATGCTAGGCGGCAAGCAGAAGCTGTTCATCACCGGCTCCTGCTATTCAATCGACCAGTCCTGGGTGGAAGGCGCGCTTTGCACCGCGGAGTCGGTGTTGCAGGACTATCTGGGCTTGGAACCGTTCTGCGGTACGCCCGACGGGTACTGCCTGATCTGACGCCTACTTCTGCTGCTTGAGATAGGCGATGACGTCGGCGCGCTGTTGCGGCGACGACAGTACGAATCCCATTGCCGTGCCCGGGACTATCTTCGCGGGGCCGCTCAACCAGCGATCGAGCGCGTCGGCGGTCCAGACGATGCCGGACGACTTGAGCGCGCGGGTATAGTTGAAACCCGGCACGATGCCCGCCTTTCGGCCGACCACGCCGCGATGCTTCGGACCGACGCGGTTGGCATCGAGCGAGTGGCAGGCGCCGCAGTGGCTCTCGTAGATCTCCGCGCCGCGGGAGGGATCTCCCGCGGGCGGAGCGGCGGCATGGAGCGGGGATGCCGCCGTGAACAAGAACAGCGCCGCGAACGGCGCAAGTCGAATACGCATCAGCCGAACAGCGGCGCTTTCTGCGGGATCGCCTCGCCCAGCGCATTGGCAAGGATTGCCGTATGAAAAGCCTCGTCGCAGGCCGTTCGCGCCGCCAGCGTGTGCAGGTCGGACGCGCCGAGCGTCGGGATGATGCCGAGATAGGCGTTGGTGGCGCCGCGTTCGAGTTTCAGCGCCAGCTTGAGCACGTCGGTCTGCGACTTGAGCGATCCGGCGTTCAGCTCTTTTGCGTAGTCGTCCATGGACTTCGCCGCGACAGGCGCGCCACCCAGCCGCTTGATCGCCGCAACGAGATCGTCGCGGTGCTGCTTGTGATGGCCCTGGAAGGTCACCGCGACCTGGAGCACCGGCGTCTGCAACAGCTTGCTTTCGGCGCCGAGCTGATAGGCAGCGATGCCTTCGTGCTCCAGCCCCAGTGCCGCGTTGAGCAAGGCAACGTCCTGCGAGGAATTCGCCGCTGCGCGCGCGCTGCCGCTTGCCCCCATCAGCGCGAAGAGGCCTGCCGCGGACAGCGTCTTGGCGCCGCCCGATATGATTCCGCGTCGGGTGCCCATCATCATGCGTCGTCTCCTCCATTGCCTGGCTCAAGACCGAGCCGTTCCAGAACCCTAGCCGTCAGTCGTACGCAGTCCGCGCCCGCGAAGATCGCCGTCTCGCCCAGGGCGCTCTTCAATTCCGGATCGAGCATCTCGCGCAGGCGGATGCGAGCGCGATGGAAGCGCGTCTTCACCGTCTCTTCGTTGATCCCCAGCGCAACGGCGGTATCCGCGATGCTCATGCCTTCGACCTCGCGCAGCACAAACACGGTGCGGAAGCCGTCGGGGAGCCTGGCGACCGCCGCTTCAAGCGCCTTGGCCAGCTGCTTGCGCATGATGTCACCTTCCGGCGAGGAGGACGGGCTCATCTGTTTCTCGCGATAGGTGTCGAGGACGGCGACGGCATGGCCTTCGAGAAAGGCCGCGCGGCGCGAGGCCGTGCGCCTGCGCCCAAGCGCTTCGTTGATGACGATGCGGGTCAGCCAGGTGGAAAGCGCTGCGTCGCCGTGGAAGGTATCGATGGCGGCGAAGGCGCGGATGTAGGCGTCCTGCACCGCGTCTTCGGCCTCCGCCTTGTTGCGCAGGATGCTCCAAGCGGCGCGGAACAGGCGCTGATTGTTGCGGGTGGTGACGAGGCGCAAGGCCGTGGGATCGCGGCGAGCTATGGCCGCCGCGAGATCGCGGTCGGACCAGGTTTCGTAGGTGGCAGACGCCTGCGCGGCCATTCTTCTTTCCCTTTGCGCATTGGATGGCATGACCAGCCTGGGCGTTCCCGGCTATCTGACACCGCGTCACCAAGCTGACACTAGCGTCACTTTCATTGACTTTTTACGCGTGGCCCTTCACAGTGACGCCATCGTCACCATTTGCCATCTGAAGCAGCGGGAGTTCGGACATGGTCCAGATCACCAAAGACAACGCCTATGATGCGGTGGCGCCGGACGATTTCCCGGCGATGCTGAACCCGCAACGTTATGGCGTTAGGTCGACGGCGTTCGACAAGATCATCTCCGCGACCCATGACCACTTCTGGGATCCGCTGGACAAGAAGTACATCGATTTCAACGACACGTTCGACACGGCGACGACGACGATCCTGCCGGAGCGGTTCTTCCCGATCTTCCATACCCGCATCGGCGACAAGATGACGGCCGAGCAGAAGATCAAGTTCGCCAATGAGTCCACGCGCTGGCAGCTGTCGGCGATCCTGCACGGCGAACAGGGCGCGCTCGCGCTCTCCGCTTCGCTCTGCCACATCCTGCGCGATCCGGGCGCGCAGGAGTACGCCGCCAATCAGACGCGCGAGGAAGCGCGGCACGTCACCGCCTTCGCCGCTTACATCAAACAGCGCTGGGGCACGCCGCTGCCGTGCGGCGCGACGCTCCAGACGCTGCTGACCGAAATGGTCGGCGCGCCGGAGGTCTACAAGAAGATCGTCGGCATGCAGATGCTGGTCGAGGGCTTGGCCATGGGCGCCTTCGCGACGCTGTACCAGAACGCGCAGGACCCGCTGCTGGTGAAGCTGTGCCAGCTGGTGATGACCGACGAGGCGTTCCATCACAAGTTCGGCAAGATCTGGGCCGATCGCACGATCCCCAAGCTGTCGAAGGAAGAGCAGGAGCTGGTCGAGGACTGGGCGGCACAGTGCTTCCAGACGCTGCTGTTCAACCTCGTCAACGCCGAGCAGATGCAGGTCGTCTATGACAGCGTCGGCATCGACTGGCAGGACGCACGCGCCGCGATCATGGAGGCCTTCACCGACGCCGACCGCCGCGAAGGCATGAAGCAATCGGCCAACATCTTCCGCGTCCTCATCAAGACGCTGCTCAACGCGGGCATCATCACCGACCGCACCAAGGCGTTCTACGGCATGTATGTCGACATGGACGAGCTGAAGAACGAAGGCGAGCGCATGGTGGGCGACGACATCGCCGAGGAAGGCATCAAGTACCTCCAGACCATCAACTTCGCCGACCGCGGCAAGGGCAGCACCCTGCTCGCAGCCGAATAGGTTCCGCGCATATCCGATTTGCGGAAAGCCCGGCCATTGCGCCGGGCTTTTTGCTTTAAGGTACGGCGGTCATGGCACAGAACATCTACGACAACGCGGCCTTCTTCGAAGGCTACAGCCGGCTGCGACGCTCGATGGAGGGGCTTGAGGGCGCGCCGGAATGGCCGTCGCTGCGGGCGATGCTGCCGGAGGTGCGTGGGCTGCGGGTGCTCGATCTCGGTTGCGGTTTCGGCTGGTTCTGCCGCTGGGCGCGGGCGCAGGGCGCCGCAGATGTCATGGGCATCGATGTGTCGGAGAAGATGCTGGCGCGGGCGCGCGAGACCTCCGATCCTGCGATCCGCTACGAGCGCGCCGACATGGATGCACTGACGCTCGAGCCGCAGCGGCATAGCCTGGTCTACAGTTCCCTCGCCTTCCATTATCTGAGCCGGCTGGACGCGCTGATGGCGCAGATCGCGGGCGCGCTGGTGCCGGGTGGACGGCTGGTGTTCTCGGTCGAGCATCCGATGTTCACCGCACCGGTGGAACCAGGCTGGATCGCGCAGGACGGCCGCCAGCGCTGGCCGGTCGACAGCTATCTGAAGGAGGGGCCGCGCACGACGAACTGGCTGGCGCCCGGCGTCATCAAGCAGCATCGCACGGTGGCGACCTATCTCAACCTGCTGATCGCGAGCGGCCTTCGGCCCTTCCATGTCGAGGAATGGGGGCCGTCCGACGGGCAACTCGCCGCATTGCCCGCCCTGGCGATTGAACGCGAACGGCCGACATTCCTCCTCCTCGGCGCCGAGAGATGATCCGCGTGGAAGGCGGTAGCTCGGGCAAAAAGTACGGTGGGCTCCGCAACCGCCGTAGTTACGCAACTCGTTGCGGCCGGTAGTGTCGCAACCATGAACGAGATCGAACGCCGCGCAGGATTGGAAGCCGCAGAAGCCAGGGGCATGGCGCTGTTCGACGCCGTCGAGGCCGAGGGGCTGTTGCGACCCGGCCGTAGCGAGATGGAAGTCGATCACGACATCTACGAGCTGGCGCGTGCGAAGTTCGGCGTGCTGCGCCACTGGCACAAGCGCATCGTGCGCACAGGCCAAAACACGGTCTGCGTCTATGCCGACGATCCGGCCGATCGCGTGATCGGCGAGGACGACACCGTCTATCTCGATTTCGGGCCTGTGTTCGGCGAATGGCAAGCCGACATCGGACGCTCTTATGCGCTGGGCAGCGATCCGGCCAAGCAACGTCTCGTTGCGGACCTGCCGCGGCTCTTTGGCCTTGTGCAAGCGCATTACCGCGCGTCGCCCGACATCACAGGGGCGCAGCTCTATGTCTTCGCGCAGAAGGCTGCCACCGAAGCCGGTTGGCTGTTCGGAGGCAGCATCGCAGGCCATATCATCTTGGGCGAGTATTCGATGCCGCGGCCGACCGGCGACCTCGGCCGTAACTACATCGCACCCGGCAATCGCGAGCCCATGCGCCTGCCCGACACGCTGGACCGCGTCCGCCATTGGATCCTGGAGATCCATCTGGTCGACAAAGCGAAGACGTTCGGCGGCTTCTACGAGCGGTTACTCTGAAACGAGGAGGCGGCGCTGAGAAGGCGCCGCCTCCCATATTCCTTGTACGCGGTTACTTTTCGCAGTCGGCGATATCGCCATCCTCGATCGTTACTTCCATCGTGCCGCCCAGCGTCACGCCCAGGATTTCGCACGACTGGTTGTCGGAATCGGTGATCTGAAGATCCCACTTGCCCGGATCGATGCCGGTCACCGTGCCGGAGGCGCCGGCCGCGATCTTGTTGCCCTTCAGCACGTCGTCCAGCGAGGTCCAGTCGTCGCTGCTGGCCGGTGCGACCTTGAGCTCGACGATATTCTGGTCCGAGTTGTTGTGGATCGTGAGCGTTCCAGCGGCAGCAACAGCGGTCATGCTGAGAAGGCCGAGAGCCGCCGTCGCGAAAGTTCTGAAAATCATATGCGAAGCCTCGTTGGGGCGCGCGAAATTGCGGCGCGGCGTGAGGGTGCATCGGTTCTGAAGGCACGCGTGAATTATTTTCGTCTTGTACCTGACTATTTTTGATCTGTTGACTCCTTCGTTCCTTAAATGTTCCATTCGCGCATGGCGTTTCTTTGCTCGAACCAAACGGCGGCCGAAGTGGCACGCGGAGTCAGCCGGATGCTGATCCAGGAGGGTTTCTCGCCCATCCTGGAGTTCACACTGGCCAACGGGCGGCGGCTGGACGTGGCGGCACTGGGTCCGGACGGCATCCTGCTCGGCGTCGAGATCAAGGTGGCTCTTGCCGACCTGCGTTGCGACACGAAGTGGCCCGAGTATCTGGAGTTCTGCGAGCACTTCTACTTCGCGATCCCGCCCGACTTTCCCGACGAGCATGTGCCGCCTAACACCGGGCTGATCGTCGCCGATCGTTACGGCGGCGCGATCGTCCGCCCCGCCGTGCCTGCGGCGGTGCATGCCAGCCGGCGCAAGGCCGTGACGCTGCGCTTCGCCAAGGTGGCGGCGGAACGGCTGTCGGTGCTTCTCGATATCTCCGGAACCACGCAACTCACGGTGCCGACCGATGCCGATCACGAAGGCTGATCTGAGGAATGTCGCGTTGTCCTTTCCGGGCGCGATCGAAACGACCTCCTATGGACAGCCCGCGTTCAAGGTGGAAAAGAAGTTCTTCACGCGGCTGCGCAGCGAGGACGATTCCCTGGTGTGGATCGTGGATTCCATCGACGAACGTGACAGCCTGCTGGAGATGGACCCGAAGACCTATTTCATCACCGACCACTACAAGAACTATCCGTCAGTGCTGGTGCGTATTTCGCGGATCGACAAGACGATGTTGCGGCGGATGCTGGAACGACGCTGGCGGGCCGCTGCACCGAAGAAGCTGCTGAAGGCGGCGGAGGCAGCAGCGCCGGCCAAGACCTCGCCGAAGACGAAGAAGGCCAAGAAAAGGAAATGAGCCTGACGGCGGCGCAGGCGCGCAAGATCGCGCTGTCGTTCGAAGGCGCGGTCGAGCGCTATTCGCAGGGCGGACCGGAGATTCGCGTGGGCGATGACTATTTCGTGCGGATTGGCACCCGCGAACCCGACACCGTGCAATTCAAGCTCGAATCGTTCGAGGAGCGCGACGCGATGATCGCAGCCGAGCCGCATCTCTTCTACATCACGGACCACTGGAAGGGTTACAAGGGCCTGCTGGCACGGCTGTCCGCGCTGGATGCGCCGACAATGCGGGCGCTGTTGAAGCAGCGGCTCAGGACCATTGAAGCGTCGTCGAAGCCGAAGAGGAAGCCGCCGAAACGCTAGCGCGGGCTGCGCTTGGCCAGGATGCGCTGGAGCGTGCGGCGATGCATGTTCAGGCGGCGAGCCGTTTCCGACACGTTATGGCCGCATAGTTCGTAGACCCGCTGGATGTGCTCCCACCGCACGCGGTCGGCCGACATTGGGTTCTCCGGCGGCTTGGGCTTGGAGCCAGGCTGCGCCATCAGCGCGGCGAGGATGTCGTCGGCGTCGGCCGGCTTGGGCAGATAATCGATTGCGCCATACTTCACCGCCGCGACTGCGGTCGCGATGTTGCCGAAGCCGGTCAGCACGACCACGCGGCTGTCGGGCCGCACGACGTGCAGCGTCTCCACCACGTCGAGGCCATTGCCGTCATCGAGCTTGAGGTCGACCACCGCGTAAGCCGGGGGCGCTTCCTTGGCCTTGGCCTTACCTTCCGCGACGCTTTCGGCGATGGTCACGGCGAAGCCGCGTGCCTCCATCGCGCGCGCGAGGCGTTCGCGCAGGGGGCGGTCGTCTTCGACCAACAGCAGGGTCTTGTCTTCGGCGGTCATCTACGTCCTCTTGGCGCTGAGGGAGCGCTGTAATCCGGCGCGTTCTTATACCCCCTCACCCCCTCACCACAACAGAAACGTGACTGTGGTAAACCCCTGTAATGGCTGATCTTCCTGCTGCGATTCTGTTCGATCTCGACGACACGATCATCGAGGCCTATAGCCGTCCACGGCTCGCTTGGGCGGCCGTCGTGGGGGAATTTACCCAAAGACTGGGCGACACGCCGCCGGATGCGATTGTCGCGGCGATCACCACAGCCGCGAACGCGTTCTGGGGCCGCGATCAGGCGTGGCATCGCATCTGGCGCCAGCGGCTGCGCGAGGCGCGGGAGCAGATTGTCGAGAGCGGCTTCGCGCAGCTTGCCGCGGATGGCTACGCGGTGCCGCCGGTCGCGGTTCAGCACGCCCTCAGCCACCGCTTCAGCCGCTACCGGGAAGAGAACCTGAAACTGTTTCCCGATGCGCATGCGACCATCGACGCGCTGAAGGCGCGCGGCGTGAAGTTGGCGCTGATCACCAATGGTCCAACAGAGCAGCAGCGCGACAAAGTCATCCGCTTCGCGCTGACCGAACGCTTTGACCATATCCAGATCGAAGGCGAGCATGGTTTCGGCAAGCCGGAGGAGCGTGCCTATCGCCATGCCTTGGCGACGCTGGACGTGGGGCCGGATCAGGCCTGGATGGTGGGCGACAATCTGGAGTGGGAAGTGATCGCGCCCCAGAAGCTCGGCATTCACTCGATCTGGTACGACCCGCATGGCGACGGACTTCCCGCCGGCCATGCCGCGAAGCCGGACCGCATTATCCGGTCGTTGAAAGAGCTGCTCGACTAGGTCTTGTACTCATTACGGCGACGGGACCGCCTGCCGACAAGCGGACCTGCTGAATGACTGACAAGGGGGACCGATTCGTTGGCTAAACCATGTCGCGAAATTGAGCGGATGCAAGTAGAGTTCGTATGGCGATGGCATCTCTGGCAAGCTCGTCCGTCGGAAAGAGTTCGCCACGCAGCGGCGGGATTGGCTGGTTCGGGAAGAGGTCGTCCTCAAACCGCATGCTCAGGATAGCGTGGAGGTGCGGTGAATTATTCCCCAGCATCTGCAGGTTCGTCGTGAGCGGTTCGTAGTGGGCTTGCATGGCCTGCAACACCCGCAACACCTCAGCGAAAAACGCGGATGCCTCCTCGGACGTCAATTCGGTAGGCTCAACAACATGGCGTCCCCGCCAGATCACCGTGGCCCAGCCGCGCTGGATTCCTGCGCGCGACAAATAGGCGTCACTGCAGCGCCCGGCGAAAATTCGAGGCCCCCTTTGTGGGTCTTCTGGCCGACCTTCCGCACACAGGTGGCAGCCCTCCGGCCTAAGCTGGGATCGCCAATCCGGTGTCCATCCCATCGCGTCCTCCCTGAACCGATTGTTGCGCCCTCAGTCAGGATATGTGAAGCCGTTTCGCTGCCCGGACCTCCTCTGCCCTGCCAACCTCCGGAGGTCTGCGACGGGTCGGAAGTGGTCATTGCCAGGAGGCGGCGAAGCGGACCCTGGCTCCCCGAAATAATGAGTACACGATCTAGCCTTCGCCGAGCCCGGGCGGCGCCTCGCCGTCGATGGTACCGCGGGGCCAGGTCGCGCTGACGCGCGCGCCGCCGGAATCGGGATTGACCGCGCTGACCGTCGCACCGGTTTGTTCGAGCAACGTCTTGGCGATGAAGAAGCCGAGGCCCATGCCTTCATGCTGGCCAAGCTGGCCTGGACCCATCTCCGTGTCGCCCAGCGCGAAGTGGCCGGGACGCGAGGTGATATAGGGCTCGCCGATGCGTTCGAATATCTCGGGCGCGAAGCCCGGTCCGTCGTCCTCCACCGAGATCAGCAGGCGGCTGGCGTTCCAGCGCGCGGTGACGCGGATGCGATCCTTCGCGAAGTCCGACGCGTTCTCGATGATGTTGCCGAGGCCGTGCAGCAGCTCCGGCGCGCGCCAGACCTGTGGCGGTGTCATGCCCGCGACTTCGGGCGTGAGCGTTATGGTGATGGCGAGATCGTCGCCGCGATAAGGCTCGACGATATCCTCGAGGAACGCACCCAGCGGCAAGCGCGCGGTGGCGCCGAGCGTTGCCTCTTCCGGGTTGGCGAGACGCGCGAGGATGGCGCGGCAGCGCTCCGCCTGTTCGCGCAAAAGCCTGGCGTCTTCCGCTTCCGCCGAGCCGGCAGGCAGCGCCCGCTCCAGTTCGCGCGACACCACGGCAATGGTGCCAAGCGGCGTGCCGAGTTCATGCGCCGCGGCGGTGGCCAGCGCACCCAGCGCGGCGAGGCGATGCTCGCGCGACAATGCCAGCTGGGTCGCCGCCAAGCCCGCGGACATGCGCGCACCTTCCGATGCGATCCGCCAGGCGTAGATCGACGTGAAGCCAATACCGATCACCAGCGAGGCCCAAAGGCCGGCCTGGTAGAGCGTCGGCAGCGCGATCGATTGACCCGACGGCCAGGGCAAGGGGTCGTGGAATACGGAAATCAGCGACACTGAGGTGAAGGCGATGGCCGCGAGGATCAGCGTGTTGCCCAGATTGAGCGTCGCCGCCGCGATCACCACCGGCGCGATGAACATCAGCGCGAAAGGGTTGGTGATGCCGCCGGTCAGATAGAGCAGCGCCGCCATCTGGAGCACGTCGAAGGCGAGATAGATCGTGGCCTCGCGATTGGTGAGCCGGTGGCTGGTGGGATAAAGCAGCGCCAATGCCACGTTCAGGACCGCGGCCGCCGCGACCACGCCGGCGCTCAAGACCAGCGGCAGCGAATAGCCGAAGCCGAAATAGACCAGAAAAATCGCGGCCGACTGCCCGCCGACCGCCAGCCAGCGCAGGTTGGACAGCGTGCGCAACCGCACCCGCCCGCGCGCGGCCGAGGTCGGGCCGGCGGTGAAGACGCGCACGCGCGGCGGAATCGATTCCGTGGCGCCTATGTCTGTGGCTTCGCTCATGTGTCCGTTTGCCGCTTCGCGGAGGCGGTGTTCGGCGCAGTATCAATCGCCACGCCGTCCCGTTCAACGCGAGCCGAGCCCTTTATGTCCCGCCGCCTGCCGCTGGTTCTTCTGCCCGCCCTGCTGATACTGGCGCTGGTTCTCGGCTATTTCATCTGGCACGCGAGCGACGGGTTGCCCGGCCTGGGACGCGTGGTGAGCGAGGGCACGCCCAGCATCGGCGGGCCATTCACGCTGACCGACCAGGACGGGCGAAAGCGGTCATCGGCCGATTTCCATGGCCGCTACATGCTCATCTATTTCGGCTACTCGTATTGCCCGGACGTCTGCCCGACCACGCTGGCGCTGATGGGCGATGCGCTGGCGAAGGCCGATCCCAAGGGCGGGCACATCGTGCCGATCTTCATCACCATCGATCCTGAGCGCGACACGGCGAAGCGGATGAAAGACTATGTGCGCGCCTTCGGGCCGCAATTCGTCGGACTCACCGGCGATGTGAAGACCATCGCCAAGGTCGCGGCGGCGTACCGCGTCTATTTCAAGAAGCATGCACTGGAGGGCGGCCAGTACGGCATGGACCACTCCAGCGTGATCTTCCTGATGGGGCCGGACGGCAAGTTCGTCGCCTATTGGGACGACACCGCGATCGGTCCCGACAAGCTGGCAGACGAACTGCGCGAGAAGACCTGAAAATTCCCCCGGGAGGGGGGACCCCAGAAAATCTGCATTCAATTCCGTCATTTTCGCGATAAGCGATTGGCGGAATTTGCAAAACGCTTTGCATAAGGACGAAAGGGACGTCGGGGGCGTCATCTTTCGACCCTCGCGCCCGCGCCTGGAACAATCAGATAGGCAGAGACAAACGAAGTTCAAGTGCGAGGCGCACGAACTGGATGGCCCGCTGTTGCGGGCCATGACAATTGCCGTCAGATGTCGAGCGGCGGAAGGCCGTGGATCGCGCACGCCGCGATCAGGGTGTTGCGCATCAGGTTGACGATGGTCATGGCGCCGACGCCGCCCGGCACCGGCGTGATGGCGCGCGCGATCTTCGCCGCGTCGTCGTAGGCGACGTCACCGACGACTTTCGTCTTCCCCTCACCCGCGTCTACGCGGTTGATGCCGACGTCCAGCACCACGGCGCCCGGCTTCACCCAATCGCCGGGCACGAAGTTCGGCTTGCCGATGGCTGCGACCAGGATGTCGGCGCCGCGGCAGACCTCTTTCAGATCACGGGTGCGCGAATGCGCCATGGTCACGGTGGCGTTGGCCGCGAGCAGCAATTGCGCCGCCGGCTTGCCGAACAGGAGCGAGCGGCCGATCACCAGCGCCTCCATTCCTGCGATGTCGCCGACATATTCCTTGAGCAGCATCATCACGCCGGCCGGCGTACAGGACACCAGATGCGCCCGGCCGCTGAGCAGCAGGCCCGCATTGTATGGAGTCAGCGCGTCGACATCCTTGGCAGGGTCGAGCGTGTCCAGCACCGCCTCGTCGCGCACCTGTTTGGGCAGCGGCATCTGGACCAGAATTCCGTGTACCGATTTGTCGGCGTTCAGCTCTTTGACCTTCGCCAGCACCGCCGCCTCGCTGGCGCCGGCCGGCAGCGTGTCGTGGAAGGAGTTGAAGCCGACCGCCTTGGCGGTCTTGCCCTTGTTGCGGATATAGATCTCGCTCGCCGGATCGTTGCCGACCAGCACGGTCGCGAGTCCCGGAACGATGCCGTGTTCGGCCTTCAGCTTCGCGGTGGCGGCGACGATCCGCTCGCGCACCTTCGCGGCGACTGCTTTCCCGTCGATGATGGTGGCGGTCATCCTGCGTCTCCGATGGCTTCGAGGCGCACCGCGAGTGTGGGCGCCACGGGGTCTATGACGATGGTTTTCACGCGGGCGGTCTCCCCGCCTGCGATACGGATCGTGGACTTGGCCACGCCCAACACCTTGGCCAGCAGAGCAATCAGCGCGGCGTTGGCCTTGCCGCCTTCCGGAATCGCGGCAACACGCGCTTTCAGCAACTCCACGCCATCGCCCGCGGCCATCCAGCCTTCGATGGCGTCGCGGCCGCCGCGCGGCGTGAGGCGAACCTTAAAGGAAAGACCATCGCCGCGACTGCGCAGCCTGGCCATCACGCCGCGTGGATGATGAGTGACGCGAACAGGCGGTCGAAGAATATCTGCAGCACGCCGATGGCGAGCAGCACGACGATGGGCGACAGGTCGAGGCCGCCGATGGGCGGGATGATGCGGCGGACCGGGCGGAGCACCGGCTCGGTCAGCGCATCGAGCGTCCGCACGATCTGGCGCACGATCTGGTTCTGTGTGTTGAGGACGCCAAAGGCCACCAGCCAGCTCGCGACGACAGCCGCGATGACAAGGAACCAGGCGAGATCGAGCAGGGCGCCGACCAGCCACCACAACGCGCTGAGGAGAGCTAAGGACATCGAAGGCGGCGGTTCCAAATCAGCTTCGGGGAGCCCGCTTTTAGCGGCTGGATGACGCCTTTCCAAGCGTCGCTTGACACCATCGGGGGCCGCTCACTACATACCCGCCCGCGCCGGGGTTACCCGCCGCGGAACGCGTGGTTCGGGGCTGTAGCTCAGTTGGGAGAGCGCCTCGTTCGCAATGAGGAGGCCAGCGGTTCGATTCCGCTCAGCTCCACCAGGCTTCGCCTGCTCCGCAGGCTACGCCTGGCAAGCCAATCGAACCACGAAGCCTGCCCGGCGTAACCCCGAAGGGGTGAAGACGGGCCGGATGCCAATAGTGGTCATGAACTACGTCTATCTCCTCGAGAGCATCGAGCACACTGAACAGACGTAGGTCGGCCTGACTGACGATCTTCGCCATCGGCTCAAAGTTCACAACTCAGGTGGTTCACCGCACACTTCAAAATACAAGCCGTGGCGGCTGGTCACTTATGTCGCGTTCTCCGACAAACATAAGGCGGTCCTGTTCGAACGCTACCTGAAATCTCACTCCGGACGCGCTTTCGCAAAAAAACGATTGCGCTGATCCAATCAGCGATTCCCGCCGCTATAGCTCACCCGCCAGACGACCTTTCCAGCGTCGTCCGCGATCAGCAGGCTGCCGTCCTTCGCGACCGCGAGTCCGGCGGGACGGCCCCAGACGCGCGCCTGCTCGCCGGGCTTGCTTGCACCGTCCCAGAAGCCGGTGACGAAATTCTCGTATCCGCCGGCGGGCTTGCCGTCCTTGAAGCGCACGCGCACCACCTTGTAGCCGGTGGGCGCGCCCGAATTCCACGAGCCATGCAGCGCGACGAATGCATCACCCTTGTACTCCGCCGGGAACTGCGCCCCTTCGTAGAACACGAGGCCCAGCGGCGCGGAATGCGCATGGAACAGAAGGTCGGGCATGATCGCCTTCGCCACCATGCCGGGGCGCCTGCTGCCGTAGTCGGGATCGGGATGCTGGCCAAGGTAGCTATAGGGCCAGCCATAGAAGCCGCCGCGCTGCACATGCGTCAGATAATCGGGCACCAGCGCGTCGCCCAGGCCGTCGCGCTCGTTCACCGTCACGAAAAGATTGTCCGTACCCGGATAAAACGCCATGCCGACGGGATTGCGCAAACCGCTCGCGAACGTGCGCAGCGAGCCGCCGGGCGCGATGGTCTGCACCGTGGCGCGGGCCGGGGCGTCCTCGCCGACATTGCTGGCGCTGCCGATACCGACATAGATCGTGCCCCTGGAGTCGATCGCGAGATCGCGCGTGACGTGATTGCCGACAGGAGACAGGTCTTTCGCGCTCGTCACCTTGGTGCGCAGCCCGGCCTTGGTGTCGCCGGGCTTGTAGGGGATGCGCCACACGCCCATCAGGTCGCCGACATAGAGCGCGTCTTTGGTCAGTGCGAGACCGTGCGGGATCTTGAAGCCGTCGGCGAACGGCGTGGCCGTGACCTTGCCGTTCACATCGCGCAGCAGCGTGATCCGGCCGTTCTTCGGTTCGGCCAGGATCACGTCGCCGTTGGGCGCGGCCACCATCCAGCGCGGATTGGTGAGCCCGGCGGCGTAGATCTCGACCTTGAAGCCGGGCGGCGCCTTGGGCACGACGCCCGGCGGCCGGGTGATGACATCCGGCTCATTGCCCACCCCCGGGGTCGCATAGGGTTTGGGCAAGTCTTTGACTTGTATGTCGAATTTCTGGCCCGGCAGGTCGGCGGCAAGTGCCGCGGCCGTGCCCAACAAAAGCGCCGCAGTGATCGTGAGGACAGGGCGGAATGTCATGTGGTTCTCCGGTCATCGGATCTCTGGGGCATCGTCAACAAAGGCTTTACGGGCAGTGACTTAGGTTCTGCGGGAACATCCGAGACTTGTCATGCGATCCGCCCGTTTCCTCGCCGCGCTTGCCCTCGCACTGTCGTTTGCCATGCCGGCGCATGCCGGAGAAGGCGGCGAAGGCGACGGCAAGGACAAGGACAGCAAGAAGCCCAAGCACAAGCTGACGCAGTCCGAAAGCTATGTCGAAGTCGAGCCGATGTACGCGACGATCCTGGACGGCGACCGGCCGGTCGGAATGCTGATGCTGGGAATCGGCCTGGACGTGCCGGACGCCAAGCTGCGCGGCGAGGCCGAGCATGCGATGCCGGTGCTGTATGACGCCTTCCTGCGCAACCTGATGAACTTCGCCACCACCACCGTGCGCGCGGACCGCCAGCCCGACGTTGCGGTGATCGCCAACCGCCTTCAGGGCTGTGCCGACCGGGCGCTGGGCCGCAAGGGCGCCAAGGTCCTGCTCGCCCAGGTGGCGATGCGGATTTCGAAGTAGCTGTTCAAGATCGGGTGTAGGCTTCCTTCGTCGATCGCGGAGGGGTTGCCAATGGCGTTCGAACCCATGCTGTTTGTCCACGATGTCGAGGCGACGTCGCGCTGGTTCCAGGATCTGCTCGGCCTGAAGAGCGCCCACGGCGGCAAGCAATACGAAATGCTGATGGACGACGCGAAGCAGCTGGCGCTCCAGCTGCATCATGCCGACGCGGAGGAGCACGGCACCGACAGATTGCCGGCAGGATCGGCGCGCGGCGCAGGCGTGTTGTTGTACTGCAAGGTCGCCGATGTGCGCGCGGTGCACGCCAAAGCGAAAGCGATGGGCGCGGCGATCGAAGGCGAGCCCGCTTTCATCAAGCTTGCTGGACACACAGAATTCGTCGTGCGCACACCGGACGGCTATGCGGTCGCGGTCTATCAGCGCGGCGAGGTCTAGGGAGCGTGCCGGTCACCGCCCCGTGAATTTCGGTTCGCGCTTTTCGAGAAACGCCTTGATCGCCTCGCGATAGTCCTCGCTGGTGGTCGCCAGCGCGTACTGGTCGAGGTCCATGAAGGTCGTCGACGCGTGCAGCGCGTTGGCGGCGGCGTTGACACCCTGTTTGGACATGCGCACCGCGTTGGGCGGGAGCTTTGCGACCTTGTCCGCCCACCGCTTGGCGGCGGCGAGGGTTTCGCCGTCTGG
>Ga0070666_10000300_pt1 | contig 32118 bp, 25 predicted proteins | sample KBSS23metaG_FD_64677 | JGI IMG/M metagenome (GOLD analysis project Ga0070666, IMG submission 64677) | Switchgrass rhizosphere microbial communities from Kellogg Biological Station, Michigan, USA - KBS S2-3 metaG | ecosystem: Host-associated > Plants > Roots > Rhizosphere > Soil ... | reverse complement strand
TGGCCGCATCGCCGGAGGAGATCCGCGCGTTCCTCTTTCGCCCGGGCTTCTCGACGGCATCGGCGGTTTCCGAAATCTCGGGGCGCGGCGTCGGCCTCGATCTCGTCGCCGACCGCGTCTCCGCGCGGCATGGCGAGGTGCGCGTCGAATCGACCCCGGGCCGCGGCACGCGCTTCGAGATCGAGATCGCGGCGGCCCAGGCGGTCTTCGACGCCATCGTCGTCGCGGAGGCGGGCGGGCGCTACGCGCTCCCGCTCGCCGCGATCGCCCGGGTGGGGCGGTCGAATGCCGACGACGGCGCCGTTCCCCTCTCCCGTGCGCTCGACGGATCGGAGCCGGCCCCTTCGCCCCGGCGGGTGAGCCTCTTTCTGCCGGGCGGGGGCGCGCTGTCGGTCGAGAGCGTTCTCCGCCAGGAAATGATCGTCGTCCGGCCGATCGGCGCCGGCGAGGTCGCCGACTACCTGATCGGCGCTTCGCAGGGGCGCGGCGAGGAAGCGATCCTCGTCCTCGACCCCAAACGCCTGCTGCGTTCCGGCGAACCCGCCGGTCCCCGGGAGGTCGCGTGACAGCGGCGCGGGAGGCGATCCTCCGGTACTTCGCGGAACCGCTCCGAAGGACGCCCGAAGATCTCGGCGTCGTCTTCACGCTGTCGGGGCGTCCCGTTTTCGTCGACGCACACGACATCGTCGAGATCACGCCCCCCCTGGCCGCGTCCCGCCTTCCCGGCGGACCGTCGAGCGTAGCGTTCTGGCGGGGGAGGGCGTTCGAGGTCCGGGGGAGCGCGGAAAACGCCCGGAACTTCCTCCTCCTGCGGGGAGCCGCGGGCGCGCACTTCGTCGCCTCCGACTCGGTACCACGGGCGGTTTCCCGGATGGAATCGGAGGACGTCCCCCGGTATCGGAGGGAAGATGGCCGATGACGAGCTGATCGAGGCGCTCCGCCGCGAGGCCCGGGCCGACAACTCCGACGTCCGGCAGAAGGTCGCGCGAATCCTGATGGAGCGTTCGGATCCGGATTCTCTCGAGATCCTGGTCGAGCTCGCGGGGGATCCGGATTGGCGCGTCCGCAAGGCGGCGATCGAGGGGCTGGAGGCCAATCCGAGCGAAGGGGTCGTCCGGGCCCTGGTCCCCGCCCTCTCCGATCACGCCAACGCCGGGAGGCGCAACGCCGCCGCCGAGGCGCTCCGCGCGTTTGGTGCCCGGGCGCTCCCGTACCTCCTGTTCGAGCTCGATCGGGCCGCGGACGCCGACAGCCGAATCGCCATCGCGACGATTCTCGGGGACATTCCCGCCGACGAGAGCGCCTCCGCCCTCGTTTCGCTCCTCTCGAACGAAGACGTGAATGTCGCGTCGTCGGCGATCGTGGCGCTCGGGCGCATGAAGCGGAAGGAAACCATTCCGGCGCTGATCGCGGTCCTCTCGGGCGAGAACGCCTGGCTCCACTACCATGCGATCGAAACGCTCGGCCGCCTCCGTGCCGTGGAAGCGCTCCCGGCCATCGTCTCCCGCGACCAGAACCCGGCGTTGAAGAAGGCGGTCCTGGAAGCGGCCGGGGCGATCGGCGGGTTCGGCGCCATCGACCTGCTCGCCGCGCGCCTTTCCGGATCGACGCTTCCCGACTTCCCGCTGCTCCGCGCGTTCGTTTCGCTCGACGACGCTCCGCGGCCCTCTCTTCTCGCCCGCCGGGAGAAGGCGTACCTGCGCCGGAAATTCCGCGAGAACGCGCCGGCGTCGGCCGCCTCGGCGCTGGGAACGGCCCTGAGGAAGACCGAGCGGCCGGACCGGAAATCGGACCTTCTCCGGGCGCTCGGCTGGATCGGAAACCCGGGCTCCCTCCCGGCGCTCGTGGCCGAGCTCTCCCGCGATTCTTCGGAGGCGGCCGAAAGGGCGCTCGAGGATTTCGGCGCATCGGCGGTGCCCGCCCTCCTCGGACTGCTCCTGCCGGGAGGAGACGAGAAGCAGGTCGAGCTCGCTCTGCGGCTCCTCGGCCGGAGCCCTTCGCCGCCGATGCTCTTTCCGGTGCTCGCGGTGATCGACCACGATTCGCCGCTCGTCCGGCGCGACGCGGTCGACCTCCTCGGAAAGATCGGCGATCTCCGGGCGGCCGACTACCTGGTCGCTCACCTGGGTGACGGCGATGCGGGAGTGGACGGAGCGGCGGTCGAGGCCCTCGCCCAGATCGCGAAGGGAAATCCCGCCGGCCGCGAGAGCCTGCGCGGACGCCTCGGCCGCGCGCTCGAATCGGCCGATGGGTTGACGCGCGCCAACGCCCTCTCTCTGCTGGCGGATCTCGGCGGCGACGACCTCCGGACGCGCCTTCTGCGCGCAAGCAAGGACGAGGACGCGGTCGTCCGCGCCCGGGCGGTGGCGCTGGCCAGCCGCGCCGGAGACGCGAGCGTTTCCACGATCCTCGAGCACGCCCTCGCCGACGAGAGCGCCCATGTCCGGCAGGCCGCCGTCCAGGCGCTGTGCGGGTCCGGGCGTGTGGCGATGCATCGCGACGCCATCTTCGCGTCGCTCGAAGACGACGATCCGTGGGTGCGGGCCTCCGCCTGCCGGTGCGTCGGCGCGCTCGGAGAAGAAGACTCCGCCGGAAAGCTTCGCGACATCGTCCTGCGGGGAGAGGCCCCGGAGCGGATCGCGGCGCTCGAGGGGCTCGCGCCGATGCGCGCGGCGGTCGCCTGGGAGGCGATCTCGACGGCCCTGCGGGATCCGGACGGGGAGGTGCGGCAAGCCGCGCTGTCGGCCGCCGCGCGATCTCCCGTCCCCGAGGCGGAGCTCGAGATCGACCGCCGAACCTCGGACCCGGACTGGCGGCTCCGCGCGACGGCTCTGGAGGCCCTCGGCCGTCGCGCCCGCTACGACCGCCGCCCCATGCTGCATCGGGCCCTCCTCGAGGACCCCGACGATCTCGTGGCGCGCTCGGCGCTCACGGCGCTCGAGGCGGTCGCGATGGAGCCGGACGTCGCGGTCCTGGTCGAAGCGCTTTCGCGCGAGGCCATCGCCGAGGATGTCACGTCGGCGCTCGTGCGGTTCCGGCAGCGGTTTCCAGCCGCGGTCGAGCGCGCCTGGCGGGAGGCCGACCCGCGCCGGGCGGCGGTCCTGTCGGAGGTTCTGCGGGGCGAACCGGCGCCGTGAGCGCCGTCGGTGGCGCGCCCTTCCCGGACGACGTCTACCGGATCCTCGCGGACCTCGTTCGCGCGCGCTGCGGGATCGACTTCACGGAATCGAACCGGTACCTGCTCGAGTCGAGGGTGCGGCATCGGATCGCCGAGCTCCGGCTGGCGGATCCCCGCGCGTACCTTCACCGGCTTCGCTACGGGCCCGGGCAGGACGCCGAGTTCGAGTCCCTGATCGATCGCGTGACCAATCCGGAAACCTACTTCTTCCGCGAGCCGGAGCAGCTCGCCGCGTTCTCGGAGGACCTGGCGGGGGAGTGGGAGGCGGCCGCGGGTTCCGGCCCGCTCCGCCTCTGGAGCGCGGGATGCGCCTCCGGCGAGGAGCCGTACTCCCTGGCGATGCTCCTCCACGAAAAGGATTTCTTTTCCCGGAACGAGGTCGAGATCTTCGGCAGCGACGTTTCGGTGGCGAGCCTGGCGAGAGCGCGGGCCGGCGTTTTTCGCGAGAACTCCTTCCGCCAGACGTCGGACGAGCGCCGGGCGCGGTTCTTCGAAGCCGAGGCGCCGGGCCGGTACCGGATCCGCGAGGAGATCCGCCGCCGGGTGTCGTTCGGCAAGGTCAATCTGATCGAGCCCGCGCGGCTCGCCGCCCTGCCCCGCTTTCACGTGATCTTCTGCCGGAACGTGCTCATCTACCTGGAGGAGCGCGCCAAGCGCGACGTGGTGGCGGCCCTCCACGACCGGCTCGTTCCGGGCGGGCACCTGTTCCTGGGAAGGGTCGAATCTCTCGTCGCGTTCTCGACGGCGTTCCGTCTCCGGCATCTGCCGCACGATCTGGCGTACCGGAAATGATCCGCGTTCTCGTCGTCGACGACAGCGCGTTCTCGCGCGTGACGATCTCGGGCATGATCGACCGGGACCCGCTGATGACGGTCGTCGGCACGGCGATCAACGGGGAGGAGGCGATCCGGCTTGCGGTTTCGCGCGCTCCCGACGTCATCACCCTCGACCTCGAGATGCCCGGCCTTGACGGCTATTCCGTGCTGCGGTGGCTCGCCTCGAACCGGCCGATCCCCGCGATCGTGGTCTCGTCGCGCCAGGGGCAGAACGACGTTTTCAAGGCGCTGGAGCTCGGCGCCGTCGATTTCGTGTTGAAGCCGCAGGCCCACGCGTCGCCGGAGTACGCGCGTCTCGAGGCCACGCTGCCCGCGAAGATCCGCGCCGCGGCCGTGTCGCGCCGCCCGACGCCGGGGGAGCGCCCCCCCTCCGGCAACGCCGGGATGCCGCATCCCGGCGGCGCGGCGTCGGACGCGTCGGCGATCGGCGCGACGGAGGGTCTGCTCGCGATCGGGGCTTCGACAGGCGGTCCCGCGGCGCTCACCGCCATTTTCGAGGCGCTTCCGCCGCTGGGAGCCGCGGTCGTCGTCGCGCAGCACATGCCGGCGGGCTTCACCGGGCTTTTCGCGGAGAGGCTCGCGCGCGTCGCGCGCATGCCGGTGTGCGAGACGCATGACGGACAACGCATCCAGCCCGGGCGGGCGTACCTCGCGCCGGGGGGGCACCACCTGGAGCTCGCCGGCGAATTCCCGCGGCTCAGGGCGCGCGTCTCCCCGCGCGGGGCGGACGATCTCTATTCGCCGGCCGTCGACCGCCTCTTCCGGAGCGCGGCCGAGTCGGCGGGACGGGCGGTGCTGGCGGTCGTGCTCACCGGAATGGGGAGCGACGGGCGGGACGGCGTCGTCGCCGTCCGTCGCGCCGGGGGCCGTTCGGTCGCCGAATCGGAGGAGTCCGCGATCGTCTTCGGCATGCCCCGGGAGGCGGCCCTGACCGGGGCGGTGGACGAGGTGCACGCGCTCGCCGATCTTCCCGCCGCGATCGTCCGACTCCTCTCCCGCCCCGGGCCCGGCGGAGGCGGCTGAGCCCGCCGCTCGTTCCCGGTTCCCCCCGGAGCCGGAATCGTGAATAATCGAAAATTCCGATGGACGAGAAGAGATCGTACGATCCCTCCGCGATCGAGCGGAAATGGCAGAAGCGATGGGCCGACGGAGGTGTCGCCCGCGTCGACACCGGCGCGGCTGCCGGGGCGGAAAAGTTCTACATGCTGATGATGTTTCCGTACCCCTCCGGCGACCGACTGCACGTCGGCCACGGGCGAAACTACATCCTGGGCGACGCGGTCTATCGGTATTTCCGCATGCTCGGCCGCACGGTCCTGAACCCGATGGGATGGGATGCCTTCGGGCTGCCCGCCGAAAACGCCGCGATCAAGAGCGGCACGCCTCCCCGCGAGTACACGACGCGGAACATCGCCGCGATGAAAGCGCAGTTCCGCGTCTGGGGAATTCTCTACGACTGGTCGAAGGAGATTGCGTCGTGCGATCCGGCCTACTACCGCTGGAACCAGTGGATCTTTCTCCGGATGTGGGAGCGGGGTCTGGCCTACCGCAAGAAGGCTCCGGTCAACTGGTGCCCCGGCTGCCGGACGGTGCTCGCCAACGAGCAGGTGGTCGAGGGACGCTGCGAGCGATCGGGCGATCTCGTCGAGCCGAGAGACCTGGAGCAGTGGTTCTTCAAGATCACCGATTTCGCCGAGCGCCTGCTCGACGGTCTTGACGGCCTCGCGGACTGGCCCGAGAAGGTCAAGACGATGCAGCGAAACTGGATCGGCCGGTCCTCCGGGGCCGCGATCCGGTTCGAAATCCCGGCGCTGGGCGAGCGACTGACCGTCTTCACCACCCGGCCCGACACCCTCTTCGGCGCGACGTTTCTCGCGCTCGCTCCCGAGCACCCCCTCGTCGAGAGGATCGCCGCCCGCGGCCGGGACCGCGCGGCGATGGACGCGTTCGTCGCGCGCGTCCGGCAGGAGTCGCGCATCGACCGCGAGGCCGAGAGCGCGGAGAAGGCGGGGTTCGACACGGGAATCGCCGCGATCAATCCCGCGACCGGCGAGAGCATTCCGATCTGGCTCGCCGATTTCGTCCTGCCCGACTACGGCGAAGGCGCGATCATGTCGGTGCCCGCCCACGATCAGCGGGACTTCGATTTCGCGCGCAAGTACGGTCTGCCCGTGCGCCCCGTCTACGCGCCCGCCGCGGGCGCGCTCGACCCGGCGGCGATGGGCTCCGCCTGGATCGGGGAGGGCGTCGTCACGGGATCCGGCGAGTGGAACGGCGTTCCGGCCTCGGAGGCGGTGGAGCGGGCGATCGCCACGGTCGAAGAGAAGGGCTGGGGGCAACGCCGGACGACATATCGGCTCCGCGACTGGTTGATCTCCCGCCAGCGCTACTGGGGAACTCCCATCCCCGCGATCTATTGCGAGAAGTGCGGCCTCGTCCCGGAGAAGGAGGAGAACCTTCCGGTGCTCCTTCCCGCCGACGTCGAATTCAAGGGCTCGGAGGGCAATCCCCTCGCCCGCTCCGAATCGTTCGTCCGGACGGCGTGCCCGGGCTGCGGGGGCCCCGCCCGGAGAGAGACGGACACGATGGACACGTTCGTCGACTCCTCCTGGTACTACCTCCGTTTCGTCGATCCCGGCAACGACCGCGTTCCGTTCGATTCGAAGATCGCCGATCGCTGGCTGCCGGTCGACCAGTACGTCGGCGGAATCGAGCACGCGATCCTGCACCTCCTCTACGCGCGATTCTTCTGCCGGGTGCTGCACGATTTCGGCATGGTCGGGTTCGAGGAGCCGTTCGCCCGCCTCTTCAACCAGGGGATGATCACCCGGCTGAACCCCGCGACGGGGAAGATCGAGAAGATGTCCAAGTCGCGCGGCAACACCGTCTCTCCCGACGAGCTGATCGAACAGTACGGGGCCGACACGGAGCGCGTGTACACCCTCTTCCTGGGTCCTCCCGAGAAGGAGTGCGAGTGGTCGACGGAAGGGGTCGCGGGAGGGTATCGGTTCCTGGCGCGGGTGCACGAGGCGTGCGCCGCGATCGCGGCGATGCCGCGAGCGGGAGAAGTCGGCGACTCGCCGCTCGTGCGGAAGACCCACCAGACGATCCGGCGGGTCACGGACGACATCGCCCGCTTTCACTTCAACGTCGTGGTCGCCGCGCTCATGGAGTTCCAGCGTGCCCTGACGGACGCGGCGGCCGAGGCGAAGGAGACGCCCGCGGCGCTGCATTTCGCCGCCCGCACGCTCCTCGCGCTGCTCCATCCGGTCGCGCCGCACCTGACCGAGGAATGGTGGGAGCGTTTCGGCGAGCCGCCGTTCCTGCTGACATCGGCATGGCCGCAGGCCGATCCGGCGCTCCTCGTCGAGGATTCGATCGAGATCCGGATCCAGGTGCAGGGGAAGCTCCGCGACAAGATGATGGTCGGCCGGGACGAGGCGCCCGAGGAGGTCGAGCGGCTCGCGCGGGAGCGCGAAGCCGTGCGGCGGTGGCTCGGCGTCACGCCCGCCCGGGCGTACTACAACCGGCAGAAGCAGATCATCAACTTCGTGCCCGGTCCCGCGGGGGAAGCGTGAGGCGCAAGGCGGCCGGGGCGGCGAGCCCGGCGGGCCGCCTGCTCGCGGCGGTCCTTGCGGCCGGGGCCCTCGCGTCGGCAGGGTGCGGGTACGCGCTCGTCGGGCGCGGATCGTTCCTGCCCGAGAACATCCGCAAGATCTCCTTCCCGACCTTCAAGAACTCGACGCCGCGCGTCGGCCTCGAGCAGCGCCTCTCCGCGGCGGTCGCCCGGGAGCTCGCCTCCCGGGGACGGTTCTCGGTGTCGGCGAAATCGGGGGAGGGCGACGCCGAGCTCGCCGGCGACATCGTCGGCTTCGCGCTGTACCCCGTGGCGGCCGACGCGCTCGGGCGCGCCACGAAGTACCAGATCGAGATCACCGCGAAGATCTCCTTGACGACCATTCCCGACGGGAAGGTCCTCTGGAAGAACGACTCCTATGCGTTCCGCGAAAACTACGAGGTCGCCGGAGGAGGCGTGGGGGCCTCGAACTTCGCCGACCTGGAGAACGTGGCGATCGATGCGGAGGCCGACCGTTTCGCCCAGTCGCTCGTGACGAGCGTGCTCGAGGGGTTTTGACGGGACGCGGAATCGGCGAGATCGGCCCCGCGGCGGCGGCGGCCCGGCTCGGCGCGCCGGGCGTGGTCTTTCTCGACGTGCGCGAGCCGGGGGAGCACGCCGTCGCCTCGATCGACGGGGCGCTTCTCGTTCCGATGCGGGAAATCCCGGGACGCCTTTCCGAGCTCGATCGGTCGAGCGAGATCGTCGTCTTCTGCCACCACGGAGGCCGCTCGGCGATGGTCGCGCAGTTCCTGCGGGGCCAGGGCTTCGATCGCGTGCTGAACCTCACGGGCGGCATCGACGGCTGGTCGCTCGAAGTGGACCCCGAAGTTCCGCGATACCGGTAGGGACGGTCGCGAGTCGCGAGAAGAGAGTCGCGAGTCGGACGAAAAGTCGCGACTGTCCCGCGACTATTCTTCCGGCAGGTCGGCGAGCCACGCTTCGGCCGAAACGTCCGCGGGCATTCGCCAGTCGCCCCGGGGCGAGAGTGCGACGGTTCCCACTTTCGGTCCGTCGGGCATGGCGTTGCGCTTGTACTGATTCGCGAAGAATCGCGTCAGGAAAATGCGCAGGGTCGAGCGCCGAACGTCCTCCGGGTGAACCCCGTCGAAAGCTTGCTCGGCGAGGAAGAGGAGCTTCCGGGGCGGATCTCCCCCCCGCACGAAATGGTAGAGGTAGAAATCGTGCAGGTCGAACGGGCCGAGGATCTCTTCCGTGCGCTGGTGAATCTTTCCGTCCGGCGTCGGCAGGAGCTCGGGAGAGACGGGAGTTTCCAGGACGTCCTCGAGGACCTTCCGCAGATCTTCCGATCCGCGCCGGGCGAACCAGGCGACGACCTGCCGGACGAGCGTCTTCGGGACCGACGCGTTGACGTCGTACATGGAGAGGTGGTCCCCGCCGTAGGTGGACCAGCCGAGAGCGATCTCCGAGAGATCTCCCGTGCCCACCACCATGCCCGCCTCGGCGTTGGCGAGATCCATCAGGATCTGCGTGCGTTCGCGGGCCTGGGCGTTCTCGTAGGTGCGATCCGGCGCTCCCGCGTGGCCGATGTCCCCGAGGTGCTGGGCGAGAGAGGCCGCGATCGAGATCTCGCGGAGCTCCGCTCCCAGGGCCGCGGCGAGCGCGCGACCGTTGGCGCGCGTGCGGTCGGACGATCCGGGGCCGGGCATCGACACGGCGAGGAGCCGGGAGGGCGGAAACCCCTGCGCCGCGAGCGCCCGCTCGCAGACGAGGGCGGCGAGCGTGGAGTCGAGCCCGCCCGAGAGCCCCACGACGGGTCGAAGCTTGTCCAGGTGGCGGAGCCGTCGCAGGAGTCCGGCCGTCTGGATGCTCGCCACCTCCTCGCATCGGGCGTCGAGCGTCGCCGGCTGCGCCGGCACGAAGGGGAAGGGCTCGATCCGTCGGGTGAATCGCCGGGAAGCCGGGGCGCGCTCCGAAACCTTCACCCGGCGGAACCGGGCGGGGCTCGCGGCGGCGGCGTCGGCGAAGCTTCCCGTGCGGTCCCGGTCGGCGCCGAGTCGGTCGAGGTCGAGGTCGGCCGCGATCAGGGTGGGGCCTTCCTGGAAACGCCGCTGCTCGGCGAGAATGGCGCCGTTCTCGGCGATGAGGGCGTGGCCGCCGAAGACGAGGTCGGAGGAGGACTCGCCCGGGCCGGAAGAGACGTAGAGGAGCCCGGCGAGGCAGCGCGCCGATTGCGCGGCCACGAGGTGGGTGCGGCGATAATCGCTCTTGCCGATCGTCTCGTCGGAGGCGGAGAGGTTCATCAGGACCTGGGCTCCGGCGAGGGCCTGCCAGGAGGACGGCGGCGTGGGGACCCAGAGGTCCTCGCAGATCTCGATGCCGAACAGGACTTCCCGTTCCCAGGCGGCGTGGAAGAGCAGGTCCGTGCCGAACGGCACTTTCCGGCCGCCGAACTCGATCTCTCCGCCTGACATCCCCGCCCCGGAGACGAACCAGCGCTTCTCGTAGAACTCCTTGTAGTTGGGAAGGAACGTCTTCGGCACGACTCCCGCGAGCGCGCCGTGGGAGAAGACGAGCGCGGCGTTGAACAGCATGCCGCGGAAACGCCACGGGGATCCCACGACCGCGACGAGGGAGCGGGGGAGGCCGTCGGCCAGCGCCGCCGCGCCCCGGAGGACGTCGTCCTCCAACTTCTTCTGCAGGAAGAGATCTCCGCAGGTGTACCCGGAGATCGAGAGCTCGGGGAACACGGCCAGCCGGACGCCGTCGGCGGCGGCTTCTTCCGCGAGGGCGACGATGTTCTCGACGTTCCGGGAAACCTGGGCCGGATGGCAGATCGGGACCGCCGCGGCCGCGCGGAGAAACCCGAATTCGGCCGGATTCTGCATCGCCTCGATTATTTCACGGAAGGGAGAGTGCCTGCGGGGAGCCGTCGCCGCCGCCGTCGTAGAATCTCGCCCGATGGAATCGGAGAGCCACCTGGACGAACGCGGCCAGGCGCGCATGGTCGACGTGGGGGAGAAGTCCGCCACCCGCCGGGAGGCGATCGCGGGAGGCCGGGTCGCGCTCTCCCCGGCGGCGTTCGCCGCGCTCGCGTCGGGCAGCCTCGCCAAGGGTGACGCGCTCGCGGTCGCCCGGATCGCCGGAATCCAGGCGGGCAAGCGAACCTCCGAGATCGTGCCGCTCTGCCACCCCGTGCCGCTCGACGCGCTCGCGGTCGAGATCGAGCTGGAGGAGGCTTCGCGGACGGCCGTCGTCACGGCCCGCGCGGTCACTCACGCGAAGACCGGCGTCGAAATGGAGGCGCTGACCGCGGTTTCGGCCGCGTGCCTCGCGCTCTACGACATGGTCAAGGGAATCGACCGCGGCTGCCGGATCGTCGAAATCGCGCTCCGGGAGAAAAGCGGCGGCCGGAGCGGGCATTTCGTGGCCGAACCGCGGTAAAATGCCCCGGATGTCGAGCCGCCTCGTCGATTCCTTCGGACGCGCCATCACCTATCTCCGGATCTCGGTGACGGACGTCTGCAATCTCCGGTGCGTGTACTGCATGCCGGAATTCCAGACGACGTTTCTCCCCACGGAAAACGTCCTCTCGCGGGCGGAGATCGTCCGCCTGGCGCGCATCCTCGTCGGCGAGGGGGTGAGGAAGATCCGCCTGACGGGAGGCGAGCCCCTCGCCCGCGCGGACATCGTGGAGATCGCCCGCGACGTCAAGGCGCTCGGGCTGCCGGGAGGCCTCGCGATCTCGACCAACGGCGTGCTGCTCCCGAAGCTGGCGGAGCCGTTGCTTTCGGCCGGCGTCGATCGCGTCAACGTGTCGCTCGACGGGGTGGACGCGGAGCATTTCCGGAAGATGGCGCGCCGCGATCACGTGGAGGCGGTGCTCCGCGGGTTCGAGCTCGCGGCCTCTCTCCCTTTCGCGTCGCTCAAGGTCAACTCGGTGATCATCCGGAACCTCAACGACGACCAGATCGTCCCGCTCGCCTCCTTCGCCCGCGACCGGCGGATCGCCGTCCGGTTCATCGAGTTCATGCCCTACGGGGACAACGACTGGACGCCGGAGCAATACGTTTCGATCGCGGAAATCCGCGCCGTCCTCGAACGGAGTTTCCGGCTGTCGCCCGTCGCGAGAGGTCCGGAAGCCGGTCCCGCTGAGGAGTTCACGGTGGAGGGCTTCCTCGGGACCGTCGGATTCATCTCGCCGATCTCGGACCGCTTCTGCGCGTCGTGCAACCGGATGCGCCTGTCGTGCGAGGGCCAGCTGAAAGCGTGTCTCTTCTCGACCGGCCAGGTCGATCTCCGCGGTCCTCTCCGCGCGGGGGCCTCGGACGCGGAGATCCTCGCGATCGTCCACGAGGCGGTGCGCAACAAGGAAGAGCGGCACCCGATGTTCCCGGGCATGACGACCGGCGCGCTCGCCCTGCCGACCCGGAACATGAACACGATCGGCGGTTGAGCGCCGGAGCGCGGGCGATGAGACTGCGCGCCGCGATCCTCACCGTCTCCGACGCCGCCGCGGCCGGCTCCCGGGCGGACGCGAGCGGGCCGGCTCTCGCGGCCGCGCTGGCGGAAGAGCTCGACGCCGGGCCGGAAGAGCGCGCGGTCGTGGCCGACGACGGCCCGGCGATCGCGGAGCGGCTCCGGACGTGGTGCGCGGCGGGCTTCGACCTGCTGCTGATCACCGGCGGAACGGGGGTCGCGCCTCGCGACCGCACGCCCGAGGCCGTCCGCGGGCTCCTCGACTTCGAGATCCCGGGGCTCGCCGAGAAGATGCGGGCCGAAACGGGCGCCGGTTTCCCCGCGGCCTATCTCTCGCGGCAGGTCGCCGGGGTCCGAGGGCGGACCGTCATCGTCGCTTTCCCGGGTTCGCCCCGGGGGGCCGTCGATTGCTTCCGGTCGATTGCCGCTCTCCTCCCGCACGCCGTGGCGCTGGCCCGGGGGGAGTCTCCCGCTCACCCCGCCGGCGAGACCTCGTAGCGCTTCCCTCCCGAGAGGAGGAGCCCGAACGCGTCGGCCGTCAACGAGGCGCTGAAGAGGAACCCCTGCATTTCGCGGCATTGCCTCGCCCGGAGGAAGGCCATCTGTTCGGCGGTCTCCACTCCTTCGGCGATGACGTTCAATTTCAGCTCCTGCGCCATCACGATCGCGGCGCGGACGATCGCCGCGTCGTTCGAGTCGGAGGACACGTCGTGCACGAACGTCTGGTCGATCTTGATCGTGTCGATCGGAAACCGCTTCAGGTACGCCAGCGACGAATAGCCGGTGCCGAAGTCGTCGATCGTGATCCGCACGCCGAGGTCCTTCAGCGCCCGGAGGATGACGACGCTCTGTTCGACGTTCCGCATCGCGACGCTCTCCGTGATCTCGAGCTCCAGGGCGCGGGCCGCGAGGCCGGTCTCGCGGAGGACGGCATCGACCTGGGTCGCGAGATCGTGCTGATGGAACTGCCGGGCCGAGAGGTTGACCGAGAGGCGGAGATCACCGTGCCCGAGCGCGTGCCATCCCTGCATCCGGGCGCACGCTTCCCGGAGGACCTGGGCGCCGAGCGGAACGATGAGCCCGGTCTCTTCGGCGATCGGGATGAACTCGGACGGGCACAGCAGGCCGCGGAGCGGGTGATTCCATCGCGCGAGCGCCTCCGCGCCGACGATCGCGCCGGTCTCCGCGTCCACGATCGGCTGGAAATAGACGCAGAAATCCGACTGGTCGAGGGCCTTGCGCAGGTCGGTCTCGAGGGCCAGTCGCCGGATCGCGTCGTGCGTGTGCTTCGAGGTATGGAACTGGAAGTTGTCCCGGCCCTCCTGTTTGGCGCGGTACATCGCGATGTCGGCGTTCTTGACGAGGGCTTCGCGATCGTCGCCATGGCGGGGAAAGAGGCTGATGCCGATCGAGGCCGAGATGAAGAGCTCGCGTTCTCCGAGGACGAACGGCTTCTTGAAGACGGCCAGGACGTTCTGTGCCACCCGGGCCGCGTCCTCGTCGCGGGCGATCTTCGAGAGCAGGATGATGAATTCGTCTCCCCCCAGCCGGGCGAGCGTGTCGCCGCCCCGGATCAGCTGGGAAAGCCGGATCGCGACCTTCTGAAGGAGCAGGTCGCCGACCTTGTGGCCGAGACTGTCGTTGACGACCTTGAAGCGGTCGAGGTCGAGGAAGAGGATCGCGAGATGGTGACCCTCGCGGCGCGCCTGCGAGAGCGCGATCTCGAGACGGTCGGCGAAGCGGGTCCGGTTCGGCAGGTCCGTCAGCGCGTCGTGATAGGCCAGCCTCTCGATTTCCTGCTTGGCGCGCTTGCTCTCGGTGATGTCGCGGCAGACCGACAGGATCGCGCTCTCCCCGCGGTATTCGACGACCGAAGAGCTCACGAGCAGGTCGATCGGCGTGCCGTCCCGGTGGAAGTGGACGGTCTCGAGATTCTCGGAGGCGCCCTCCCGGAGGATGCGCCGGACCTGCTCCTCGCTGCGCGGGACGTCCCGCGTGAAATTCTTGAGGCTCATGCCGACGATCTGGTCCCGCGCGAGGCCGTAGGTCTCGCAGGCTTTGCGGTTCGCCTCGAGGATCATCTGGGATTCGGGCCGCAGGATCAGGATCGCGTCGTTGGCGCTCTCGAAGAGGTCGCGGTACTCCCGCGCCGACCGACGCAGGGATTCCTCCGCGCGCTTGCGCTCGGTCACGTCGGTGATGGCGCCCAGCGTGCCGATCACGCGCCCCTCGGCGTTCCGGAAGGGAATCGCGTGGACTTCCGCGAAGAACGAGGCCCCGTCCTTCCGGCGCATTTCGACCTCGTACCGCTCCGACTGCCCCCGCAGGCGGCGGCGATGGCGCTCGCGGAGCGCCGGCCAGTCCTTCGCGGCGAGGAAGAGCTGGGTGGCGGGCTGGCCCCGCATGTCCGACCCTTCGTAGCCCGTCATCGCCGACATCCGTTCGTTGGCGAACACGATCCGGTCGTCCCCGTCGGTGATGAGGAGCCCCTCGTTCAGCGTCTCGACGACCGCGCGGTAGCGCTCTTCGCTCTCCCGCAGCGCCGACTCGGCACGATGCCGCTCGGTCACGTCCCGAAAGCTCCAGACGCGCCCGATGCTCCGCCCCTGGACGCGCTGCGGGATCGAGTAGCGCTCGAAGACGCGCCCGTCGCGGAAGTGCAGGACGTCGAAGCTCTCCGCGTCGGGCTGCGAGTACAGATCGCGCACCTTCCGGAGGAACGCGTCGGGGTCTTCGAGCTGCTCGAGCACCACGGCGATGGCGCGGTCGTCGTCCCCGGTGGCGAGGGCCGACTCGGGAATCTTCCACATCCGGACGAAGCGGGAGTTGAGACTGACGATCTTCCCGGCCAGGTCGACGACCAGGAGGCCGTCGGCCGTCGATTCGAGCGTCGCCGAGAGGAGGGACAGGGTTTCCCGGAGCTTCTGTTCGTCCCTCTTGCGGGAAGTGACGTCGCGCACGACCGCGAGGAGCTTCCCCGGCCGGTCGTCGCCGAATGGTTTGAAGGCGATCTCGATCTCCGTTCGCTGGCCTCGCTTGTTCACGATCGCCGTCTCGAACGAGAACTTCGATGTGAGGACGCGCCGGTGCCCGAGCTGGCGGCGGAGTCCTCGCCGGTCCTCCGCCGGGACGAGCTCGAGGAGCGACGGCAGGCGGAGCAGCTCCTCGAGCGAAAACCCCGTGATCTCGCAGAAGGCGTCGTTGGCCGAGACGAGTTTCTCGCCGATCGCCACGAAGAACCCCTGCCCGAGATCGCTCTGCGCGTGGAGGAGCGCCGCCAGCTCCGAGACGGTTTCGTCGGTCGTCCCTCGCTCGACTGGCTGCGCCGGGCCCGGGTCGATCATCGCAGGCATTCTACTCCGGCGGAGCGGCGGCGTCCGCGCGCGCGGAATCATTCCGCTCGCCGGTAGACGGCGAGGATCCACTGCGACAGACCGTACGCGACGAGGCCCGCGCCGATCGCGGCGAGGAGCCCGGGCCCGAACGGAAGCTTCCGGATCCGCTCGAGCGCGTCTCCCGAACCGACGACGTCCCGGGGATTCGATTCCATGCCGGCGCGAAAGAGATACGCGGCCATCACGCCCACGAGCGCGCCGTGCGCCGCGAGCCCGGCGCGCATCACGCGGGAAGTCCACGCCCGCTGCTGGCGTCCCATCGATTTCTTGCGAAAGCGATCGCGGAAGCGGCCCGTGAGACCCTGCGCGATCTCGAGCACCGCGACGACGCCGGCGACGATCCCCGCGGCGAGCAGCGAGCGCGGTCCCCAGGACTGTCGCAGGATCCACCCGGCGGCCTCGCGGAGCAGAGCGCCGTCCGGTTCCCGGCGAAGGCTCTGTCCCACGCGGATCGCGGTGAAGGCGAGGAGCGCCGCGCCGGCGGATCGCCCGGCCGGAGCGATCCAGGAGAAGAATCCGCGCTTGCGCCTCGTCCACGCTTCCACGGCGCGGAAGACGGCGTCGGCGAGAAGGCCCCCGGCGACCATGGCGACCACGAGCGCCCCGTAACGCTCCCGGAAGACCCAGCGGAGCGCGCCGGCGGGCCCCGTCGCCGACCGGCGGGAGAAGAGCGCCGCTCGTCCCGCCAGCGCTCCCATCGCCACGTACACGAATCCGCGCGCGGCGTGGCCCAGGCGCACGAGGAATCCCAGCCGGAGGGTCGCGGGACCGCGCGGCGCCCTACCCAAGGCGGTCTCCCAGCCAGGCGACGATCTCGCGCTCCGCCCAGGAGGCGAGCGCCCACGGAGGCCCCTCGGGGAAGGCGAGGTGGCTCCCGGAGGCGGGCGTCCAGAGCCGGAAGGCGGGCGAGGCCGCTTTCCGCGCCTCGTCGAGGACGGCTTCCGGAAGAAACGGGTCGTTCCGGGCGGAGATGCCCAGAGTCGGTGTCCGGATCCGCCCGAGGTACCCGAGGGAGCTCGAGCGGGCGTAGTAGTCCGACGCGCCGGCGAATCCGTGGAGGGGAGCGGTCGCCGCGTCGTCGAACGCGAAGAACGTGCGGGAAGCGCGGACCCGGGCGAGGTCGATGGCGCGGGCCGCCGCGGGGAAGCGGGATGCCGTCGAGAGCGCCTTGGGGCGAAGCGTCCGGAGCGACGCGGCGCTGTAGAGGCGGCCGAGCGGCGTTTCGAGGTTCCGCGCGCAGCGTTCGAGGTGGTAGGGCGTCGACAGGGCGGCCGCGGCGACGAGGGGCGAATCCGATCCCTGTTCGCCCAGCCACTTGAGCAGGACGTTGCCGCCGATCGAGGAGCCGACGGCCAGGAGCGGCGCCCGCGGCTCGCGCCGGCCGAGGACGCGGACGACGAAATCGAGATCGGTCGTCTCGCCCGAATGGTAGAGCCGGGCCGTGCGGTTCTCGATCGCGCGCCCGCGGCGCGTGGGCTCCCGGGCGCAGGACCGGAAGTTCAGGGCCGTGGCATTCCAGCCTCGCTCGCGGGCGAGGCGGAGGACGCCCTGGACGGACGGGGAGAACGAGCTTCCTTCGAGTCCGTGCAGCGCGATCAGCCGCGGGCGCGGCCGCGGCTCCGGCCCCGTCGCCGCGACGACGTGGTCGAGCACGATCTCGTCGCCGTCGGGGGTCGGAAGTGTCTCCCGCCGGAAGGCGACGCGGGATCCCGGTCGGGCGAGAGCTCCCCACGCCAGCTGGGAATGGCGATTCGAGAGCCAGCGGGGCGGGCGATAGGCGGATTCCTCCAAGCGGACGATCTTAGCCCGGGGCGAGGAATGATCTAATCGCGGCATGCAGAGAATGACGCTCGTTCGGTTCGCTTCGCTCGTCCTCTCGATCGCGGCGGGATCGGCCGCCGCGGCCGCCATCCCCGGCCCGGCGCCCGACGCCCTTCCTTCCGTTGTCGCTCGGGCCTCGGGGCTCGATCGGCGCGACGGATTCCTCCCGTTCGTCTGGGACGCGCGCCGCGGACAGTTGCTGATCGAGATCGCGAAATGGAACGAGGACTTCCTCTACGGATCCGGGCTCGCGTCGGGGGCGGGGATCCTCGACCCGACGCTCGACCGGGGGACGACGGGCGCCCTCGGGCTCTGTCACTTCGAGCGGATCGGGCCCCGCGTTCTTCTCGTCCAGAAACAGATGGAGAACCGGAGCACGAGCGCGGATCCCGAACGGACGCGGGTGGTCGCCGAGTCCTTTCCGACGTCGATCCTCGCCGCGCTGCCGATCGTCGCGGAGACCGGCGAGACGGTCCTCGCCGACGCCACGGACTTCCTCCTGCGCGATCCGGGCATCGCGCTGGCGCTGAAGGACGCGAAGCAGGGAGAGTGGCGGGCGGACCCTGCCCGCTCGGCGCTCCAGTTCGACCGCACGGGCGCCTTCCCGCGGAACACCGAGATCGAGGCGCAGATGACGCTCGCGGCGGACAATCCCGCGCCCGCCGTCGCGGCGGCCCTTCCCGACGGGCGCACGATGACGCTTCGCGTCCATCACACATTCCTGGCCCTCCCCGAGCCGGGCTTCTCCCCCCGACCGCTCGACCCCCGCATCGGCTTCATTCCCCTCTTCTACCGGGACCAGACGGCGCCGGTCGAGGAGCCGATCGAGCGGTACATCGCTTCGCGCTGGCGCCTCGACGCATCCCACAAAATCGTGTATTATCTCGACCGGGGAATCCCGGAGCCGGAGCGTTCGGCGATGCGGGAGGCGGCCCTCTGGTGGAACCATGCGTTCGCCGAGGCCGGTTTTCCGGATGCCTTCGTGCTCGAGGATCTTCCGCCGGGCGCGTCGTTCCTCGACGCGCGCTATTCCGGCATCGAGTGGGTGAACCGGGTGGATCGCAGCTGGTCGTTCGGCGAGATCCAGGTCGATCCCCGCACGGGCGAGATCGTCCACGGGGTCGCGCGCATCGACTCGCATCGCCGCCGGACGACCTCCCGGATCTGGCGCAACATCCAGCCGCCCCGGGACGCCCTCGCGTGCGCCGCCGCGGAGGCTCCCGATGTTCCTCCCGTCGCGAAGGACGCCGGCGGAATGCCGGAGCGAGAGCTCGTGCTCGAGCGCCTGAGGTATCTCGTCGCGCACGAGGTCGGCCACACCCTGGGGCTCATGCACAACTGGGCGGCGACGACGTTCGGATGGGGGTCGGTAATGGACTATCTCGCGCCGAACATCCAGCTTTCCCACGGCGAGCTCGATCTCTCGGACGCCTACCCGAAGGACATCGGGGCGTACGACCGCTTGATGATCCGCTGGGGCTATTCCGCCGACGGCGACCGCCGCCGCCTCGACGCGATCGTGCGCGACGGGTATGCGAAGGGCCTCGTCTATCCGCTCGAGAGCGATCCGCGCTGGGCCGAGTACGACTGGGGCGCGGACCCGGTCCGCTGGCTCGCCACGACCCAGGCCGTCCGCCGCGTGATCCTGGATCGCTTCGGCGTCGCCCAGCTTTCCCCCGGAGAGCCGGTGTACGACCTCGCGTCCCGGTTTTCGCTCGCCTATCTTTACCACCGGTTCGGCATCCAGGCCGCGCAGCAATTCGTGGGCGGTCAATACCAGACCAACGCCCTCGCCGGAGACGGACAGACGCCTGTCGCCTGGGTCGAGCCGGCGCGGCAGCGGGAGGCGGTTCGCCTCCTGCTCGAGGCGCTCCGGCCCGAGAATCTCGACATTCCCGACCGCGTCGTCGCGGCCCTCGTGGCGGCGCCGCAGGGAGAGAACCCGACGCGCGAGCGCTTTCCCTCCGAGGCCGGCGAGACGTTCTCTCCGCTGACGGCGGCCCGGGCGCTCGCCGATCTCGTCGTCGACCCTCTCCTCGATCCGGCGCGGGCGGCGCGTCTCACGATCGATCCCGCGCCCGGCTCGCCGGGCTTCTCGGACCTCCTTCGGAGCCTCGTGGCGGCGACCTGGGGCGCGCCTCCGGAGGCTTCTTCCCGGCGCGCCGCCCTGCGCCGCGTCACGCAGCGCGTGGTCCTCGACCGGATGATGGATCTGGCCGCGGACGGTTCCGCTTCGCCGGACGTGCGGGCGCAAGCGGCGGCCGCGCTCGGAGAGCTCCGGACGAAGCTCGGAAGTGTGGCGACGGGGGACGCGGCGAGTCGCGCGCACGTGCAGGCGGCCCGCCGCGATCTCGCCGAATTTTTCGAGAGGCCCGAAGTCCGGAAGACGCGGCACCCGCCGGTCGCCGCGCCCCCGGGCCGTCCGATCGGCGCCGACCCGCGCTGAGCCTTTTCCCGACTAAGCCGGGGCGGGCAGGGATTCCCGGGCCTGGCGCTGGACGACCAGGACGGAGACGTCGTCCTCGGGAGGGATCCGGCCGCAGAAGCGGGAGAGGTCCGCGGCGAGCGCCTCCACGAGATCCGACGCCGGCCGCCAGGAATGCGACCGGACGATCGAAAGGATCCTCTCGTCCCCGAACTCCTCGTCGGCCGCGTCGCGCGCTTCCGGCAATCCATCGGAATAGAAGAGCAGGAGCTCCCCCGGCTCGATCCGTCCGGTCAGGCACTCCCACGAGAGGCCGGCCTTGATCCCCAGGGGATACGCGCCCTTGCCGATCGACTCGCGCACGCGGCCGTCGGTGCCCACGACGAGGACGGGAGGGTGTCCGGCGACGGTGGCGGAAAACGCGCCGTCCGGGGAAAGGAGAAGGTAGACGCAGGAGAAGAAGGAGCGCGAGCCTCCCGTGCGGCAGAGGATGCGGTTGAGCGCCCCGACGATCGAGGCGGGAGAGGGATCGACTTCGAGCTGCGTTTCAAACGCCGCGTGCGCGACCGCCATCACGAGCCCGGCGGCCATGCCGTGGCCCGAGGCGTCCCCGAAGAGGATGGCGATCCGTCCGTCCGGGAGCGTGGGAAAGGCGTAGAGGTCTCCGCCGACCATGTTCGCGATGCGGTTGAACGCCGAAAGCGCGTAACCCGGGATCTTCGGCACCTCCTTCGGCAGCAGGTCGCGCTGGAGCTCGCGCGCGAGCACGAGCTCGTCGCGGAAATGGAGCTTGTCCACGAGCTCCATCGCGAGGAGGAACCCCATCAGCAGGAAGGCGACGATCAGGAAATCGACCGTGTTCGACGCGAGGCGCCAGTATTCCGCCTCGGTGCGATGTCCCGAGGCCATCTGGAGTCCTTCGCCGACCGCGAGCGCGATGAAGATCCCCGCGATCGCCAGGACGAGACGCCGCGTGGGCGCGAGGCGCTTGACGAGACCGAACGCGACGGCATTGACGACGCGGACGAACCGCTTCACGCCGTTTCGCGTCCCCTCGATCTCCCCCCGGTGCTCCGAGATGAGCTGCTGGCGCGCCGACTTCCACTCCCGGGAGTACAGCTCCACGACGTCGTGGCGGCCGATCGCGTGGACGGTCTCCCGGGCCATGCGGAACCAGTCGCGCATCATCGCCATGGGAGAAGGATACGAAAAAGCCGCCGCGGGGTTCTTTCGCCGGCCCGGGGAGGCGGCGCGCCCACGTTAAGATCCGTCCATGTTTCGTTTCGGCATCGACGCGCTGATCGCCGACCCCGTGGCGATCGAGGGGGCGCGGGTCGCGCTGCTTTCCCACCCGGCGGGGGTCACCGGCGACGGGGAGGAATCGTGGCGGGCCCTGGCGTCGGTTCCCGGCGCGAAGATCGTTCGCCTGTTCGGGCCCGAGCACGGCATCGACGGGAGCGCGCAGGACATGGACGCCGTGGGGGATTCGCGCCACGCCGGGACGGGGCTGCCGGCGCGCTCCCTGTACGGGACGACGCGGGAATCGCTTTCGCCTTCGGCGGCGGACTTCGAAGGGGTGGACGTGCTCGTCTGCGACCTCCAGGACGTCGGCGCGCGCTACTACACGTTCGTCTGGACCGCATGCCTCGCCCTGCGCGCCGCGTCCGCCGCCGGCGTGCGCACGATCGTCTGCGACCGGCCCAATCCCCTCGGCGGCGAGATCGAAGGGGAGCCGCAGGATCCGGACTTCACGTCGTTCGTCGGCCTCATGCCGGTGCCGGTCCGCCATGGCCGGACGATCGGCGAGCTCGCGCGCGCGTTCCATCGCGCCCGGGCGCCCGAGGCGGATCTGACGGTCGTCCCGATGCGATCCTGGGGACGGCGGCGAGGGTGGCCGGATTCCGTGCGGTGGGTGGCGCCGTCGCCGAACATGCCGTCTCTCGCGACCGCCCGCGTGTACCCGGGAGGATGCCTCTTCGAGGCCACGAATCTCTCCGAGGGGCGCGGCACCACGCGCCCTTTCGAGCAGGTCGGGGCGCCTTTCCTCGATGCCGGGCGGCTCGCGGGTGCCCTCACGGAGCTCGGGTTGCCGGGTGTCCGGTTCCGGCCGGTCCACTTCCGGCCGATGTTTCACAAGTTCGCCGGCGAAACCTGCCACGGAATCTTCCAGGACGTCGTCGACCCGGAAGCCTATCGCCCCTACGAAACCGGTCTTCGCATCCTCGAGCAGGCGGCCCGGCTTCGCCCGTCCGATTTCCGGTGGAGGGCCGAGCCCTACGAGTTCGAGACGCGTCCGGCGATCGATCTCTTGACGGGATCCCCGGAGTTCCGCGAAAGGCTCGACGCGCGCGAGGATCTCGCCGGGTTCCTGGCGCGTCAGCGCCGCCCGTCGCCGCCGGCGGATTTGGCGCGCCTCTATGCGGACGACTGGCCCGTGGCGGTCGCGATCGGCGGCGATCACGACGCCGGGAAGACCACGGTTCTCGAGAAGCTCGTGCCGATGCTCCGCGCCCGCGGCATGTGCGTCGGCACGGTCAAGCACACTCCGCACGACCTCGACGACGACGTGCCCGGAAAGGACTCTTCGCGGCACACGGCGGCCGGGGGCGACCCCTCGGCGTTCCTGCGTCCCTCCGCTTCGACGGTGCGGCGCCGGGAGGCGCTCGAGCTGCGGCGCCTCCTCGACCGCGACTTCGGCGACTGCGACCTCGTGCTCGTGGAGGGCTTCAAGTCCCTGCCCCTCCTGCGGATCGACGTCGGGCGGCTCGGACCGTTCTCGATCGAGTTCGCCGGGAAGGACCGGTCGCAGGACCTCGGGGCTCTCGTCGACGAGCTCGCCCGCGTCGCGGGCGTCGTCCGGTGAACGCCCGTCTCCGCGCGGTCGTTTTCGATCTCGACGGAACCCTGATCGACGGATACGACGGGATCCACGAGGCGTTGACCTTCGCGCTCGAACGGATGGGGTTTCCGGCGCCGGATCGGGCCCGGGTCCGCGAGATGGTGGGGCACGGGCTCGAGAGCCTGCTCGCGCAGGCGGCCGGGGCCGATCGGGCCGCCGAGGGGGTGCGCCTCTTCCGGGACCACTATCCCGACGTCGTCGTTTCCGGTTCGCGGCTCCTCCCGGGAGCGGCGGACGCGCTCGACCGGCTCGCGTCGAACGGCTACGCCCTGGCGCTCGCGTCGAACAAGCCCCCGCGGTTTTCGCGGATGATCCTCGAAGCGAAAGGGATCGCGTCGATGTTCGCCGCCGTCGCGGGGCCGGACGACGCCCACCCGCCCAAGCCCGACCCGGCGATGCTCCGCCCGCTCTTCGCGGCGATGGGAGCGTCTCCGGCGGAGACCGTGTGCGTGGGCGACATGGAGGTCGACGTGCAGTTCGCGCGCGCGGGAGGCTGCCGCGCGGTGGTGCTCCCGACGGGCTCGCGCTCGGAGTCCTACCTTCGCGGCGCCGGCGCGGACGCGCTGATCCGGGAGCTCGCGGAGCTGCCGGAGACGCTCGCGCGGCTCGATCGCGCGGCCGGCGCCGGGGGAGAGCGGGCGATCGATTCCCGCGTTTGACAGATCCCGGCGCAGGGGAAAGAATCGAGCGATGAACGAAAAACCGATGCACGCGGGCACCATCAAGTTCTTTCTCCCGGGCCCCGTCTGGGTCCGTCCCGAGGTGCTGGCGGCGATGGCGAAGCCGATGATCGGGCACCGCGGGAAGTCGTACGCCGATCTCCAGGAGCGGATCGAGAAGCGGCTTCCCTCGGTCTTCGACACGCAGAACTTCGTCCTCCTCGCGACGGCCTCGGCGACCGGCCTGATGGAAGCTGGTCTCCAGAATGCCAACCCTTCGCGGGTGCTCTCGGTCACGGTCGGCGCGTTCTCCGAGCGCTGGAACAAGATCGCGACCGACAACGGCTTCGAGGCCGACAAGCTCTCCTTCCCCTGGGGAGAGTCGGCCGACCCGGATCGCGTGCGGAAGGCCCTCGGCGAGAAGAAATACGACGTGGTCACCGTCGTCCACAACGAGACGTCCACGGGGGTGATCTCGCCGCTCGCGGAGATCGCGCGCGCCGTCCGGGAGAGCTCCGACGCGTTCCTCCTCGTCGACGCGGTCACGTCGCTCGCGGGCGCGCCCGTCCACACCGATGCCTGGGGGATCGACCTCGTGCTCGCGGGCTCGCAGAAGGCGCTCGGCCTTCCGCCGGGGCTCGCCGTCGGTGCGGTGTCGAAGCGGCTCCTCGAACGGTCGCGCTCGGCGGGCGTGCGATCCCACTACTTCCGTTTTTCCGAGTACGAGGAGTTCTCGAAAAAGCACCATACGCCGACGACGCCCTCGATCCCGCATCTCTACGCCCTCGACACGCAGCTCCACTTCCTCGAGCAGGAAACGATGGCCGCGCGCTTCGACCGGCACCGCACGCTCCAGGCGATGGTCTCGGCCTGGGCGGAAAAGAGCGGCTGCGCGTTCTTCGCCGCGCGTCCCGAGGACCGCTCCCCGACGGTGTCGTGCCTGCGGCCGCCCGAGGGCGTATCGGCCGAGAAGCTGAAGAACGCGCTCTCGTCGGGCGGCTGGACGATCGGCGGAGGCTACGGAAAGCTGAAGGCCGAGACGTTCCGGATCAGCCACATGGGGGACATCGACGCGGAATCGCTGGCGCGCCTCCTCTCGGAGATCGATTCGGTGATCCCCGAGTCCCGCTCTTGAGCCGGATCGTCGTCGCCGAAAAAATTTCCCCGGCCGGAATCGAGATCCTGCGCCGCGACGGCCACGAGATCGTGGACGGCGTCGGCCGGACGCGGGCCGAGCTCCTGGCGGCGCTCGCGGACGCCGACGCGCTCCTCGTCCGGAGCGGCACGAAGGTGGACGCCGAGCTGCTGGCGGCGGCGCCGAAACTGACGGTGGTCGGGCGCGCGGGCGTCGGGGTCGACAACGTCGACATGGCGGCGGCGACGCGGCGGGGCGTTCTCGTCATCAACTCGCCGACCGGAAACGTCGTCTCGGCCGTCGAGCACACCTTCGCGCTGCTGCTCGCACTCCTTCGCCATGTCGTTCCCGCCGCCACCTCGCTCGCGGCGGGGAAATGGGAGCGCTCCGCCTTCGTCGGGGTGGAGCTGGAGGGAAAGACCGTCGGCATCGTCGGGCTCGGGCAGGTCGGATCCCGCGTGGCGGCGCGAGCCCAGGCCTTCGGCGCGGCGACGATCGGCTTCGACCCCTTCCTCCCCGCGGAGAAGGGTGCCGAGATGGGGGTCGAGCTCGTCTCGCTCGAAGATCTCCTCGGGCGATCCGACGTCGTGACGCTCCACGCGACCGCGACGGACGCGTCGCGAAAGATGATGGACGCCGCGGCGTTCGCGGCGATGAAGCCGGGCGCGGTGCTCGTCAACGTCGCCCGCGGGAGCCTCGTCGACCTCGACGCGCTCGATGCGGCGATCGCGTCGGGACGGCTCGGCGGGGCGGCTCTCGACGTGTTCGATCCGGAGCCGCCCGATTTCGCGCATTCCGTCTTCCGCCGCGCGAACGTCGTCGCGACACCCCATCTCGGCGCCTCGACCCAGGAGGCGCAGGAGCGCGTGGCCACGCAGACCGTGGAGGCCGTGCGCGAGGCGCTCGCCGGGGCGGCGTACGTCGCGGCCGTCAATCTGCCGTTCCGACGCCTTTCCGACCCGACGGGCGCCGCCGCCTGGATGGATCTCGCGGAGAGGATGGCGAAGTTCCTGCGGTGCATCGCCGACGGGATCGTCCAGGAGATTTCCGTCGAATCGTGGAACCTCCCGGCGGAAGTGTTGCGGCCCGCCGCCCTCGCCGCGGTGAAGGGAGCGCTTTCCGGTTCCTCGCCCGAGACCGTCAACCTCGTCAACGCGCTCGCCGCTGCCCGCGATCGCGGCATCGGGTTGTCCGAGACGTCGCACGAGGAGAAGGGCGGCTACGCGGCGCTCCTGCGCGTGTCGGCGACGATCGGCGGGCGCCGCCGCGAAGCGTCGGGAACGATTTTCGGCCGCGGGGACGCGCGCCTGGTGTCGGTGGACGGACGCGCCGTCGAGTTCCGGCCCCGCGGGATCGCGTTGTACGTCGAGAACGAGGACGTTCCCGGCGTCGTCGGGCTGATCGGCACGATCCTCGGCCGCGCGGGGATCAACATCGGCGAGCTCGCCCTCTCGCGCGGCGAGGTCCGGGGAGAACGCCGGTCCGGGGCCGTCTCCGTGATGTCGGTCGATTCGGCGCCGTCGGGCGACGCCGTCGCATCGCTCCAGAACGCCGGCCCGATCCGCGATGTCCGCGTCGTCGAGTGGTGAAGCGCGTCGCCGTCGTCTTCGGAGGCGCTTCGGTCGAGCGCGAGGTGTCGGTCGTTTCCGCCCGGACGATCGTCGGAGGGTTCGCGCCCCCGTACGCGGCGGTGCCGGTGGCGATCGACCCCGCGGGGAGGTTCCGCGGCGAATCCGACTCCCGGAAGATCCTCGAGCGGGGATTCGGCGCCGTGGGGGAGGCGGGGGAGCGGGTGCCGGAGGGCCTCTTCGCCGGAATCGACGCCGTCTTCCCGATCGCGCACGGGGAGACGGGCGAGGACGGCACGCTGCAGGGATTTCTGGAGACGGTCGGCCTGCCGTACGCCGGATCGGACGTCGCGTCCTCGGCGCTCGGCATGAACAAGGCCGCCTTCAAGGCGCGGATGCGGGAGGCGGGCCTGCCGATGGCAAAGTCCTTCGCCATCGACCGCGAGGAATGGCGAAACGGCGCTTCGGCGGCGGCCGACGCGATCGCGCTCCGCCTGCCCCTTCCCCTCTTCGTCAAGCCTTCGGCGGGCGGCTCCTCTCTCGGCGTTTCGAAGGTGAAGCGATGGGAGGAGCTCGGCGCCGCGGTGGAGGTGGCTTTCGAGTACGACCGGACCGTTCTCGTCGAGGAGGGAATCGACGCTCGGGAGATCGAATGCGCGATCCTCGGAAACGACGAGCCGGCGGCCTCCGGCTGCGGCGAAATCGTGCCGGGCCGGGAGTTCTACGACTATGACGACAAGTACATCTCGGACGGCGCCCGGCTTCTGGTTCCGGCGCCGCTTCCCGAGGACGTGACGGAAAGAATCCGCGCCCTCGCCCTGGCTGCTTTCTCGCGCTGCGGATGCTCGGGCTTCGCCCGCATCGATTTCTTTCTCGAGAGGGCGTCCGGCCGCGTTTTTCTGAACGAGCTGAACACGCTCCCGGGCTTCACGTCGATCTCGATGTTCCCGAAGCTCTGGCAGGAGGCGGGATTGACGCTTCCGGCGCTCCTCGCCCGTATCATGGAGCTCGCCTTCGAGCGGTTCGAGGCGCGCGGCGCCGCGGCGGCCCGGCGGAGGGCTCCCCCCGGGCTCCGCTGACCTCCGGGAGGAGATCGCGAGCGTGCGCCGACCGTCCCGTGCGTCCGGCGCGGACGCGTTCTTCCCCCGAGTAGACGTTGAATCCGCCTTCCCGGAGGAAGCCGACGAGAATCTGGCCTCCCCGGCGCGCGAGATCGATCGCGAGCGACGAAGGGGCCGAAACCGCCGCCACGGCGGGAATCCTCGCCGCGAGCGCCTTCTGCGCGATTTCGAACGACACGCGCCCCGAGACCATCAGGATAGCGTCGGCCAGGACCGCCGGATCCTCCCGGCATGCGCCAATCGCCTTGTCCACGGCGTTGTGCCGCCCGATGTCCTCGCGCACGACCCGAAGCTCGCCCGCCCGGGAGAAGATCCCCGCGGCGTGCAGCCCGCCCGTCGCTTCGAAGCCCTCCTGCGCGGCGCGGAGCTTCGCGGGAAGGGAAGCGAGCACCCGGCTCTCGACGAGACTCGCCCCGTCGATCGCCGGCCAGTGGGCGTGAACGGCGGAGAGCGACGTCTTTCCGCAGATGCCGCAGGAAGAACCGGCGACCGACGACCTCCGCCAGCGGTCGAGCCGGAAGGGCCCCTCGCCGCTCAGGGTGACCAGCAGGACGTCACCTTCGTCGGTTTGGGCCTCCGGACAGGGACGGACGCGAGCGATCTCCTCGGAGCCATGGATGATCCCCTCGGTGAGCAGGTATCCGTGGACGAGGTCGAGATCGTGCCCGGGCGTGCGCATGGTGACCGTGGCCGAGGCGTCGCCGATCCGGATCTCGAGCGCCTTCTCGCGCGCCACGTGGTCCCGGGAGGTCTTCTTTTTCCCCCCGCTCCAGCGGTCGCGGGAGACCTCGACGACCGGACCGTCCATGACGCGGGATACTAACCCGCGGCGGAGAGGTTCGGACGCGCCAGCGTTTCCGAACGAAACGGCGGGCCGGGGGCGGTTCCGCGGGGCTTTTCGGGCATGCGAGCGATGAATTGACACTCTTGCCCCCCGCTCTTAGAATTCGACGATCCGTAACAGGGTAGCCGCCGGCAATCAACGATGAGCGAACGTCTCGACAACATTCCCAAGCTGAGTCGTCTCGGCCGATTCGAGATTTTGAGCGAGCTCGGCAAGGGCGCGATGGGCGTGGTCTATCTTTCGAAGGACCCTTCCATCGGCCGGCTGGTCGCGATCAAGACGATCCGGGCGTCGGGCGGCGACGAGGACGATTCGGAATCGCGCGAATTCCGCGAGCGGTTCATGCGGGAGGCGCAGACCGCCGGGATCCTGTCCCATCCGAACATCGTCACGATCTACGACGTGGGGGAGGACAAGGACAGCGGCGTCTCCTTCATCGCAATGGAGTACATCGAGGGCAAGACGATCAAGGCGCTCCTCGTCGACCGCACCCCGTTTGCTCCCGATCAGATCTCCGACATCATCGGGCAGGTCGCCGAGGCGCTCGACTACGCCCACCGGAAGGGGATCATCCATCGGGACATCAAGCCCGCCAACATCATGATCACGACCGACGGCAAGGTGAAGATCACGGACTTCGGGATCGCGAAGGTCGCCTCCTCGAACCTGACGACGACCGGGCAGTTCCTCGGGACACCGAACTACATGTCTCCCGAGCAGGTCACGGGCGCGCCGGTGGACGGGCGGAGCGACATCTTTTCGCTGGGGGTCGTGCTGTACGAGATGCTCTCGCGGCGCAAACCCTTCTCCGGCGAGAACCTCACGTCGATCTCCTACAAGATCGTTCACGAAGCTTTCACCCCGATCGCCGACGTCTCGAAGAACATCCCGGAAGAATTCGACGCGATCCTCTCGAAGGCGCTCTCGAAGGATCCCTGGAACCGGTTCCAGCGGGGGAAGGATTTCGCTCTCTCCCTCTATCAGGCGAAGGCCCGATTCGAGGAGCAGGCGATCTTCCAGGACCTGGGCACGATGGTCTCTTCGGCCGAGAACCTCCCCACGTTGAAGCTCGAGAACCTCGACGAAGTCGCGCGCCAGGGAGGGGAGTCGCCGGCGGAAGGATCGGGCTCGCATCCTTCCCGCACGAAGCCCGCGCCCGGCCCGGACCACGACGAGACGCACCCTTCGTCGCCCCGGGTTCCGCTCGGGGCCGCCCCGGGCGACACCGGTCCTTCGCCGGAGGGTGCGCCCACGGCGCCCGTGCCGCCCCCGCCCTCGCCGGCGAAGCCGAAGAAGGCCGAACCGGCCGTCTGGCACGCTTCCGTCAATCCCCGATACTGGTGGGGCATCGTCGGTGCCTTGCTGATCGCGCTCGTCGCGACCGTCGTCGTTCTCCGGTCCCGCCTTCCGAAGGTCGACGACCAGAAGGCGGTGGACGCGACCAACCGCGCCCAGCTCGAGCTCGAGCGCCAGATCGCGAGCGGCCGGGCGCTCTACGAGAAGGGGCGGTATGCCGAGAGTCTCGCGGTCTTCCGCGCCGTCCTCCAGCGGGACCCGTCGATGAAGGTCGCGCGCCAGTACGCCCAGATGTCGGAAGAGGGGCTCCGAAACGCCGAATCGAAGAAGGCCGACGTGGAGAAAGCCTCGCTCGCCGCCGCGCACGTCCAGAACGGCCGGACGGCGCTCGAAGGGAAGGAATTCGAGACGGCGCTCTCGGAAGCGGAGTCCGCCTTGAACATCGATCCCCGGAACGCGGACGCGGAAAAGCTCTCCGCGGACGCCCGCGAGGGGATTGCGGAACAGAAGCGGGCGGATCTCAAGAAAACCGAGAAGAAGAAAAAGGCCGACGCACTCGCCCGCGCCGGGCAGCCCCAGACCAAGACCAGCACGTCGGCGTCCGCTCCCGCGACCGTCGCGGCGAAACCGGCCGTTCCCGCCGGTCCCGCCACGATGCGCCTCTCTTTTGCGAGCCCAATTCCGAAGGGCTACGTCATGGTCGCGGTCAATGACGTCATCCTGTACCGGAAGAATTTCGACTTCGGAAAGAAGGACGGGGGCACGGTTTCGGAGACGATCCGGGTCCCTTCGGCCGGGGCCGCGACGGTGAAAGTCTGGCTCACGACGCCGGACTCGTCCGTCAAGGGCTACCAGACGTTGAACGGCACTTTCGCCGGAGGCGAAAGCAAATCCCTCACTCTGACGCTCCAGGGGACGAAATTCTCGGCGAAATTGTCCTGAACAACCCGCTTGCAAGGAGGAGTCGAATGCGAAAATTGGGATTGATCACGATTCTCTTCGCGTCCATGGCACTCCCCGCCGCGCTCCAGGCGAAGGGGAAGGACAGCCCGGGCCCGGACAAGGATTTCCTCGGCGTCGACACGCAGAAGGGGAAGTATCTGGACCAGGAGTACGTCGCCTCCGGGGCAGATCTCTCCGGCAAGACCATTCGGGTGGAAAAGTTCGAGATGAAATGCGAACGGCCCGAGAAAGAAAAGGGCGATCTGAGCTGGAAGGAAATTCCGGGTTTCATGCAGGAGGCGATCGTCGAGAACGCGGCGGATCGCTCCGGGGGATCGATCAAGCTCTCGAAATCGTCCGGCTCCTACACCCTGCGGGGCCAGGTGACCGAGTTCCGCCCCCCTTCGGAGGGCGCGTCCTGGGGCGGCTGGATCGGGGAAGCCGCCGGCTCCGGAACCATCGTTTTCGATTTCAAGGTGACGGATGCGTCGGGCAAGGTAGTCCTGGCCGGGCACCACAAGCTCCTCGCCCGGGCGAGCGATTCCGTCCGTCGCCGGATGGAGAACGTCGCCGGGGACGAGCTCGGGCATCTTCTCGCCGCGGCCGCGAAGTAGACGGTCTCCGGCCCCCGAGCGGCCCCGACCTCGGGCCGCTCGGGGGCCGATCTTCGCAGCGAACGTTCGGCGGGCGTTTCCCGGCTCCGGTTCGTCTCGCCAAACATCCCGAAATACACGATTTATTTCCCTATTCCGGGCTCGCGATGCGGGCCCCGGGATTTGCGTGGGCGGGGCCGGGATGGTAGCCTGTGCCGGGGCGGATGAGTCCGCGGGAGGAGAAGAATCTCGGATAGCTCGCCGATCGTCACGATTCCCGAAAATGGCGTCTCCTCTTTGTTCGGGCGGCTCGACGAAAATCTTCGTGCCATTGAAGACGCCTTCGGCGTGCGTTTGAACGCCCGCGGCACCGAGGTTTCGGTTTCGGGGGACGGCCCCATGGCCCCCGTGGTCCAGCGCATGCTGGGCGAGCTGTCGGAGCTCCTCCGGCAGGGCCATGCGTTGCAGAAGTCCGACGTCCTGACCGCGATCGCCGTCCTCAAGGAAGACCCTTCCGCGTCCCTCCTCGATTTCTTCTCGAGCGACTATCTGGGGCCGACGCTCCGGTCGGTCGTCGCCCCGCGAAACGTGCGGCAGCGCCAGTATCTGAAAACCGTCGCCGAACGGGACGTCGTATTCGCCATCGGTCCGGCGGGAACGGGAAAGACGTACCTCGCGGTCGCGATGGCCGCCGCCGCGCTCCTCGAGCGCAAGATCAAGCGGATCGTTCTCTGCCGCCCGGCGGTCGAGGCGGGCGAGCGGCTCGGGTTCCTCCCCGGCGACATGGTCGAGAAGATCAATCCTTACCTCCGGCCGCTCTACGATGCGCTCTACGACATCCTCGGCTACGAAAAGACGGGCAAGCTCCTCGAGCGCGGCGTGATCGAAGTCGCTCCCATCGCTTTCATGCGGGGGCGGACGTTGAACGACGCGTTCATCATCCTGGACGAAGCCCAGAACACGACGAGCGAACAGATGAAGATGTTCCTGACCCGGATCGGCTTCTTCTCGAAGGCCGTCATCACCGGGGACGTCACCCAGGTGGACCTCCCGCAGGGGCGCGCGTCCGGGCTCCGCGAAGCCCGCCGGATCCTCGCCAACGTTCCGGAGATCGGATTCGTCACCTTCGACGAGAAGGACGTCGTCCGGCATCCGATCGTTCAACGCATCGTCGCGGCATACGAGACCGAAGATCGCGGCCGTCAGGGCGAGCCGCTTCCGGGCCGCTGACGTGGATCGACCTCCCCCCGCCCGACTCTTCGCGCGGCTGCTCGCCCGCCTGCGCCGCGCGCCGGACGCGTCATCGAGGCGCTGGCGCCACCGCGCCGGCATCGGGATGGTGGTCTACGT
>Ga0070666_10000298_pt1 | contig 32229 bp, 27 predicted proteins | sample KBSS23metaG_FD_64677 | JGI IMG/M metagenome (GOLD analysis project Ga0070666, IMG submission 64677) | Switchgrass rhizosphere microbial communities from Kellogg Biological Station, Michigan, USA - KBS S2-3 metaG | ecosystem: Host-associated > Plants > Roots > Rhizosphere > Soil ... | reverse complement strand
GCCACGCCGGCGAGCCAGGGGTCGAAGTAGACCAGCATCTCCTGCAGCCCGAGGAAGTACCAGGGCGCCTTGGCCGGGTTGGGCGAGTCGGTCGGGTTGGCGGGCTCCTCGAGCGGCGCCTTGAGGTAGATCGACCAGACGATCATGACCGCCATCACCACGACGAGGCAGATGAGCTCGACGTAGACGAGGTCCGGCCACGAGAAGACCTTCTGCGCCGAGTCCTCGCCCTCGATCGGCGGCCGTCCCTGCGCGATCCGGCGGTCGTTCTCGTACGCCTGGCTCATCGCGAACCAGAAGAAGAAGCCGACGAGGAAGATCATGCCGACGATGGGGACGTTGTCGGGCAGCGTCGCGACCTTGTTGAAGTTGGGGTCGAGATACGAGAGGCCGATCCCGCCGCCGAGCAGCGCGAAGAGCGCGATCCCGCCCTTCTTCGTCCAGACGGGGCGCCAGTGGATCAGGAGCACGAGCCCGATCAGGGCCGCCGTCACGAGGTACTGCGGCGCCGACAGGAAGTCGATGACGTTCTTGAGGAGCGTGATCGGGTTCATGCGGCTTCTAGACCGGTCCCGAGATTCCGCCGTCCTTGCGGACGCGCCAGAAGTGAACCGCCATCAGGAACGCCGCGATCAGCGGGATCCCGACGCAGTGGAGGACATAGAAGCGCAGCAGCGCGCCGGCGCCGACGAAGCGGCCTCCGAGCAGACCGAACCGCGCGTCGTTGGTCGAGGTCACGAGCTGGATGTCGCCGATCTTGAGGAGTCCGGTGCCCGGGCCCTGGATGCCGAGGAGCGGCGTCGCCGAGGCCATGTTCGATCCGACCGTGATGGCCCAGATCGCGAGCTGGTCCCACGGCAGGAGGTAGCCGGTGAAGGAGAGGAGAAGCGTCAGCACGAGCAGGATGACGCCGATGACCCAGTTGAACTCGCGGGGCGGCTTGTAGGAGCCGGTCATGAAGACCCGGAACATGTGGATCCAGACCGAGATGACCATCGCGTGCGCGCCCCACCGGTGCACCTCGCGCATGATCCCGAACGGAACCTGCTCGCGCAGGTCGAGGATGTCGACGAAGGCGTACTCGACCGTCGGACGGTAATAGAACATGAGGAGCAGGCCGGTGAACGTCAGGACGAGGAACAGGAAGAACGTCACGCCCCCCGCGCACCACGTGTAGCGCATCTTGACGCCGGACTTGCGCGTCTTGACCGGGTGCAGATGGAGGACGACGTTGCCGAGCATCGCCAGCACGCGCTTGCGGTTGGTGTTGGGGATGCCGACGCGAAAGATCGATTTCCAGAGCTGGCTCGAGACGATGCTCTGCTGGATGTCACGCCAACGAGATGCCAATCGGTCCTCCGCTGAACGGGGGCGGTCATGAGTTCTGAGTTGTGAGTTGTGAGTCGGCTCGTCGATTCATAGCCGGCTCACAACCCAAAACTCACAACTCACTACCCTCCCTCACGCCATCTTGACGAACGCCTTGGGATCGCTCCACTGGCCCCGCTCGTAGAGATACCGCGTGGCCTTGTCCACGATGATCTGGCCGTCCTCCGCCGAGATCCCGATCTCCGCGCGCTCGAGAGGCCGCGGAGCCGGGCCCTCGAAGTTGATGCCGGAGATGTAGTAGCCGGAGCCGTGGCAGGGGCACTTGAACTTGTTCTGGGCCTGCAGCCAGTTGGGGGTGCAGCCGAGGTGCACGCACACCGCCACCAGCGCGTAGATCGAGTTGGTGTCCCGGACGATCCAGACGCCGTACTTCTCCTTCCAGCGTTCGTCGACGCCCAGCGCGTAGCTCGACGGCTCTCCCGCCTTGAAGCGGGTGGGCGGCTCGAAGAGGACGTTCGGGAAGAGGAAGCGGACGGTGGCCGTCAGGCCCGCCGCCGTGGCCGCCGCGAAGCCGGTCCAGGCCAGGGTCATCCACTTCAGGGTGGAACGCCGGGTTACGCCGTCGAGGGTGACGTCGGGCGGGGGCGAAGGCAGGCTGTTCGGGGCCCTTTCTGTAGACATCAACTCGGTGAGTCAGACTATCAAAAGCGCGCCCGGGCGCTCAAGAACAAGAGTCGCCCCGTGCGGGGTCTTTGTTCCGCTTTCGCGGGTCGTTGCGCTACCGCGGGTCGCTTCCGCCGCCTTGCGCGCGGCCTCGCGCACGCGAAGGTTGGGATCGTCCTTCGCGAGCTTCTCGAGCTGCGGGAGGCTCTGCGTGTCCCGCAGCAGGGACAGCGCCTTGAGCGCGTTGATCATGGCCGCCTCCGCCTGGTCGCTCGAGAGCTCCGCCTGCCGCTTGAGCGCGTCGCGGTCGATCATCGAGCGCAGGACCGGCAGGCCGGAGCCGTCCCCGAGCTCGGCGAGCGCGATCGCGGCGTTCCAGCGCACGTCCGCGACGCGGTCCTCGGCCAGCACCTTGAGCCGGGGAACGGCCCGCGGGTCGCCGAGCTGGCCGAGCACGTAGGCCGCCATCTTGCGCACCCCCGCGTCCTCGGATTGGGACGCCGCGAGAACCGTATCGAACCCGGCCGGGTCGCCGATCTTTCCGAGCGACCAGATCGCGTAGAGCCGCGTGTCGGGATCCGGGTCCTGCGCGGCGGTGATCAGGGGCGGGACCGCCTCCTTCTCGCCGAGCCGGCCGAGCACGAGGACGAGGTAGCGGCGCACGAGGACGTCGTCGGGACGCTTGGGCGTCAGGGTCTCGAAGATGCGGAGGGTCTCGGCGGTCAGCGACGCCCTCTCCTCGGGCGGCAGGTTGCCGAGCGAGCGCGAGAGCTCGAACGCGGCCTGCCAGCGCCGGTTGGCCGCCCCGCCGCGCACCTCCTGGAGATAGTCGCGGGGAGTGCGCCGCTCGAAGGTCATGAGGTTGAAGACGAGGAAGATCCCGACCGCGCCGAGAACCACCAGCAGCGGGAGCAGGAAGAACCGCGCGATCAGCCGGCCGGCGCCGCGGGGTTCCTCCGTGAATTCTTCGTCTTCGGGATGCGGAGTCTCGCTCACAGGGCCGGGAGGTACCTCTTCGCCTGCGTGATGGGGTTGGGCACGAAGATCGCGTCCTTCTCGCAGACGGTCTCGCAGAGCCGGCAGGAGACGCAGGGTCCGGCCTCGACCTCGGCGATCTTGTGGAAGGTCTCGTGGAGAGGATCGTCGATCAGGTAGATGCAGTCGAACGGGCAGATGTCGATGCAGAACTCGCAGCCCGTGCAGAGGTCCCGGTCCACGATCGCCTTGGGGATGTCCTTCGGCCGCATCTTCTCGACCAGCTCACCCTTCTGGTCCTGGATGCACGAGACCGGGCAGTAGCGCGCGCAGACCGAGCAGTCGATGCAGCGGTCCGCGTGGATGACGTACTTCTCGCTCTTGTCGCCCGTGATCGTGTGCGTCGGGCACTTGATCTCGCAGACGCCGCACCCGATGCACGTGTCGGTGATGAAATGGGGCATAAACCTCGCTGTGGCAACCCTTTGAGGGCGGCCATCCCAGAGCGCAAGGTATCACATTCCGTCCGCCCGCGGCTGATCGGAAGCCCCGAACTTTCGGGCCGGGAATGCGTTAGGAAAATCTGGGAGAGACTTTCACCATGAAAGAACTGCGCGCGGTGGTCCTGGGCGTGGTCGTGGTCCTCGTCGTCGCGATGATGCTCGCGTTCTGGAACCGGCCGGCGAAGGAATTCACCCGGATCAAGGAGTTCAAGGTCGAGGTCCGGCAGCGTGACGGCGGCGAGACGCGCCACCTCTCCTTCAAGGTGCCGACCACGCTCATCTCCCGCATCGCCAAGCTCTCGCACCTCGACTCGATCGGCGGCGGGAACCTGACCACCGACTGGGGCAACGGCGACGTGCGCGTCCAGGACATCCTCGAGGCCGCCGACAAGAGCGAGCCGGGCAAGCCGGGCGTGATCGAGAAGGGGGACTCCAAGATCGAGGTCACCGACGACAAGGGCACGCTCGCGATCGACGTCAAGGACAGCTGGGACAAGCACGTCCACATCCGGCTGCCGCGGAGCGTGATCGAGGGCCTCTCGGAGGAACGCTCGATCTCGACGAACGAGATCCTGCACCGGCTGGACGAGCTCGAGCCGGGCGACATCGTGACGATCCAGGACAAGGACAGCGAGGTGACGATCACGGCGGTGCCGCGCCGGAACCTGCATCTGCACGTCTCCTGACCCGCGCGCGCGAGAACGCGCGCAAGAAACGGGGGCAGAGGGCTCATGAAGATCCTGGACCGTTTGATCCTGGCGGACGTCGCGCTCGCCGTGCTCTCCATCGCCGCGAGCGCGGCCTCCGGCACGCCCCCGCCGCACGGGTCGACTCTCGTTTTCGGACTGTGGATCGCCGTCTGCGCGGGGACCGTCGCGGCCTGGATCCTGCTGCTCCTGCGGTTCCGCGCGGGGCGCGCGCTCTACGCGGCGAGCTGGGCGGGATACCTCCTCCTGAGAGGCGTCGCGCTGCGCGGCGGCATCGCGCCCGACGCGCTCGACGGATTCCTCGACCTCGCGACCGGCCTGGTCGGCGGAATGATCCTCGCGCTCGTCTTCTGGTCGGGGCTCCGCGGCGAGTTCCGCGGTCGAGGTCCCGCGCGCGCCGCGACCCAGCCCGCGGGCTGAATCGATTCGTCTCTTCCTCACGCGATATCTTCCCTTCGTGCCCAACCGGCTCGCGAAGGAGCAGAGTCCCTACCTCCTCCAGCACCAGGACAACCCCGTCGACTGGTATCCCTGGGGCGAGGAGGCCTTCGCGCGGGCTCGGTCGGAGGACCGGCCCATCTTCCTCTCGATCGGCTACTCGACCTGCCACTGGTGCCACGTCATGGAGCACGAGTCCTTCGAGACCCAGCCGGTCGCCGACGCGCTCAACCGCGACTTCGTGTCGATCAAGGTAGACCGCGAGGAGCGGCCCGACGTCGACGACATCTACATGCGCGCCGTCCAGATGATGACGGGCAGCGGCGGCTGGCCGCTCTCGCTGTTCCTGACGCCCGACGGCCGCCCGTTCTACGGCGGCACGTATTTCCCGCCGACCTCGCGCTGGGGCCGGCCGGGCTTCGTCACGATCCTCGAGGCGATCGCCAATGCGTGGAAGACGCGCCGGGCCGAGCTCGAGTCCTCCGCCGGCGAGATGCTCGCCCACCTGGGCCACGACGAGGAGGGGCCGACGGACTCGCCGGCCTCGCCGCGCATCGGCCCTCGAGACGCTCCCCAGATCCTGGCGGCCGCGATGCGGCAGATCGCCCGCCAGTACGACCCCGCCGAGGGCGGCTTCGGCGGCGCACCGAAGTTCCCGCCGTCGATGCGCCTCGAGCTGCTGATCCGCGACTTCCGACGAACCGGACGCGCCGAGACGCGGGAGATGGTCGAGCGGACGCTCGTGAAGATGGCGGCCGGAGGGATGTACGACCAGGTCGGCGGCGGCTTCCACCGCTACTCGGTCGACGCGCACTGGCTCGTGCCGCACTTCGAGAAGATGCTCTACGACAACGCGATGCTCGCGCGAGTCTACGTCCTGGCATACCGCGCCTTCGGCGCACCCGAGTACGCCCGGATCGCGCGCGACGCGCTCGACTACCTGCTGCGCGAGATGACGCCCCCTGGCGGCGGCTTCTTCGCCGCGCAGGACGCCGACTCCGGCGGCGTCGAGGGCACCTTCTACGTCTGGAACCCGCGCTCGCTCGAGAGCGCGGTGGGGCGCGAGGCCGCGCCGATCGTGGCCGCGCGCTTCGGCGTCACGCCGCAGGGCAACTTCGAGGAGCACGAGACCGTCCTCTCCGTCGTGAAGAGCGTCCCGGAGCTCGCCGCCGAGTTCGGGTCCGGAAAGTCGGAGGCCGAGATCGCCTCGCTCCTCGCCGAGGCGCGGAAGAAGATGTACGCCGCGCGGTCGGACCGCGTCGCCCCCGCGACGGACGACAAGCTCCTGACGGACTGGTCCTCCCTCGCGATCTCCGCGTTCGCGCTCGCCGCGCGAGTGCTCGGCGAGCCGCGCTACGAGAAGGCCGCGCGCGACGCGGCGGACCGGATCCTCCGCCACTGCCTGCGGGACGGACGGCTGCTTCACCGCGAGAAGGCCGGGAACGCCGCGATCCCCGGCTTCGCGACCGATTACGCGTACACGATCGAGGCGCTCCTCGACCTCTACGAGGCGACGTTCGAGCCCAACTACTTTCAACAGGCTCTGAATCTCCAGGAGACCCTCGACCGGGACTTCGCCGACCCGCGCGGGGGCTACTTCCTCTCCGCGGAGGCTCATGACGGCCTGATCGTGCGTCCGCGCGAGTCCTACGACGGGGCGACGCCGTCGTCGAACTCCGTGGCGGCCTCGAACCTGCTGCGCCTCGCGGCCTTCACGGGCGACGATCGGTACGAGAGGCGCGCCGACGCGATCTTCGAATCCTTCGGCGAGCTCCTCGAGCGGGCCGCGCCCGCCTTTCCCCGGCTCCTGTGTGCGCTCGACTTCCGCGCCTCGGGCCCGCGCGAGGTCGTCCTCGCGGGCGAGCCTGGCCGTCCCGACTTCGAGGCGCTTCGCGACGCCGTCTTCGCCAGCCCGGGATTGAACCGCGTGGTGGCGCACGTCGATTCGGCGGCCGCGGTGCCCGCGCTCGCCCCCCTGACGCGCGCCCGGTCCGTGAGGGACGGGAAGGCCGCGGCGTACGTCTGCGAGCGGTTCGCGTGCCAGGCTCCCGTCACGGATCCGGAGGCGCTGGCGGCGCTCCTTTCCCCGACGACGTCGAAGGCCTGAGGCGTGGCGACCGGCCTGGTCCACGACGAGCGCTTCCTGCTCCACCGCGCGCCCTACGAGCACCCGGAGCACCCGGGACGGCTCACCGCGATCCACGGCCGGCTCGAGGAGGAGGGCCTCCTCGACCGCTGCGAGTCCGTGGCCGCGCGCGAGGCGACCCGGGATGAGCTCCTGCGCATCCACACGCCCGAGCACCTCGAGACGATCGCGGAGACGGCGAGCGGGATCCACGAGTTCACCCAGCTCGATCCCGACACCTACACGTCGCGCGACTCCTACGAGGCCGCGCTCCTCGCCGCCGGCGGCCTCGTCGAGCTCTCGCTCGCCGTGGCCGAGGGCCGGCTCGCGAACGGGCTCGCCCTGCTGCGCCCGCCCGGCCACCACGCCGAGGCCGATCACGCCATGGGCTTCTGCCTCTTCAACAACGTGGCGGTCGCGGCACGCGCCGTCCAGGATCGAAAGGCCGCCCGGAGAATCCTGATCGTCGACTGGGACGTCCACCACGGCAACGGCACGCAGCATTCCTTCTGGGAGGACCCGACCGTCCTCTATTTTTCGACCCACCAGTTCCCGTTCTACCCGGGGACCGGCGCGATCGACGAAGTCGGAGGCGGCGCCGGCCGCGGCTTCACGGTCAACGTGCCCCTGCCCGCGGGTTGCGGCGACGCCGAGTACTTCGCCGCCTTCGACCGCGTCCTGCTGCCCGTGGCGCGGGAGTTCGCGCCCGACCTCGTGCTCGTCTCCGCGGGTTACGACGCCGCCGACGGCGACCTCCTCGGCTCCATGCGGATCACGCCGGACGGCTACGCGCGGCTGACGCAGCGGCTGCTCGGGCTCGCGGGCGGACGCGTCGTCCTCGCGCTCGAGGGCGGCTACAACCTGGACGCGATCGCGCGCTCCGCCGAGGCCAGCCTCCGCGCGCTCCTCGCAGCGCCGGACGACGGGCGCCAGGAGGCGCCGGCGGAGGAGTCGCTGCGGCCGGCCCCCGCACCGGCCGTGTCCCGCATCTTCGACTCCGTCCTCAGGGCTCGAGGGTCAGCGTCGTAGCGGGCGCCGCGGTCCCGATCTCGAACGTCCTCCCGGCGCGCCACTCCGGCAGCTGATCCCGGTAGCGGCGGTCGAACACGTTCCCGGATTGGCCGGTCGTGTGCACGTACCGGCTCCCCGCGAGGTTCGAGAGGTCGATCACCTGACGGTAGCTCGGGCCGTCGGTCATGTCGAAGGATCCGTCCTGGGAAAAGGCGCCGACGTTCACGGTGGACCCGTCGCCGCCCTGCCCCACGCTCAGGTCGAACATCCGCCGCAGGCCCCACACCGGGTGGAACACCGCGTGGGGGAAGCGCGCGCGATGCAGGCGCTCCCAGCGCCAGGAAGACGGATCGGAACCGAGCGTCTTCCGGAGGAAGGCCACGGCGTCGCGCAGCGCCGCCGCCTGGAAGTCCGCGCACGTCTCGACCCGCGGCGTCCGCACGTCGTCGCACCACGGCGTGTTCCCGGCCAGGGCATGGACGAGGAACCTTCCCCGCGTGCTCCCGCGCGGGACCGCGCCGAGCTCGTCCTCGGGCATCCGCGCGAGCGCGACGTACCAGGCGGCGTAAATCGACGCGGGAACCGAGTCCGGCGCCATCTCCCCGTTCCAGCCGGACGCTCTCAAGCGCTCGAGCGCGTCCCGCGAGGCGTCGTCGAGCGGCGCGGTGCGGAGCAGGAGCGGCAGGAGATCCTCCGCCTGCCCCGAGGCGCGGTCGAGCTGGAGGGCGGCCACGCCCGCGGCCGACCACCGCGGTTTCGCCTCGATCGCGTCGCGGATGCGCTTCGCCCGGTACGGCTCGGCCCAGGTCAGGCCGAACGCGTCGCCGGCGGGTCCCGACGCGACGTGGTTGTTGGCGGCGACCACGTATCCCTTCGCGGGGTCGAGCACGCGCGGAAGCCGCGCGAACGGGATCGTGCCCGTCCAGTCGTCGTCGCCCTCGCCGGAGACCGGCAGCCGCCCGTCCGCGCGCGGACGGATGGGCAGCTCCCCCGCCGTCACGAATCCGACGTGGCCGTCCACGTCCGCGTAGACGAAGTTCTGCGGAGGCACCTTCAGGAGCGCGACGGCGGCGAGGAAGCCTTTCCAGTCCCTCACGCGGCCGAGCGCGAAGAAGGCCTCGGCGGTGCGGTCGCCGTCGTCGAGGCCGGTCCAGCGCAGCGCCACGGCCTTCCCGAGCGTCGCGGCGCCGCCGAAGACGTCGGTCACGATCGGACCGTGGACCGACTCCCGGACGGCGAGCGCGACGTCCGGACCGCCGCGCACGCGGATCGTCTCGCTCCGGGCGGAGAAGGCCTTCCACTCACCGCGGTGGCGGTAGCGGCCCGGGTCGGCGGGATCGACGGTCTCGACGAAGAGGTCCTGGACGTCCGGCTCGAGCGAGGTCACGCCCCACGCGACCCGGTCGTTGTGCCCGATGATGACGCCGGGGATCCCGGGAAGCGTCGCGCCGCAAAGCGCGTAGCCGGGCGCGTCGATCGCGGCGAGGTACCAGACCGACGGCGTCCTCAAGCCGAGGTGCGGGTCGTTCGCCAGGATCGGCTTCCCGCTCTCCGTGCGCGCGCCGGAGAGGACCCACGAGTTGCTGCCGAGGGTCTCGCCGCCGAAGCCCAGCGCGGCGACTCTGTCGAACGCCTCGCCGAGGCGTGCCCACGGTCCGGAAGGCGCGAGTCGGGAGGCGGCCGGCGCGGCGGCCTCGGCGGGAGGCGACCACTCCTCCGCGGTCAGGATCGACGGCTCCGATCCCGCGACCGGCAGGAGCTCCGCCGCGCGCTCCGGACCGACGGCGGCGGCGAAACGCGCCAGCCGGATCTCCTCCCGCGCGTTCCCGGCGAGGTCCCAGGCCATCATCTTGGCCCACACGAGGCTGTCCTCGGGTCTCCACGCCTCGGGATCGACTCGGAGGATCCGGAACTCGATCGGCCGCGCCGTCGAGGTCGCGACGAACGCATTGACGCCGCGCGCGTAGGCCTCGAACGGCATCCGCGACTCGGCAGACAGCCCTCGCCAGGTCGCCTCCGCGGCGCGCTGGAAACCGATCGTGCGGAGGAAGCGGTCCGCGTCGAGGAGACCCTTGCCGAGGACCTCCGCGAGGCGGCCCGACCCGACGCGCCGCTCGAACTCGAGTTGCCAGAGGCGGTCCTTCGCGTGGACGTAGCCGAGTCCGAACATCGCGTCGGCAACCGACGACGCGTGGATCGTCGGGACGCCGTGCGCGTCGAAGTCGATGCGGATGGTCCCGGCGTGGCCCGGTACCCGGATCGCGCCGCTCTCTCGCGGAAACGTCCGCCAGATCGCCCAGGCGGCGAGCAGCGCGGCGGCGGCGAGGAGCGCGCCGAGGACAACCGCGAGCCGCTTCAAGCCCGATCGGGTTCCGCGGCGAGCCGCGCGAGCTGACGGTCGTGTGAGCGGGACAGGATCAGCTGCGCCGCGAGCGCGCCGAGGAGACAGGTGAACATGTCCCACTGAGTGTCCCACGGGTCACCCTGCGTGCCGAGGAACGCGTCGGCGGCGGAGCCCTTGGCCACCGCCGTCCACCACTCGACGAACTCGTAGCAGGCCGAGATCGCGAGGCACACGCACGAGACCAGGAAGAAGAGCCAACCGCCGGAACGCAGCGGCGTCCTGCGGATCAGGATCTCGCGCGCGAGGATCGCGGGGACGAAGCCCTGCGCGAAGTGCCCGATGCGGTCGTAGGGATTGCGCGAGAGACCGAGCGCGTGCTCGATCCCGTATCCGAGCGGAACCTCGGCGTAGGTGTAGTGGCCGCCGACCATCAGGATGCAGGCGTGCGCGAAGATCAGCAGGTACGCGAGGGTCGTGAGCGGGAAACGCCGGTACGTCCCGAGCAGGATCGGGACCGCGACCAGGATCGGCGCGATCTCGAGGAACCAGGTGAAGCGGTCGTGCGGCGAGATCCCCGAGAGGAGAAGAAGAACCGCGCCGACGGCGAGGAGGATGGGAGGGAGACGCCGCGGCTCGGCCAGCGGCTAGTCCTCGAGCGGCTCGCGGCTCTCGCTCAGGAGATCCGTCAGGTCGTAGGAGCCCGGGGCGAAGTGCATCGTCAACGCGCCGTCCTGGAACTCCGTGCGCTCGAGCGAAAGGTCGACGCCCGGCGGCATCCAGTCGTTCAGGTTGACGACCATGATGCGGTCGTCGGCATAGTAGGTGAGGAGGCCCTCGGGAGCCTTCTGGACCAGGTACGTCACCAGCTGATCGGGGACGGGGATGAACGCGAGCGCCTGGATCCGGTCCACCACGAAGGCGAGGAACCCGTCCTTGAGCCGCAGCTGCGACAGCGACGCCCGTGCCGAGAGCGGCACGCCGAAGCGGTGCACGACGAGGGTCGCGGCGAGCTCGCCCGGCGTGACCCGGAGCCTCAGGTCCTTCAGGTCCGGGATCCAGTCGACGAGCCGGTGAACCAAAGCGTTCAGGGTCCGCTCATCGAGGGTCAGGGAAAGACCGCTCCAGCGCGCCTTCAGCCGGTCCGCTTCCTCCGGGGGCGGCGGCGGGATCGGCGCCGCCGCGTTGTCGCTCATGCTGCGTCTATTTTACCGCCGAAGGCTCCTCAAATCCGACACGGCGAATCAAGTCCGTAAACCGGGGGTCGGAGCGCAGAGGATCGATGCGGGAATCGACCCTCAGGAGGTTGATCAGCCAGTCCCCGCTGCGGAGGGCCTCCTCGAGGAGCTGGAACGACCGATCGCCCTCGCCGAGCGCGGCCTCGATGAGCGCGAGCATGTAGGCGGAGACGTAGCGTTGCCGACTCATGGCCTCGAGCTCGCCGCGGATCTCTTCGGCTTCGGCGGGATGCCCCGCGAACGCGTAGAGGTACCCGAGGTTGCCGAGGTAGAACATGCCGCGTCCCGATGCGTCGACGGCTCTCCGCTCTTCTTCGATGGCGCGCTCCGGCATCCCCGCCTGGGCGAAGTTCCACGCGAGAACGTTCCGGGCCGGAGCGAAGGTCGGATCCATCTCGAGCGCGGCCTCGAGACCCTTCACCGCTTCGTCGCAGCGTCTCGCGTAGAAGAGGCAGAGCCCACGGGACGTCTTCGCCGGAAGCGAGAGGGGATCGATCTCCTCGGCGCGTGAGACCTCGGCGAGGGCCTCGTCGAAGCGCCCCATGGCGGCGAGGAGATTCGCGAGATACTGGTGCACGTTGGCATACGAAGGGCTCGCCGCGATGGCCGCGCGAAAATCCTCCTCCGACCCTGCCCAGTCCCGGTCGAAATAGAAGCGCGCCACCCCCCTGGCCGCGAGGGCCTCGGAAAGTGACGGATCGATCTCGAGGGCCCGGGACGCCGCGGCCTTGGCCTTCGGAAAGGATTCCGCCGGGGTCCGGTAGCCGTAGTAGCCCAGGAAGTCGTAGCCCTCGGCGATGCCGGCATAGGCCAGCGCGTAGTCCGGATCCTCGTTGATCGCCTGCTGGAAGAGCTCGATCGCCCGGCGGAGACCGTCCTCCGACCGTTTCTCGCAGTAGAACCGTCCCCGCAGATACAGCCGGTAGGCTTCCGTGTTCTCGGTGGCGCGGCGGGTGAGCTGCTGCGCCTCCTCTCCGGTCAGCCGCAGCCGCAGCTTCTCGGAGATCTCCCGCGCGATCTCCTGCTCGATCGTCAGGATGTCCGAGAAATTGCGGTTGTAGTTCTCGCCCCAGATCTGCGAGCCATCCCGCCCGTCCACGAGCTCGACCTTGACGACGAGCGAGTCGCCGCGGTGGAACACGCGGCCAGCGAGCACCGCGCGAACGCCCAGCTCGCGCCCGACGTTCTGCGGATCGGCCTCACGCCCCTTGAAGCGCGAGATCGTGCTCCGCGCCATGACGCGCAGGCGCGGCAACCGCGCGAGCCCGTGGATGATGCTCTCGGCGATTCCGTCGGAGAGGTATTCGGCGTCCGGATCGCCGCTGATGTTGGCGAAGGGCAGGACCGCGATGGACTCGATCGCGGCGCGGCGGCCGCCCGAGGAGCCGCTCGACGGCTCGACGATTCCGGCGAGGACCTGCTTCAAGGCGAACTGCAGGTCGCGAGCCGACTGAAATCGATTCTCCGCGTTCTTCTCGAGACAGCGGCCGGCGACCTGCGCGAGCCCCTGCGGGAAAGCCGAGCCCGATCCGGCCCTCTCCCCCGGCTCCTCGTTGAGGATCGCCGCCATCGTCTCGGCCGGAGTCCGCCGGCGGAACGCGCGCTGCCCCGTCAGCATCTCGTGCACGACGCATCCCAGGGAGAAGAGGTCGGTCCGGAGGTCCACCGGATCGCCCCGGACCTGCTCCGGCGACATGTAGCCGACGGTCCCCAGGACCGTCCCGGGCGTCGTGCTTTCCTGGGTCAGCGCGTGCGACACGCTCTGCGTCTCCGGTCCCGGCTCGCGACGCGCCAGACCGAAGTCCAGGATCTTGACTCTTCCGTCGCGGGTCAGGAACAGGTTCTGCGGCTTCAGGTCGCGGTGGACGATGCCCTTCGCGTGCGCCGCGGAGAGGCCCTCGGCGATGCCCACGGCGATCTCCGCCGCGGTGCGCCAGGGAAGCGGACCGAGGACGAGCCGCTCGGCGAGACTCTCGCCCTCCAGCAGCTCCATGACGACGTAGTGCGTCTCGCCGTCCCGGTTGAATTCGTGGATCGCGAGGATGTTCGGATGGGAGAGCGCGGCGACGGCCTTGGCCTCCCGCTCGAAACGAGCGAGCGCGGACGCATCCGACGCGAGCTTCTCCGGCAGGACCTTGACGGCCACTTCGCGGTCCAGCCGGGAGTCGCGAGCCCGGTACACCTCCCCCATGCCCCCCGCGCCCAGGGGCGCGAGGATCTCGAAGGAGCCCAGGCGGGTCCCGACCGGAAGTCGCATCGGCGCCCGACATTCTAGGACGCGCGGCTCAGAGCAGGTATGCGAGCGCGAAGCCGGCCTGCGCGGCCATCAGCAGCAGGTACATGTGCGTCCACGCCGGATGGTTCTCGGTCGATGCCAGCTCGTCCGGATTCCGGAGGAGGAGCCGCGCCGCGTACGAGCCCCACGCGGCCAGTCCGAGCCCGAGCACCGTCAGCAGCGTCCGGTTGCCGGTCAGGAGCGCGCCGCCGCTCGCGCTCGCCGGGTCCGGCATCCGCGCGAGGAGCGGGATCAGCAGCCACGGGATCACGAAGAACGGTGCGATGATCCACGCCGCGCGGCGGACGCCGAAGCGCAGCGGCAGCGTGATGCAGCCGTGCGCGCGGTCTCCCTCCATGTCCGAGAAGTCCTTGGTCGAGGTCGCGCCGAGCAGGAAGAGCGCGAAGACGCCGCCGATCGCCCACGCCTCCGCGCACAGCACCGTGGCGACGAACGACCATCCGGCCACCTTCAGGAGGCCGCCGCGCGTGACGGCGATCGTGAAGTTGGCGCCGAACCAGTGGCGCTTGGTCCGGCCGAAGGACGGCAGCGAATAGACGAAGGTCGCGAGGGCCCCGAGACAGTAGATGAAGAAGGCGGCGTGCAGGTGCAGCGGTGCGGCGACGCGCTGTGCGAAGGACTGGTACGGGTACGGGACGACGAGCCACGTCGGGACGATGCACAGCACGTAGAGGATCGCCGCCACGCGCCACGCCCGCCCGATCGAGATCTCGCCCGTCACGAGCGGGCGGTCGGGCTTGTTCCTGCGGTCGATCTCGAGGTCGGCGATCTGGTTGACGATGTTGGAGGCGGCGTTCATGAGCGAGGCGCACAGCGAGCCGATCGCGACGGTCAGGACCACGGCCCACGTGACGCGCCGCCCGGGATCGGGGTTGTGCGCCGAGCCGAAGGCGCAGATCGCGCCGGAGACGATGCCGAGCAGCGGCGGCAGGAGCGTGAAGGGCCGCACGAGGCGGAGGTAGCTCTTCACGGCGTCATCCCGCGAGCCTCAGCGCGATCAGGGCGGCGATCGCGAGGGCCGCCATTGCGCCCACGAACGTATTGAGCGCGTTCGAGAATTCGTGATCGAGCCGCGCACCGAAGCGGGACGCGACGGTCGTGACGACGCTCTCGCACAGCGCACCGAGGAATCCGCCCGCGATCGTCGCTCCGACGAGCGCGGCGGGGACGCGCGGGACGAGCCCGAGCGCCGCGGCCGCGAGCCCCATCGACGCGGCTCCCGCCAGCGTCGCGGCCGTTCCGGGAACCGAGACCCCGCCGGGCGTTCCCTTCGGCACCGGCCGCAGCGTCAGCGGCGAGAACGCGCGCGCTCCGTAGAGGGTTCCGACCTCGGTCCCGAGCGTGTCCGCGAGCGCGGCTCCCAGCGCCGCCGCGAACGCGAAGGCGGGCGCCCGCAGCAGCAGGAGCGCCGCCGCGACGCCGCAGTTCGCGACCACGTTGCCGGCGCCCCGTCTCCCCTCGTGGGACTGCGCGGTCCCGGCCGCGCGCTTGCGCCGGTAGCCGAGGCGCGTCGCCAGGGTCCCGAGGAGGAAGAAGGTCCACAGGAGCGCGTAGGCGCCCCAGCCGCCGGCCGCCAGGATGAGGAAGCCCACGATCCCGCCGGCCACCGCGCCGGACGGCCGCACGACGCGGAGACCGCCCATCGCGACGGCGACGGCGGCGTTCACCGCCAGCGCGACCGCCCAGCGGCCCCAGGGGAAGGGACCGAGCTCCGGCGCCGCCGGCCAGACGAGCCCCATCTGGTAGATCGCGAGCGCCGTGGGCAGCGCGGCCACGAGGTTGTCGTCGATGCCGGCCCGCACCGACTCGAGGAACGCGTAGAGCGCGGCGCCGATCATCAGGATCGCCACGGTGTCGGCCTGCGGCTCGCGGCGGCTGACGAAGAGATGCACCGCCACCGCGGTTGGCCCGGCGACCGCCCAGTCGGCGAGCAGGCCCACCCAGGTCTTGCGCGGATTCCAGGGCAGCGTCGGGCCGCCGACCGTCTTCCCGACGATCGCCGCGGCGGGATCGCCGAACGCCATCATGGCCCACACGGCCGCCGCGATCGGGAGGTAGGGTCCGCGGAAGACGAGGATCAGGAGGAGCACCATCGCGGGGTAGGCGACGATGCCGGCGTCGTGGCGCCGCGCCGCGTCCCGATAGATCGAGCGGGCGCCTTTCACCCGCGGCATCACGAAGAGGTTGACGAGGAGGGCGAGGAGCGCGAGCGCGGCCGCGGCCTTCCAGTCGAGGAATCGCAGCGAGAGGGCGGCCAGGCCGAAGCCCGCGTGAACGGCCTTGCGCGTCCATTCCGCGCGCGTCACGAAGGCGACCCGGTCAGCGCGCGGCTCCCTGCGTGGCCGTCGTCGCTCCGCCGCCCGCCGCGCCGGGATTCTTGACGAACCGGTCGTACCACGCGACGTAGCGCTCCAGCCGGTCTCGCAGGTAGCTCGGCTTGCGGAGGCCGTGGTGCTGGCCCGGGTAGATGACGAGCTGCGTGGGCACGCCGAGGCTGCGGAGGGCCTGGTACATCTGCTCCGAGTTGATGAGCGGCATGTTGAAGTCCGCATCGCCGCAGAGGAAGAGCGTCGGCGTCGTGATCCGGTCGGCGTGGAAGAACGGGAAGGAGACCTTGAGATAGTTGTCGAGGTTCTTCCACGGCGTCCCGAGCTCCTGCTCGTACTCACGGATGTACTGATCGGTGCCGTACTCCGCGAGGGCGTTCGAGCTGCCCGCGCCGCTCGTGGCCGCCTTGAAGCGCGCCGTCGAGGCGATGGTGTAGTTCGTCAGCATGCTGCCGTAGCTCCACCCGCCGACTCCGAGCCGGTCCGGGTCGGCGATGCCCTTCGCGACGGCGTCGTCCACCGCCGCGACCACGTCCTCCACGTCCACGTGCCCCCAGTCGGCCCAGATGGCCGTCTGGAACTTCTCGCCCTTCCCCGAGCTGCCGCGGGGATTGGCGGCGACGACCGCGTACCCGTTGGCGGCGAACCACTGCCACTCCTCTTCGAACGAGCACTCGAACTGCCCGACCGGGCCGCCGTGGATTCGAAGAATGGTCGGGTACTTGCTGCCGGCGACGTAGCCGACGGGACGGACGAGGAAGCCGCTGATCGGCGTTCCGTCCTTGCTCTGGAACTTCGTCTCCTCGACCGGGGCGAGCTGGAGCCCGGCGAGCCACTCGTCGTTCTGGTGCGTCAGCGCGCGCGGCGGCGCCGCACCGGAGGAGAGCGCGGAGACCGCGTAGACCTCGGCCGGCCTGCTGCTCGTCGACCACAGGATCGCGACCCTGCCGCCGCCGGCGCCTGTCAGGGAGAACGCGGACACGCAGCCGCGGGAGGAGACCAGGCGGTCGATCTTTCCGCCCGCCGAAGGGATCTTCGCGAGGAAGACGGCCTGATCCTCCTCGAGCGTGAAGAGGATCGACCCGCCGTCGGCGGTGAAGCGCGGCGACTGGACGTTGCGGTCGAGCGGCGCGGTGAGAACGCGTACGGGGCCTCCCGCGGCGGGCACCACCGCGAGCTTGTGCAGGCCGTAGTAGATGAGCTTGTCGGGACCGCCCAGGAGGAACGCGATCGCCTTCGAGTCGGGACTCCACGCGAGGCGGCTGTCCCAGTCGGGTTGGTTGGCGGACAGGCTCTCGTTCGTGAGCTGCCGCGGGCTCGCGCCGGCGCGCGGCTCGACCGCATAGATCTGCCAGACGTCCGTGCGGTCGGGGTCCGCGGCCCGCTTCGAGACGAACGCGACGGTCTTCCCGTCGGGCGACCACGCCGGGAGGAACTCGTCCGCGTCGCCCGAGGTCAGCGGCTCCGACTTGCGGGTCGCGAGGTCGAAAAGCGCGAGGTGGCTGTGCTCCTTGCCGAGGTAGCCCGACTGGTCGGTCTTGAACTGGAAGCGGTCGATCACGATCGGCGGCTTCGTCTTCTTCTTGCCGGACTCCTTCTCCTTGCCCTTCTCCTTGTCCGCCGCGTCCGGATCGGGATCGTTCACGACGAGCACGAGCCGCTTCCCGTCCGGCGACCAGTCGAGGTCCTCCACTCCGCCGGCAAACTCCGTCACCTTCTCGGCCTCGCCTCCGCCCCGCGGCAGCAGCCACACCTGGGAGACCGAGTTCTCGTCCTCGCGGCTCGACAGAAACGCCAGATATCGGCCGTCCGGGCTCCAGCGCGGGGTGTTCTCGGAGTTCTTGCTCGTCGTCAGCCGGACCGAATCCTTCCCGTCCCAGCTCGTCATCCAGACGTCCGTGTCGCCCTTGTCCTCCTTCACGTCGACCGAGCGCACCGTGTACGCCACCCAGCCGCCCTCCGGCGAGATCTCCGGATCGGAGACCCGTCTCAGGCGCGCGAGGTCGTCCAGCGCGAAGGGATGCGGCGCGGGGGTCGGCGCGGCGGCGAGAGACGATGCGATCAGCAGTGCGAGAGCCGTCATCCTGAAACGCATCGGTCGTCCTCCTGTGGGCCGCCCGAGTCTAACGCTCGCTCAGACGAGAACCGTCGGTCACCGGTGCTTCCCGTTCCGACATCCGAAATCCCGATCGTCCCTCACGCCTCCGGGCGGGCGCGGCTCGCGATGTACTCCGCCAGGGGATCCCGGAAGTGCCGGACCGCGCGGCCGGTCAGGCGCTCGTACTTGCCGGTGTCGAGGGTCGAGTACGCGGGCCGCGGCGCGGGACGCGCCAGCTTCTCCGAGGTGATCGCGTCGATCGGGACGTCGCCGCGCCCGGCGAGGGCCAGGATCTCGGAGGCGAAGTCGTGCCAGGAGACCTCGCCGCGGTTGGCGAAGTGATAGACGCCCATTGCCCCGGCGTCGAGGAGCGTCAGGATCGCCTCCGAGAGGTCGGTCGTCGCGGTCGGCCGCCCGACCTGGTCCGCCACCACCGCCAGCCGCGTCTTGCCGGACTCGACCTGCTTCAGGATCGCCTCGATGAAGTTCCAGCCCGCGCGGCCGAACAGCCACGAAGCACGGAGGACGAGGCTGCCCGGCAGCCGGAGGGCGTGCTCCTCCCCCGCTCGCTTGCTGCGCCCGTAGGCGGACAGCGGGCGCGTCGGGTCGTCCTCGACGTAGGGCGCGTGCTTCGCTCCGTCGAAGACGAAGTCGGTCGAGATCTGGACGAGCTGGCAGGAGCGATGCCCGCATGCGTCGGCGAGCACGCCCACCGCGTCCGCGTTGACCGCGAAGGCGAGGGGATCGGTCTCGCAGGCGTCGACCTTCGTGAAGGCGGCGCAGTTGACGAGCACGTCGGGCCGCGTCGCCGTCAGCTCGCGCGCGACCGCCGCCGCGTCGGCGATGTCCAGCTCCGCCTTGGAGCGCGGGAAGACCTCGTAGCCGGCGGCGGCCAGCACGGGAGCGAGGTCCGAGCCCAGCATTCCCGAGGCGCCGGTGATCAGCACGCGGCGGCGGGATCGGGGAACGGGCGCGGGTATCGATCGTCGCGGGGAGACCCCCGGCGCGTGGGTCTCGACGGACCGTCCGCCCGAGTCCACCATGAGTGCTTCGAGCGGCGCCTAGCCCGGCGCCTTCGCGGTCGAGGAGGAGGTGGCGAGCCGCTGGTCGTACTGCGAGCGGTAGAACTCCCGGTACGCGGCGTCCCGTTCCTTGATCGGACGCCACCACTCCTCGTGGTCTCGATACCACCGAATCGTCTCGGTCAGCCCCTTCTCGAAGGGCGTGGCGGGCGTGAAGCCCAGCCTCGCGAGCTTCGAGGCGTCCAGCGAATAGCGGCGGTCGTGCCCGGGGCGGTCGTCCACGAAGCGCAACAGGGTCTCGGGCTTGCCGAGCTCGGACAGCACCCGCCGCGTGATCGCGATGTTCTCCGCCTCGTTGCCGCCGGCGACGTTGTAGACCTCGCCGGGCTTCCCGGCGTCGAGCAGGAAGTCGATGGCCGCGGCGTGGTCGCGCACGAAGAGCCAGTCGCGGACGTTCCGGCCATCGCCGTACAGCGGCAGCGGCAGGTCATCGATGGCGTTGGTCGCGAAGAGCGGCATCATCTTCTCGGGGTACTGGTTCGGGCCGTAGTTGTTCGAGGCGCGCGTGATGACGACCGGCATCCCGTAGGACGCCCAGTACGAGTACGCGAGCCGGTCGCCCCCCGCCTTGGACGCGGCATACGGATTGCGGGGATTCAGCGGCGACTCCTCGGTGAACGAGCCGCTAGGAATCGAGCCGTACACCTCGTCGGTCGAGATCTGGATGAACTTCTTCACGCCGCGCCGGCGCGCCTCCTCGAGCAGCACGAAGACGCCCCGGACGTCCGTCTCGATGAACGAGGCGTCGCCGAGGAGCGAGCGGTCCACGTGCGTCTCGGCGGCGAAGTTGACGACGGCGTCGCAGCCCTCCATCGCGACGCCGACGACGTCCGGATCGACGATGTCGCCGCGCACGAAGCGGTATCGCGAATCGCCCGAGACGTCGGCGAGGTTCGCCGGGTTCGCGGCGTAGGTCAGCTTGTCGAGGTTCACGACCGAGACGCCGGCGCCGCGAGCCTCGAGGACCTGCCGGACGAAGTGCGAGCCGATGAAGCCGCAGCCGCCGGTGACGAGCAGCTTCATACGATCCCGATCTCGGCGTTGTCCCCGATCAGGAACCGGTGGACCCTGGGTCGCTCGGCCCCGGGATGGATCCGCACGTTCTTGCCGATCAGGGAATCGGCGATACGGACCGGGATGCGCTCAAGCCGCGAGTCCTCGAGGACGATCGAGTTCTCGATCTCGCAGCGGTCGATCAGGCAGTTCTGGCCCACCGCGGTGTACGGCCCCACGAACGCGTCGCGGATCTCGGCGCCGGCTCCGATGACGGCCGGGCCGCGCACCGTGGAGCGGGTCAGCTTCGCGCCGGGCTCGATCACGACCTTGCCCTCGACGCGGCAGTCCCCGTCGACGGACTCGAGGCCCCGCGCGGTGAACGTGTCGAGGATGATCCGGTTCGCCTCCAGCATGTCCTCGATCTTGCCGGTGTCCTTCCACCACCCCGAGACGAGATGCGGGTGCACGCTCTTGCCGTGGTCCACGAGCCACTGGATCGCGTCGGTGATCTCGAGCTCGTTGCGGGCGCTCGGCCGGATTCCCTTGACCGCGTCCCAGATGCTGTCGTCGAACATGTAGACGCCGACGAGCGCGAGATCGGACTTGGGCTGCTTCGGCTTCTCGGTCAGCTTCACCACGCGCCCGTCCTGGAGCTCGGCGACGCCGAACTGCGACGGGTTGGGGACCTTCGCGAGCAGGATCTGCGAGTTGCAGCCCAGGCGGCGGTACTCTTCCACCAGCGTCGTGATCCCGTCGGCGATGACGTTGTCTCCCAGGTACATGACGAAGGGCTCGCCGCGCAGGTAGCTCTCCGAGATGAGCACGGCGTGGGCCAGCCCCCGAGGCGCGTCCTGCTCGATGTAGGTGATGCGGGCTCCGAAACGCGAGCCGTCGCCGAGAGCGGCCTGGATCTCCTCCCGGGTGTCGCCCACGACCACGCCGATCTCGCGGATGCCGGCGTTGACGATGGCCTCGACGCCGTAGAAGAGCACGGGCTTGTTGGCCACCGGCACGAGCTGCTTGGCGCGCGTGTAGGTCAGGGGGCGCAGACGCGTCCCCTTGCCGCCGGACAGGATGAGGCCCTTCACTGACTCGGAATCATACCGAAAGCGGCGGAAATTCCGGGGGCCGACGGTGCCACGCGCCTTCCGCGAGTCAGCGGAACGCGCTCGCCAGCGCGTCCAGCGAGCCGTTGACGTCGAGGAGCGTGCCGATGCCCTTCAGGTTCACGACGAGGCGGACGTCGTGGCGCGGCGCCGGCGGGACGCGCAGCTCGCGGTACTCCACGAAGATCGTGAAGCAGGAGCCCTTGTACGTCAGCAGCGTGCGGTCCTCGAGGACCAGGTTCTGCGTGGCGTCGTAGCTGATCGTCGTGTCGAGGCGGAAGAGGCTGCCGAGGTCGACGCCGGCGGCGAAGCGGAGCTGGTCCGAGTTGGGCGAGGTCGATCCCGGCGGCAGCGGCGTCGTCAGCACGGGGCGGCTCCCGAACCAGCTCAGGTTCGCGTAATTCGACTGCCAGTTCACGCCGGCGGTCACGGAAGTCGAGGTGATCTGGTCGGCGAAGGTGTCGTATGCGATCCGCCCGTCGAGCTGCAGCATCCCGCCCTGCTGGACCCGGAGGATCCCCTCCACCGGCCCGAGCTTCTGGAGCTGGATCAGTCCCGGGCTCGCCGAGGTGGGGACCTGCGGCAGCGAGAACGCGTACGTCTGACCGATCTCGAGCGATGCGATCTCCTCCGCCGATCCCACCGACCCGCCGGCCCGCCGGCCCAGGAGGCGGTTCACGATCGCGTAGTGCACCTGGTTCTGTCCGAGCGCGGTGTCCACCTCGTCGAAGGCGGGGATCGCCTGAGGATTCGAGACGTCCGAGACGTAGTTGTAGTCGACGCGCGGCTCGATGACGTGCTTGAACTTGTCGTACGGCCCGATGGAGGCGTCGTAGATGCGCGAGAAGGACGGCCCGACGAGCGAGAGTCCCACCTCCCCGTACTCGCGCTTCGTGCTCTCGTCGAGGAGCTCCGTCTGGAGAAGGTCGGACGACTTCGTGTAGTACGTGAAGCGGCCGCCCGCGCTGACGGTCGCGCTGAGCCACGGGATCTCCTTCCACGGGAAGGACAGGACGGGGTGCACGTCGAAGCGCCCGTAAGTCCCGCGCGCCAGGTCGAAGCCGCGGTTCACGTACAGGGCCGACAGCGACGACACGAGCGAAAAGTAGAACGGGCTGTGGCCGATCGGCGCCGTCCGGTGGAAGAACTCGATCGTCGGGAAGCGCTCCTGGATGACCGTCGACGCGTAGTAGGTCTCGCTGCGCTCGAAGCGGATGTTGAGCGAGTCCGCGCCGATGTTCCGCGTCAGGAACCCCTGCGAGAAGATCTGCTTGGCGGAAGAGAGGTTGAAGTTGCGCTCGAAGTCCTGGAGGAACTGCGCGTCGGAGTAGTCGCGGATCGAGAGGACGCCGCGGAACCCGAGGGGCAGGTCGTCGGCGACGTGGTCGAGTCGCAGCTTCCAGCGGGTCTCCGTCTTGACGACGTAGGCGCCGAGCGAGCCGTCGGGCAGCGTGCAGAACCCGTTGACCGGATCGGGCACCTGGGCGATGGGCTCGCACACGGTCGCGTCGCGGTCGCGGACGAGGTAGCCCTGGAAGATCCCGGCCGACTCGTCGGTGGGCCGCCAGCGGGCCTCCTGGCCGATCCCGACCGTGCCGTCGAAGTAGCCGTCGATCTGCGTCGTCAGGTCGGTCGAGCGCCCTGTGACCCAGTAGTAGGACAGGCCGAGAAACCCGCCCCGCTGGTTGCTGTAGCCGATGGCGGGCACGAGGAGGCCCGAGGCGCGGTCCTCCTTCGTCGGCCAGATCAGGTAGGGCGTGAAGAGCACCGGGACCGACCCGGCGCGGAAAGCCACGTTCTTCATGCGGGCGTAGTCGTTCAGGGTCACGGTCGCCTCCGCGAGCGAGAACGACCACTCGGGGTTGGGCATGTCGCACGCCGTGAAGAGGCCGTGGTCGACGTGATACGTCGCCTCGCCCACCTTCTCGATCGAGCGGGCGACGATGTGGTACATCGGCGCGAGGTCGGCGGTCGCGTCCTCGAGGACTCCCGTCTTCGTGTCCATGTGGAAGACGCCCTTGGTGCCGGAGAGGCGCGTCGGCCCCTGGTCGATGATCACGTGGCCGGTCAGCGTCGCCGTCTTCGTCGCGAAGTCGTAGTAGGCGCGATCCGCCGTGATCTTGATGTCCTGGTACTCGATCACGACGTCCTCGCTGCCCTCCCAGAACTGGTCCTTCTCGAAGCGCACCGGATTCTTGGAGTAGATGCGGACCTCTCCCCCCTTCTCGGGAGGCCGGAACTTGACCTGAAAGTTGGGATGCGACTTGAATCGCGACTCGAAGGGGTCGGTCTGGCTGTAGGGGTCCTGGGCGAGCGCCGCGAGGGGAAGGACCAGGGACAGGACGGCGGCGGCGAGCGGGATGCGGCTCACGCGTCCATGGCGAGGATCGGCGAGGCCACCCGAAACGCGGCGTCCGTCTTCGCCCGGATCTCCTCGACGCTCACTCCCGGCGCGAGCTCCCGAAGCTCGAGGCCCGCGCCGTCCGGGAGGACGTCGAACACGCACAGATCCGTGATGATGCGGTTCACGCAGCGGCGGCCGGTCAGCGGCAGCGCGCAGCGGCGGAGGATCTTCTTCTCGCCCGACTTCGCGGTGTGCTCCATGGTCACGACGAGCCGGCGCGCCCCGGCCACGAGGTCCATGGCGCCGCCCATCCCCTTGACCATCTTGCCCGGGATCATGTAGTTCGCGATCGAGCCCTCCTCGTCGACCTGCATCGCGCCGAGGATCGACAGGTCGATGTGGCCGCCCCGGATCATCGCGAAGGAATCCGCCGACGAGAAGAACGCGGCGCCGGGGCGGATCGTGACGGTCTCCTTCCCGGCGTTGATCAGGTCGGGATCGATCTCGTCCTCGGTGGGGTACGGCCCGAGTCCGAGGATGCCGTTCTCGGACTGGAGAATGACCTCCATTCCGGACGGGATCGCGTTGGCGATCAGGGTCGGCATGCCGATTCCCAGGTTGACCGTGTAGCCGTCCCGCAGCTCCTTGACCGCGCGGCGGACGATGCCGTCCCGAGTCAACACGGCCGGCGCCTCCCGTCCCTCATCCCTTCCTCACGGTACGGCGCTCGATCCGCTTCTGTCGCGGCGCCACGACCATCCGGTTCACGAAGACGCCCGGCGTGTGGATGCACTCCGGGTCGAGCTCGCCGACCTCGACGAGCTCCTCCACTTCGGCGATCGCGACGCGTCCGGCCGTGACGGCCATGGGATTGAAGTTGCGGGCGGACTTCCGGTACACGAGGTTGCCCATCCGGTCGCCCTTCCACGCGGCGACCATCGAGAAGTCGCCGACGATGCCGCGCTCCAGGAGGTAGTCGCGGCCGTCGAACTGGCGCGTCTCCTTGCCCTCGGCCACCAGCGTGCCCGCGCCCGCCGGCGTGTAGAAGGCCGGGATCCCGGCACCGCCGGCGCGCATGCGCTCGGCGAGCGTGCCCTGCGGCACGAGCTCCACCTCGAGCTCGCCGCTCAGGAACTGCCGCTCGAACTCCGCGTTCTCGCCGACGTAGGAGGACATCATCTTGCGGATCTGCTTGTTGCGGAGGAGGAGACCGAGGCCCCAGTCGTCGACGCCGCAGTTGTTGGACACGACCGTGAGGTTCTTGACGCCGCGGCGGACGAGCGCGGCGATGAGGTTCTCGGGGATGCCGCAGAGCCCGAAGCCGCCGACGACGAGCGTGGCGCCGTCGGCGACGTCGGCTACGGCTTCGTCCGCCGCGGCGGCGCCGCCGCCTACGACCTTCTGCATCATCCGAGGCGATGATAACCGCTCCCGGCGCGGCGAGAGGCGTTTCGGCCGGCGGGACTCGCCCGCTATCCGGCCGCGCGGGCGACGGCGAGGAACTCGGAGACCTCGAGATCCGGCGACGCCCCGGGAAGAGAGCGCAGGCGCTCGAGCCGCGGCCGTCCCGCCGGCGAAGCCGGCAGGAGGGTCGTCGCGAGCTCCTCGACCCGATAGCCGGACGCCTCGAACAGGTCCGTCAGGGTTCGCCGCGTGAAGAGCCGGACGTGCGTTCCCGACAGGAGCGAGTACGGCACGTAGTCGAAGCGCCCGCGCAGGAGATCGTCGATGATCGACCAGTGGCCGGAGTTGGGCACGGACGCGATCACGACGCCGCGGGGCGAAAGCCAGGGCCGGACGCGCGAAAGCGCGTCGGAAGGATCCTCCAGGTGCTCGAGCACGTCGCCGAAGAGGACCGCGTCGAAGGCTCCCGTCCATCCCTCGGCGACCCTCTCGAGCGGCACGGACAGGACCCGGTCGTACACGCGGGCGGCCTGCGCCGCGTCCTCCGGATCCGGCTCGATGCCGATGATCCGCGTGACGCCGCGCGCGCGCAGCGAGGGCGCCGTCGCCCCCTGCGAGCAGCCGACGTCCAGAACGGACGCGGCGCCGGACGGAACCCTCGCCGCGAGGTCCTCGCGCGGCGAGGCGTCCATTGCGCCGTAGCGGTGCAGGTACGCGCACGGGTCCACGGCGGCCGCCAGGCCGCGGGCGCGCACCTCTCCCGGAACCCGCTCGAGCGGCAGGTCCGCCGGAAGCGCGCGCAGGACGTCGCGCCGGACGGCGTAGACGGGCGACGCGGGATTCGCCGAGACCCGCAGCGGCTCGCCGCGAGCGGCGACGGCCTCCACGGCTTCGGAGAGGAGCGTGGGGGTCGCATAGAGAAACGGCGGAGTCGCGCGCGTCTCCTCGGATGCGCCGGAGGGCTCGTTCGTCACCGGCAGGATGAGCGCGAGATCTGCGTTCTTCGCCAGCCCGGCGATGAGGCGAAGCGCGGCGGCGGGCAGGAGGTACGCCTCCGGGTCGGCCTGGACGAGCACGATCTCCGCGTCGCCGGCGGCGTCGGAGACCCGCGGGCTCCGGTCCCGCGTCTCGGCGCGCCGCGCGGCGGGGAGCCGACGCGCGTATCGGCGGAGGAGCCGCCACGCCCACGGCGCCTCGGCGCCGAAGCGCGGCGTTCCCCCGAGGACGAGATCGAAAGCCGGACTGCTCAGGCGGCCTCGACCAGCATCGCGGTGGCCTCGCCGCCGCCGATGCAGATCGCGGCGATCCCGCGCTTCTTCCCTTCCTTGCGCAGCGCGTGGATCAGCGTCGTGAGGATCCGCGCGCCGCTTGCGCCGATCGGGTGTCCCAGCGCCACGGCGCCGCCGCGGACGTTGACCCTCGCCGGGTCGAGCTTGAGCTCGCGGATCGCGGCCATCGCGACGGCGGCGAAGGCCTCGTTGATCTCGAAGAGGTCGATGTCGGAGACCGAGAGGCCCGTCTGCTTCAGGAGCTTCTGGATCGCGCCGACCGGCGCCGTCGTGAACCACTCGGGCGCCTGGGCGACGCCGGCGTAGCCGACGATGCGCGCGATCGGCTTCCAGCCTCCCGCCCTCGCCCGCTCCTCGCTCGCCACGACCAGCGCCGCGGCGCCGTCGTTGATCTTGGAGGAGTTCGCCGCCGTGACGGAGCCGTCCTTCTGGAAGGAGGGCTTGAGCGTCGGCATCTTCTCGAGCGGCGCCGCGAACGGCTCCTCGTCGGCGTCGATCCTGAGCGGGTCGCCCTTCTTCTGCGGAACCATCACGGGCGCGATCTCCTCCGAGAAGAGGCAGGTCTTCGACGCGTTCTGCGCGCGCTTGTACGACTCGAGGCTGTACGCGTCCTGCTCCTCGCGGGTGAAGTGGTACTTCGCGACGCACTTCTCGGCGCAGGTGCCCATGTGGACGTCGTTGTACGGATCCCACAGCCCGTCCTTGATCATCGAGTCGACGAGCCCGCCGTGGCCCATGCGCAGGCCGGTCCGCCCCTTCTCGAGGAGGTAAGGCGCGTTGGACATCGACTCCATGCCGCCCGCGACCGCGATCTCGTACTCGCCCGCCTGGATGGCGTTGCCGACGTCCATGACGGCGCGCATGCCCGAGCCGCAGACCTTGTGGACCGTGACGCAGGGCACCGTGTCCGGGATCCCGGCGCCGAGCGAGGCCTGGCGCGCGGGGGCCTGGCCCTCGCCCGCCTGCAGGACGTTGCCGAAGACGACCTGCTCCACGTCGCCGGGCGGGACGCCGGCGCGATCGAGCGCGGCGCGGATCGCGACGGATCCCAGCGCGGGCGCCGTGAGAGACGAGAGCTTCCCGAGGAACGAGCCGATCGGCGTTCGGGCCGCCGACAGAATGACGAGGTTTTTCATAGGGCGCGGATTCTAACCCCCTCCCGCGAAATACGCCGGGGTCGGGAACCGGAGTTCAGCGGGCGGGGGTCGAAATCTTGGCGCTTTCGAGCTTCCAGCCCGTTCGGATCTCCGTGGCCTGGCAAAACGTCGCCGTGCACCGGCTGTCGTTCAGACACCGCAGGATCGACTCGCAGGCCTTCTGCTCGTTCGAGCCGGCCGCGACCGGAGTGTTCTGCTGACACTTTCCCGCGAAGCCCGGGTTGGTGAAGACGCACGTCGCCGTGGGGGCATTCGCCGGAGGCGCGGGCGCGGAACCCGCCGCCAGCGCATAGGCGAACGCCGTCAAGAATCCCGTGCCGGCCGCCCACAGAAGGATTCGGAAACGTCGGTGCATAGCGACCTCCTCTATCCCGGACCGCCGCGGCCACCGAAGAGCGGCCGCCGGGATGGGGTTAATCTTCTCCCATGCCTCGGATCCTCGCGGTGGATTTCGGCGAGCGACGCATCGGACTGGCGACCTCGGACGCCTCCGCCGCCGTGGCGACCCCCCGCCGGACTCTCCTGCGGCAGAACGACGAGTCCCTCCTCGACGCGCTCGAGCGATTCGGGCGCGACGAGGAGATCGAGCTCGTCCTCTTCGGCGTCCCCCGCTCGCCGGACGGCGCCGAGAGCCCGTTCGCCGACCGGATCCGGTCGTTCGCGGCCAAATTCGAGCGCCGAACGGGCCTGCCCGTCCGCTTCCACGAGGAGACGTTGACCTCCGACGAGGCGGCCCGCCGCCGCCGAGTCCTGTCGCGCCCGACGGCGCGCGAGGAGCTCGACGCCATGGCGGCCGCGGTGCTCCTCGAGGACTACCTGCTGAGCGTGGAGTCCGGCTCGAGGTGAGCGCGACCCGGCGAGTCCTCCGGCTGGGCCTCCTCCTGGTCGCCCTGGCCCTCGCGGTCGGGGCCTACCTCTACCAGCAGCTGGAGTATCCGCGTGCGGCCGCGCCCGGCTCGGAGGTCACGATCTTCTTCCCGCTGGGCACCCCGACCACCGACATCTTCCGCCGCCTGTCCGGCGAGGGCGTGCTGAAGTTTCCGCGCTTCGCCGAGGCGTTCTACCGGATCGCGCGCAGCGCGACGCCTCTCCAGGCCGGCGAGTATCGCTTCGATCGCCCGACTCCCCTCTCGCGCGTGATCGACCGGATGAGCCGCGGCGACGTCGTGCGGCACATCATCGTCGTGCCCGAGGGCCTGACGGCGGAGGAGACGTTCGCGCTCTTCTGGGGACGCGGGATCAGCCGGCCGCAGGCCTTCCGCAACGCGTTCCACAACGAGCAGCTGATCGCGTCGATCGGGGGAGGGGCCCCGGATCTCGAGGGCTTCCTCTTCCCCGACACCTACGCCGTCACCCGCTCGACCTCGGCGCGGCAGATCGTCGAGGTCATGCTCGCCAACTTCCGCAAGCATTACGGGGCCGACCTCCGCGAGCGCGCACACGCGCACGGCCTCTCGCTGCGGGAGACCGTGACGCTCGCCTCGATCGTCCAGAAGGAGACCGCCCTTCCCAGGGAGGGGACCATCATCGCGGGCATCTACTGGAACCGCCTGCGTCGCGGGATGCGGCTGCAGGCCGACCCGACCGTGACGTACGCCCTTCAGGCCGCCGGTCGGTGGACCGGAACGCTCTACCGGAGCGACTACGGTTTCGAGTCCGACTACAACACGTACCTCCATGCCGGCCTGCCGCCCGGCCCGATCTGCAATCCGGGCCTCGCCGCGCTCAGGTCGGCGAGCGAGCCCGCCGCGACGGACTTCCTCTACTTCGTGGCGGACGGGACGGGCGGCCACCGCTTCTCGAAGACCTTCGAGGAGCACCGGGACGCGATCGCGGCAACCCGGCGGCAGCGCGAGGAGACGGCCGCGCCTCCGCCGTCTCCGCCGCCGGACGGCGGTCCCGCCTCGACACCTCCCTCGTCGCGCCGCTCTTCTTGACCGGTCCGGAGCACAGCGCCACAATCGGTCAGCTCCAGCGATGACGACGGACACGCTGCCTCGTGCCCTCGGCGCCTACCGGTTGACCGCGGCGCTCGGCGAGGACGCGCTCGGGCACGAGTACCGGGCGGTGCGAATCGCCGACGGCGGCTTCGTCCGCCTTCGCACGCTCGACGCGGCGGAGCTCGACGCCGATTCGTTGATCGACGCGATCGAGGCGAACGGCGAGGTCCACGAGTTCCTGAAGAATCCCGCCGTCGCGCGCGGCGTCGACATGAACGCCGCGGACGGAGTCCCGTACATCGCGTGGAACGAGGTCAACGGCCGCACGCTCAAGAGCCTCCTGCTCAAGTGCCGCAATCCCGCGCGCAAGATCCCGGTGGAGCACGCGCTCCTGATCTCCGAGAAGGTCGCGACGGCCCTCGACCACGCGTACAACACCACGATCGACGGCGACCGCACGCTCCACGGGCTGGTGTGGCCGGGGTTCGTCCCGATCTCCGACGACGGCGAGATCCGCCTGGTGGGCTTCGGGCTCGCGGGCGGCGTCCTGCCCTCGCTCGGCCGGCCGCGCCTGGCCGCCGAGCTCGCGAACTACCTGGCGCCGGAGGAGAGGGCGCAGCCGTCCATCGGCAAGAACTCCGACGTCTACTCGGTCGGGGCGATGCTGCTCGAGCTCCTCACCGGGCAGCCGCCGTCCCCCGACGCGATGGCGGTCCTGCGCGGGACCGCGGGCCATCCGCCGCCGCCGATCCTGCCCGAGATCCAGGCCGTGCTTCGCATGACGCTCGGGCCTCCGGAGAGCCGGTATGCCTCGTGCGGCGACCTGCGGCGGGAGCTCGGCAAGCTGCTCTTCTCCGGTCCGTACTCGCCGTCGACCTTCAACCTCGCCTACTTCCTGAACGACCTGTTCAAGGAGGAGATCGAGGCGGAGACGCGCGCGCGCAAGCGCGAGTCCGTCGCGGGCATTCTCCCGGCGACCCCGGTCGCGCCGCCGCGTCCCCCGCCGCCGCCGAGGCGTGCCGAGCGCGACGACGATCAATTGCCGTCGCCGTCGCCCGCGCCGGCGCCGGCGCCTCCGAGCGCTCCCGTCGCGCGGAAGGGAAGCCGCCCGTGGCTCTGGGTCGCCGTCGCCGCCGCGGCCCTCGCGGTGCTGGCCGTGGGATACCGGTTCCTCGCGCGGCGTCCGCCGCCCGTGACGCGGACGACCTTCGCCGCGGCCCCGGAGGGCCAGCCTCCCGTTCCGACGCCGACTTTCCTGCCCGAGTTCCTCGAGACTCCCGCGGCTCCGACCAACGCGATGAGCGAGGCGCAGTTCCAGGATGAGGTCTCGAAGCGACTGTCGGTAGAGGTCCAGAAGCTCGAGGCGCAGATGCGCGCGCGCCCCGCGCCCCGCGGCGCCGGCTCCGCCCCCGAGCTTCCGGTTTCACGCCGGCCTCCCGCCGCAGCCGCGCCGCCCGCCACGGCTCCGGCGTCGGACGAGACGGCCGCCGCGCCGGCCTCCCGGGCGCTCGAGCCGACGGCCGTTCCCGCGGCGCCCACCGCGGCGCCTGCCTCCGCGGAGGCGTCGGCGATGCCTGTCGCGCCGCCGACAGCGGCCGCGCTCCACGAGGGCATGCTCATCGCGCTCGAGGACGCCGACACTCCCCCGCGGATCGCGAAGATCGTGAAGCCGTCCTACCCGCCGCTCGCCCTCCAGGCGCGGATCGGCGGGATCGTCGTCCTGCGCGTCCTCGTCTCCGAACGCGGCGCGCCGCTCACGATCGAGGTGGTTCGCGGCGCCGCCGCCGGGCTCACCGAGGCCGCCGTCGACGCGGTGCGAAAGTGGACCTTCGATCCCGCCCGCAAGGGAGGCCTCGCGATGCGGACGTGGATGACGATCCCGATTCCGTTCGAGCCGTGAGGGACGGTTCTTTTCCTAGGGCTTGGGGCCGTAGTCGATCGTCTTCACCGACGGATCCTTGGTCCTCAGGAAGTCTTCCATGACCGTGTCCTCGATCCACGTCACCTCGGTCCCGTCGATGAAGTAGGTCGGAGTGGACTTCACGCCCAGGCGCTGCCCCTCTTCGATGTCCTTGCGGACGTCGGCCAGGCTCTCGTCCCGCAGGTAGCACGCGAGGAAGTCCTGCTTCGCGATGCCGGCGGCCTCGGACTCGGTCAGCGCCAGCTCGTCGATCGAGGAGACCGTCATCACGGGCTGCTGGGCGTAGACGTGCTTCTTGAAGCCGAACATCGGAGCCTGTCCCGCGAAGCGGAAGAGACAGTCGGCCGCGGACGCCGCCTTCATCGCCCACGCATGGTTGAACCAGAGCACGAAGAACTTGTAGTAGCGCTTGTACGACAGCTTGGGGTTGGCCTCGAGGAGCGCGTCCATCTGCAGCCCGCGGTAGCGGCAGTAGGGGCACTCCATGTCGGCGTATTCCACCATCGTGATTGCCCCGTTCGGATTGCCCTGGAAGCGCGGCGTCGAGAGATCGATCCTCCGCTTGCGCTCCTCGCGCGGATCCATGGTGAAGTCCCACAGGACGCCGCCGAGGTAGCGGCTGCCGTCCGGCGAGACGTAGCCGGGAATCCGCACCGGTCCGTAGCCCGTCTCGATCGCGATCGCGACGCCCTTGTAGCCCGCCGCGTCTCTCTCGGGCGTCAGGATGGCCTTCGCGCGGGCGTGGTACAGAGCGGAGACCTTGCCCTCCAGCCAGCCGAGGTCCGCGGCGGACCGGACCGGTGTCGGCGTCGGGTTCGTCATCGCGTCCCCGTCGAAGTACCACTTGCCGTCGTCGCTGACGTGCACCGTGCGCTCGACCGCGAGCTTCGCGTACTTACCGGTCCGCTTGATCTTGAAGGACTGGAATCCCGGAATCTT
>Ga0070666_10000297_pt1 | contig 32302 bp, 28 predicted proteins | sample KBSS23metaG_FD_64677 | JGI IMG/M metagenome (GOLD analysis project Ga0070666, IMG submission 64677) | Switchgrass rhizosphere microbial communities from Kellogg Biological Station, Michigan, USA - KBS S2-3 metaG | ecosystem: Host-associated > Plants > Roots > Rhizosphere > Soil ... | reverse complement strand
ACTGGCGCGCGCGCTCCTGGCGCTAGCGGCGCTGTGGCTGGTCGTCGCGCTGCTGGCGCGCGCGCCGACGCGCTACGTGCAGAACCCGCTGACCTGGAACCTGATCGAGGCGAATCTGCCGCAAGGCAGTACCCGGCCCTATTCACAGCGTTTCATCGACGGCGAGTTGCAGACCAGTCAACGCGTGGCGCAGACCTGTGATGCCGGTGTGCCCAGCACGCGTCCAAATGTGGTGATCGTAATCACCGAGTCGCTGTCGGCATACCAGAGCGCGTTGCTCGGCGGGCCGCAGGACTGGCTGCCGCGGCTCGATGCGCTGGCCCGCACCAACCACTATTTCACGCATTTCTATGCGAATGGCTTCAACACGATCGGCGGCGAAGTGGCGCTGCTGACCGGCCGGCCGCCGCTGCCGCAGATCGGCTCGCAACGCTACGAACTCGCCGCGTTCGGGGCCGACGCAAACACGCTGCCGGCAATCGTTCATCGCGCGGGCTACACGGCGCATTACTTCACGGCCAGCGATCTGGACTACGAGCAATCCGGGACCTGGTTGCGCGAGCTTGGTTTCGATTCGGTCGAGGGCAGCGAAAACGCGTTTTACGCCGGCATGCCGCGCGGCGAGTTCAATGCCGCCGAAGACGCGGCGTTGTTCGCCCGCTTCGAGCAGTGGCTGGATCAGCGCCACACTGCGCAGCCGTTCGCCGCAGTGCTGCTTACCGTCAGCAGTCATCCGCCGTTCGCCCATCCGCGCACCGGCGAGCTGGATGCGCAGAAGACGTTTGCGTACATGGATGAGCAGCTCACCGGGTTCCACGCGCAACTGCTCAAGCGCGGGTTTCTCGACAATGGGATCCTGCTGATCACGGGTGACCATCGCAGCATGACGCCGTTGCTGCCAGCGGAATACCGTGATTTCGGCAGCCGCGCGTTGGCGCGCATTCCGTTGCTCGTCGCCGGTGCCGTCGACATGCCGCGCGTCGTCGATGCGGCGTTTTCACAATCCGACCTGCCGGCCTCGCTCGCGCATCTGCTCGGTGTTGCGCATTGCCGTTCCCCGTTCAACGGCTATTTCCTCGCTGCGCAGCCGCAGTCGCCGCAATTCATCGTGCATGCGCGCGGCGACGAGCGCGATCGCGTGAGCGTGTATGCCGGCTCGGCGACGGCAGATTACTTGCAGGATGGCGACGCGAGCCGCTGGCTCGACACGGATTTGCCGCAGGCAGACCTCATCGCCGGCTGGCTGGTCGCGCAACGTGTGCGCGAAGCGCCAACGACCGGCCGACCGCAAGCGCCGTAAGGCGCCGATCGGCGTTCAGGTAAACCGAAACGCCGGTGACCAGTTGCCACTCGGCGCGTATTTAATCCGCCGCGTGCGCATGCGCGCCTGCAGCTCGGCGCGGCGCTCGTCCAGCCAGGTCTCGCGGCCGATCGTTGCCGGGTCGATGCCACGCGACTGCGCTTCGTCGTCACGGAAGCGGCAGAAATCGGCATACGCATCGATTTCCGGCTGCAGCACGCGCTGCACGACTTCGATCATGATCGCGTCGTCGAGGAAGCCGAGCACGGGCACGTTGTCCGGAATCATGTCTTCCGGGTCGGCAAAATAGGTCAGCGCGGAGATGATGCGGCCGCGGTCTTCGTCGCCGAGCGCCCAGCCCTGATCACCGGCCATTGCGATCAGGCTGTCAACCGTGGCCAGGCGCGAGCGCACGAATTCCGGCATTTTCTGCGTTTGCGCGCCGGCGAACGTCTTGCTCGCCTCGTCGAGGATCTGCTGCGCGCTCTTGCCGGCGGCACGCTGCTCCGCGCGCGTTAGCGCGTCGACGAAAACCGGCAGGTCGTCGTCGGTGATCTCGATATGGAATTCCAGGGACATGGCGCGGCTCTCGTTCCGTGACGTGGTGCGCGCAGCCTAGCCAGAGCGCGAGGCCGCGTCAATTGCGCGCGCAGTCGGCCTACAGAATCGAGTGCAGACCAGCGCCAAACGCCGTGATGATGCGCGTGTTGATCGTCTTCGGCGACAGATCGACCTCCGGGAAATCGCCGACATCGCTGTAGCAGGCATAGAAATGCGCATCGTCGGGCGGCAGCGGTGAACAGCCGTCGTTGAGTTCGAAACTCGAGGCATAACGGAACGGCCATAAATCGAACAGGGGCAGTTTCGCCGAGAGGGCGCCGATGCGTTCGTTGATGCGGCTCAGCGCGGTGCCGTGTTCGCGACGTGCGATGGTCCAGGCGTTCTTGGGCGCGACGTCGCGCAGAATCGAAGCGCGCAGCGCTTGCGCGAATGCGGCGTCGCGAATGATCAATCCGGATTCGGTGTTGTAATGATCGGAGCGCGGATCGAAGTTGTGCGAGCCGATCAGCGCTGCGGTGCCGTCAATGACCATCGACTTCGCGTGCAGCCCCAGGCGCACACCGCCGCGCGTAAGCGGGGCGCGGCCGTACTTGCGGTAGCGGCTTGCCGTTTCGCTGTCCTCGCCCAGGTTCGCGTAATTGACGATCAGATCTTCGGCTTCCGCGGGAAACGGCTTGAACTCGTGGATGTCGAAGCCGAGCTTCAGATAGCGTCTCTTGTATTTGTACGACAGTGCATAGACATAAAACGCGTCGGTCGCCGCGAGCGAATTCGTCGATACCAGTACATGCAGCTGCGGCTGCGTGCGCTGCAGCTCGCGGAAGATGCGCCGCGCCTTGCTGCTGAGGACGAGATACGGCGTTTGCAGGACGATCTCGCTGCGCGCGCCGATGAGCAGATCGGCGATGTGCTGGCCGAGCTGATTGGCTTGCGCGTCATTCGGGGCGGCGAATTTGTCGGGCGCATCGGAGAAGTATTCGGCATCCTGCACCCGCAGCGCCTGCGCGGCGAAGTGTATGCGCACGTAATCGGCGTCGTCGGCGCGCCGCGATAACAAGGCGACGCGCTCGGCGTGCTCGTATGCATGCAAGCGGTATGGCATGGCATTGAGACCATCGGCGAGGATGCGCGTGGACACATCGCGCAGGCGCGATAGCGGCGTGGTCCGCGGGTGCGCCCAGAAGCGCTCGAACGAGGCCTGCATCGCCGCGCCCGCCGGCCCGGCAACGAGCACGTCGCGGTCGCGGTAGTCGAACTCATCGTCCCAGTCGAAATAACGGTTCTCGTAGTTGCGGCCGCCGGTGATGCCGATCGTGCCATCGATCAGGAACAGTTTGTTGTGCATGCGGTGATTGAAATGCGCAAAACAGCACAGCAGGCCGGCGGCGAACTCCAGCGGTTGTGTCGTCGCCTTGTAGAACGTCGGGTTGTACACACGCAGTTCGAAGTTCGCGTGCGCGCGGGCGAGGGCCGCGAGCAGTCCGATGTCGTCGAGCGAAAACAATTGATCGACGAGCACGCGCACTTTCACACCGCGCCGCGCTGCCTTGACGAGTTCGTCGAGCATCAGATAGCCGGCGTCGTCCTCGGCAAAAATGAACGTCTGCACATCGATGCTGGAACGCGCGGCGCGCGCCAGGTGCACGCGCAACAACAGTGCGTCTTCGCCGCGTTCGAGCAGATTGACGTAGTGCGTGTTTTCCGCTCGTGCGCGCGCGGCCAGTTCGATAAACGGCGAGGCGATCGCGCAGGCATCCGCCGCGGCGCAAGCAAGCACGTGATCCTGCGCTGCGGCAGCGGTTGCGGCCGCCCGGCGTGCGTGCAACGGATCGACTGCGCAGCCGGCGAGCAGCAAGACCGCGGCCGCAAGCCAGGCGGTCCCGGATTTGCCGCTCATGACGCAGGTGGCCGCACGAAGATCGACAGACTCAATTCAACCTTGTCGGCAAGCGCGCCACGCCGCGAGTGCATGCCGAAATCGCTGCGTCGGATAGTACCGGCGGCAGCGACGGCACAGCCGCCGGTCAGCGGCGCCGCGCAATCGGCGGGATCGATCGCGAACACGGCCGGCTTGCGGATGCCGCGAATCGTCAGCATGCCGTTGATTTCGCCGCCGGCCGTCAGGCGCTGCAGAGGAAACCGCTCCGACGAAAAGTGGATTTGCGGAAAATGTCCGGCGTCGAAAAACTCCGCGGATTTCGTCCACGCTTCGTAGCGGTGATTGCGCATGTGCACCGCGTTCGTCTCGATCGTCGCGTCGACACTCGCCAGCTGCAGGGCTCTGTCAACGCTCAGCGTACCGTGCACGGAGCCGAATTCGCCGTGCAGGCCGAACAGGTAGAGCAACTTGACCTCGAACGCCGCGTGCGAGCGCGCGGCATCGAGTTCGAGCACCTGTTGCGTTGGTTGTGCGGAACCGCTGCGCGTCAGCAGCAGGATGGTCAGCAGCAGCGGACGCAAGCCGCGCATCGCCGCGGACCGCTTATGGCGACCAGAACGCCTTCAGTTTCCCGGCGCCGGGTTCCGCAGCGCCATCGATTTCGAACCAGGCGACGCCGCCGGGCGGCATACCGCGGAAATCGCCGGACTGTCCGGTCGCGAGCAGCGCCACGAGCGTTTCGAAGCCCGGGTTGTGGCCGACCAGCAGCAGGCGTTTGGCGTCTTCGTGTTCATCGATCAGCGCGTCGAGCTCGCCGGCCGTGGCTTCGTAGATACGCGGCTCGAACGTTGCCGCCACTTTGCCGAGCGCGTGGTCGAGCGTTTGCCGCGCGCGCGCCGACGGCGAGCACAAGATCGTCACGCCGGCGAGATCCTGCTGGCGCAGCCATTTACCCGCAGCTTCGGCTTCGGCGACGCCGCGCGCGCTCAACTCGCGATCGGTGTCGTTCTGGCCGGGCGCCTGTTTCTCCGCATGGGCGTGGCGCAATAGAATGATTTCGCGTTTCATGGTTCCCTCCGCTCCCAGCTCCTCATTGCTTCTTGAGCCAGCGTAGCAGCTTCGCCCAATCGTCCTGATGGCTGCGGATCAATTCCGAGTTGTAGTCGAACAGCGACTTGCCCAAGCCGGCAACGAACACATAGGCCTGCGTGTCGCGAAACTGTGCGACTAGCGGAAATGGCAGCTTCTTGATTTCCTGGACGGCATCCTGCGACGCCGTCGTCCACGGTTTAAGCCGGTTCGCAACGAGAGCGACCGCAACTTTACCGCGCTTCACACGGGCCAATTGCGCCACTTCGCGCAGGAATACCTCGCTCGCCTCCAGATCGATGCGCGAGGGCAGCACCGGAATCAGCAGCGCGTCGACTTCCTCGAGCAGTTCGGCCAGTTCCCCGGGGCGGATGCCGGCCGGGCCGTCGATGACGACGCATTCCGTGCCGGCCGGAATCTTGGCTGCCCAATCGCGCTTGAGCGCGGAGATGCCCAATACCGGCGCCGGCAGTCCAGCGCGCTTTTCGGCCCAGTGCAGCGCCGACCCTTGGCGGTCGGCGTCCGCCAGCACGGTATTCTTGCCGGCTTGAGCAAAATGCGCTGCAAGGTTCGTGGCGATCGTGGTTTTGCCGCAACCGCCCTTGGAGCTGGCCACCAGAATCTTGAGCATGCGCGCACCTTCGGATTGGCGAACTCGGGCAAGAGTAGGCCCGAGGGCGCACCGGACGCAAGCTCAACCCTTATTGCGGCGCTTTCCAATCAGCCGGTGGTTCCAGCGCGATGCCCTGATTGCCCAGCACAGCCTGAATCGCGTCGATCTCCTGTCCGCGTTGCCGCAGCGCATCGAGATAAATCTTCGTCAGCCGCGGATCATCGGCCAAACGCTCGCCGAGTTCGCCGATGCGCTGGGCCTGCCAGGCCTGTGTGCGCGCGCGGGCGAATGCCGTGTCGTGTTGCGCCCCGGATGGCGACAGCGCGGCGAGCAGCGCGATGCCCTGGCCGCGCGTGATCAGGCTGCCGCAGTCGGCGATTTTCTGCGCCACGGCGACGCAGTCGGCGGCGAGGCTGGCGTCGTTCGCCGCGCTTTTGCAGGTTTCCACGATCGCGCGCAGGCCGGGCTGCGGCAGACTCGCGGCGAGGCCGGCTGCATAAGTGAGTTTGTAGCCTTCCGTGCTGACGCTGCCCTGGCCGCTGGCGCGCACGATTTCCTCGCTGACCGGCAGGATCCCGGCGGCGCTGTCGATGACGGCGATCAGTGCGCCGAAATGGTCGTCGTAGAGAGTGGCTTGGGCCGCGCTGGTAAGTGCCGCGCGCGCAGTAGCGTCGTCCTTGGCTTGCTGCGCGTGGGCGAACGCGATGGCCCACATCGCCGCGTTCTGCGCATCGGTTCTTTCCAGTTGCTGCAGTGTTTCCGTGCTCGGGCACGCATTCTTCGCCGCATGGCATTCAACACCCGCCGTGACCCACCATACCAGCGCATCGTCGGCCCCGAATTTTTGCGCACGCGCGAGCAGCGCCGGTGTTTTCAGCGGCGCCGGCCGGCTCTTTTCGTCTGCGTCGGGTATGGCCATCAGCGCCGCCGCGAGCAGCGGTGCCGCATCGGCCCTGAGTGCGAGCAAGTTGATCTCGTCATGGTGGAACTGCGCCAGCCGCTGGTCGGGCGTCAGCTCCGGGCTGAGCAGCGTCGTGTCGGGCCGGGGCGGCGGATCGAAAGGCTGTGCAACAGCGCTGGATGCCAGCACGATAAGGAAAAGTATACAACGCGACATGAGGGCGCTCCGGCAAAAAATCAGGCGCGCAGTGTAACTGGCCCCAGCGTGAGCCGGAACTTAATAGCCCGCGGCCTGACCGTCTTTGCGGCCTTCCGACGCGCCCAGATACACATGATGCTTCTCGTCCCACTCTATCGCCTGATAGCCGCCGTACGGGCCGTCCGCCCAGGTCACGTGGTGGCCTTTTTCCATCAGTGCGCGAATCGTCTCGTACGCAAAGCCGGACTCCAGTTCCACTTCACCGCCGTCCTGCATCGCCAGGTTTTGCGCTTCCGGTTCGGTGTCGCCTTCATGCTGGATGCGCGGCGCGTCGCCGGCTTCCTGCAGCCCCATGCCGAAATCGATCAGATTCATGACGATCTGCGCGTGACCTTGCGGCTGCATGCCTCCGCCCATGACGCCGAAGCTGATCCACGGCTTGCCGTCCTTGGTGATGAAGCTCGGGATGATCGTATGGAACGGGCGCTTGCCGGGCGCGAAGGCATTCGGATGCCCGTCTTTCAACACGAACAACTGGCCACGATCCTGCAGCACGAAGCCCAGGCCCGGCGGCGTCATGCCCGATCCCATGCCGCGATAGTTGGACTGGATCAGCGAGACCATGTTGCCTTGGCTGTCGGCAGTGGTCATGTAGATCGTGTCGCCGTGTTCGAGCGCAGCCGACGTCGGCACCGAGCGCATCGCGTGATCCATCGATATCTTCTTGCGCTGCTCGGCGGCGTATTCCTTCGACAGCAGCTTGGGCGTAGGCGTCTTGTAGAAATCCGGATCGGCATACAGATGCGCGCGGTCGTCCCACGCCAGCTTCTTCGCCTCGGTGAACAAGTGCACATGTTCGGGGCTGCCGAAACCGTATTTCTTCAGGTCATAGCCTTCGAGAATGTTGAGAATTTCCAGCGCCGCGAGCCCTTGCCCGTTCGGCGGCAATTCCCAGACGTCGTAGCCACGGTAGTTCGTCGAAATCGGCTCGACCCATTCGCCGTGATGCGCGGCCATGTCCTCATACGCGAGAAAGCCGCCATTGGTCTTGAAGTAATCGCCGATGACGTGTGCGATCTTGCCTTTGTAGAACGCATCTCTACCGCCGTTGGCAATGGTCTCCAGCGTGTTCGCCAGATTCGCGTTCTTCCAGATTTCGCCTTTTGCCGGTGCACGGCCATCGAGTGTCATCTGTTCCTTGAAGCCCGGAAACTTGGACAGACGCGGCACCGACAGCTTCCAGTAGTAAGCGATCAGCTCGGTGACCGGAAAACCTTCGCGCGCATAAGTAATTGCCGGCGCGAGATCGTCCTTGATCGGCAGCTTGCCGAAGCGGTCGTGCAGCGCGAACCAGGCATCGACGGCCCCAGGCACATTGACCGGCAGCGGCCCCAGCGCGGGAATTTCCTTGAGACCGTGTTCGGTAAAATATTGCAGGGTCAGCGACTTCGGCGAGCGCCCCGAGCCGTTGTAGCCGTACAGTTTTTTCGTCTTTGCATCCCAGACGAGCGCGAACAGGTCACCGCCTACACCGTTCGACACCGGTTCCATCAAGCCTAGCGCTGCATTCGCGGCGATTGCGGCATCCACGGCCGTGCCGCCTTCTTTCAGCACATCGAGTCCGATCTGCGTCGCCAGCGGCACCGATGTCGCCACCATGCCGTGCTGTGCGATCACTTCCGAGCGGGTTGCGAACGGTTTGCCGGTGATGCGGTCGCCAGCGTGGGCGAGCGGGATCAGGAGTGTGGTCAGCAGTGCGAAGACGAAGCGGGTCATGCGCAAATCCTCCGAAGTCGAGAATACATCGCAACATGCGACCGGCACGAGTGGCGCCGGATTTCGTGGGGTCAGCCCGCGAAGGTCACATCGCCGATCCAATTGCGCTTGCGCCGTGCCAGGCGCTCGGTTTCGGCCTCGTTGTCGAACGTCACCGGCGCGCGCCGCAGCATTTGCGGTGGCACATTCTGGAAAGTATTGACGTTGACGACCGCGTACAGGTGACCATCGATCCGGCTCGTCACCACGGGCACGACGCCGCAGATTGTGCAGACGTGAAACTGCGCGGTGCGCGTGCCGAACTCGTAGTTGGAGACGCGCGCACGTTCGCGCTGCGTGATGTGCAACGAGCCACCAGGGCAGGCCGTCCACACGCCGCCATGGGCCGTGCAGAACGAACACGTGCAGGCCCGCGCGGGGATTTCCGCCGGCTCCGGCTGCCAGTCCAGCGTAAACGCGATGTTGCCGCAATGGCAGCTGCCGAGGATGCGCATCGCCGGGTCTATTCGCCGAGCGCCTCGCGCAGGAACTCCGGCAGCGCCAGCGCCGCCTTGTGCATCTCGACGTTGTAATACTTGGTTTCGAACTGCTTCATCTCGGCGCCGCGTTCACGGAAGTCTTCCAGGTCCACGCCTTTGCGTGCGAGCGTGGCGCTCCACCAGCCGGTCGGATAGCACGGCTGCGGGAAGGTCAGCGTGCGCAGGGCCTGGAAGCCCGCATTCTTCATTGCCCTGCGCATCGACTTGAGCAGGGGCAGATGCGCGAGCGGCGATTCGCTCTGCTGCACGAGAATGCCGCCGGACTTGAGCGCCTTCAGGCAGGATTCGTAGAACGCTTCGTTGAACAGGCCTTCGGCCGGGCCGATAGGATCGGTCGAGTCGACGATGACGACATCGAGCGTCTCCTCTTCGCATTCAGCCATCCATTTGATGCCGTCGATGAACAGCAGCTGCGCGCGCGGATCGCCATTGGATGCGCATAGTTCGGGGAAATATTTTTCTGCCAGGCGCGTGACACGCTCGTCGATCTCGACCTGGATCGCGCTCTCGATCTCGTCGTGCTTGAGCACTTCGCGCAGCGTGCCGCAGTCGCCGCCGCCGATGATGACGACGCGCTTGGCGCGCGGATGCGTGAACAGCGCCGGGTGCGACATCATCTCGTGATAGAAGAAGTTGTCGCGCGTGGTCACCATCATGCAGCCGTCGATGACCATGAGCTTGCCCCAATCGGTGCTGTCATAGATCTCGATGGTCTGGAACGGCGTCTTTTCGGCGTGCAGGCGCTCCTTCACGCGAAAACCGATCGACGAGCCGGAATAGTCGTGCTGCTCGTTGAACCACTTTTCCTGTTCCGACATATGCGTCCTGACCGAGGGAAATCGGGCGGCGATTGTAGCGTAGTAAACACCGCGCAAACGACGACGTACAATATGCGCCTCGGTCCCGCGGCGCAGATGGCTTCCGACCGAGTTTCTATACCGTCAAGGCCCGCCGCTGCGACGTTTCACTTCGGTTGTCGAAAGGAGAATGCGATGACAACGACCTGGAACGCTGCTGCCGCCCGTGCTCAATACGCGATAACGCACTGGGGCGAAAATTATTTTGACGTCGACGAACGCGGTCGTCTGGTGGTGCGCCCGCGCGGCGCCGGCAGCAAAGCACTGGCGCTGGAGGAAATCGTCGAAGCCGCGCACGCAAAAGGTTCGCGCCTGCCGTTGCTGGTGCGCTTCGCCGACATCCTCGGCGACCGCCTCGCGCGCCTGCAGGGCGCCTTCGCGCAGGCGATGCGCGAAAGCGACTACGCCGGCGGCTACAGCGCGATCTATCCGATCAAGGTCAACCAGCAGCACGGCGTGGTCAGTGAGTTGGCGCGCGCGGGCAATGACGGTTTCGGCCTCGAAGCCGGCTCGAAGCCGGAACTCATGGCCGTGCTGGCCATGGCGAAGCCGAACAGCGTCGTCATCTGCAACGGCTACAAGGACCGCGAATACCTGCGCCTGGCGCTGATCGGGCGCAAGCTCGGCCTGCGCGTGTTCATCGTCATCGAGAAACCGTCGGAACTCAAACTCGCGTTGGAAGAGGCCAAAGCGCTCGCCGTCGAACCGCTGTTCGGCGTGCGCATGCGCCTGACCAGCCTCGGCGCCGGCAAATGGCAGAACACCGGTGGCGAAAAATCAAAATTCGGCCTGACGCCACGCCAGCTGCTGACCCTGCTCGATCAGCTCCAGGCGGCCAGCCTGACGCAATCGCTGCAGCTGCTGCACGTGTTCATGGGCTCGCAGATCTCCAATGTGCGCGACATCGCCGCCGGCATGCGCGAGGCAACGCGCTACTTTGTGGAATTGTGCAAATTGGGAATCCCGCTCGCGTATGTCGACGTCGGCGGCGGCCTGGGCGTCGATTACGAAGGCACGCGCTCGCGTTCGGCATGCTCGATCAACTACGGACTCGAACAGTACGCCGCGACCGTGGTGCAGCCGCTGGCCGAAGCCTGTGCCGAGCACGGCTTGAAACCGCCGCATGTGATCAGCGAAACCGGCCGCGCGATGGTCGCGCACCACGCCGTGCTGGTGACCAACGTCAGCGACATCGAGCGCGCGCCGGAAGGACGCGTTCCGCCCGCCGATGGCGACGAGCCGGCCACGCTGCGCCGCCTGCGCGAAATCCATGCCGAGATCGGCACGCGCTCGGTGATCGAGCTGTATCACGAGGCGCAGCATCAGTGGTCGGAAGGGCATGCATTGTTCGCCCTGGGTCAGCTTGGTTTGCGCCAGCGCGCGCGCCTGGATGACCTGTACTACGCGATCGTCAACGCGTTGCGTTCGCGGCTCAAGCCCGAGGAACGTTCGCATCGACAGGCGCTGGACGAATTGAACGAGAAGCTCGTCGATAAGTACTTCGTCAACTTCTCGATCTTCGAATCGATTCCGGATGCCTGGGCGATCGACCAGATTTTCCCGATCATGCCGATTTCGGGTCTGGATCGCGCGCCGGACCGGCGTGGCGTGATTGCCGATCTGACCTGCGATTCCGACGGCCGCATCGACGCCTACGTCGATGCGGATGGCGTCGACGTGAGCCTGCCGCTGCACGCGCCGGAACCGGGCAAGCCGTATCGCCTCGGTGTGTTCCTCGTCGGCGCCTATCAAGAGGCACTCGGCGACATCCACAACCTGTTCGGCGACACCGACGCCGTCAATGTGCGCCTGACCGAGAGCGGTTATGAGTTCTCGCACCTCAAACGCGGCGACACCACCGACGTGATGCTCGATTACGTCGGCTACAATCTCGATGCGCTGCGCCGCGAATACCGCGCGAAAATTGCGGCGGCAAACCTTCCATCTGCGCAGGCGCAACGGCTGGAAGCGGCGCTCGAAGCCGGGTTGACCGGCTACACGTATCTGGACGCGACGCCGCTCGACTAGGCGTCGCGCGCGACCTGGAACCCCGCAAACGATTGACTGACCGGCATCAGTTCGAGCCGGTTGACGTTGAGATGCGGTGGCAGATTCGCGAGCCACCAAATCGTCTCGGCAATGTCGGCGGGCAGGATCGGGTGCGCGCCGGCGTAAAGTGCGTCGGAAGCGGCCTGATCGCCGCTGGTGCGCACGAGCGTGAATTCGGTCTGCGCCATGCCCGGCTCCAGTGACGTCACGCGCACGCCCGTGCCGTGCAGATCGCTGCGCAGCCCCAGCGAAAACTGGCTGACGAACGCTTTCGTGCCGCCGTAGACATTGCCACCGCCGTACGGATAAGTGCTGGCCGTGGAGCTGATATTGACGATCGCACCGCGCCGCTCGATCAGTGTCGGCAACAGATTGTGCGTGAGCGTAGCCAGCGCGGTGATGTTGGTGTCGATCATCTGCAGCCACTGGGCGAGATCCGCGCGCTGCGCCGGCGCCAGCCCAAGCGCGAGACCGGCGTTGTTGACGAGCACATCGATCGCCTTGAACTCGTTCGGCAGCGCGGCTAGGCAGGCGCGCATCGCCGAGGCGTCGCGGATGTCGAACGTGCAAAGGTGCACGCGCTCGGCACCATGCCGTTGCTGCAGCGCCTGCAGCCGTTCCGCACGGCGCGCGCAGGCGACCACGCGCCAACCCGCGCCCGCGAAACGCTCCGCGATGGCCGCGCCGAAGCCGGAGCTGGCGCCGGTGACGAGAATGGTCTTGGTCGTCATTTCACGCGTCCCAAAAACCGAAACGATACATGAAGCGCCTCGGTCCGAGCACTATGTGACGCGGCTTACGGAAAATCTAATCCAACCCGGAGTAAACAGATGGGCAGAATAACCAAGCATGGAGGCCGTCATGCAATGGCGTAGTTGGGTTCTCGCATTTGCAGTCGTCGCGGCGCCGGTCGCAGCGCAGGTTCCTTCCGATCTCATGTTGGTCGAGCCCGCGCCGGGCGCGATGTTCGTTGAGCCGCTCGCGATCCGGGCGCCGAACGACGGCTCCGGCCGCATCTTCGTCGTCGAAAAGTGCGGCACGATCCGGGTCGTCAAGAATGGCGTCGTGCTGGCCACGCCGTTTCTCACGCTCAATGTCGCGTGTTCGAGCGAGCAAGGCCTGCTCGGGCTCGCGTTCCATCCGAGCTACGCGAGCAACGGCGTGTTCTATCTGACGTATACCGATCCGGTGCAGGCGATCGGCGCTTCCAACGACCAGGTGCTCGGCCGATTCACGGTGTCGGCGAATGCGGATGTCGCAAATCCGGCCGGCACGGTGGTCATGCGCGTGCCCGACATCGCGGGCAATCACAATGGCGGCGATATCCATTTCGGCAACGATGGCTATCTGTATTGGTCGATGGGCGACGGCGGCGTGCAGGGTGACCCGAACGGATTCGCGCAATGCCTGTGGAAGAAACGCGCCGACAACAATCCGGCGAACTGCAGCACGACGGGTGGCTCGGGCGCACTGTATTACCTGCTCGGCAAGATCTTGCGCATCGATGTCGATCACACGACGAGCTCGGCGCAGGCGAACGCGTGCGCATCCACGTCGGGCGCGCACGCCGAATACACGATTCCTGCTACGAACCCGTACGCGGCGACGGCGAATACCTGCGCCGAGGTCTGGGCCTACGGGCTGCGCAATCCGTGGCGCTTCAGCTTCGATCGGCTCACGCACGACATGTACATCGGCGACGTCGGCTCCAACACGACCGAAGAGGTTGATTTTCAGGCCGCGGCAACGAGCGCTGCGACGGGCTACAACTATGGGTGGCGCAATTGCGAGGGACCATTTGTGCAGGACTCCACGACAGTCGGGTGCACCTTCGGCATTCTGCCGATCCTGTCGTATTTCCACGGCTCCGGCGCAATAACGGGAGATGCCGTAACGGGCGGTTACCGCTACCGCGGGCCCTACACGCGGCTGCACGGTTTCTATGTGTTCGGCGATCTCGACGGCGGACTGCTGATCGGGCAGAACAATGGCGGGACCTGGGCGCTTTCGGCATTCTCGCCAGCCAGCCCCGTAGTGAGCGGCGTATACGGCTTCGGCGAGGATGAAGTCGGCAACCTCTACGTCGCGAGCGGCTACGACGGCAAAGTATACAAATACGTTCTCGACGAAATCTTTGCTGATGGATTTGATGGACCGTAACATCCGTCGGCCAACGTCGACGGTTTCCGGTAGTCTAAGGGCGTAGCAGGCGGGAACCTGCTGCGGACTACAGGGGATCCTCAATGCTGCGCCCCCGGGCTTTTGCGCTGTCTCTGCTTGTGTGGACGACTTCGGGCTTTCCCGAAGCACCAGCGGACTTGATGCTGATCGACACTGCCCCGAACGCCACCTTCAGCAGTCCACTAGCTGTTCGCGCGCCACACGACGGCTCCGGCCGCCTGTTCGTCGTCGAGCAGTGCGGAACGATCCGGATCATCAAAAATGGCGTGGTTCTGGCGGCGCCATTCCTCAGCATCAGTGTCGACTGTTACCGCGAAGAAGGCCTGCTCGGCCTGGCTTTTCATCCTGACTACGCCAGCAACGGCATTTTCTATGTCACTTACACCGATCCTACGTTGGCCCTCGGTGCGAGCAACGATCAGGTGTTGGCAAGGTTTACCGTTTCCGCCGATCCGGACGTGGCCAATCCGCTGGGCACGCAGGTGATGCGCGTGCCGGACATTTTTGTCACGCATCAGGCGGGAGACGTCCACTTCGGCGCGGACGGTTTCCTGTATTGGGCGATGGGCGACGGCGGCTTGCAGGGTGATCCCAACGGTTTCGCGCAATGCCTGTGGAAAAAGCGCGCCGACAACGATCCGGCTACGTGCAGCCCGGAAGCGGGCGGCGGCAGCGGGCCGCTTTATTACCTGCTCGGCAAGATCATGCGCATCGACGTGGATCACCCTGCAAACGTCGCGCAGGCGAACGCCTGCGGCGCGATTGCCGGGGCGCCCGCGGAGTACTCGATTCCATCGACGAACCCGTACGCGAATCTGCGCGATCCGAGTAACGCCACGCGTTGCGCGGAAATCTGGGCTTCCGGACTGCGCAATCCTTACCGCTTCAGCTTCGATCGGCAGACGCACGATATGTGGATCGGCGACGTTGGCAGCGCCAGCACCGAGGAGGTCGACATCCAGCCGGCGGCAAGCAGTGCGAACATCGACTACAACTACGGTTGGCGCGATTGCGAGGGGCCGTTCCCGCAAAACCAGACCAGCGGGACGTGCAGCACCGGAATCATGCCCGCCATGTATTACTTTCACGCGTCCGGCGCGACTCCAGGTTGTGCCGTGGTCGGCGGCTATCGCTATCGCGGCCCGTACCCGCGACTGCAAGGCTTTTATCTGTTCGGGGATTATTGCGCTGGCGCGCTGGTGGGCGCGCCAGAAGGTGCGGATTGGGAGTTTTCCGCATTCGTACCGGCCACTGTCACCGTGATCAGCCCTTACGGTTTCGGCGAAGACGAGGCGGGTAACGTCTATCTTGCGGATGGCGCGGGCGGCGTAGCCGGTGCGGGAAAAGTATACAAATACATTCTCGACGGCGTTTTCGCCGACGGATTCGGTCCGTAGGTCTACTGCGCTTCCTTCATCGGAATCGCCTTCACGCCGTTGTCGGCGAGCGACTTCTTCGCGCTTTCCGTATCGCTGGCATTCGCGTATGGACCGACCATCACGCGGTTCCAGACCTTGCCGTTGATCGTGATGCTCTGCACCTTGGCGACGACACCGAGCATCGCCAGTTTCGCTTTCGCTTCGTCGGCGGCTTTAGCGTCGGCATAGGACCCGGCGAGCAGCACATAACGTCCGCTTTCAGCCGCCGGCGTCGGCGGGGGTACCGCGGTGTTCGCGGCCTGCGACTGCGCCATGGCCTGCTGCTGGCGCTGCTGTTCGGCGCGGGCCTTCGCCGACAGTTCCGCATCCGGAATCACTACTTCCATTTCTGGCAGCACGGAATAAAAATCGAACGTTTTCTTCGGCGGCGCCGGCTTCTTGGCCGCTTCATCGGCCACCGCCTGTTCGGATTCCTTCGGCGCCGTGGCGTCGGCATTCGGCTGCGGCAGGTTCTTCTTGCGCAGCATCGGCGCCCAGTCCTTGATCAGCACGAGCGCGGACAGCGCCAGCCCGAGCAGTACGCCCAACCCCAGCCAGATCCATGCCGGCCACGGCTGACGCTCGTTTTCGCGATAAGCCTGTTTGCCGCGTTTTGCCACCATTACATTTTCTCCGGTGCGGACACGCCGAGCAAATCCAGGCCGTTGCGCAGCACCTGCCGCGTGGCCACGATCAGGGCGAGGCGCGCGTCGCGCAAGTCGGCATCGTCAACGATGAACGCATGCGCGTGATAGTACGTGTGCAGCGCATTGGCGAGCTCGCGCAGGTATTGTGCGAGCAGATGCGGTTCCAGCGTCTGCGCTGCCGTCTCGACAATTTCCGGATAGCGCGTGAGCTCGACCATCAACGCCGTTTCGTGCTCGTTGTCCAGCCGCGCGAGCTGCGCCAGTCCGTTATCGCGATTCCACTGCAAACCGCGCTCGCCGAGCTGGCGCAGCACGCTGCACACGCGCGCGTGCGCGTACTGGATGTAATAGACCGGGTTGTCGTTGCTCTGCGAGCGCGCCAGATCGATGTCGAAAACGAGCTGCGAGTCGGCCTTGCGCGCGATCAGAAAATACCGTGTGGCGTCGCGGCCGGCTTCCTCGATTAGATCGCGTAGCGTGAGATAGCTGCCGGCGCGCTTGGACAGTTTCACTTCCTCGCCATGCCGCATCACCGTCACCATCTGGTGCAGCACGTACTCCGGATAACCCGGCGGAATGCCGGCATCGAGCGCCTGCAGGCCCGCTTTAACGCGGGCCAGCGAGCCGTGGTGATCGGAGCCGAGCTCGGTGATCGCGCGCTCGTAGCCGCGTTGCCATTTGCTGCGGTGATAGGCAATGTCCGGCACAAAATACGTGTAGGTGCCGTCCGACTTGCGCATGACCCGGTCTTTGTCGTCGCCAAAGTCGGTGGTCTTCAGCCACAACGCACCACCGTCCTCATACGTGTGGCCGTGCGCCACGAGTTCGCGCACGGTTTCCTCCACCTTGCCGTCGGTGTACAGCGAGGATTCGAGAAAATACCTGTCGAACGCAACGCCGAATGCTTTCAGATCCAGATCTTGCTCATGCCGCAAGTACGCCACGGCGAAGTGGCGGATCGCATCGAGATCGTCCACGTCCTTCGCCGCGACCACGCTATGCCCGTCGGCCACGGTCGACGCGCCGGCCAGGTAGGCGTTCGCAACATCGATGATGTAATCGCCGCGGTAGCCATCCGTCGGCCAGCTCGCGTCGTCGGGCGTCAGTCCGCGCGCGCGCGCCTGTACTGACAGCGCGAGGTTGTTGATCTGCGCACCGGCATCGTTGTAGTAGAACTCGCGACGCACGCTCCAGCCATTCGCGGCGAGCACACGCGCGAGGCAGTCCCCGATCGCCGCGGCGCGGCCGTGCCCGACATGCAGCGGTCCGGTCGGATTGGCGGAGACGAATTCCACGCCGACCGTGTGCCCGGTGCCGCTCGCGTTGGCGCCATAGGCAGCGCCGGCTTCGAGCACACGGCGAACCTCATCGTGATACGCCTGTGCGCTCAGGAAGAAATTGACGAAGCCTGGTCCGGCAATTTCCACTTTGCCTATTTGTGTACTTTGCGGCAAAGCGGCGGCGAGCGCCTGCGCGAGCACGCGCGGGCTAGTGCGCGCGTGTTTGGCGAGCAGCAACGCAGCATTGCTGGCGAAATCGCCGTGCTCCTTGCTGCGCGTGCGTTCGACGACGAATGGCACAGCGGCGGCGGCGGGCAGCACGGCTTGCTCCTGCAGCCGAGTGATCGCCTGCAGGATCATGTTGCGAACGGTTTCTTTCACGCGGATGAGGTTCTTCGGAAAGCAGCCCCGATATTGTAGTCGGCGCGGCATGCACGCCGAAAGCTGAAGGTTTCCCCACGCCCGCGCGCAGCGCTGGAAAGCTGATTGTGGCGCGGTTTTCGCGGGTTCCAGCCTGTGGATAAGTCTGTGCGTATCGCCAGCTGAAGGCGAACCTTCGTGGGCGGTGTGTGTGAAGTACATCGCTCCATGTATCAATTGTTACCGTGTAACTAGCTGTTTCGCAAAGGAAAATGCAGGTGTCATTTGACGGCAAAAATGTGCCGTCGTAAAAAAAGCAGCAGATGCAGCATTGTGTATAAATCCACTGTCGCGGTGCGCTTAAAAACGCATAGCACAGCGTTTTTCAGGGCTCGCTGTATTTCGCCACGAGCCGGCGGAACGCCTGCAATACGTCGTCGCCGGTGCGCGGAACGGGCAGCGCAGCCATGTCGCGGATGACATTGCGCACCGGTTCTACGTTGGCGAGCTTGCCGGCGCCGAACGTGGCGCGGCCGTACTCGGAATTGAAGCGGTGCAAGTCGAAAAAGTAATGTTCCTGGCCCTTGGTGAAGAAACCGAGCATCGGTTGCGCGGATTCCGCGCGCGCGACCTCCCGGTAGCTGCGCATTTCGCGCTCCAGACATAGGCGTTCGGCGCTGGCCATGAACAGCGGGAATGGCTCGGCGACGTTTGCGGTATCGAGGTCTGCGGCAATGAGCGCAAGTTCCAGCGCATGCGCGATGTGTTCGTCGCCGCGCCAGCTCGGCACATACTTGTCGAGCTTGTTGTCGAGCCGCGACGCGAGCGCGCCACCGGATTGCACGACAACCTCGGCGCTGTTGTATTCGCGCGCTTTTGGCGGTGGCCGCGCGTCGAACGTACTGCCGGCAATCATCAGCTCGATGCCAAAGAACACGTCGGCATTGCGCTCCTGGGTGAAACCGCAGGCGCGCAGAATGCGGAAGGTCTCCTCGGTACTCGCGCGCTCGTTCGCGCCGATGCCGGCGGCGAATTCCGGGACCTCGCGCTGACGCAGATCGTGCGCCGCGGCGAATAGGGTGAGCAGGAACCAGTCACGCAGGCCGAGCGTTTCTAGTCCTATCGTGTCGATCAGCCGCTCCATGCGGCTGCCGAGGATCTCGAAGATATGGCCTTCGTTGTGATAGTCGTGAAAATCCTTGCCCCAGCTGCCGTGGCGATAGGCAAGCCGGCAAAACGCGACGAGGATCGCATCTTCGGCCTGTTGCACGGGGGCGTTCGGATTTTGCGCGAGCAGCGGCGCGAAACGCCGGCGTCGGTGCTCGAGCAATTCCAGCATTTGCGGACAGCGCTCGCGCACGAGCTTGCGCGCTGTCGCCGCATCAGCGACGAGACGCTCGCTCGTATCCTCCGGAAACGAAACGGGATATGCGAAAATCACGGCGCGTAGAATCCTCCCCGGCGAAGTATAGCCGCGTGGGGAGAACAACGCTGCGCGCCGCTGCTGGCGAACGTCAGAGCAGGCCGCGCATCGCCAACGACGTCGGCGTGCCGCTGCCGATGATGAAATGATCCAGCACGCGCACGTCGATCAGTGCGAGCGTGCGCTTGAGCTCGGCGGTGATGTCGCGATCGGCTTGGCTGGGTTCGGCCACGCCGGACGGATGGTTGTGCGCGAGGATCACAGCGGCCGCGTTGTGCGCGAGGCAACGCCGCACGACTTCGCGCGGATGCACGCTGGCGCCGTCGATAGAACCGCGGAACAGTTCCTCGAATGCGATCACGCGATGGCGCTGGTCGAGGAACAGACAGGCGAACACCTCGAACGGATGCGCGCCGATACGTGAGCGCAGATAGTCGGCGCAAGCCGAAGGATGCGCCAGTACGTCCGGCCGCCGCAATTCGCTTGCCAGATAGCGGCGTCCGAGTTCGAGCGCGGCATGCAGGCGACAGGCTTTCGCGGTGCCAAGCCCGCGTTGCTGCGCGAGCTGCGCGGCTTCCTGATTGAGCAGACTCTGCAGGCTGCCCGCTGCGGTCAGCAGCTCGCGGCCGAGATCCACCGCGGTCAAACCACGACGGCCGGTGCCGATGAATAGCGCGAGCAGTTCGGCATCCGACAGTGCCGTCGCGCCACGCGCGATGAGTTTCTCGCGTGGGCGTTCTTCTGCAGGCCAATCTTTGATCGTCAGCGTCATGCCTGCAGTTTCGGTAGCGGACGCCAGCCAACATAGCCGGAAATCGCGCGATTTCCGGTAAGCTATCGGTCCGTTTCGACGTCAGCCGTTTCCTACATGACCGCACCGGCACTGGCCAATCTGCGCGTTCTGCTCGGCGTGTCCGGCGGCATCGCCGCCTACAAGGCGGCCGAGCTGACGCGGCGCCTGCGCGACGCCGGCGCCGACGTACAAGTGGTGCTGACGGCGAACGCGGCGCGCTTCGTCACGCCGCTGACGTTCCAGGCGCTGTCGGCTCATCCGGTGCGCTCGGGTCTGTGGGATGAAGCTGCGGAAGCAGCGATGGGGCACATCGAACTTGCGCGTTGGGCGCAGCGCATCTTGATCGCACCGGCCAGCGCGGACGTGATCGCCCGTCTCGCGCACGGCTTGGCCGATGATTTGTTGACGACGCTATGTCTGGCCAGCGCGGCGCCGCTGGCGATTGCGCCGGCGATGAACCTGCGTATGTGGAATCATGCCGCCACGCAGGCCAATGTGGCCACATTGCGCGGCCGCGGCGCGGACTTTCTAGGCCCGGCCGACGGCCCGATGGCCGAACCCGAAGCCGGGCCCGGCCGGTTGCTCGAGCCACACCAGATCGTCGCCGAATTGGCGACGTTGCATGGGCCGCAGGCCCTGGCCGGCGCGCGCGTGCTGGTCAGCGCCGGGCCGACTTACGAAGATATCGATCCGGTGCGCTTTATCGGCAATCGCAGTTCCGGCAAGATGGGTTTCGCCGTGGCGCAGGCTGCGGCTGAACAGGGCGCCACGGTCACGCTCGTGGCCGGGCCGGTGCATCTGCCCACGCCCGCGCGCGTGGCGCGCACGGATGTACGCAGTGCGCGCGAGATGCGCGAGGCCGTGCTGCGGCAAATTCCACAATGCGATATTTTCATCTCGGCTGCGGCGGTGGGTGATTACCGCCCCGCCGACGTAGCCGCGCATAAAATCAAGAAGCAGGGGCGCGCGCTGCAGCTGGAACTGGCGGAGAACCCGGACATCCTCGCCGAAATCGGTGCGCTGAAGAAGAAACCATTCCTTGTCGGCTTCGCCGCGGAGACGCAGGATCTGGAGAAATACGCGCGCGGCAAGCTCGAGCGCAAGAAGCTGGACTTGATCGCTGCGAATCGTGTCGGCGCCGGCAGCGGTTTCGATGCCTGCGACAATGAACTGCTGCTGCTGTGGCCCAGCGGCCAGGAACAGCTCGGGCGCGCCGACAAGCTCGGTCTCGCGCGCCGATTGATTGCGCGCGTTGCGGCGTTGCGCTCGGGTGCGAAAAGGCGTGGGCGATGATCGACGTCGAACTGAAGATCCTCGACGCGCGCGTCGGCCGCGACATTCCGCTGCCCGGCGCGGCCACGCCGGGGTCCGCCGGCATGGATCTGCGTGCTGTGCTCGATGCGCCGCTGACGCTGGAGCCGGGCGCTGAGGCGTTGATCGCCACCGGCATCGCAATCCACATCAGCGATCCGGATTACTGTGCCGTGATCCTGCCGCGCTCGGGACTCGGCCACAAACACGGCATCGTGTTGGGTAATCTGGTCGGTCTCATCGATGCCGATTACCAGGGACCGCTGATGATCTCGTGCTGGAACCGCGGCCGTTGCGCCTATACCATTGCGCCGGGGGACCGCATTGCCCAGCTGGTATTCCTGCCGGTGGCGCGAGCCAGGTTCAGTCTTGTCGAGGAATTTGCGCACAGCCACCGTGGCGAAGGCGGATTCGGCCACACTGGCACGGGTTGAGAGGGAACAGATGAACAAGTCCAGCGGTCCCCAGGCGGAAACGGCAGGGGCGCAGCAGGCACGGACGCCGACGCCGACGCCGCTGCTGCTCGGCGGCGCGATCATGTTGCTGCTTGCGGGCTTGTTCTGCGCCTGGCAAAGCTGGTCGATGTGGGGTGAGCGCAATGGCGCCGGCCAGATCGAGCGTGCGAATCACGATCAGGTGGATCGACTCGCCAAGGTCGTCGCCGACACGCGCGCGCGTGTGATTGCCGCAGTCAGCAGCGATGCCGTAACCGAGGCGTTTGCCGCAGATGCCGAATCCCACACCGCGGTGCAGCAAGCGCTCAAGCACGCCCTGCCGGATGCGCTGACGGTCCAATTGTACCGCTCCGATGGGAACGATGTCGTCGCGGGCGACTTTGCGAAATTCGGTTATGCCAAGGCGGCGATGCTGATCGAGGCGCATCGCCAGCAGCGTGCCGGCTTGCTGCAATCGCGACTGGTCGGGCAGCAACGCGTGTTGGCATTGGCATTACCGGTGCAACGCGGCGAAGAAGTTCTCGCGTACGCCTATGTCGAACTGCCTTTCGCGCCGCTGCAGGACGCGTTTCGACGACAGCGCGTCACGGACCTGCGCATGGATCTGCGTCAGGGCAGCGGTCACGGCGATCTGCTAATCGATACGCTCGGCAGCACCACCACGGACGATACCCTCGCTGATGCCGGCACTCCGGTGCCGGACAGCCTGTTTCGCATCAGCAGCCGGCCGCAGGAATTTGCGATCCTGCTGCCGGACACGCTCTGGGTCGGGGTGCCGCTGACCGTGCTGCTGCTCGGGGCGGGCCTGGCGATGTTGTGGTTGCGCAAAGTCGGGTTTGACGCCTTGCGTATGCGCATGGACCAGCGCAAGGCTGCGCGGGCCGCGGCAGCACCAACGCTGGCGCAACCCGCAGCGCAGCCGAAGATGCCGGCAAAGAAGCCGGTTACGCCTTTGGCCAGACCGGAACCGGAGCCACCGGAACCGGGTACGCCGGTGGCAGTCGAGCGCAGCATATTCCGCGCTTACGATATCCGCGGCGTCGTCGGAAAAACGCTGACCGCGCAGATCGCACGCGAGATCGGCCGCGCGATCGGCTCCGAGGCGCAGCATCGCGGCCTGAAAGAAATTGCGGTCGGCCGCGATGGTCGATTATCCGGACCGGAACTGGCGGCGGCGCTGATCGACGGCCTGCGTGCTGCCGGTTGCGATGTGATCGACATCGGCCCCGCGCCGACGCCGTTGCTGTATTTCGCCACGTATCACTTGAACATCGGCTCCGGTGTATCCGTGACCGGCAGCCATAATCCGCCAGATTACAATGGCTTCAAGATCGTGCTCGGCGGCGAAACGTTGTCCGAAGGCGCGATACAGGACCTGTACGCGCGCATCAGCGAAGGGCGCTACACCAGTGGCAATGGTGGCCTGCAGCGCATGGATGTCAGCCGCGACTACATCGGCCGCATCACCGACGACGTGATGATCGAGCGCAAGCTGAAAGTCGTTGTCGATGCCGGCAACGGCATCGCCGGCGCCGTCGCGCCGCAAGTTCTCGAAGGTATCGGCTGCGAAGTACTGCCATTGTATTGCGACGTCGACGGCATGTTCCCGAACCACCATCCCGACCCGTCCGACCCACAGAATCTGAAAGATCTGATCCTGTCGGTGAAGCAGACGGAAGCCGATCTCGGCATTGCCTTCGATGGCGATGGCGACCGCCTCGGCGTGGTGACGGCGAACGGCGAGGTGATCTTTCCGGACCGCTTGCTGATGCTGTTCGCGAAGGATGTGCTTACGCGCAATCCGGGCGCGACGATCATCTACGACGTGAAGTGCACTGGCAAGCTGCAGCCTTGGATCCTGCAGGCCGGCGGCAGCCCGATCATGTGGCGCACCGGTCACTCGCTGATCAAGGCGAAGATGCGCGAAACCGAGGCGGAGCTTGCCGGCGAGATGAGCGGACACTTCTTCTTCCGCGAGCGCTGGTACGGATTCGACGATGGCATTTACGCCGCGGCACGCCTGTTGGAGATCCTCGCCGCCGACGCGGAAGGCCGCAGTGCGCAGGAAATTCTCACCGCACTGCCAAAAGGTACGAGTACGCCGGAATTGAAGATCGCGATGGAAGAAGGCGAACATTATCGCTTCGTCGAGAAATTCCAGCAGCACGCCCAGTTCGATGGCGCGCGCGTGACGACGATAGACGGTGTGCGCGCCGATTGGCCGGACGGCTGGGGCCTGGTGCGCGCATCCAATACCACGCCGGTGCTCGTGCTGCGCTTCGACGCCGACAGCGGCGAAGCGTTGCAGCGCATCCAGGATGTGTTCCGCCAGCAGTTGCTGGCGATCGACAAGAACCTCAAATTGCCGTTCTAGAACGTGGCGCTACTGTTGGGCCTGCGCCTTTGCACGCAGCTCACGGTAGTGCGCGAGTTCATCGGCAAAATGCTGCAGCGTGTCGGCGCGTTCTTTGCGCTTTGCTGCGATATAGTCCTTCTGCTTGGCCACCACGCCGCGTTGGGCCTCGATTTGTTTGCTCAGAATAGGTGGCACCGGCTTGCCGCTGCGCTCCAGGTCGGCGGCACGCCCGAGCATGTCGGTGAGACTCTTCTCCTGGCTGTCGAGGCTGACCTGCGTGGCATGCACTTCCTGATCGAGCGAGTCGATTTGGCCCTGCTGGTTGCGCGTCAGATCCTGCTCATTCGGGTACGCTGCCAGCATCTGCTGGTCGTGTTGCGTCTGTTCTTCCGCAGCTTTCTTTTCCGCAGCGAGTTGGGCGGCGGCCTGCTTGTCCGCTGCCTGCTCCTTCGCCGTGCGCGCGCGGTCGACATGCTTGACCACCATGCCATCCTTGTTGACGACGTCGTAGCCAAATTGCAGGGCAGTTTCCGGCAGCGAATCGTCATAGTGCAGGTTGCCCTGCCCATCCTTCCATTTATAACGGTTGTGCTCGCCCTCCCTGGTTTGTGCCAGAGTGCAAATGTTGGCGGTCAGACCGAGTACGGCGAGCAAGACGATAGACAGGCGCATGAGTGGGATTCCTCCTCGTTCCAGTATAGCGTGCGTCAGCAACCGTAGGCCGCGCGATAGGCTGCCAAATGTGCGCGGTACGGCGCCAGTTCAGAACGTTCGCCGGCCAGCGCAAACAGTTCGTCGAGGCGCGCGATGGCGATGACGGGTGTGCCAAATTCCGCAACAATTTCCTGCACTGCGGAGCGCGCACCCTGGCCGCGCTCCTGCCGATCCAGCGCGATCAAAATGCCCGCCGCGGTCGCGCCATTGGCGTGGATCAGCGCGAGCGATTCACGGATTGCTGTACCCGCGCTGATCACGTCATCGACGATCAGCACGCGACCGCGCAGGGGCGCGCCGATCAGCATGCCGCCTTCGCCGTGGTCCTTCGCTTCCTTGCGGTTGAACGCGACCGCTACGTCGCGTGCATGCTCGCGCGCCAAAGCGACCGAAGTGGCCGCTGCCAGGGCGATGCCTTTGTAGGCCGGGCCGAACAGCATGTCGAACGCAACACCGGAATCGATGGCGGCTTGCGCGTAGGCGCGGCCGAGCGCGTTCAGCGCGGCACCGGAATCGAACCGGCCGGCATTGAAGAAATACGGGCTCTTGCGCCCGGACTTGAGCGTGAACTCGCCGAAACGCAGCGCATTCTTGGCCAGGGCCAGTTCGAGGAATTCGCGTTGGTAGGGTTTCACGTCAGTCGCGCGCGTGAGAAGTGAGTTGAATGGATGTTAGCAGGCGCGCGACGGCGATGAAAAATCGGTCTGTGCGGCGAGGCGCGCGGCCGGTGAATCGGCTAATCTTCCGCCGTTCATCGCCATTGCCCAGATTGTCATGCGCATTATCACTTTCAACGCCAACGGCATCCGCTCCGCCGCGAACAAAGGCTTTTTCGACTGGTTGAAGCAGCAGAACGCCGACGTCGTCTGCCTGCAGGAGACGAAGGCGCAAGAAGATCAGCTAAGCGATCCGACGTTTCGTCCCGACGGACATCACTGTTTCTATCGCGATGCGGCGACGAAGAAAGGTTACAGCGGGGTGGCGATTTATGCGCGGCGCGAACCCGACGAAGTGCGTACCGCGTTGGGCTGGGCGCCGTTCGATGACGAAGGCCGCTACATCGAAGCGCGCTTCGGCAAACTCAGCGTGGTCTCGCTGTATGTGCCGTCGGGCACGACGAGCGAGGAGCGCCAGCAATTCAAGTACAAGGTCATGGATTGGATCAGGCCGATTTTCGATGGCTGGCTCAAGTCCGGCCGCGACTATGTACTGTGCGGGGACTGGAACATCGTGCGTTCGCGCAACGACATCAAGAATTGGACCTCGAACCAGAAGAATACCGGCTGCCTGCCGCCGGAGCGCGCCTGGCTCAACGGCCTGATCGCGGATGCCCACGGCGATGGCACGCCCGCACCGAAAAAGGGCTGGCGCGACAGTTTCCGTGTCGCCAAGCCGGATGCGGTCGAATACACGTGGTGGTCGAATCGCGGCGCCGCACGCGCGAACAACGTCGGCTGGCGCATCGATTACCAGATCACGACGCCGTCCCTTCAGGCCAAGGCGTGTTCGATCGCCGCAAGCCCGAGGTTTTCCGACCATGCGCCGTTTACGGTCGATTACGCGTGAGTGACGCCATCGCCGCTGCCGCCAAGCCATCGGTATGGCGCGCTTTCGCGCAGCCGGCCGCGCTGACGATGCTGTTCTTTGGTTTCTCCTCGGGCCTGCCGTTTCTGCTCGTGGCCGGCACGCTCGCGTACTGGCTGCGAGAAAACCAGATCGAACTCAAGAGCATCACGATGATCGCGAGCGCGGGCATGACCTACGCGTTCAAGTTCCTATGGGCGCCACTGCTTGATCATTGGCGGTTGCCGCTGCTACATCGCCTGGGACGCCGCCGTGGCTGGCTGCTGCTGGCGCAGCTCGGCATCGTCGGGGGTCTGCTCGCGATGGCGGCGATAACTCCTGCACAGCTTACGCCCTTTGTCGCCGCGGCCGTCGTCGTCGCTTTCTTCGGCGCCACGCAGGACATTGCCGTCGACGCATATCTGATCGAAATCGCGCCCCTCGCCGAACGCGGCGCACTGGTCGCCACGTATTCGCTGGGTTATCGCATTGGCCTGCTCGTGGCTGGTGCGCTGGCGCTGATTGCCGCTGATCATGTGTCGTGGCGCATCATCTATGCAGGCATGGCATTGCTGATGATCGTGCCTATTCTGGCCAATCTGCTGGCCCGCGAACCGCAAGTCGAGTTGCGGGTGCCGAGGCGCTGGGGCGATGCGATGCGCTACGCAATCATCGATCCGGCTCTGGATTTTGTCCGGCGCTATCCGTGGCTGCTCGCCACGGTCACCTTGCTATTTATTCTAATCTTCAAAATTCCCGAGCAGGCGACGGTCGGCGGCATCATGAGTCCGTTCTATCGCGATATGGGATTCAGCCTGACCGCGATCGGCGCGATCACGAAGGTCTACGGTATCGCGATCGGCATCGCGGGTGTTTTCATCGGCGGTGCAGCCGTGGCGCGTTTCGGCGTGTGGCCCACTCTGCTGACCGCGATCATTGTTTGCGGCAGCAGCAACCTGTTCTACATCCTGCTGATCACGCACCAGGGTGATCTGTGGATGCTGACGGCGGTGATTTCGGCGGAGAACTTCACGCTTGGCTTCCTCGGCCCGCCAACGGTAGCGTTTCTCTCTTCGCTGGTCAGCCGCGAGCACACGGCTACGCAATACGCTCTGCTCGCCTCCTTGCTGAATCTGCCCGGCAAGGTGCTGGGCTTTTTTGCCGGCGGCATTGTCGCTGCTACCGGCTACGCCCATTTCTTCGTGCTCACCGTGCTCGCCGTGGTGCCGGCTGCGGCGTTGTGCCTGTGGCTGTGGCCGAGGTTCAGGCGTCTGCAGGGCACGTAGCTTATTTTCCTCGTGAAATCCCGGTGGATTACTGCGAAAATGGCCGTGCAGGGCCTGACGTGAAAGAACGGTAGGAAACGTGCCCGACATTCTTGTTCGCAATATCGACGAAGCGATTGCCGAGCGCGTCAAGGTTCTCGCGCGCGAGCGCAATTGGTCGATCAACGAAGTGATCGTGCACTTGCTGCGACACAGCCTCGGGCTCGGCGGCGAGGACCTCGTGCATCGCGAAATCCATGACGTCGCCGTGCTCGCCGGCACCTGGGATCCCAAGGAATCGGCCGCATTCCGCACCGCTCTGGAAGCGTTCGAGAAAGTCGAGGGGAAGCCGCTGTTTCAGGGCGAAACAGAAGAACCTCAGAAACCAAAATAGACGCCGCCCAGCACGCGCGCGCCGCGCGCGCCGGTGATCGCGGGCAGACCCGCGATCGCGCGCCCAGCCATACGCTCGCGCGCGAGCCACGCGAACAGCATCGCCTCAACGAAATCCGGATCGATGCCGCGGCTGGCGATGCTCGCGACCGGAGTCGGTGCGAGTGCGTCGGTTAACGCCTGCATCAGCACCGGATTGTGCACCCCGCCGCCGCAAACCAGTATTTCCTGCGCATCGCGCGCATACGTGCGTACGGCATCGGCAATACTGCGTGCGGTCAGGGCGACGAGCGTCGCCTGCACATCGGCCGGCGCGATCGCGAAGCCTCGCAAGTGGCCCTGCAACCAAGTCAGATGAAATACCTCGCGGCCGGTGCTCTTCGGCGGCGGCGCACGGAAGTAGGAATCGCCGAGCAGGCGCGCGAGCAGGTCAGCGTTGACGTCGCCGCGCGCAGCCAACGCGCCGTCGACATCGAACGCGCTGCCGAGGTGTTGCTGGGCCCAGGCGTCGAGCAGACAACTGGCGGGTCCCGTGTCGAAGCCCATCACGGCTGCCGCCGATGCGCCGGGCAGCACCGTAATGTTCGCAATTCCACCGAGATTGAGCACGACGCGCGCGCGTCCGTCATGCGGCAGTATCGCCGCGTGAAATGCCGGCGCGAGCGGTGCGCCTTGGCCGCCGGCGGCGACGTCACGGCGCCTGAAATCTGCGACGGTCGTGATCCGAGTCAATTCGGCAATGACGTTGGCATCACCTAGCTGCAATGTATACGGCGGCTCTTGCAGCGGACGGTGGCGCACGGTCTGACCATGCGAGCCTAGCGCGACGACGGTAGCCGGCGCGATGCGCTCGCGCGCCAGCAGCGCGTTCGCGGCGCCGGCAAACGCCTGGGCGATTTCGCCGTCGAGAGCACCGAGATCATCCAGCCCGATACGTCCGTCGCCTTGTGCCAGATCGAGCAGGCGGCGGCGTAATGCTTCTGGATAGGGATAGGTGAGCGCTGCGTGCAGGCGCGGTGCCGGGTCGAAGCTGGCGAGCGCGACGTCGATGCCGTCGGCGCTGGTTCCCGAAATGAGTCCGAGATAAAGCTCCGGCAACGCCACCGGCCGCGTTATTTCTTCGCCAACGCCAAGCGCGTGGCTTCGAGAGTCTTCAGTTTCGCCAATTGCGGCGCGGTTTCGCGCTGGAAGCGCGCGAGCTCGATCGCGGGCAGCGGTTCGGGTTTCGGCAGCGTCACCGTCAGCGGATCGCGATGCGTGCCGTCGATGCGGAATTCATAATGCAGATGCGGTCCCGTCGCAAGACCGGTCATGCCGACGTAGCCGATGGTCTCGCCCTGGCGCACGCGCTCGCCGATATGCAACGCGGCGAAGCGCGACATGTGGCCATACGCCGTGCTGACGTGGCCGTTGTGCTGGATGACGACAAAGTTGCCGTAGCCGTTTTGCCAGCCGCGGAACGTAACCTTGCCGTCGCCGGCAGCGTGGATCGGCGTGCCGGTCGGCGCGGCGTAATCCACGCCACGGTGCGCGCGCATCGTGCCGAGAATCGGATGCATGCGTCCAGCCGTGAACAGCGAGGAGATGCGCGTGAACTCCACCGGCGTGCGCAGGAACGACTTGCGCAACGGCCGACCATCGCTGCTGTAGAACGCCGTATCGCCATGAGCGTCGGTATAGCGGAACGCGCTGAAGCGCTTGCCGCCATTAATGAACGTGGCGGCGATGATGTCGCCGTCGTGCAGGAATTCGCCGTCGCGGTAGACGCTCTCGTAGATCACCGTGAAGCTGTCGCCGAGGCGCAGGTCCTGGGCAAAGTCGATGTCGTAGCCCAGCGCATTCGCTAGCTTCAGCACCATGCCGTCATCCATGCCGGCTTGGTTGCCCGCATCGAACAGCGAGCTTTCGATTACGCCGTGCGCGACCTGGATGCGATGCTCGAGGTTGCGATCGAGCGTGTTCTGATGCAGACCCGTTGCGTCGAATGTCACTTCCACACGCGTGCGATCGTCGCGCTCGAAACGCAAAGCAGTGAGCGCGCTTTGGCTATGCGCGAAGGCGAATTCCTGGCCCGGGCGAATGTGCCGCAGCGCGTTGCCATTGGCTGGATCATCCAGCAAGTGCTGCAGCTGGTTGCCCGACACGCCTTGCGCGCCGAAGATTTCGCCGACGGTCTGGCCGCTGCGCACCGCGACGACTTGCCAGTCGCGATCATCGGTTTGTGGCGGCAGATTCGACGCGCCGGCGAATTGCGCCGGCAGCGGCGGTACATCGAGACTCAGTGTGGTCAGCGCCTCAGCCGCAGGATCATGCGTGGCGTTGGCGCCGCGCGGCAGGAAGATGCCAACGGAAGTGGTCAAGGCCAGCAGCAACCCGGCGATAATCCAGTGGCGGCGACGCCAGCTCAGCGGTGCTGCTACGGCGTTGCGCAGCAGCGCCTGCATGCCCTTGGATTTATAGAAATGGAAATGTCTGCGTTGCACTCGATAGCGCCGTTTGGCACGAAGTGCGGCAAGATGGATAAAATGCGCCACGCGATGGGTCTTCGACACAACAGCCTTCCCCGCAAACGTCGGGTACATTACCGTCTGGTGGGAAACCCGTCAACGCAAGCAGCAGCAAGGTTTTGCGCCCCGTTCCGGACTAACGAATAATTAACGCCGAGTGCCCATTGCGACGGGTATAGAAATATAGATTGCCGCATTGCGGCATGGTCTTGAGGTATCCATGAACGATAGTGCGGCAGCGCTGGAGCAGATTGCTCGCGGCGCCGAGGAAATCATCAAGCGCGAAGATCTCGAAGCGCGGCTCCGACTTGGCCGGCCGCTGCGGGTGAAAGCCGGCTTCGATCCGACCGCGCCGGATTTGCATCTCGGCCACACGGTGCTGCTCAACAAGATGCGGCAGTTCCAGGATCTCGGACATCAGGTCATTTTCCTGATCGGCGATTTCACCGGCATGATCGGCGATCCGAGCGGCAAAAACATCACGCGCAAACCGCTCACGCGCGACGATGTGCTGGCCAATGCAGAGACGTATGCAGCGCAGGTGTACAAGGTGCTCGATCGCGGCAAGACGGAGTTGCGTTTCAACTCCGAATGGTTCGGCGCGATGGATGCCGCCGGCATGATCAAACTGGCGGCCAAGCACACCGTGGCGCGGATGCTTGAGCGTGACGATTTCGACAAGCGCTATAAAAGTGGACAGCCTATTGCTATCCACGAGTTCCTCTATCCGCTCGTGCAGGGCTATGACTCCGTCGCGCTGAAGGCCGACGTCGAACTCGGCGGCACTGACCAGAAATTCAATCTCCTCGTCGGCCGTCAGTTGCAGGAAGAGGCTGGGCAGCCACCGCAGATCGTTTTGACGATGCCGTTGCTCGAAGGCACGGACGGCATCAACAAGATGAGCAAGTCACTCGGCAACTACATCGGCATCAACGAGCCGCCGAACGAAATTTTCGGCAAGGTCATGCGCTTGTCAGACGACATGATGTGGCGCTACTACGAGCTGCTGTCGTTCGACAGGTCACTGGCCGATCTCAAGCGCATGCGTGAAGAAGTGGCCGCTGGCAAAAACCCGCGCGACTACAAGATGGAGCTGGCCGCGGAACTCACCCGCCGATTCCATGACAAGGCTGCCGCGCAGGGTGCCATCGCACACTGGAACGAAGTCGTGCAGGGCGGTGGGGTGCCGCAAGACTTGGAAACCATCGACATCGCCGCACCGGTAGAAGGCATCCGCATCGGCGCGCTGCTCAAGGCCGCCGGTCTCGCTCCCAGTACCTCTGAAGCGTTGCGCAAGCTCGGCGAACGCGCGGTGCGTGTGGACGGCGCGGTCATCGAAAATCGCGAAACGGCATTCGTGGCGGGCAGCGAACATCTGCTGCAGCTCGGCAAGCGCGGTTATGCACGCGTACGACTCATCGCGGCAGAGTAAAAAAGGCCGCTTTTCTTGACCAGCGCCACGTCGGTCATTTCATCGGCCGGGATCACAAACCGCCGCCGCGAGTCAAGAAAAATATGTTTCACGAAGTACATTGCATCTGTATCTGCAGGTGTTGACCGACACGTATTGGAATGTATAATGTGCGGCTCCCTTGGGCGAAAGGCACTAGGGGCACCGGACGTTGATTCGGTACGAATTTGATCTTTGACAGTGTGCGCAGGTGACTTGTGTGGGCGCCTTGGGATGGAAGTGAAAAGTCCATCGAATCAAGAGCGTCCCAAGCCTCGATCCAGATCCTTTAGCGGGATCGAAGATCGTAATTTGAGTAATCAAAGCAGCTTGGGGTCACTCTCTAAAGTAATTGGATCGGGCAACCGATTCTGCAATTTCAACTGAAGAGTTTGATCCTGGCTCAGAGTGAACGCTGGCGGCA
>Ga0070666_10000296_pt1 | contig 32381 bp, 27 predicted proteins | sample KBSS23metaG_FD_64677 | JGI IMG/M metagenome (GOLD analysis project Ga0070666, IMG submission 64677) | Switchgrass rhizosphere microbial communities from Kellogg Biological Station, Michigan, USA - KBS S2-3 metaG | ecosystem: Host-associated > Plants > Roots > Rhizosphere > Soil ... | reverse complement strand
TGCTTGAGCGTCGCGAACCACCGGCAGAGCGGATAGGTCGCGACCACGACGAACGCCCAGACCAGGTAGACGCCGGGCAGCGAAAATCCCCAGCCCGGCGGCGCGGTGAACGGGTAGTGGGCGAGGTCCGGGGACTCGAACATCCAGTGCGCCGATCCGTACCGCAGGCGGCAGACGAGGACGGCGAGCAGATGAATCAGAAAAAAGTGCAGCACGTAATAAAACAGAGGCACCTTGCCGATCACCAGGGCGGGCTTCAGGATCCGGGGCGTGCGCCCATCGACGAGGCTTAGAAGGACCAGCGCCGGACCGATCGTCATCAGCAGGAACAGCAGCGACGGCGGGTACTTGGTCGTGTTCAGGAACGAGAGCACGGTCAACGCCGCGGTCTTCTGTCGTGTCCAGCGGGACGGATCGCCGTAGACGTTCAGCCCGCGGATCACCAGGAACGCCAGGCTCAGGGCCAGCCCCAGCCGCAGGAGGAAGGCCCGCCGCCGGCCGGCACTCCAGCCGTAGACCTGTCCCAATCCGTATCCGACGGCGGTCACGCCGATCCAGGGGATGAGCGGATAGGCCGCGAACACGACATGCTCCGGAGTGTTGAGGACGAAACCCGGTGCGTGCAGGATGGCCCAGAGCGGGTTCGCAGACCTCACGGTGTCCAGAAGGTTGTGGCCGGCGATCAGGACGGCGCCGAAGGTGACCGCCACGGACACCGGCAGGCGAACGAGCGCCGCGAGCGTGATCATCGCCCAGCCGAGCGCCCAGAGGACGAGGAGCATCGTCACCCGGAAATCGAAGTTGAACTGGTAGGCGAGGCACCGAAGCAGCACCACGTCCAGAAGGATCAACCAGAGCCCGCGGGTGAGGAGGAACCAGGAGAGCTCGCGCGGAGACCTCCGCCGCAGCGAGAGGTACGCGCCCGTGCCCGTGAGCAGGAAGAAGACCGGCGCACAGAAGTGCGTGATCCAACGGGTGAGGAACAGAGCCGCCGTGGCGCTGGAGAGGTCCGTGGGGTTCTGCCCGGGGATGCCGAAAAAGTCCCGGGTGTGATCGATCGCCATGAGGATCATGATCACGCCGCGGACGACGTCGATGGATTCGAGCCGCGCGCGGCTCGAGGTGCTCGCGTCCGGAGCTCCGGCAGCCGTCATGCGCAAGGTGTCCGGTCTGTCATGCCGCCATGGTAGCTCAGACTGGCTACCGTGCGGTCTGTGGGCTAAAGGCGCCGGAGGTCCGGCGCCTTTTTGAGTTGGGGGCGACTGCCTATCACGGTAGCTACAGCGGCACCTCCGGAACGGTCATCTATGCGATCGTGCCCTTTCCGAGCTGCAGCGGCTGCCAGGTGCCGGGCTGGTCAGACGTGCAGAATCTGGAGCGCCTCGTCTTCCAAGTGACCGCCGATGCCGTGACCGACCCTACGAACGGCGGCTGGTGGGACGGTGTCACCGGCCAGGAGGTCGCCGACAAGTGCGCCTGGTCTCCCGCGCCGTTCATCGGTACCAACGGCTACGCCTATCAATACATCTGGTCCAACGCGGACAGCGCCTGCATAAAATAGAAACTCCGATCAACGAAAGAGGCGCCGGATCTCCGGCGCCCCCTCCCGTCGGTGACCGGTGAAAAGTGATCAGTTAACGGGCACGACCGGGTAGACGATCCCGGAGTCGGACTGCAGGGTCACGCCGACGGGGAGGTCGAGGATGACGAGCCGCGCGGTGGCGTCGGCCTGGATGTCGCCGCCGAAGCCGACCTTGCCGTCGTAGTACATGGCCTTGGCCTGCGACCGCAGCTTGGCGGTGATGCTGAGGTTCGAGCCGACGGTGGTCTGGACGGTGACCCGCGGGGCCTCGGAGGCCGTCACGCCGTAGAGGTAGTTCGCCGTCCAGCGCGAGTGCGCCGTGGCCACGCCGATCTGGAGCTGCAGGTCGATGTAGCCGTCGTAGAGCCCGGTGTAGCTCCAGGTGTTCAGCTCCACCTGGTTGCCGAAGACGAGGGTCACCGGAGTCCCCCGGGGCAGGGAGTCGGACTTCACGGCCAGCCGGTCGAACGCATAGGCGTAGCCGTAACCGTAGGGAGCCGCGGAGGTGAAGCCCGATTTGGCGTTGATCTGGGTCGTCTTGGCGACGGCCTTGGCGTGGAGCTCCCCCTGGTGAGCTTCGGCCCAGGCGCCCACGTCCGCGGACATGGAGCCGTTGTAGGTGGTGTTGATCACGGCACTCGCCGGATCGGCGACCGAGGAGACGAAGGTCCCGTAGGGGATGTAGGTGGTGTCGTTGTAGCAGCCGGGATAGCCCAGCGTCTGGGTGTCGGTCTGGACGCCGAAGGTCTGCGCCTGGGCGGAAGGGCTGAGACTGAGGGCCGGGAGGGCGAGCAGGGTGGTCAGGGCAACGGCACGGGAAAACATGGAAATCTCCTCCGAGAGATCTGAATGCCGCCGCGGGAGGCCCGAGGGGGCGCCGCGCGGGCAGGTCCGGTTTGGATTGCGCCCGGCCGGTCGTCCGCGCCGGGCTGCCCAGGAAACGCGCCCGAAAGCGGGTTCCCCTCACCGGAGCGTGCTAGACTCTCTCATCCCGGCCCTACAGCTCCCGATCGGCTCGCGCTCCTTCGCCGGTGAGAGGTCCTGTCATGAACGCATCGCGCGTCTTCGCCCGCATCGCCCTTCTCCTTCTCCTGCCCGGAGCCGCGCAGGCGGCCATCACCAACTCGCGGTGCGTGGGGAATCTCCAGTCGCCGCTCTCTCCGGGCAACAGCTGCACGGCCAACGACGTGACCTTCATCCTGGTCGGCCTGGGGGATCAGACCAACGGGTGCGTGAATACGAGCGATACGGTCTCGATCTATCTCGGCGCCAAGTTGCAGAACACCAGCGGCCTCACCCGCTACGACATCGGGATGTTCGTCTACGACTACCTGGGCACCGGCGATCCCACGCCCGACGCCTTCGGCGGCCAGCAGTGCGCGGTGGAGGCCTTGAGGCCGGTGGGGACGACGGGCGTCACCACCTGCGGTCCCCTCAACCTTTCCGGCGGCAGCGGTCCTTTCTACAACGACGATGGCGATACCTGCGGCGATCTGGTCAAGGGGATGTGCAACAACGTCGACGTGTTCATGAAGTTCACCACGCCGGTCACCATCAAGTGCACGGACGCCGTCAATTCTGCCGGCGCCGCCCAACCGGACGGCTTCGTGGACATCCCCACCTGCGCCACCTGGGGCAACAGCAGCAACCAGGTGGGACCCAGCGGCACCTGCACCGACGAGTCCACGGTCCATCCGGGCACCGGATCGAAGTGCAACTGCGCCACGCTCAACTCGGACATCCCGGTGCCGCGGATCGCCCCCGCCTGCACCTGCTCTCCGACGCCGGTGCGGCCGGGGCAGTCGTCGGCCTGCACGGTGAGCTTCACCAACACGGTGCCGAACTGCACGGCGTCCGCCACCTCGTCCACGGCCGAGCGTTTCCAGTGCGGCACCGGCAGCTTCATGCGCTTCAAGGTGGGCTACAGCTCGTCCCAGGGGCAGGTGTTGAGCGCGACCTCGCCCGCGGCGACTCCCACCGAGACCACCGGCGGCAGCGTCAGCGTGGACACCACCAACAGCCAGGTGGTCTGGACGCCCCGGAACACCACCGCCTCCGGCACCAGCCTGGGGGTGATCGGCCCCAACGAGTCGGGGAGCATGACCTATCAGTTCTACGTCGCCCCGACGGTGGCGAGCGGGACCACGATCAACCAGACGGTGACGATGTACTGGTCCAACACCGGCCCGACGGCCTGGGCGAACGAGGTGACGGCTTCGACGCAGACGGTCAACTGCAGCTTCCAGGTCTCGAACGCGGCCACCTGGGCCCGCGTCTCCTCGTTCGGCGCGCGGGAGGAGGACGGCCGTGTGGCCGTCGAGTGGGAGACGGCGGCCGAGGTGGGCACGGTGGCGTTCGAGGTGGAGCGGCGCGATCCGGCGACCGGCCGGTTCGTGAAGGTCGGCGGCGGGGCGGTCCCGGCCGTCCAGCAGCTCCCCGGCGGCCGGTATCGCCTGATAGATCATCTAATCGATCCCACGGCCCCCCGCGGCGGGGCGCTGACCTATCGTCTGGTCGAGATCGACGGGCAGGGGGCGCGGGAGATCTTCGGCCCCTACCGGGTGACGGTGAAGTCGGAGGTCCGGGGCGGCGGCCTGGCGAAGGATCGCGACCGTGATTTCACGGCCTCCGGCAAGGGCGTCTCGCCGCGGCTGCTGCCGGCGGCGAACGCGGCCCGGGTCGAGACGGCGGGGAAGGCCGCGGTCACGGCGCGGGGCCGCGCCAAGGTCCTGGTGACCCGGAGCGGGCTGGTGCGGGTGCGGACGCAGGACTTCGCGGGCGCGCTCGGCCTGTCGGTGGACGAGGCCGGGGGCCTGGTTCGCGGCGGACGGCTGCGGCTGAGCCGGGGGGGCCAGGAGGTGGCCTGGCAGGCCGACCCGGCTGGCGGTGGCCTGGTCTTCTACGGCGAGGCGGTCGACAGCCCCTACACGGACGTCAACGTCTACTGGCTGGAGAGCGGCGCGGGCCGGGCGGTGGCCACGGCGAACGTTCCGGGGAGCGCGGCCCCTGCGGCCCCCTCCTTCACCGACACGCTGCACCTGGAGACGGACGCCATTCCAGGAGTCGCGGCGCCGCTGCCGGTGGAGGACTTCTGGATCTGGAAGAGCTTCTTCCCCGGATATCCGGGCTTCGATCGCGCCACCTTGCCGGTGGAGGTGCCGGCGCCCGCGGCCGGACCGGCAACGCTGGCCGTCCATCTCTATGGTTTCGCCGACTCCCAGCGGGCCGGACTGTCGGTGAACGGCCGCCCGCTCGGCGAGATCGTCTGGAGCGGCTCCGGACCTTATACCGCGACGGTGGCTCTGCCGTCGGACCTGCTGCGGGACGGCGCGAACTCGATCGAGATCGTGGCCCTGGAGGCCGCCCGCGGCTTCTGGCTCGACTCCTTCGACCTCGGCTATCCCCATCTCTACCGGGCGGTCTCCGACCGGCTGGCCTTCCGGGCCGGCTCCGGGAGCGCGGTCGCCCTGAGCGGCTTCCGCTCGTCCGACGTGGCGGTCTGGGACGTGGCTTCGCCGCTCGTTCCGCGCCGCCTGAGCGTCGCCGCCCAGCCGCAGCCGGACGGTACCTGGGGCGTCGGCTTCGTGGCTCCGGACGCCGGTCCCTATGTGGCCGCCGTCTCCGGCTCGTTCGACGTGGCGGCCGTGAAGGCCAGTGCTCCCGCGGACCTGCGGAATCCTCCGGGGCGCGGCGCCCAGTACCTGGTGATCGCCCCGGTGGCGCTCCGCGACGAGGCGCAGCGATTGGCCGACCTGCGGTCCGCCCAGGGGCTCTCCGCGATGGTGGTGGATCTCGGCGACGTCATGGACGTTTTCGGGGACGGCCTGAACGATCCGCTGGCGATCCGCCGCTTCCTGGCCTACGCGGTTCAGTCCTGGCCCACGCCGCCGCGCTACGTGGCGCTGGCCGGCAAGGGGACCTACGACTACAAGAACCGGCTGGGGCTCGCCACGAACCTGCTGCCCCCCTATCTGCTGACCACCGAGACCGGCCTCGCTCCCGCGGACGCCGAACTGGCCGATTTCGACGGCGGCGGTGTGCCGGCGGTGGCGATCGGCCGCATCCCGGCGGTCACCGCGGCGGACCTGCGGACCTACGTGGACAAGGTGGCGGCCTACGAGAGCACGCCCGGGGGGGCCTGGACCGGCCAGGCGCTGCTGGTGGCGGACGACGCCGATCTCGGCGGCGACTTCCCGGCCACCAGCGACGCCCTGGCGGGAACGCTGGCGCCGGGCCTCTCGCTCACCCGCGTCTACCTGCCCGCCTCGCCGAACGGCGATCAGGTGGGATACGCCCGCTCCCAACTCCAGGGCGCGCTCCGCCAGGGACAGGCTCTGCTGAGCTATGTGGGGCACGGCGGTCTCGACCGCCTGACCTCCGAGGGCCTGCTGACCTCTGCCGACGTGCCGGGCCTCGGCAACGCCCCCCGGCTCCCCGTGATGACGGCGCTGACCTGCCTGATCTCGGAGTTCGCCTATCCGAGCTTCAGCTCGCTGGGGGAGGATCTAGTCCTGCGGCGGGACGGCGGCGTCTCGGCGCTGTTCGGGCCGACCTGGCTGTCGCACAACGCCCCGGCGGGCGACCTCGGCCGCTCCCTGCTGCCCGCGCTGTCGGCTCCGGGCGGCGGCCGGCTGGGCGACCGCCTGCTCCGTGGCCTCGCCGCCTATGCCGCCGCCGGAGGCGACCGCCAGATGCTCCGGCTCTACACCCTGCTGGGGGACCCGGCGCTCGGGTTGAAGCGGTAGGGGGTACGTCTACTTCCGCTTTCCCGGCATCTCCCGCCCGTTCTGGTGGAGGATCAGGCCGGTGACCTTGCCGCCCTCCCCGCGGACGAACTCGATCTGGGCGTCCACTTCTTTGAGGAAGAAGCGGGTCTCGGACTCGGGGAAGAGCTCCAGCTTCTGCTGGCCGGTGGCCTGGGCGAAGATCCGGTTCCCCTCCCGGGTGACGGCGAGCGAGAAGCCGGGTCGCAGCTCGTAGTCGCCGACGTAGGCGTCGTAGACCGCCGGATCGACCTTCGCCTCCTTGCGTTCCTGGGGGAGGGGCTCGTTCGTCTTCGTCCCCTCCGAGGCCGGTCCGAAGGTCGACGAGAAGCCCACCCCCGTGACCTTCCCCTGGGCGTCGCGCCGGAAATGGACGCGGGTCTCGTCCGGGAAGACGAACTCATCCTTCGCCAGGGCCGCGATCTCCTGCTTCGGCCGGCCGGCGCGCTGGGAGAAGAGCTTCGATCCCTCGCGGGTAATCGTGCGGACCATCCTGGGGTCGAACCGGTAGACGCCCACGTACTCGTCCAGGGTCCGCTCGTCGAGCGAGACGGTCTTCCGCTCCTCCACGGGTTGGCCGAGGGCCTTGGCCACCACCCGCAGGGCCAGGGCGTCCGGCCGCGGGTCCGAGGCGTCGTTGTTGGAGAGGAGGGCGATGAACAGTTTCTGCCCGGGGACCAGGGTGACGTTGGTGGTGAAGCCGTTGATGTCCCCGCCGTGCGAGATCACCCGTTCCCCCGCGTAGCTGGAGACGCCGATGCCGTAGCCGTAGAAGGTCGGGATGCCGGACTTGAGCTTGTAGGAGGTGAGCATCCGGTCGAGCGAGGGCTTCTTGAGCAGCGCCTCGCTCTGCAGGGCCCGCCCCCAGATCGCCAGGTCGTCCACGGTCGACATCAGAGCCCCGGCCGCGTAGGGCTGGGTCATGCTGATGAAGTCGGCGTTCTGGAACCCTTTTTCATCCTTGGAGTAGCCGCTGGCGCGCCGGGGGATGATCTCCTCCGGATGGCCGTAGCGGGTGTGATCCATGCCGAGCTTCTGGAAGATCTCCTCCTCGACGAACTGCTCGTAGGTTTTTCCGGAAACCTTTTCGACGATCGCGCCGAGGAGGAAGAACCCCGAGTTGTCGTAGGCCCACTGCTCGCCCGGGTTGAACTCCAGCGGCTTGTCCTTGAACAGGGCGATCACGTCCGCCGGCTTGAGGTCCTCGCGAATGTGGGGGTACCACTCGGGGAGGCCGGTGTAGCTCGGGATTCCCGACGTGTGGGTGAGCAGGTTCTCGAGGGTGATCGCCTGCCCGTGGGTGGGAAAATCCGGCAGGTACTTCGTGATGTCGTCCTCCACCCGGAGCTGCCCGCGCTCCTGGAGCAGCAGGATGGCCGCGGCGGTGAACTGCTTGGTGACCGATCCGAGCTCGAAGACCATGTCGGGCGCGACCGGCACCCCGAGCTCCAGGTTGGCCATGCCGTACCCCTTGCGGAGCACCACCTGGCCGTCCTTGACGATCAGCGCCGCCGCGCCCGGCTGGCCGGCGGGATAGGTGGAGGAGAGGAGGCGGTCGGCGTAGGCGCCGAGCTCGGCATTGGGCGGGACGGCGGCTTGGACCGGCAGGGCGGTGAGCGCCAGGAGAAACAGCGAGGCGCAGGCCGAACGGATCCGGGCGCCTGGGATCGGTAAGCTCATGGATCGGGCTCCTTGGTTCGTGAAGTGGGACGCGGAGGCGTCCGTCTCCTTTACGAAGGAGGAGCGGCGGAGGTTCCAGCCTACGCGAACGGATTCTCGACGCGCACTCCTTCGACCACCCGGCCGGAGGCGAAGGCGTCGGAGAGGACGCGCATGCAGTCGGCGCGGCGGGCGGCCTCGAGGACGGTGGCATCCCAGGGGGAGATCCCCTCGCGCTCGGCGAGGGCGAGGGCGGCGGTGACGAGGTCGGTGTCCACCTCCACCACGTGCCACTCCCGCAGGGCGCGGACGTAGTCGAGCGCCTCCATGGCGGGGAGCTTGACCTCGGCCCGGCGGGCGAGGATGTCGTAGACCTCGACCAGCACCTGCGTGCTGGTGGCGAAGCGCCCCTCGACGAAGCCGCGCTCCACGATCTCGCGCGCCACCCGCTGCTTCGCCGGCTGGTCGGCGGCGACCGCGTAGACCAGGACGCTGGTGTCGACGAAGGCCGCCAGCTCACCTTTCATGGCGCCCTCCCCGGGCCGGCAGGCCCTCACCCAGGCGGACGGGTGGCTTGTCGAGGAGCTTCCGGACGTCGTGCCAAGCCTCCAGCCGGCTGCGCTCCTGCCGCACCACCTGCTTCAAGTATTGACGGACCATCTCGTTGACCGAGGTGTGGCGCCGCACGGCAACGGCGTGCGCTTCTTCCAGTAACTCCTGCTCGATGGTCAGCGTGACGTTCTGGCGGCTCATGGCCCCCCTCCGTAAATTTTGCGGAAGATAACACGACGGGAGAGAGCGGGAAGCCCTACTCGAAGATCTCGGAAAGAACGATCTCCAGGCCCGGCAGGAGCGGCGTGGAGAGTACGCCGTCCCCGGAAATCTCCGCTGCTGGAGACAGCCGCTCCCCGCGGCGCCGGTAGACCTTGGCGGTCCGGGTCTCCGGATCGACCGTCCAGTACTCCGTCACTCCCAGCAGCTCGTAGCGCTCGCGCTTCAGCCCCTCGTCCCGCGAGCGGGTGCTCTTCGAGAGGATCTCGATCACCAGGTCGGGAGCGCCCTGGACGCTACGCTCGCGGGCGATCCCGGACCGCGCTTTCGAGATGAAAAGGATGTCCGGCTGGACGACGTCGTTCAGCGAGAGGACGACGTCGGCCGGAGCCGTGAGGACCTCGCCCAATCCGTGCCGGTCGGCGAAGAAGAAGAGCCTCGAGCTGAGCCGGATCGAGATCCGCTGGTGCCGCAGGAAGGGAGCGGCGGTCACGTAATGTTCTCCATCCAGGATCTCGTGCCGCTGGCCGTCCTCCGGGATGAGGAGGTAGTCCTCATAGGTGAGCTTCCGGTGGCGGAGATCGTGGAGAGCCATGGCGCGCCTCCTTCAGGAGCGGTTTTCATCGTAGCATGGCGGGCGGAGCCGGGCCGTATCGTCTCTCCGTTTCGCGGGGTGCGATGTTTCGGAACAATATCACCGAGAGGTGTCACCGATGGAAGAACAAGAAGAGGTCGGAGAAGAGCGGTACGAGGCGTTCTCGCAGTTCCTGCGGGAGTCCGTGGCCGAGGCGCTGAGGACGGAGGACGGCGAGGCCTTTCTCGACTGGATGCGGCGGACGGCGCCGTCGCGGGTGCCGGAGATCTTCCAGGACCTGCCGGACGACCAGGCCCGCCGCGGGCTGGCCACCGAGCTGGGCCGCTCGCTCTGGAACTCGGTGCCGCTGCCGGGCAACGGCTTCCGCCCGCGGCCGATCCCCCGGCCGGAGCGCAACGACCCCTGCTCGTGCGGCTCGGGGCTGAAGTACAAGAAATGCTGCGCCGAGTGGGCGGACGGCGTGCCCGACCTGGAGCCGGAGGCGGTCTGGGTGATCACGGTCGAGCAGCTCTCCCAGGAGCAGGTGGAGGCGCTGGGGGAATCCGGCCGGGTCCCCCGCAACGTGGTCGGCCAGCTCGCCACCGAGTTCCTGGACGGCGGCGACGCCCAGCGCGCCCTGGCGCTGGTGCGGCCGATGTTCGAGCGCCCGGAGAAGCTCGACGAGCGCGACGCGGCCTCGCTCAACGTCCTGCTGGAGGCCTACCAGGCCCTCGACCTCGACGAGGAGCACTGGGAGGTGGCAGAGAGGCTGGCCCGCGACCTGCGCACGCCGCTGCGGGCCGTGCTCTGGGAGCACCTGGCGCGCACCTACGCCGTGGAAGGGGAGATGGAGGAGGCCTGGACCTCGCTCGATCGGGCCCGCGAGGACGATCCGGAGAGCCCGGCGCTCGGACCCCTGGAGGTGAGCCTGCTGCTCGCCGAGGGGCGGACCCACGAGGCCGGCGAGCGCGCCCGCTACTGGCGGGGGCGCCTGCGGGAGGGGGAGCTGACCGAGCAGGGGTTCGAGTTCCTGGCCCGGGTCGGCGAGAACGCCGAGGAGACCCAGCTCCGTTTCTCCTTCGGCGACGAGGTCACCCAGGGCCTCTACGAGCTGGAGGCCTGGCTGGCCCGCGAACAGCCGCCGGTGGCCGTCTACGGGCTCTCGCCGGTCGAAGGGGAGCCGGCGGCCGGCATCCTGGTCGCTCCGGACTCGCTGCGGGAGCTGGAGGCGGCGTTCGAGGCGGAGTTCTATCCACCCCTCGCCGATCCCGAGGCCGAGGAGGAGGATGAAGCGGACTGGGATCCCTGGGACGAGGACCGCGCGGAGCGCTGGCTCCGGTTCCTCCTGGACCATCCGGGCACCCTGGACAGCGTCGACGTCCTGGAGGACGTGGCCCACGCCGTCTCCGAGATCGCGGCCGAGCGCTACTCCTTTCTCGACCGGCCGCTGCTGCACCCCCTGCTGGACCGCGGCATCCGGCTGGTGCGGGAGGCGCTCGCCGCCCACCCCGGGATCACCCGCCTGCCCAGCGACACCGAGCCCAACGGCTCCGCCGTGGCTCTCGTGGTGGCCTCCGCCGCCCAGGCCCACCGCCTCGGCGAGACCGACCGGGCCCGCGAGATGCTCAACTGGCTGCACTCCCTGGAGCCCCGGACCCTGGAGGAGCCAGCTGCGGAGGATGAGGAAGAGTCCTGAGAAATCCCGATGCGGGAGAGGGTTGCTTCTCCCCGCACCTTCTACCCTATTGAGGAGATGCGACGTCGCATTCCGAGGAGATCCTCGGCTACAATGCGTCCGTGTCGACCTCTCCTGCCGCGATTCGTTGTCTCCAGCCGCAACTCGGTGAGCGTCTCCGCGACTACCTGGACCGGATCGTGGAGACGGAGCGGCGCGGGGACGCTCGCGAGGAGAGCTTCTACCCCCACCTGCTGGGTCTGTTCGACGCCTACTCCGCGCACCGGGACCGGCACGATCTCGGGGTGACCCTGCTCCCGCGGAAGGTCGAGGACTGCCTGCTCGACTTCCAGGTGCGCCGGGGGGCGCGGATCGCCGGCTACGTGGAGGCGAAGCGGCCGTCGGCGAACCTGGACCAGGAGGCGGAATCGCCGCAGCTCCGGCGCTACCGCTCGGCCTTCCCCAATCTCCTGCTCACCAACTTCCGCGAGCTCCGGCTCTACCGGGGGGAGCTGCTGGCGGCGCGGGCGGAGATCGGCCGGGACCCCGGGCCGGAGCCGCTCCTCGAGCTGCTCGACCTGTTCTGCGACTTCGCGCCGCCGGCGGGGGGGGCGGGCTCCGAGCTGGCGCGGCGGATGGCCTTCCGCACCCGCATCCTGGCGGCGCGCCTGCGCGGGCTGCTGGAGGCGGACGAGACCGGGACATCGGACCTCTCCGGCTTCTACCGGGCCTTCTCCGAGCACCTCCTGGCGGGGCTCTCGCGGGAGGAGTTCGCGGACCTCTACGCCCAGACCCTCGCCTACGGCCTGCTCGCCGCCCGCTGGCGGGCGCCCGGGCCCTTCGACCGGCGGATCGCGGCGGAGGGCATCCCCGCGACCAGCGGCGTGCTGCGGGACGCCTTCCGCTACATCTCGCTCGCCGATCCGCCCGCCGAGGTGGCCTGGATCGTCGACGAGATGGTCGACCTGCTCGCCGGCGCTCCGGTGCGGCCGCTCCTGGAGCGCGATCTCCAGCACGGGCAGCGCGGGCGGGACCCGGTCCTCGACTTCTACCAGACCTTCCTCCACCACTACGACCGCGGCCTGCGCCGGCGGCGGGGGGTCTACTACACGCCCCCGGAGCTGGTCTCCTGGGTGGTCCGCTCGGTCCACCGGCTGCTCCAGACCCGGCTGGGCCGGCGGGGCGGGCTCGCCGATCCGTCGGTGAGCCTGCTCGATCCGGCGGCCGGCACGCTGACCTTCGTGGTCGAGGCGGTCCGCTGCGCCGTGGAAAGCGCGCGGGCGGCGTCCGGCGGCGGCGGCGTGCCCGCCCTGATCGGCGATCACCTGCTGCGCGACTTCCACGCCTTCGAGCTGATGATGGCCCCCTATGCCATCGGCCATCTCAAGATGAGCCTGATCCTGGAGGAGCTGGGGCGGCCTCTGCGGGAGGACGAGCGGGTCTCCTTCTATCTCACCAACGCCCTGGAGATGGAGGAGCTGGCGCAGTCGACCGTCCCCGGGACGGCCGCGCTCTCCCGCGAGTCGCGCCTGGCGGGGAGGATCAAGAAGGAGCTGCCGGTCACCGTGATCCTGGGCAATCCTCCCTGGGCCGGCCACTCGGCCAATCGGGAGATCGGCCTCCTGACGCGGGAGGGCTACGACGCCGCGGACGGCCGCCGGGACGAGGGGTACCACCAGGTCGGCGGCCAGGCCCTGGGGGACAGGAACCCCAAGTGGCTGCAGGACGACTACGTGAAGTTCCTCCGCTTCGCCCAGCGCAAGATCGACCAGGCGGGGGAGGGGATCGTGGCCCTGGTGACCAGCCACGGCTATCTCGACGGCTCCACCTTCCGCGGGATGCGCGGCTCGCTGCTGGCCACCTTCGACGAGATCCTCCTGCTCGACCTCCACGGCAACGGCAAGCGGAAGGAGCGGGCGCCGGACGGCTCGGCGGACGCCAACGTCTTCCCCGAGGTCCGCCAGGGGGCGGCGGTGGCGATCCTGGTCAAGCGTCCGGGCCTGCCGAAGCGGGTATCGCGGGCCGATCTCTGGGGGAGCCGGTCCGCCAAGCTCCGCTGGCTGGCGGAGAACGACGTCGAATCCACGGCGTGGACCCCGGTCGAGCCCCGCGGCCCCCACTTTCTCTTCGCCCCTCGCGACGCCGCCCTGGAGGCGGAGTACCGGCGGGGAACCCCGCTGCCGGAGATCTTCCCCGAGCATTCGGTGGGGATCGTCACCGGCCGGGACGCCTTCGCGATCGCCACGGACCGGGGGGAGCTGGAGCGGCGGGCCGGCCAGTTTCGAAGCGAGCTGACGCTCGAAGCGACCCTCCGCAACGCCTGGGGACTGCGGGACGGCGGGAGCTGGCGGCTGGAGGAGGCGCGCCGGCGCGCCCGGAACGATCCGCAATGGGCGGAGCGGATCCGCCCGCTCCTGTTCCGGCCCTTCGACCGGCGGTGGATCCTCTATGCCGACTACGTGGTCGAGCGCCCGCGGGAGAAGGGGATGCGGCACCTGCTGGCCGGCGGCGATGTCCGCGTCCCCGTCGGCAATCTCGGGCTGGCCGTCCCCCGGCAGCACAAGGAGGAGCCGGGGGCGCTGGTGACCGACCTGCCGATCGCCCACAAGGTGGTGAGCGCCTTCGACATCAACTCGGTCTTCCCGCTCTACCTGCTGCCCCCCGCGGACCGGCTGGACGGCGCCGGCCCCGCCCCCAATCTCGGGTCGGGGTTCTTCGGCGATCTCACCGGCCGCCTGGGGGAGGAGCCCTCGCCGGAGCTGATCCTCCAGTACGTCTACGCCGTGCTCTACAGCCCGCCCTACCGGCGGCGCTACGCGGACCTGCTGCGGTCGGACTTCCCGCGCGTCCCCCTGCCGCCGGACCGCGGAGCCTTCCTGGAGATGGCGGGGCTCGGCGCGGTGCTGATCGACCTCCACCTCCTGCGGGCCGAGCGGCTGGCCGCCTCCCGGGTCCGCTTCGAGGGGCCGGGCCGGGGGCGGCTGGACGGCCGGCGCGAATACCAGGTCGGAGGCCGGGACGGGCGGCTGATCGTCAACGCCGAGGGGCAGGCGTTCGAGGGGATCTCCCCCGAGGTCTGGGAGTACCGGATCGGCGGCTACCAGGTGCTCGACCGCTGGCTGGCGGGCCGCGCCGGCGGGACCCTGCGGCTGGAGGAGATCGAGGACTTCCGGAAGACCGCCGCGGCCCTGCGCTGGACGATCGGGATTCAGCGCCGCCTGGGTCTCCTCTCGGGCGTGGCGTTCCAGGGGTCCTGGGGCCAGGAGTGCCTGGGGTAGCGCCCGGCCAACTCCTTGCGAACCTCGGGGTAGGTGTTCTCCCAGAAGCTCCGCAGGTCGTGGGTCACCTGCTGGGGGCGGCCGTTGGGGGCCAGGAGGTGGAGGAGCACGGGGACGCGGCCGGCGGCCACCCGCGGGGTCTCGGCCAGGCCGAACATCTCCTGGATGCGGGCGGCGAGCACCGGGGGCCGGCCCGGCTCGTAGGCGATCCGGATCTGGCTGCCGCTGGGCGCCGCCAGCCGCTCCGGGGCCTCCCGGCGAACGGCTTCGAGCTGCTCCCAGGAGAGCGCCCCCTGGAGGACCTCCAGCAGCGGCGCCCGGCGCAGCTCGGCGAAGGATTTGCGGCCGGCGGTGCCGGCGGTCAACGCGGGGAGCAGCTCGCGGATCTCCTCCGGGGTGAAGCGGGGGAGCTTCAGCTCGGGCATCCAGTCCGCCAGGCTGCGGACGCGCGCCAGGAATCCGGCCACCTCCGGATCGTCCAGAGCCAAGGCCCGGTCGAGCCTGCCGGCGGCGGCCTCGGCCAGCGTCCGGGCGGTTGCGGCGGCGTCCGGCGGCGGGACCTCGGCCTCGGCGATCACCAGGTCCTCGTAGCGGGTCCGCTTCCAGGCGGCCACCCGCTCGCGGGTCTCATCGAATTCCAGGTCGACCGTGGAGCGCAGGCGCTCCGGGGGGAGCCACTCGGGCTCGACCGCGGAGGCCTTGCGGACCAGCGCCTCGGAGAGGGGGCCGGCGCGCCCGGCGTCGAGGTCCACGCAGAGGAAGAGGGGAGCCTCGAGCACGGCGCTCTCGTCGGCGAGGCGGACGCCCCGCCCCCCCACCATCAGGCCGCGCGGGCTCCGGGGCTCGCGGCGGCGGGCCAGGCGGTCCGGATAGGCGGCGAGGAGGGCGCGGAGCAGGGCTTCGTCGCGAGTTTCGGCGTCCCCTCCCCCCTCCCGTCCCCGGGAGAGGGGGAATTCCGCGAGATCCGCCAACTGGTCCCGGGCCCGGAGCACGAAGCGGGCGACTCCGGCGTTGAGGTCCTCCCCGGTGGATTGCCGTCGCTCGAAGGCCTCCAGGACGTCCAGGCGATCCAGGAGATCGGAGCGGGAGGCCCGGCGGGGGCCGCTCCCCCGGGGACCCCGCGGGAAGGGATCGCGCTCGGAGAGGAGGGCCGCCAGCAGCGCGGCCTCTCTCGGATATCCCAGGCGCTGCCCTTCGACCAGCAGGCGGCCCAGCCGGGGGTGGACCGGCAGGCGGGCCAGGGTCCGGCCGAGGGCGGTGACCCCGTGTTCGTCCAAGGCGCCCAGCCGCCGGAGCAGCAGGACGGCGGTCTCCAGGGCCGCGGGGTCGGGGGCCTCGAACCAGCCGAAGGCGGACAGGTCGGACTCCCCCCAGGAGGTGAGCTGGAGCGCCGGACCCGCGAGGTCCACGCGGGCGATCTCCGGGGTCTCCCGCTCCGGCAGGGCCGGCTGCTCCCAGGCGGGCCAGAGCCGCAGGCAGACTCCCGGGGCCTGGCGCCCCGCCCGGCCGGCCCGCTGGTCGGCCGAGGCCCGGCTCACCTTCCCAAGCTCCAGCCGGTCGAGCCCGGTCGCCGGGTCGAAGCGCATTCGGCGCACCAGGCCGGAGTCGATCACGGCGGTGACGCCGTCGATGGTGATCGAGGTCTCGGCCACGTTGGTGGCCAGGACGACCTTGCGGCGGCCGAGGGGGCGCAGGGCCTCGTCCTGCCGCTCCGCCGGCAGGTCGCCGTAGAGGGGGACCACGGCGAGGTCCCGTTCGCCGGCGATGCCGGCGAGAGCCTCGGCGCAGCGCTGTATCTCCCCCACCCCCGGCAGGAAGACCAGCAGGTCCCCCGGGGTGGCGTCGAGGACCTGGCGGACCCCGGCGGCGATCCGGGCCGGCAGGGCGCGCTCGTCCGGACGGTCGGCGTAGTGGATCTCCACCGGATGGAGCCGGCCCCGGCTCTCGATCGTGGGGCAGTCCCCCGGGAAGTCGGCCAGGAAGGCGGCCACCGGCCCGGGGTCGAGGGTGGCGCTCATGGCCACGAGCCGGAGATCGGGGCGGACCTCCCGCTGGACCCGGCGGGCCATGGCGAGCGAGAGGTCGGTCTGGAGGTTGCGCTCGTGGATCTCGTCGAAGATCACCACCCCCACCTCCTCCAGGAAGGGGTCGGCCTGGAGCCGCTGGACGAGGATCCCCTCGGTCAGCACCAGGATCTTCGTCTCCGGCCCCGACCGGTTCTCGAAGCGGACTTGGTAGCCGACCTCCCGGCCGAGGGTCCAGCCCCCCTCCTCGGCCATCCGGCGGGCGGCGGCCCGGGCGGCGATCCGCCGGGGCTCCAGCATCACGATCTGCTTCCCGGCCCCGATCCCGGCCGCCAGCAGTGCCGGGGGGACCCGGGTGGTCTTCCCCGCGCCGGTCGGCGCGATGAGCACCGCCGCGGACCCCTCGCGCAGGGCCGCGATCAGCCCGGGCAGGACCTCGTCGATCGGGAGCGGGGCGGGCATGGCGGAGGAGGGTACATCAACCCCGCCTCCGCGCTGGCCTACCGCCGGCCGGCCGTCGCGGCATGGTCGGTCTTGAGCGAGCTGGGGGCGTCGAGGTTGGCCCCCTCGTCGACTCCCACACCCAGGCGGTCGACCAGCTCGCCGCCCAGCCAGCCGGTGACCAGGGCCAGCAGCACGGCCATCCCGGAGAGGACGACGGCCGCCGTCTCGGGAGCGCCCGGGTCGTCCCGCCGCAGCAGCCAGGAGCCTGCGAAGAGCAGGACCACCACCAGGTTGCCCCCGCCGTGCAGCAGGCCGATCCGCTTGGCGCGGGTGGCCGCCGGGATCGACAGCCAGTCGATCAGGCCGAAGACCGCGGCGACCAGGCCGGTGACGATCCCCACCGCGATCAGGTAGTAGGCGATCGTGGCCCACTGCGGGTTGCCGCTGGAGAGATGGGCGATGTCGAAGAAGAGCGAGGTGGCCAGGAGGCCGAGCGGGAAGACGATGAGCATCTGGTGGATCGGATGGCCGAAAAGACGCGCCTTGGCTTTCATGGAACCCTCCCTTCCGGTTGGGGAGCGATAGATCGCCCCGCGAGAAGAAGGAGCAACCTTCGTGCCGTATTTCAAGGACTTCAAGGCTCGGGGTCCGGCGCGTGGACTTCGTCGGCGTAGGGGAGGACGCGGAACCCTTCGAGGGCGGCGGCGAGGCGGAGAGGAGGATAGAGGGAGACGAAGCCGGCGCCGTGGGTGCGCTCCCGGCACCAGACGAGCGCCGCGGCCAACTCCAGGGCGCTCGAGACGTCCAGGGGGTGGACCGCCAGGATGCGCAGGGCGCGGGCGCGGACCTCCTCGGTGGGCTGGACCTCGAAGGCCCGGGACCGCAGGTGGTCGAGGACCGAGCGGCCTTTCAGGAGATCGGCGGCGGTGAGCCGCTCTCCCCTCTGAGCCGCCAGGAGGGACCCCACGCAGTGGAGGGGGGCGCCCCACCAGAAGGCCAGGTCCGGGTCGCGCTGCAGGAGAGGCTCGACCTTCTCCGACGCGGCCTCCCGGATGGCCAGCGCCAAGAGGGCCGAGCCGTCCCAGAACCTCAGACCGCCTCCCGCAGCTCCCAGCCGTCGGACTCGTTCGTCTCGTCGAGCTCGTCGAGGGGGCGGCGCCGGGGAGGAACCCGATACTCGCCGCGGGGTAGCCTCCAGAAGGTTTCGTCCAGCGGCTTCTCCGGGGCCTTCACCTGCCCCGACCGCACCAGCTCCTGCGTGGCCGCGGCGGGGGCCGCCGCGAACAGCGGCAGGATGCGGGCGATCGGACGCCCGTGCTCGGTGACCAGGATCTCCTCTCCCGCCTTGACCCGCGCGAGAGTTTCGGAAAGCAATGCCTTGAGCTCCGCAATTCCCATGGATCGCATGGACAGGGATTCTAGGCAGGCGAAAATGACCTGTCAAGTCAGAATTCGCGGCCCGATGAGATCCCGTGTCTACGAGCCCGGAGTCGCTGGTTTCGAGGCGATCGCCAGGAACAGCTCCTGGACCACCTCCTTGAGCTCCAGGGTGTAGTTGGCGAGGTCGCGCATCGACGCCTCCAACTGCTCGGGGGTCGGGCGCACGAGCGCGCCTCCGCGCGGGGGGCGGATCTTGTGGGTCATGCGTTCGTCGAGGCTCTGCAGCTTCTGGTAGGCGTCCTTGAGGCGTTGCGGGTCCATGTCAGGGTCTCTCCTTGGAGAGTTGGAAGGTGAAGTCGACCATCCTCTCGAGCTCCCCGGGTGTGAGCCGCCGCTGGAAACCGGGCATGGGGCCGTAGCCCTCGGCGATGCGCTGGCGAACCGCCGCGCGGTCCCCCCGGCGGACCATGGGAGAGGTGAGGAGGTTCAGGTGAGGGTAGAGGTTGAGGTTGTCCCCTTTTCCCTGCCCCCGGTCGCCGTGGCAGCGGGCGCAGTAGGTGGCGTAGAGCTCCGGCGTGGACAGGTTCTTGCGCGCGCACCCGCAGAGGAGCGCCCCGAGGGCCAGGAGGAGGACCGTCCCGGGCTTCAAGGTCTACTTCGAGGCCGGGGGCTCCCGCCGGTGCACCACCGTGGCGGAGGCCTGGTCGCGCGGGCGGACGACGATCTCGTCGATGTTCACGTGGGAGGGGCGGGTGGCCGCCCAGACGATGCAGTCGGCGACGTCCTCCGCGGTCAGTGGCTCCATGCCCCGGTAGACCGACTTCGCCCGCTCCTCGTCCCCCTTGAAGCGGACGAGCGAGAACTCGGTCTCCACCAGCCCCGGAGCCACCTCGGTCACCCGGATGGGCTCGCCGACCAGCTCCAGCCGCAGGGTGCGGGTGAGGGCCCGCAGGGCGTGCTTGCTGCCGGTATAGCCGGCGCCGCCGGCGTAGGTCTCGAAGCCGGCGATCGAACCGAGGTTGATCACGTGGCCGTCCCCCGAGGCCCGCAGGGCGGGGAGGAGGGCGCGGGTCACGCGCATCACGCCGAGCACGTTCATCTCCCACATCCCGGTCCAGTCCTCGTCGTGGGTGGCCTCGACGCGGTCGAGCCCGTAGGCGCCGCCGGCGTTGTTGACCAGCAGGTGGACCGCGGACGGGAGCCTGGAGGCGAAGGCCTCGACGCTGGCGGCGTCCCGCACGTCGAGCGGGAGGGCGGTGGCGCCGACCGGCTCCGCCACCTCGCGCAGGCGGTCGAGCCGGCGGGCGCCGACCCAGAGCTCGAAGCCGGCCCCGGCGAGCGCCCGGGCGGTGGCGGCGCCGATGCCGGAGCTGGCGCCGGTGACGACGGCGATCTTCTTCATGGGATCTCTCTCCTAGACCTCCGCCGAGGGGCAGAGGTCCGCCACCGGGCAGAGGGCGCATTCGGGCCGGCGCGCCTTGCAGATCTTCCGGCCGTGATCCTGGAGCAGCAGGGCGAAGCGGGTCCATTCCTCGGGAGGGATGACCTCCAGGAGGTCCTGCTCGATCTTCTCCGGGTCCTTTTCCTCGCTGAGGAAGAGCCGGCCCGAGAGACGCTGGACGTGGGTGTCTACGGCGATCCCCTCGTTGCGGCCGAAGGCGTTTCCCAGGACCACGTTGGCGGTCTTCCGTCCCACCCCGGGGAGGGCCACCAGGGCTTCGAGGGTGCCCGGCACCTCGCCGCCGTGCTCGGCGGCGAGCACCGTCCCCAGGGTCTTCAGCGCCCGCGCCTTGTTGCGGAAGAAGCCGGTGGTGCGCACCATCTCCTCGAGCTCGAGCAGGTCGGCGGCGGCGTAGTCCCGGGCCCTGGGGTAGCGCTGGAAGAGCGCCGGGGTCACCTGGTTGACCCGCTCGTCGGTGCACTGGGCGGCGAGCACGGTCGCCATCAGGAGCTGCAGCGGGCTTTCGAAGTCGAGGGCCAGCCGGGTGGACGGGTACGCCTGCCGCAGCCGGGCGAGGATCTCCGCCGCGCGCGCCCGGCGCGCCCGTTTCGACTCCCGGCGCGCCTGGCCCGGGGTGATGCCGGCCCGCGCCAACTCCCTACTCCGAGGTGAAGGCCCGCACCAGCCAGTTGACCAGCGCCATCACCAGGCCGCCCAGCACCGCCGGCAGGCAGCCGTGCACCTGCAGGTGGCCGGGGAGGATCCAGGCGGCCAGGTAGAGCATCAGCCCGTTGATCAGCAGGTAGAAGAGGCCCAGGGTGACGATGATCAGAGGGAAGGAGAAGAAAGTGACGATCGGCTTGACGATCAGGTTGATCAGGCCGATCACCAGGCCCACCAGCAGCAGGGCCGGCACGGTGCCGGTGTAGACGATGCCCGGCACCAGGTAGGCGGCGACCAGCACGGCGACGCCGTTCAGCACGACCTGCAGCAACGCTCGGATCATGGGACGCTCCCTCCATCGACCTTGGGAGCGGATCTTATCTCGTCTTCTCCGCGGGCGATCCGTTGCGCCTGCTCGACCACCTTGCGCTCGTTCTCGAAGCTGAGCTTGGCGAGCCCCTCCTCCCAGGAGAACCACTCGGCCCCCGAGACCTCGTGGGCGTCGAAGTCGGAGGTGTCGCCGCTCACGTAGGCCATCAGGAAGTAGTCGACCTGCTTGTGGACCCGGCGGGTCCCGCGCTCCACGAACCAGTACTCGACGCCGGGCAGGGGGGCCACCACCTTGCTGGTGACGCCGGTCTCCTCCCGCACCTCGCGCACGGCGGTCTGCTCGGGGGTCTCCCCCTCCTCGATGTGCCCCTTGGGGAGCTGCCAGCGGCGGCCGGACTGGGTGGAGATCAGGAGGATGCGGGCGCCCTGGACGACGAGGCCGCCGGCCGATCGGTGTTGGACGGTTTTCATCGCCGGCCGGGGCTCGCCGCTTCCCATGAGAGGGTCAGTTGGCCGAATCTTCGGAATCCCGGCCGGGGATCCAGGAGGGGAGGACGGCCGGATCGATGCCGACCGACCGCAGGGCCGCTCCCCAGACCTCCTCGGGATCGGTGGCGAAGATCAGGTCGCTGCTCGCCGGCGCCGTCAGCCAGTCGTTGCGGAGGATCTCCTCCATGAGCTGCCCCTCCCCCCAGCCGGCGTAGCCGAGGATCAGCCTGAACTGGTCGGGAGGCGCCTCGGCCAGCCGCGAGAGATCGCCCACGTGCTGGGTCAGGGCCACGCCGGGGATCACCTCGGTGGCCGAATCCTCGGGGCCGGTCTCTTCCAGAACCGGGGCGAAGAGCACCGTGCCGAGCTGCGGCTGCACCGGACCGCCGAAGTAGGCGACCGCCTCGTCGCGGCCCGCCCAGCCGACGTCCATCCCCTTCAGGATCTCGCTCACCTTGATCGCCGTGGGGCGGTTGACGATGAAGCCGAAGCTCCCCGCCTCCTCGTGATGGAGAAGGAGCACGACGCTGCGGTGGAAGAAGGGATCGAGAACCTGCGGCATCGCCATCAGCAGGACAGGGGTGGTGAGATCGGAGCCGCTCACGGACATGGCCTCATCTTACTCCGGCTTGGGAGAAAACCCGTCGAGCTGTTATCGTTGGCCACGAGCGTTCCGCCCGGCCCGCGGCGCGCCCGTCATCCCCCTTGAGCGATCCTAGGAGAAAGATCCAAATGAACGATAGCTTCGGAAGTCGCGCGACCCTCCGGGTGGGTGGCCGCGAGCTCCGCCTCGCCCGGCTGGACGCGCTGGAGAAGCGGGGCTATGAGATCTCCCGCCTTCCCTACGCCCTGCGCATCCTGCTCGAAAACCTGCTGCGCCGCGAGGACGGCTCCGTGGTCACCGCGGACGAGATCGAGGCTCTCGCCGGCTGGGACGCCAAGGCGATCCCCTCGCGGGAGATCGCCTTCATGCCCGCCCGCGTGCTGCTGCAGGACTTCACCGGCGTGCCGGCCGTGGTCGACCTCGCGGCCATGCGCGACGCCATGGTGGCGATGGGCGGCGACCCGAAGCGGATCAACCCCCTCCAGCCGGTCGAGCTGGTGATCGATCACTCGGTGCAGGTGGACGAGTACGGCTCCGCCGCCGCCTTCCTGATCAACGCCGAGAAGGAGTTCGAGCGCAACCGCGAGCGCTACGCCTTCCTGCGTTGGGGACAGACGGCGTTCAGCAACTTCCGCGTGGTCCCGCCGGACACCGGCATCGTCCATCAGGTCAACGTCGAGTACCTGGCGCGGGTGGTGATGGAGGGGGAGGTCGGCGGCGAGCGCTACCTCTATCCGGACACCCTGGTGGGGACCGACTCCCACACCACCATGGTCAACGGTCTCGGCGTCCTCGGCTGGGGCGTCGGCGGCATCGAGGCCGAGGCGGCCATGCTCGGCCAGCCGGTGTCGATGCTGATCCCGCAGGTGGTCGGCTTCCGCCTCTCGGGCCAGCTCCCCGAGGGGGCCACCGCCACCGACCTGGTGCTCACCGTCACCCAGATCCTGCGCAAGCGCGGGGTGGTCGGCATGTTCGTGGAGTTCTTCGGCCCCGGCCTCGCCCACCTGCCGCTGGCCGACCGCGCCACCATCGGCAACATGGCCCCGGAGTACGGCGCCACCTGCGGTATCTTCCCGGTCGACCAGGTCGCGCTCGACTACCTGAAGTTCACCGGCCGCTCGGCGGAGGCGGTGGCGACCGTCGAGGCCTACATGAAGGAGCAGGGGCTCTTCCACACCGCGGACTCCCCCGAGGCGTCCTACACCGACGTGCTGGAGCTCGACCTCGGCACCGTCGAGCCGAGCCTCGCCGGCCCGCGCCGGCCGCAGGACCGGGTCCGCCTCTCGGACGTCAAGCCCTCCTTCCTCAAGGAGCTCGAGGTGATGACCGCCGCCGGCCGCACCGGCAAGGCGCGGCCCGTCGCCTACGGCCTGCAGAGCGCCGGGGGCACCGCCGCCGGGCTCGCGGTCGCCGAGCCCGAGGTGGACACCGCCGCCGATCCGGCCGCGGTCGCCCTCCAGGACGGCTCGGTGGTGATCGCCGCCATCACCAGCTGCACCAACACCTCGAACCCCTCGGTGATGATCGCCGCGGGGCTCCTGGCCCGGAAGGCGGTCGAGAAGGGGCTCGCGACGAAGCCCTGGGTGAAGACCAGCCTCGCCCCCGGCTCCAAGGTGGTGACCGAGTACTACCGCGAGGCGGGGCTCACCCCCTACCTCGACCAGCTCGGGTTCAACCTCGTGGGCTACGGCTGCACCACCTGCATCGGCAACAGCGGACCGCTGCCCGCCGCGATCTCCAAGACGATCGAAGAGCGGGACCTGGTCGCGGTCGCGGTGCTCTCCGGCAACCGCAACTTCGAGGGGCGCATCAACTCGGACGTGCGCGCCAACTACCTGGCCTCGCCGCCGCTGGTGGTCGCCTACGCCCTGGCCGGCCGGATCGACATCGACTTCCAGAGCGAGCCGATCGGCGAGGGAAAGGACGGCCAGCCGGTCTACCTGCGCGACCTCTGGCCGAGCCGCCACGAGGTGGAGGAGACGATCCTCCGCGCCGTCCGCTCCGACATGTTCCGGGAGCAGTACCGCGACGTCTTCGCCGGCGACGAGCGCTGGAACGGCCTCGACGTCCCCGAGGGGGACACCTATGCCTGGGATCCGGAATCGACCTACGTCCGCCTCCCCCCCTACTTCGTGGACATGCCGGCCGCGCCGGCGCCCGTCCAGGACATCCACGGCGCCCGCGTGCTGGCCGTCTTCGGCGACAGCATCACCACCGACCACATCTCGCCGGCCGGCTCGATCAAGGTCGCCAGCCCCGCGGGCAAGTACCTGGTCGACCACGGCGTGGCCCCCAAGGACTTCAACTCCTATGGGGCCCGCCGCGGCAACCACGAGGTGATGATGCGGGGCACCTTCGCCAACATCCGCATCCGCAACAAGATGGTCCCCGAGATCGAGGGAGGCTTCACCGTCCACCTGCCGGACGGCGAGCCGCTGTCGATCTACGACGCGGCGATGAGGTACAAGGAGGAGGGGATCCCCACGGTCGTCCTCGCCGGCCAGGAGTACGGCACCGGCTCCTCCCGCGACTGGGCCGCCAAGGGGCCGCTCCTCCAGGGGGTACGCGCGGTGATCGCCGAGAGCTTCGAGCGCATCCACCGCAGCAACCTGGTCGGCATGGGCATCGCGCCGCTGGAGTTCCTCAAGGGGGACTCGGCCGCCAGCCTGGGGCTCACCGGCTACGAGGTGTTCGAGATCGAGGGGCTCGCTGCCGGGGTGGAGAGCGGCTTCGCAGGAGGCCGCGAGGTCACCGTCCGGGCGAAGAAGGACGACGGCCGGACGACCGAGTTCAAGGCCCGGGTCCGCCTCGACACCCCCCAGGAAGTGCAGTACTACCGCCACGGCGGCATCCTGCACTACGTGCTGCGGCAGCTCCTGCGCGGCAAGGCTTGAGGAGGTGCGATGTGGAGACCCGTGCCGAGCAGACCCTGGTCCAAGCCTGCTTCGTCGACACCAACGTCCTGGTGTTCGCCGCCTCTTCAGGTGCTCCGCTCCACCAGCGCGCATCTGAAGAGCTGCGAAGGCGTAGCGATTCCGGCCAGGAGCTTTGGCTTAGCCGGCAAGTTCTACGCGAATACCTGGCAGTGTTGAGCCGTCCCCAGACCTTCGCCATGCCCCGGCCGGTCCGCGAGTTGGTCGGCGACATCCGGTACTTCTTGGGCCATTTCCAACTTGCGGAAGAAGGGCCCGAGGTTACAGAGAAGCTGCTGGAACTGGTCGAGAAGACGGAGGTTGGCGGCAAGCAGATTCACGACGCCAACGTCGTCGCCACGATGCTGGCCAACGGGATTCCCACTTTACTGACCCACAACGTCGAGGATTTCAACCGCTTCGACAAAGTGATCCGGGTGGTTCCCCTGGAAGGCGGGGAGGGGAACCGATGAAGTCTCTACCTCTCGTTTTCGCCGTAGAGGTCGGCCCGCCGCAGAGACAGGGTCTCGGGCCACGGGCCGGGATCGTGAACGGGAAAGTCGGCCAGCGAGCCTTCGATCTTGGCGGGCATTGAGACGGGGCGCTCGTCGAGCACCACCACGGCGCGGTGCCGGCCTGGAGGTATCTCCCTGGGCAGCTTCAGATCGATCCTGATTCTGCCATCCTGGGTAACTAGGACATCCGTCTCGATCGTCTTCATGCATCGTCAGCTTACTGGATGCTCCAAAGGGCTGCAACCAAAAAAAGCCCCGCGTCGGGGAGGGAGCCGACGCGGGGGGAGGAGAGGGAGCTGAAGGAGATTGTCGGAGTGTTGAGCTCCGGAACGGGATCAACTCCCGAGGCCCGTTCCACCAGAGATAACAAGGGTGGGGGTATGGGGGATTCCCATTTTTCAAAATCTTGGATGTCCTCTAGGCTCGGTCCATGCGGATCTTTCTGACCGGCGGCACCGGCTATATCGGCCGCTCGCTGGCGCGCCGTCTGGTCGCGGAAGGCCACGAGGTGCGGGCGCTCGTCCGGCCCACCAGCGATGTGGAGCCTCTGCGGGGTCTGGGCATCGCCACCTTCATGGGGGACGTCGCCGACCGCTACTCGATGCGCGAGGGCATGTCCGGCGCCGACTGGGTGATCCACGCCGCCGCGGACCTCGATCTCACCGGTCCCCAGGAGCGGATGCGCCAGGCGAACGTCCAGGGGAGCGAGAACGTGGCCTCCCTGGCCTACAAGCTCGGCGTGGGGCGCTTCCTCTCGGTCTCCTCGATGGCCTACTTCGGCGGCAGCCCCCCGGACGGCTCGGTCGGAGACGAGACCTCGCCGGTCCAGCAGCCGTTCCCCACCCTGTATAGCGCCACCAAGCACTCGGGCGAGCTGGCCATCCAGGAGTGGGCGAAAAAGGGGCTGCGGGTCAACACGGTCTACCCGAGCCTGGTCTACGGCCCGCCGGGCAAGAAAGAGGGTGCGAACGCCATTCTGCGCGGCCTGCTCAAGGGGCGGTACCCGGCGCTGGTGGGGGCGGAGCGCAGGACCTCCTGGATCTACCTGGACGATCTGGTCGAGGGGATGCTGAAGATAATGGCCAAGGCGCCGCCGGGCCGGCACTACCTGATGACCGGCGAGGTCACCACCCTGCGCGCCCTGGCGGACCGCGTCTGCCGGCTCGGCGGGGTCAAGGCGCCGCGGATCACCCTGCCTCTGGCGGCGGCCCGCGCCGGTCTGGCCCTCTCCGGGCCGTTCTACCGGCTACGGGGCCGCCGGCCGCCCTTCTCGGCCGAGCAGCTCGACAATCTCTCGCGGAGTTGGGCCTTCAGCGATGCCCGCGCCCAGGAGGAGCTGGACTGGCGTCCCCGGGGGCTGGACGAGGGGCTGCCGCCGACGGTGGCGTTCATCCAGGCCTAACCGCAGACCGCCCCGAATACCCGCGCGAAGTTCCCGCCCAGGATCTTCTCGATCGCATCCGCCTTGTAGCCACGTTTCGCCAGCGCCCCGGCCAGCACCCCCAGGCGGTCCGGACCGTCGAGCTCGCTCACGGTGACATGCCCGTGGAGGGGCTCGGCGCCGGGCATGCCGGGGTTGCGGTCGATATAACTCTGGAGTCCTTCCACCTTCTCCTTCTGGGGCGTGGGATCGCCGAGCACCGGATGATCGCTGCCGAAGCCGGCGAGGTCGATGCCGCCCAGCTTCACCACGTGATCGATGTGGTCCACCACGTCCTCGGGGGTGGAGCGGTCGCGGGAGGTCAGCCAGTTGCTCATATTGAAGACGCCGAAGTAGCCCCCCTTCCCGGCCAGCGCCCGGATCACCTCGTCCGGCTTGTTGCGCAGGGTCGGGGAGAGAGCCCGGCAGCCGGCGTGGGTCACCGCCACCGGCTTCGTCGATAACCGGATCGCCTCCATCGTCGTGCGATCGCCGCAGTGGGAGGTGTCGATCACCATGCCGAGGGCGTTCATCTCGGCCACCACCTTCTCCCCCAGGCGGGAGAGGCCGGCGTCGCTCTTCTCCCGGAAGGAATCCCCGATCGCGTTGCGCTCGTTGTGGGTGAGCTGCAGCACCCGCAGCCCGAGGTCGTAGAAGAGCCGCAGGTTGTTCAGATTGCGGTCGTTCACCGAGCCGGTCGAGGAGTCCAGGATGGAGGCGTCCTGGCAGGCGAGGATCACCCCGAGCTTCCCCTGCCGCCTGGCCTCTTGGAGATCTGCCGCCTTCAACACCCTGAGGAACCCCGAACCGGATTGGTGGAAGGCGCCGCTCCATTCGGCCAAGGCCGCCACCGCGCCGGGGAAGTTCCGGGGGAAGAGAGTCAGGTCGACCACCGCCGCCGTGATCCCCGCCGCCACGGCTTTCTTCGGATCGAAGTACGGCCCGTCCGGGGACAGGGTGTCGATGACCACGGACCGCGCGTAGACCTCTGGCGGCGCGTTCCCAGCCGCCAGCGCGCGGGCGATGCCGCCCGGAATCGAGAACGCCGCCGCGGCGCCGAGACCGCCGCCGAGTAGGACCCTCCGGCTGATCATGGTTCCTCCGGTCGAAAAGGAAAGGGTACATCGCTTCGATCCGGGATCTGAGCGGTTCCCTCTTTCCGGAACCGTGCGCTGGCGTTGTCCCGCCTTTCCGAAATAAACTTCGCGCATGGCCCGCAAAAAGGAACAGGACCAGCTCGCTCTCTTCGACTACGCGCCGGAGCCCGGGCCGGAGAAGAAGGGGGTGCGGCCGGCCGAGCCGGCCGAGGAGGTGGCGGCGCTGGGGCGGGAGCTGCCGCGGGAGATCCATCTCGGGGGCTCCACCTGGTCCTTCCCGGGGTGGGCGGGGCTGGTCTACGACAGGTCCTACTCCCCGTCCAAGCTGGCCTGGGAGGGGCTGGCGGCCTACGCGCGGCACCCGCTGCTCCGGGCGGTGGGGATCGACCGCACCCATTACCAGCCGGTCGAGGCGGTGGAGCTGGCGGAGTACCGGGAGGCGGTGCCGGAGGATTTCCTCTTCCTGGTCAAGGCCCACGAGGCCTGCACGCTGGCCCGCTTTCCGGATCACGCCCGCTACGGTCAGCAGCGTGGGCAGGAGAACACCCTGTTCCTCGATCCCAAGTATGCGACCGACCAGGTGGTGGCCCCTTTCGTCGAAGGGATTGGCGCCGGCCGCGGGGCTCTCCTTTTCCAGTTCGCGCCGCAGAGCCTGGGGACTCCCGCCGGCTTCGCCGAGCGCCTCCACGCCTTCCTGGCGGCGCTCCCCGTGGGGCCTCTCTACGCGGTCGAGCTGCGCAACCGGGAGCTGATCACGGCGGACTACGGCGACGCCCTGGCCGCGGTGGGCGCCTGTCACTGCCACAACGTCCACCCCCGCCTGCCGGACGTCCGCGCTCAGGGACGCCTCGCCGGCGCCTCCCGGGGACCGATGACGATCGTCCGCTGGCTCCTCGGCCCGGGGATGACCTACGAGGAGGCCGGCCGCCGCTACGCGCCGTTCAACCGCCTGGCCGCCCCCGATCCCAACGGCCGCCGCGCCGTGGCCGACCTCGCCCGCGAAGCCCATGCGGCGGGGAGGCCGTTCCTCTGCACGATCAACAACAACGCCGAGGGGTGCGCGCCGCTGTCGGTGGTGGAGCTGGCGCGGGAGATCGTGGGAGAGGGCTGACTACCGCATCCGCCGCGCCACCGACCCGCCGCTGGTGTCGGCCGCGGTGCTCTCGAAGGAGCCGTGGAGAGAGCCGCCGTCCGGGGTGAGGATCCAGGAGAAGTTGCCGTTGGTCGAGCGCTTCGCCCCCCGCTCGGTGAACTGCAGGATCACCTTGTGGCCGGAGATCTTCCCGAAGACCGAAATGGGCGAGCGCGCTCCCGCCGAGACCGGCGATCCGTCCTCCGCCCACTTCTGGCCGCGGCCGGTGATGCGGTCGCCGTCCTGCTCGAACTGCACGCGGTAGGTCAGGCGCAGACCCCGGTAGGCCGGATAGTTGGTCGACTGGATCGTGTTCGTCACCTGCCACCAGCCGGAGAGGTCGGCCTCCTGGGCCTCCTCGCCGTCGGCGCCCTCCTCGTTTACGCGGGGACGGCGGGGCCGGACCGCGATCCGCTCGCTCGCGGACTCGTCGTCCCGCTCCTCTCTCTCCCTCCGCAGGAGCTCCGCCTCGCGCGCGGCGACCGCCTTCGCCCGCCGGTCGAGAGCCGCGGCCTTCTCCCGCGCCTCGATCTCCTGCTGGCGGCGGTCGGCGGCCTCCTCCTCGCGGGCGATCCGTTCCTCGCGGGCCTGGAGCGCGGCGCGCTCCCGGGCTGCCTCCCTGGCCGCCGCCACCTTGGCGGCGGCCGCCTTCGCCCGCTGCTGTTCCTCCTCGAGGCGGGCGAGCCGCTCCTGCTGCTCCTGCCGCTCCTTCTTCTCCTGGGCCAGGCGGCCGGCTCTCTCCCGCGCCTCCTTCTCCCTCTCCTGCTCTCTTTCCTGCTCCTGGCGCGCCACGCGGGCGGCCTCTTCCTCCTCGCGCTGCGCGAGCAACTGCCCCACCGGGAAGCCGTTCCGGGGCGGCGCCTCCCGGCCCGGACAGTAGGCGGCGGGCTCCTTGCCCCTGAGGAACAGCTCCTTCCGGGCCGGGCCGTTCTGGGGGGAGCATCCGCTCGCGATCAGCAGGCCCGTGGCGGGATCGACGGGGCGGGAGACCACGTTCGCCGGAGCCTTCCAGGGCGGGGGCGCCGGACGGCCCTGGTAGACGCGGGCGAGCATGCGCCCCCAGACCGGCGCCGCCAGCCGACCGCCGGTCGCCTCCTCCAGGATCGGCCGCGGCTTGTCGAAACCGATCCAGACGCCGGCCACGATCTCCGGCGTGTAACCCACGAACCAGGCGTCAGCGCCCTCGTTGGTGGTGCCGGTCTTGCCGGCGGCAGGCGCCTTCAGGCCGGTCTGCTGGACCAGGTTGCCGGTGCCGCTCACCAGGGACTCGGCGAGCACGTCGGTCACCAGGAAGGCCACGCCGGGGTCGAGCACCGGGTGCCCTTTGGGCTCGGAGCGCCAGATCGCCTTGCCGTTTTCGTCTTCCACCCGCAGGATGAGCCGGGGCTCGGCCGCCCGGCCCAGGGCCGCGAAGCCCGTGTAGGCGGTGGTCAGCTCGAGCGGCGAGACGGCGACCGTCCCCAGGGGCATCGAGGGGACCGCCGGGATGGGTTCCGTGATCCCCGCCCGGTGGGCCGCCTGGACGATCTCGGTGAGACCGACGGCGTCCGCCAGCCGGACGGTGGCGACGTTCTTCGAGCGCACCAGCGCGTCGCGCACGGAGACCTGCCCGTCGTAGCGGTCCGAGAAGTTCTTCGGCTGCCAGAGCTGGCCGTTGCCGATCTTCACCTTCAGCGGCTGGTCCAGCAGCGGCTGGCTGAGCACCCACCCATCCGCCAGAGCCTGCGCGTAGACGAAGGGCTTGAAGGCGCTCCCTGGCTGGCGGCGGGCCTGGAGCACGCGGTCGAACTGCGACTGCGCGAAGTCCCGCCCGCCCACCCAGGCGAGCACGTCGCCGTCGCGGGCGTCGAGCATCACCACCGCGCCCTGGAGATAGGGAGTTCCCCCCTCGGGGGTCTCGCCGTCCGAGGCGTAGCGAGGGCCCTGGAAGGGGCCCAGGCCGCCGGACTCGACCAGCTTGAGCTGGCGGCGCAGCTCTTCCTCGGCGGCCCGCTGGGCGGCGGAGTCGAGGGTGGTGACGACCCGCAGGGGCTGGGTATACAGATTGGGGCCGAAGCGCTCCTCGAGCTCGCGCCGCACCTGCTCGACGAACCAGGGGGCGAGCCCGGCCTCGGTCCGCTCCTGGCGCGGCGCCGGCACGATCCCCAGCGGCTCCAGCTTCGCCTTCTCGGCCAGGCCTCGCGGCACCCGCGCCTGCTGCTGCATCAGCGCCAGCACCAGGTTGCGTCGCGCCAGCGCCTCGTCGGGGTGCCGGCGCGGATCGTAGTGGCTGGGAGCCTTGGGCAATCCCGCGAGCATGGCCGCCTGGGCCAGCGTCAGCTCCCGGGCCGAGCGGCCGAAGTACTGGCGGGACGCCGCCTCGATCCCCCGGGCGCGGTTCCCGAAGTAGATGTTGTTGAGGTAGAGCTCGAGGATCTCCTCTTTGGAGTAGCGCCGCTCGAGGTCCTGGGCGACCCGGATCTCCAGGAGCTTCCGGCGGGTGGTCTGCTCCTCGCCGGGGATGCGCTCGGGGAAGACGTTGCGGGCGAGCTGCATGCTGATGGTGCTGAACCCCTGGGCATACCCGCCGGAGCGCAGATTGGCCAGCACCGCTCCTCCCACCCGCCGCCAGTCGATCCCCCGGTGCTCGTAGAAGCGCTGGTCCTCCACCGAGAGGAAGGCCTGCGGCACCAGCGAGGGGAGGGAGGAGAGCGGCACGATCTGGCGCTCGGCCGGCGCCAGGTCGGCGAAGACCTCGCCGTTGCGGTCGAGCAGCACCGGCGCGCCCCCCGGCTGGAAGGCGGCGAGCTTGTCCACGTTCGGGCAGATGGTGAAGAAGCAGCGCGACCAGGAGAGACCGAAGAACAGGACGGTCGCATAGACCAGCGCAATCAGGAGCGCCAGCAGGCGCCGGGGATCGTCGAGGTGCTCCTTCCAGTCGAATCCCTTGCGACGCGACGGGCCGGGGTTGAAGGTCTCCTCCATGACGGCTCAGGAGGGGAGCAAGGGCCTTGCCAGGCCGACGTCCCGATCTAGTACTCGGGTGGCTGCGAGCTGCCGCGGACCACGATCTCCTCGGGGCGCGCCTCGGGCGGCAGGCGCAGGGCGAAGCGCAGGACCTCGGCCACGGTTTCGGCGCGGAGCAGGGACTCCTTGCCGGGCGCTCCCTGGGTGGAGCCGGCGAAGAAGGTGTCCACGGCGCCGGGGCGCAGCTCCAGCACCCGCAGCTCGGGGTTCTCCTGCTGGAGGGTGCGGGTGAGCGCCCGCAGGGCGAACTTGGAGGCGGTATAGGGGCCGCCGTTCGGGAAGGTCCGGGTCGAGACGTCCGAGGAGATCATCGCCACCAGCCCGCGAGCCGCCTTGAGCCGGGGGAGGAAGGCCGCGGTGACCGCCCAGACCCCCTGGACGTTGACCCGGAAGATCCGCTCCACCTCGTCGGCCGAAAACTCCTCCAGCCGCTTGAAGATCCCGATCCCCGCGTTGTTGACCAGGACGTCCACCCACCCGAAGCGAGCGGTCACGGCGTCGCGGAAGGCCGTCACGCTCGCGGCGTCCCCGACGTCGAGAGGGTGGGCGAGCGCCGGGACGGCCAGGCCCGCCGCCAGCCTTTCGATCCCCTCCCGGTCCCGGGCCCCGAGGGCGAGGGCAT